>Ga0210144_1000918_pt1 | contig 13288 bp, 9 predicted proteins | sample Muzzi_PWA_D2_FD_185532 | JGI IMG/M metagenome (GOLD analysis project Ga0210144, IMG submission 185532) | Wetland microbial communities from San Francisco Bay, California, USA, that impact long-term carbon sequestration - Muzzi_PWA_D2 (SPAdes) | ecosystem: Environmental > Aquatic > Marine >...
ACCGGTGTATATTCTGCCCGGCATGGTGTTTGGCGCCTCGCTCGGTCTGGCCGCCGAGGTCGCCGGACGGCTGGTGGTACTGCTGGTGATCATTGCCGGACTGGCGTGGATCGGTGTCTGGCTGATCGGTAACAGCATCCGACTGCTGCAGCCGCATGCACTGGGCGGTATAGACAAGGTCCTGGACTGGAGCCGCAATCACCCGTACATCCGCCCGCTGGCCGGCTCCCTGCTGGACCCGGACCACCCGGAAGCGCGCGGTCTGACCATCCTGTCGGTACTGTTCTTCATAACGCTGTGGCTGTTACTGCTGATCTGGCGCGAGGTCCTGCATGGCCAGTTCATCGGCGGCATCGATGCCTATGTCTTTCACACGCTCGGTAACCTGCGCACGCCGTGGGCAGACAGTGTCATGCAGTTCTTCACACGGCTCGGCGAACCGTCCGTACTGGCTGGCTGCATAGTGCTGTGCTGTGCCTGGCTGCTGCTTAAAGGCAACACCAGGGCAGCCGCCCACTGGGGTGCCGTGTACGTGTGCACGGGGCTGCTGACCTGGATACTGAAAATCAGCGCCCGCGTGCCACGACCGATCCATTTCACGGACGGCTACTCCTTCCCCAGCGCACACGCCTCCATGAGCGTCGCGGTGTACGGCTACCTGGCCCTGCTGATTGCACGCGAACTGCCGCACACGCGGCGCTGGTTGCCGTATTTCTGCGCCGGCTGCGTGGTGGTGCCGATCGCCCTGTCCCGCCTCTACCTGGGCGCACACTGGTTTTCGGATGTCCTGGCCGGACTGACGCTGGGAATTTTCTGGGTCACCCTGATCGGCATTGCCTATGACCGTCACCCGGGTCCGAGGGTACCGGTACGACGCCTGTTGCTGCTGTCACTGCTGGTCACCGGACTGGCCGCCTCGCTGCAGTTCGGCCGGCATCCGCAGGACGGTCGTTACTACGAACTCCCGGCAGAACGGCAGCGGATTACACTGGAAACCTGGCGCAACTACAGCTGGCAGCAGCTGCCGGGCTGGCGCATCGACCTGGAGGGCCGCAACGGCCAACCGCTGAATATCCAGTGGGCCGGCAAACTGGCGGAACTGCAGGCATTGCTCGGCAGGCGGGGCTGGCAGCAGCCCACCGGGGTAACGCTGCTGACGGCGCTGAACTGGCTGGCGCCGGCACCGCACATCGGCGAACTGCCGGTGCTGCCGGAAGTCAATGACGGCGTGCACCAGCAACTGCTGCTGGTCGCACCCCACGGCGACGATGAGCGCCGTCTGACCGTGCTGCGGCTGTGGCCGTCGACGATCGAACTGCTCGATACACACGAACCGGTCTGGGTCGGCAAGGTCAGCTACCAGTACCTGGAAAATTCATTGCCGTTGCTCAGCTACCTGCGCACAGCGGATGATTTCGATGGTCCCCTGCTGCACCTGGCTGCGGCGTTGCGCACGGCGCCGGGACTGCGCATGGAGTGGCGCAACCGCCGGATACCGGAGGCTGCCGTGCACTGGCGCGGTGACGTGCTGCTGGCCTGGCAACCGTAACCCGCCGGCCTGCATGCTGCCGGTCCGCAGGCAACCGGCCGGATGCGTCTCAGGCCGTGCCGGAGCGGTCCCGTGACTCGTCCTCGTTCCGCCCCAGTGCACGCTTGATGCATTCCAGCAATACCCTGCTGTCGTAAGGCTTGGTCAGGTAGCTGAACACGCCTCGCGCGGCGGCATTGAATGCATCCGGTATGGTGCCGTGAGCGGTCAGCACCAGCACCGGCAGATCGGGCTGCCGGGCATGCACGCGGTCGAACAGGGCCATGCCATCCATACCCGGCATGCGCAGGTCGGTAATGATCAGGTGTGGCTGAAACTCCGGCATGTGCGCCAGCGCCTGCTCACCGCTTTCCACGGCAGCGACCTCGTAACCGGCGGCCGTCAGGCGCAGTGACAGCAGGCGCAGCAGAGACGCGTCATCATCCACCAGCAGCAATCGCGGGCGGCTGGCTGTCATATCGGCGACGTACCGGTGTGGCCGGCAACCCGGTGCCGGATATCACTGTGCATACTTGGTAACCTCCGCCGAATTGCGGCTTTCCAGTCCGTTGACATCAAAGGTGGACATCACCAGGTAATAGGCCCTGCCAGCGACCAGGCTGCCAACTGTGGCGGCCTGCGTGGCAGCATTGTTGATCGTCAGTACATTCGAATAGCTGCCGCGTGATGCGCCGTAGCGGATGCGGTAGCCACCGATCTGTGACAACGACAGGGCAGTGCCGTCACTGCGCGCCGACGGTGCCGTCCAGTTCAGCGTAAAACTGCCGACGGTCGTTGTCGTGGTGGTAGTAGTTGTACCGCCCGACGTGCTGCTGCTGGTAGATGTCGTGGTGGTTGTACCGCCTGACGTGCTGCTGCTGGTAGATGTCGTGGTGGTTGTACCGCCTGACGTGCTGCTGCTAGCAGTTGTCGTGCTGCTGCCGGTATCGGAACCGGCAAACACGAGATGGTTGATCGAATCGATATCGCTCGTCGTAGCCTGCGTGGACCGCTGCACCGCGGTACGCAGTGCATTGGTCGAGTCGGTCGGCAATACGGAGGCCACCTGCGCCGCGCTGCTGCCGGCTCTCAGCCCGGTCAGGGTGCCGGCGATGTCCTGCACCGCGCTGCTGTCATCCAGTACCCGCGCCGCCGCCACCGCCAGCCGCGCCTGTGACAGCAACTGCGCATTGATCCGCACACTGCCCGTCAGCTGGCTGTCCGCAATACCCGCCGTCGTGCTCCGGATCGATGCATCCATCACGCCCGCCACCGGTACACCGCCTACCCGCAGACTGTTGCTCAGCGACTCCACCAGCACCTGGCTCGATACCACACTCGCCACCGCCGACAACCGCCCGTCCGTGCCCGTACCGCCCAGACCGTCCAGGTGACCGTCCACCAGGTCCGCCGCCAGCGCCGCCACCACCTGGTCCGTGCCCCGGCCCGTCACATTCCGCACCCGCCGCACCAGCTCGCCCAGCGCCTCGCTCGACTTCACCAGCGCTGCCACGTTGTCCGCATCGATCGTGCTGCTGATCGGGTCCGCCACCAGACCCTCGTCCAGGCCAAAACCGAGCTGTGCGCGCACGATACCCTGCGCGCTCGCCACGTTCGCCGCGCTCACGCCACCCGGCAGCCGCCGCGCCAGCGCCACAGCCACGCTCGTGAACGGGTTGATGTTCGCCACCCTGTCCGAGGGCTTCAGCAGCACCGACTCCAGCACGAAATCCGGCGCACGACCCGTCACCAGGTCCACACCACCGCTTACCAGCAGTGTCACCGGGTACTGGTTGCCGCGAATCCTCAACGTCGAACGAAAGCCCGCCGTGCTGTCCGTCTGTACCGTGCCGAGCACCGCACCATCCGACCCGTACACCGTCACCGTCGCGCCCGTCACCGGGCCATCGCCCACGCTGCCGCTGACATCCACCGACAGCAGCGTACTGTCGGCCGCAGTCGGGCTGTCGTTGTTTCCCAGGTCCAGCCTGCAGGCACCCAGACCGGACAACAGGAGCAGCACCAGCAGGTGCCGCAGGATTGACTGGATGGAAAATTGCGCGTTCATGCACTTTATCTCCGGGTCTGTATCCGGGCTTGCCGGCAGACAGACGTGGACTACCAACTCGTCTCTTGGTAATCATCGGAAAAGTGCTGAAAATAGTGCGTGTTGAATCACGCAAGTGGCGCGTGACCCGGTGCACAGATTGGTAACAAATCGGGGCAAACGGCCGCGGCGTGTGCGCGGGGACACAAAACAGGGATCCACCCGGGCAGGCAAGAACCCCCCAACGGCGGAAGCTCAGTGCGAACCGCGCCCCAGCAATACCACCTCGGCGGTCTGCAGCAGGATCAGGGCATCGAGCAGGATGCTGTAATTCTTGACGTAGTAGAGGTCGTACTGGAGTTTCTCGTAACCGTCCTCTTCGGAGGCGCCGTACGGGTAGCGAATCTGCGCCCAGCCACTGAGCCCCGGCTTAACGCGGTGGCGCTCGTTGTAATACGGGATTTTTTCCGCCAGCCGCTGCACGAATTCCGGTCGTTCGGGGCGGGGTCCCACGAAGCTCATATCCCCCTTGAGGATGTTGTACAGCTGGGGGACCTCGTCGAGACGGAATTTTCTCAGGAATGCCCCGACCCGGGTGATGCGCGAGTCGTTCTTCTGGGCCCAGCGCGGCACGCCATCCTCCTCGGCACCGACCACCATGCTGCGAAACTTGTAGATCTGGAACACCCTGCCGCCCTGGCCCACCCGTGTCTGCGAATAGAAAATACCGCCCCGTCCGCCACTTTCAACGAGTATCGCGAAAGCAGCGAGCAGTACCACCGGCAGCACCACCGGGGCCAGCAGCATGACGCTGAAGATATCGAACAGCCGTTTCCACATCCGCCGGAAGTTGTTGACCTGGAAACCGTCCGACAGGAACAGCCAGCTTGGCTGCATGATATCGAGCCTGATCTTGCTGGTCTGGCGTTCGAAGAAGCTCAGCAGGTCAAGCACCTCTATGCCGCCCATCTTGCAATCGAGCAGTTCATGGACCGGCAGCCCGTTACGCCGGTCATCCATGGCCAGCACGATCAGGTCGATGTGATTGTTGCGGACATAGTGGCTGAGCGTCCCGGGCGTGCTGGCAAGCGAAATGCTGCGCGTATCGTCGGCATCCCCCGGCATGGGCATGTAGTAGACGATATTGATCTCGCTGATGGCACCGGCCTGCTCAACGGCGCGAATCTGGCTGGCCCGCTTGCCGGAACCGAGCACCAGGACCCGCTGGCGCATGTCGTAGGCGCTGGAGATGCGCTGGAACACCAGACGGCATGCCATCACCATGACGAAGCTGGCAAATACCGACAATACCAGTGCGCCACGCGCGATCAGCATGGTCGGAACGACGTAGAAGATGACACCGAGGACCACCATTCCCGCCAGCATGCTGCCGCCGATACGCACGACCAGCATGCTGGGCGACTGGCTTGACTGACGCTGGTAGGCGCCGAATGCAATCAAGCTCAGCAGCATGACCACACAGAACAGCACCGCGGTGGGAAACAGCGCGCCCAGGTTACCGTGCCACAAGGCACCCTGGTGGCGCAGCTCGATGCCGATGTAGAAGGAAATCAGCAGCAGAAAGCTTTCGATGACCCCGAGCAGGATGTAATCGGTCGGGATGTGATGACGAAAGAAATGTGTGGAATGGGCAAAGAACCTGACATTGCCGTTGTCTGCAACGAACGGTATCCGCTCACTCCCTGTCCCGCCGTCCTGCCTGTTATCCAGCATCGTGCATCAACCTGGCGTTGTTATTTCCTGGACTGCCGGCATCCGGTGGGCGGCAGCACTGCATAACTATCTGACAAAACTGCATTTTAATGGCCGACGCGGCAACGAGGCAAATTCCGGAGCGCTGCAGCTGTCAAGAATCCGTTACGCTGCCACTGAATATAGTCGCAGAGGCGGATTCCCACAATCAGCCGAAAGTACCAAAAGAATATGACCATCCGGTGACAGGCAGGCGCAGGGGCGCGTGCCGCGATCAGGGCAGGATCTTATAGCCCAGTCCGGCGCTGATGCGTAGCTCGTCGTAATCGGCACCGGCCAGGTTGCTGTCACGGTTTTCCTGCCAGAGCCCGAAATTCAGGCCCAGCTTGCGGGTCAGCCGGTAGCCGATACTTGCGCCAAGCAGGCGGGTATCCTGGTCTGTCAGAGTATCGGTTTCGTTGACCCGGTTGAAGCTGGCCTGGAACGTGGCCGAGACCTGCGGAGTCATCCGGTAACCCAGGCTGGCGCCGACTTCCTTCACCTCGCGGTCGTTGGGACTCGTGGTGTATTCCAGGTTGCGCAGCTCGGTCCACAGCGAGGTGTCAATGGCCGATCCGCTACGATCATAGCTGATGCGGGCCAGCCGGGTTCTGATCACATCGCCGGCGGTCTGCACATTGGTATAATCACCGGTACCGGGGTCCATGGCAGAGTTCAGGAATTCATAACTGGAATCGGTAATATCGGAAGACACGAAGGCGCGCAATTTCGAGCGCCCCGTCACCTCGACCAGCCAGTCCAGGCTGGCGGACACGCCATCGACATCGGTCCCGATATCACGATCAATGTGGGTGAATCCCAGCCTGGCCTTGTAATTCGAGTGGGCGCGCTGACCGCTGATACCACCGCTGAGGTTGCGGCGCGAGAAATCGCTGTTGGCGGCATTCTTGAAGTTTGTCTTCTCGAGCGTGGCATCAGCGGTCAGCGTAATCGTCTTGCGGAACTGGTATTCCCAGCCGGCCGTCACTCCGAGCCTCCGGTTGTCCGAAGCGGAGGTTTCGAAGTAGAAGTCCTGAAAAGACGGCACCACGCTGACCCGCTGGCGGTCGGCGACCGGGAAGACGATGTTCGCCGAGATACCAAAAGCATTCGAGTTTTCCACGTTATCCGGCGTATCCACTCCCAGGTTGTCGATCTGGTTCTGGCTGTAGTAGTCATGCACCCGCCAGCTCAGGCGACCCCGGATCTGCTCCCAGACCGCCGAACTGTTGAGATCAATATAGGTCTGGTTGCCGAAACTGTTGTCCAGGTAGTCCAGCTGGCGCAGCGAGGCGGTGGCCTGGCCGGTCAGCGGCCCGGTCTTCTCGGCGACCGTGCCGCTCAGCCCCGCAGTGATCAGCTGGTCAGACTGCTCGTTGGTTTCGGACTTGTCGATATTGTCGGAGTGCGCCACATCGAGCCTGGCATCGGCGTCGACCTGTAATGCGGGGACTTGCGGGCTGAGCAGTGCCAGCACACCCAGCAGGGCCAGGGATAGACGGTTCCTGGTTACAGCATTCATACACACCCCTCGTGGTAGCAACATCGAGTGACCGGTCAGAACGGACTTTCCGGCACGGTTATCACATCACCCGGCTGCAGGAAGACGTTGGTACGCATGTCTCCCTTCTCCAGGATATTCTTGAGACGGATCGTATAGGTGTCCAGTCCCTTCTTGGTACGGCGATGCAGCTTGGTGCGGTTGGCATCTGCGTACAGGGTCACGCTGCCCGCGGCCAGCACGGCATCCAGCACGGTCATGCCCTGGTGGTAGATCAGGGTCGTGTTGTTGCCGACGGCGCCGGTGACCGTGATCCTGTTCAGGTAGGACGAACCCTGCAGACCGGTCAGCACCACGGTGACGTTCGGTTCCTTGATATAGTTGCCAAGCGCCGCCTCCAGCTCGGCCCCCAGTTCCTCCGGCGTCTTGCCCGCGACCATGACATCACCGACCAGCGGCACCGCGATCTTGCCGTCCGGGCGCACCGGCGAGGAAACCGACAACTCGGGATTTTTCCAGACATTGACGCTGACCTGGTCACCGACATCCATGGTATAGGCTTCGACCAGCACCGCGGTATCGCTGCCCATCTCCGGCAACTTGCCGCCATCCACAGTACAGGCCGCCAGTAATAGAACTCCCGTCAAGACCAACAACTGCCTGATTATGCTCATGGCAACACTCTCCATCACAGGGTGGGATCACTCCGCGCGGTCACAGGCGCCGGCCTGTCCGGTGCAGAATATACCACTATCGTTAATAAAATGCCGCTGGTAAACCCAGTAGTTTCAACAACATGATCAGTCCCCGCCGCCCCGCCCGCGCGCCGGGGGCTGGCGTACTCAGTTACAATCGGCCGCGCACTGGCTGCCCTTCAGTGTGCGCAACAGGTTGCGCAGCGCCAGCCAGGCCCGCAGCCGGCCGCTGCCGAGGTGGCGCATGCGCCAGTCGCTGCGCAGGTAGTAGCTGTCCAGCCGTGGCAGGGCGGCCGGATCCTCGCGCATGCCCAGCGGGCGCAGTTCGGTGGTCACGGTAGCGACATAGCGCTGCCGGGCCACCTCCCGCACCGCGGTATTGTGATAGCCGAACGGGTAGGCAAAAAAGCACGGCCGTCGCCCGGTGCGTTGCTCGATCTCCGCATCGGCCCGGTCGCACTCCTCCTTCATCCGCGCCCCGGACAGGGTGCGCAAATCCGGGTGACTGTGGGTGTGCGCCTCGATCATGACCCCGCCGGCCTGCAAGCTTGACACGCCGTCCCAGTCGAGCATGTCGTAGGCGGGGATACCGGCCGCATCGCGCGGCCAGCCGGCGGCGGCGCCGATGGCCGAGGTGGCGATGAAGATATGTGCCGGTGCGTCATGGTCACGCAGCACCGGTAACGCATTGTCGAGCACCGATCGCATGCCGTCATCAAAGGTAAGCGCGATGCCACGCGCAGTCTGCGGTTGCAGCAGGGTGGCGAGATCCAGCACCGGTATGTCACGTTCGGCAAGCGCCTGCAACAGGACTGCCAGGTAGCGGGGACTGCAGGACAGCACCGAGTCGCGCTCGTCAATGCTGTGAAAGGTCAGGATGGCGCGCATGATCGGGTTACTCGTGCACGGGGTGGTCAGTCCTCGACCACGTGGGTGGCAAATACCTCGCGTTGCGCATGCCACGCCTGTGCATCGATGGTGCCATCCGCGCGCAGACAACGCGCCGCCGCCTGCGCCATGTAGATCGCATGATGGGTATTATCGTGCACATACAGGCCCTGGCGGCCGAAACTCAGCAGGCCGTCCAGGCTGTCGACCCAGTTATCGAGGCAGGCAAAGTGTTGTTCATAGCCGACGCTGAACAGCGGGTATGCGAACGGTATGCGCCGGGTCATAACTTCCAGCACCCGAGCAGGTACAGGCAGGCCTGCGTGCGCCAGCCCGTCCGCCACCAGCGTGCCCAGATCCGCATCGGACATCTGCCAGTTCGCATCGTCGCGGAAACAGGGAATTTCGGCACACAACACCGTACGGCCCTGCGGTTCGGTCCGGTCGGTGTAATTGCGTGTCTCGGACACGCGCGTGAACGGAAAATCAGCGCCCGGAAAATAGTGCGCATCGTATTCGCTGAACCGGTCCTGCTCGAGCAGCAGGTAGACCAGCACCATGGAACGAAAACCCAGCGCCGCGGTGGCGGCCTGCACTGCAGCGGGAACCGGCCGGTCGACCAGTTGCGTCAGCAGCGTCACGGGGATGGTCGAGTAGACCTGGCTGGATTCGATCTCCTGCGTGCCACTACCGTTGCTGAAGCGGACACGCGGCCGGTCCCCGTCCAGCGAGATGCATTCCACCCGCGCCCCGAGGTGTACCGTGGCCCCGGCCCGCACGGCGGCCGCATGCAGGGCCTGTGAAATCTGCCCGAAGCCGTAGCGCGGGTAATAGAAGATACCCTTCGTGCTGGCTCCGCCACCGGCACTGCCGCCCGGCAGCAGACGCCGGATCATCTTGCCGATCGAGCCGGCGGAGACCCGCTTGTAGGCCTGGACCGGCGAGATCAATGCCGGTTCGATGCCCCAGATCTTGCGCGCATACGGGAAATAGAATTCCCGGCAGATAGTCCTCCCCAGTCCGCGTTCGAGGATATCGGCAAAGCTGTCTGCGCTGGCGGAGCCCGCCGGCAATGTCTTGGCGAGAATATCGAGGCCGACACCGACGGCAAATTTCGGGTGCATGCGCAGCAGCAGGTCTGCCGGGCGCAGCGGAAAATGAATCCAGCGCCCCATCAGCCTGATACGGCCGTGGCGCGGGCGGGTCAGCAGGTCCTCGCCCAGCACGGCGCGGATACGCTCCAGTACCTGCGGGTGCGAGGCCGGGTGCAGCCGGTGACTGCCGTAGTCGACATGGATACCCGCCATTTCGAAACTGGCTGCGTTGCCACCGACATGATCCTGCCGTTCCAGCAGCGTGACATGGACACCGGACTCGGCCAGTTCCAGCGCCGCGGCCAGCCCCGCCGGGCCGGCGCCCAGTATGGTGACATCGGTCACGCGGACAGCACCCGGTGCGGGAATTCAACGCACACGATGCTGCCGGCAGCGACTGCGTGACTCATAGCCCCGAGGATTTCATGGCCACCTTGCTGATCTGGTCGGACAGCAACCCGACCGCCCACAGCACGGCCGCACCGATGAAACCGAGTACGGCGGTCTCGGACAGGTCACCGTAGCTCAGGTCGATGACGAACTTCACCATGCCGCCGAGGAACAGTATCGCGCCGATCGGCAGGAAAATCTTGAGCGGGTTGAAGTACACGATGGTGCGAACGATCAACAGCAGGAAATCAAATGCGTGGCCGGGCCTGATCTTCGACTCGCCGATGCGCGCGTGATAATCGATGGAGCTGTATTTCACCAGCGAGCTGCTGCACAGTGCCGCCAGCGTGATGGTCGTGGTAAAGGAGAAACCGGACGGCAACAGGTGAGCGAAACGCACCACCAGATCCTTGCGCATGACACGCAGACCGGAATTGAGATCCGGGATATGCCGCCCGGCGAGGTACCCCGCCAGTATGCGCAGCAACCACTTGGCCGGGCGCCGGACCAGCGGCACCTCGACATGATCGCCGATGCGCGCCCCCACCACCATGTCGTACTGGCCGAGCTGCGCGACCAGTTCGGGGATGTAATGCGCAGGGTAGGTCCCGTCGGCGTCGGTAATCACGATAATGTCGTATTGCGCGCGCCGGATGCCGCTCTTCAGGGCGGCACCGTAACCGAGGTTCTCGGGCAGCGTCAGCACCTGCACCCCTGCCTCGTTACGCGCCAGTTCAGCCGTGCGGTCCTGCGAACCGTCGTCGACGACGATGATCTCGTAATCGTACCCGCAGCCTTCCATCGCCGTGCGGACATCGCGCAGACCGTCTGTGATCGCACCTTCCTCGTTGAATGCCGGTATGACGATACTGATACCGCCGTTGTCGTGCTGTTCGGTTGTCATTGCTGTCTGGCTTCCCGCTGTCTGTTGAACAACGCACGATAATAGCACTGTTTTTCCGTGTCCCGGGGCGCGCAGGCTGCAGGCCGGCATGGCGTGAATACCTGCAAGGTCATGGGCTCACCCGCTGCCCTGCCCGGCCAGCGGCACAGTGCGACGCAGTTTCGCTTCCAGCCAGCTGTAGGCAAACGCCGCCCCGCTGTAGAGGTAATACAACTGGTGGAACAGCAGGCCGGCCAGCGCGAACAAAACACCCTTGCGACGCAGAAACAGGGCCGCCAGCTGCCAATTGGCCAGTGTGATCACCGGCAGTCCGGCCAGCACGCTCCACCATGGCACGAACCCGGTCAGTGCGCATGGCAGCAGCAGCAGGAACAGCCCGGCAACGACGGCGCGTACACGCTCCATCGAGCTGACGTTCAGGTCATCGGTCATGTCCGGCTGCTCTACCAGGAGGCGCGACCAGGGTATGGCGCGGCAGAAGATCTCGGTATGCAGCAGGTTGAGCAGGCGCCACACCTTCAGGTGGGTGCCCTGGAACTCCGGGATCAGCAGGATACTGCCACCGGCGTGGCGCAACCGGTAACCCAGCTCGATATCCTCGATCGACGGCCGCCTGTAGCGCTCCACGTCGAACCCGCCGACTGCGAGAAAGGCAGCGCGGATCACTACGCCGCAACCGGACCAGAAGGTACTGGCCACGCGGCGCCCGCGGTGATGGTAGAAATGATGCACAAGATTCTTGTACTGGGACAGGAAATTCTGCGCCGGCGGCCGGTCGTCGTAGGAACCGAACACCGCAACCACACCGGGCTGCGCAAAACCCTCGTTGATGAAACGCACCGCGTCATCATGCACGATCACGTCGGCATCGACGAACCAGACCACGTTGCCGCGCGCCTCGCGCACGGCCATGTTGCGTGCTGCGCCCGGTCCGAGCCGGCCACCGGAGGGAATCACGCGCGCACCGAGCTGTACAGCCAGTTGCGGGGTGGCGTCGGTGGAACTGTCATCGACCACGATCACCTCCAGTACCTCGCCCCGGCTCACCATGGCGACCAGCGGCGGCAGGCTGCGGCGAATGAACTCGACGCCGTTGTAGACCGGCATGATCACGCTGATGCGCGGGGGGGCGGTCAATCCGCTCATGGTTTCCTGGCTGGTCATGACTGCAACAGCGTGCTGCCTGCAAGGTACCGGGCAGATAGTGCGGAACCCGGCATCAGCACTCAGCCCTTGGACCCCCGCACGGCTGTGTCGGGGGCGGGTGGCGGGGTAAACGTGTACTTGTCACGCTGCTTTTCATGCGCCCCGATGATTTCCTGGTAGTCGTCCTCGGTGTTCACGGCCATGTGATCGATATCGTAACCGAGCAGCTTCTGGCCGAGCATCAGCCCCATCTCGATCGAGTGATCGGCATTGTTGTAGCGGAATATGCCACCGCGTCCCGAGATATGCAGCCCCTCGAAACTGCCCAGGTAATCACGGATCAGTTCGGTCTTGCGCGAATAGTCGAGGTCGTACACCGGGTAGGCATAGCGTGTACGCACCACCGTGCTGCCTTCGTATTCGTCGCGCCTGATGAACTTCAGCTTGTCGACCAGATCATCGACACAGCGCGCCGCGATGGCCTCGTCACTCATGCTCCAGATACTGTCGTTCAGCGAGCAGAAGCATTCCAGCACCAGCGAGGTATGCTCATCGTCCGGGACCATGTCCCGGCTCCAGTTCTTCGGCTCGTGGAAACGCCCGAACAGGATGTCGGCGTCCTGGATATAGAGCCAGGTATCCGGTGAGACCTGGGGGCGGCGAATGCGCACGTTGACCGTGATGAGGTCGCGGAATTCCAGACCGTTGGCGGCATCCCTGACTGCCTGGCTGCAGGCCGGGGTCAGGATCTGCGCCAGGAAACCGAGCGGTATGGTCGAGACCACGGCATTGCCGCGCACGCTCTGTTCCTGCCCGTCGCGCACGAAGAACACCTCGAAGTCGTTAGCCCCGTGATAGTGGATACGGCTGACCGCCGCCCCGAGCAGCACATCGCTGCCGTACTTCTGTATATCCTCTGCCATGCGTTCCGGGATGCGCATGTAGCCGTTACGCGGGTACATGAACTGGTCGATCAGGCTGGTGACCTTGTTGCTGCTGCCAACCAGCGCATCGCGCACAGCGGTCCAGATCGACAGGCCCTTGCTGCGCTGCGATACCCAGTCGGCGGATAGCTCCTCGCACGGCCTGCCCCAGACCTTTTCCGAGTACAGGCGGAAGAACATGTTGTAGAGCTTGTTGCCGAACTGCGATACATAGGCCTGTTTCATGTTCACGACCGGCGCATCGCTCACGGACTGGCGCAGGGTCGCCCACAGGAACGCAAGGCCGGCATGCAGGATGGTCAGTGGACCGGTGTTGCGGAAGATGTCCGAGAAACGGATCGGGTAAAAGAAAAACTTGCGGTCGTAATAGATCCTGCTGATGCGATCCACCAGCACGAT
>Ga0210144_1000920_pt1 | contig 13285 bp, 9 predicted proteins | sample Muzzi_PWA_D2_FD_185532 | JGI IMG/M metagenome (GOLD analysis project Ga0210144, IMG submission 185532) | Wetland microbial communities from San Francisco Bay, California, USA, that impact long-term carbon sequestration - Muzzi_PWA_D2 (SPAdes) | ecosystem: Environmental > Aquatic > Marine >...
ACCGTGCTCGACCCCGGCGTGTTCTTCGCCATCAACAGTCCGGCCGGCATCGTCGGCGCCGACCCGGCGACCGCCGTGGCGACGATCTCCGGCTGGGGCTTTCCGGTCAGCGAGGCGCAGATGCAGGAACTCGCACGTCAGATGGGCGAGGCCACGCTGTTCGCACGCACCGGCGGCGCGCCCTCGCTGGCGGTGGGCATGGCCAGCATCTTCTCCTCGGCGTTCGGCTCCGGGCTACTCGCCGTCTGGTATCACTTCGCCATCATGTTCGAGGCGCTGTTCATCCTCACCACGCTGGACGCGGGCACGCGCGTGGCGCGCTTCATGCTGCAGGATTTGCTGGGCAACCTGATCCCGGCGCTGGGACGCACCAGTTGGACTCCCGGCGTGCTGCTCACCAGCGCCGTGGTAGTCTCCGCCTGGGGCTATTTCCTCTACATGGGCACCATCGATCCACTCGGGGGCATCAACAGCCTGTGGCCGCTGTTCGGCATCTCCAACCAGATGCTCGCGGCGATCGCCCTGTGCGTGGCGACCACCATCCTGATGAAAAGCGGGCGTGCGCGCTACGTCCCGGTGACCGCGCTGCCGCTCGCCTGGCTGGTCACCATCACCAGCGCCGCGGCCTGGGAAAAGCTCTTCAGCCCGGAACTGCGCGTCGGCTTCCTCGCGCACGCGAACGACCTGGCCGCAAGGCTCGCCGGCGGCGCAATCGCCCCGGAGAATATCGCCCAGACCCGGCAGATTATCTTCAACGACCACCTGAATGCGGGGCTCACCCTGCTCTTCCTGGTTATCACCTGGGTGCTGGTACTGGATACGCTGCGGGTTTCCTGGCGCGCGTACACCGGACACGTGCGCCCGCCGCTATCCGAGGTTCCGCATATCCCCTCGCGGCTGGTGGAAAACTGGGTGCGCGACTGATGAACGCGGCAACCTTGCGACGGCTCTGGCGCGTGTTGCGCACCGTCACCGGCGACGACGCCTACGAGCGCTACCTCGCGCACTGGCGCACGCACCACGCCGGCGAGGGCTCGCCGCTCGACCGCAAGGCTTTCTTCAGGGCCGAACAGGAACGCAAATGGAACGGGATCAAACGCTGTTGCTAGACCTGGTCAAGACGAAAAGGGGTTCTGGTTCTGACCCCTTTTCGTCCTTTTTGTCCCTGGTTGCCCTTGCCCTGATGTTTATGGCGGACGCTGGATTCGATCCGGCACTGGCCGCGCCGGCCATCCAGCCGATCAGCACCGCCGTCATCAAGTCCACCACCGGTCTGTGCCTGCGCGGAAAAACCTGTCATGTCGACAAGGCGGGGAGCTGGACTCCCGACCGGGACGTGGCCATCGTCGCCGCCTCCATCGCCGAACAGGCCGACGTGGCGCTGTACGTCGATATCGAGATCAGCACCAAACCCGAGATGTACCAGTGCAACGAGGCGGACGCCAGCGGCTGCATCTTCCGCATGAAGTATTCCGGACCGGGGCTCTACGTCTACGGCGCCACCGCGGGCAACACCTACCTGGGCTCGAATATCACCACCACCAGCATCAGCTTCCCGGCGGGCACCGGGATCGTGGTAAAAAAAGGCGTCCCGGTCTACGTCCATCTCGACGTAAGGAACGGCAGCCTCATCGACCTCAAGGTCGACCAGGACGCCTGGCTGTACTACGTTCCGATGGACCAGCATGAGTGAACCCGCTTACAGACAGGCAACTGCGAAAGACAGTCGTTTCATAGCCGGGATGATCGACATTTCATCCGATGGCATTGCCCTCATTGAATGGACCGAGGCAGCGCAGGCGGCCGGCGACTGCACGGCGCTGGATATCGGCGCCGGGATATACGCCTCGGAAGAAGGCGAATACAGCTACCGGAACTGTTGCATAGCCGAAGTGGCGGACCGGCGGGTCGGCATGCTGCTCGGTTTTCCGATGCCTGCAAGGGATCCTTCCGATGTCGCCTCGCCACCGCCGTTCGACGGTACGGATGTGTTCGCTCCCTACAAATACCTGGAGGCCCCTGATACCTGGTATATCTGCGGCGTTGCGCTGCTCCCGGAGTATCGCGGGCACGGCATCGGTACAGGACTCATGCAAATGGCCCGGGAACAGGCACGGACACACGGCTATACGCAACTGAGCCTGGTGGTCTTCGAGGAGAACGCAGCCGCGCTACGACTCTACCGGCGACTGGGATACCAAACCATCAAACGCGCGTCCATCGTTCCGCACCCCCTGATCCGCGCCAGCGGCGATGCCTTGCTGATGGTGGCTCCGACCTCTTGAGGACAAGGGTTACTGAGGGCAATCTGCGACCTTACCGGGACTTTTAGACGCGGCTTATATAAACAGCGGCCAAATGAAAAAGAACGGTAGAGTAAGGATGTGGCGCGGTGATCTAAGGTGCAGCCTGTCTGTTGCCGCCCCTTTCGTCTGGCGGTGCCTCAATAGCCGTACCATCACTCCGTTTCCACATCCTCCTCATCGAACCGGACATGCAGAGCTACCGCATCCGGCTCTCGGACAAGACAGCATGCCTTTGCACACGAAAGGTCATCCGCATTACACCCGACCATCGCACAGGACCGTGTACCCCGACGTACACCGATCGAGCAATATGCACTTAACCGACAATGCCACCACCTGGGCGGCCACTGGCTTCCCGGCCTGCACACTCGCCAAGTCACCTGGAGACCCTCTGCACCAGAGGCTTCAGCCACTTCGTTACCTCCATGATTGCTCCGATTGCTTCCGGCTGGAGCGGTTACCCGGTGGGACTCTCGCCCACTGAGAAACGCCGCCTTTGCACGGCGCACACCCAACTGCGACATTCTACGTAAGTCGCTGTATGTCTTGAAAGTACTGAAAGTCACCGTTTAGGTGACGCGTGTGGATCGGTCACTATCGACCTAACCTGGAAGTTCAGCTTCCTGGATTCAATGTCTGGAGCGCAAGCGAAAGCAGGCCTTCGATTTCAGTTAACGGACTGGCACTATAGGCCAGGATGGCACTGAAATCAGAGATGCATAGGGATCGATAACAAAGCAAGCGATTCTGGCGGAAAAAATCGGATATTGAGAATGGATACACATACCTTCTTCCTCTACTTGCTCACCATTCTGTTGGCTGCGCGCCTGATGGCAGAGATTGCAGTTCGACTGAAGGCGCCATCCGTGATTGGCGAGCTGGCCGCAGGTGTTGTACTTGGGCCGAGCCTGTTGGGCTGGCTAGAGCCCAATGAAGTCCTGAAGCTGCTTGCCGAAATTGGCATCATTCTGCTGCTGTTCGAAGTCGGTCTGGAAACCGATGTGAGGCGCCTGGTCAATACTGGCCAGAAATCGTTCGTCGTAGCCATCGGTGGTTTCTTTGCGCCCTTCGCACTGGGGTTCAGCCTTGGTTTCTGGATATTTGACTTCTCGCTGCTGGTGTCGCTGTTTATCGGCGGCACTCTAACGGCCACCAGCATTGGTATCACCGTCAGGGTACTGTCTGACCTGAAACGCCAACAGAAAAAAGAAGGGCAGATAGTTTTAGGGGCTGCGGTACTGGATGATGTTCTGGGTGTCGTGCTTTTAGCGCTACTGTATGAATTCTCCATCGGTGGCGGGGTCAGCGCGGTTAACGCCGGTAAGGTGCTGATCTTTGTTGGTGCCTTTTTCATATTGGCGCCGCTGGCTGCAAAGCTGATTTCTCTGTTAATTGGTCGTTTCGACGCCATCAGTGAGATTCCCGGCCTGATACCCACCTCGATTGTATCTCTCGTATTGTTCTTCGCCTGGTTGGCTCATGCGGTTGGAGCACCGGAACTCCTGGGTGGTTTTGCAGCAGGGCTCGCACTGTCTCGGCGTTTTTTTCTACCCTTTGGTATAGCCCTGCAAACGGATGAGGCATTTGCCCATCGAATCGAAGAGCAGATGCGACCTATTATTCATTTATTTACGCCAATCTTTTTTGTCATGGTGGGCTTGTCACTGAATCTAAGGGAAATTGATTGGTCTTCACCCTTTATCTGGAGTTTCTCCCTGCTGTTCTTTGCTGTTGCAGTAGCAGGTAAATATGCCGGTGCGCTCATTATTAATGAAACCTGGAAAATGCGCATAATTATCGGTCTGGCTATGGTCCCGCGTGGTGAAGTTGGTCTCATTTTCGCCGAGCTTGGGAGGGTAAGCGGTATATTTACCAATGAAGTCTATGCGGGCATGATAATTGTCATCACGCTCACCACGCTGTTGCCTCCCATCATCATTAAGTGGTTCTACGGGCGTTATGGTGATCGCTTGCAGGTGACGGTTCAAGGATGAGGGCAGTAGACCAGGCATTGAAATGCTGACAGATAGAAAGCTATCCAGATGAATGAAGATCTTGCACGGCATTTTGATATAGCAGTCATAGAATGGTTGATCGCCCTTGTTATTTTGATAATTCTGGCTGTTGTTGGTGCTGTGGTCACGCGTCAGTCACGAAGAGCATTCAGAGAACTGACTGTTCAGTCCAGCGATCAGGTTTCGAAGCCAGAAAGCTGGCATGCAAAAAGCGCTGAAGCAGCCCTGGAATCGCTCATTACAACCCCGCAAGGTCTATCCGGAGAAGAGATCACTGTCAGGCTTTCCAGCTACGGTCCAAATCGGCTTCTCGAAACAACAGCACGTGGTCCACTGATACGGTTTTTCTACCAATTTCACAATGTGCTGATCTATGTTTTGATTGCTGCGAGTGCCGTCACAGTCATGCTGGGGCACTGGACAAAACGGCCCACCGGGAATTTACCTGTTGAACAACACGAGCATGGAATTGAGGGTGCGTCCGGGGACCGATGCCGCCAGACGCGAGGCTGTGCTGAATGATTGGTATCGGCTGCGGCTGCGCGAACAGCTCCCGTCGCTCATGGCGAAGTGGGAGCCGAAGGTGGGCGTGAGCGGCGCGGAGCTTCGCATCAAGAAAATGAAAACGCATTGGAGAACATGCAATGCCGCCGCGCGGCGCATCTGGCTGAACCTAGAGCTGTCCAAGAAGCCGATATCCTGTCTCGAGTACACACTGGTGCACGAGCTGGTTCACCTGATCGAACAGCACCATAACGAGTATTTCCGTGAATCGATGGACCGGTTGATGCCTCAATGGCGCATGCATCGCGAAGAACTGAATCGCGCGCCGCTGGCGCATGAGGAATGGGAATACCGAGTATGGCAAGTCGAGAATGCTCGCCCTGAGCACGTAGTACCGAGTACTCCGGGCGCAGGGCTAAGTGCCAAGAACGCAGAACTGAGGGAGATCTGTCGTCCTGAGTCCGACGTTCGACGCACCCGGCACTTCGGGCTAAGTACTCAGCACGGAGTACGGAGGAACTCAGGGCAGGGAACAGGGATACGCTGGATCTCCCGTCTCAGTCAGAATTTGACCCGGCCGGTTCGATACAGCGCGGATCATCGTGTTTCGGGGAATTCACCCATGGACTGATCGGGTAGGCCGTCAGCTGGCTGGCCGGCGTCGAGTTGAGGTAGCCCATTATCTCGGCCTTGTCGTCAATTCTGGGATCAAGCCACAGGTCGTAATGCGCCGGTGAGATGATGGCCGGCATCCGCTCGTGAAGGGGTTTCATGACCTCATTGGCGGGCATGACAATGATGCTGCAACTCTCCAGGCTTTCTTCTTCGCCTTCCCAGCGATCCCACAGACCGGCGAAGGCAAACACGCCACCGTCGCGCATGCGGATGTGGTGCGGTATCTTGTGGCCGTCGACAGCCTTCCACTCGTAGAAACCATCAGCCGGAATCAGGCAGCGCTGGCGCTTGAAGGGAGTGCGATAGGTCGGTTTCTCTGCCACCGATTCGATCCGCGCGTTGATAGTTGAATACCTGGTCTTCGGCTCTTTAGACCAGTGCGGGACCAGTCCCCACTGGGCCGTCACCATTTCCCGGCCGGTGTCAGTATCACGGATGATCGGTACCTGCTGTGAGGGGGCGATGTTGTAGCGGGGTTTCAACCCGAGCGGAGCCGACTGATCGAGATGGAATACGTCTCTTAACCGGGACTCTGGTGTGTGTAGGGTGAAGCGTCCGCACATGCAGAAACATGGTACAGCAGTTTCTGCTATGCCTGCAGATGCTTCCACAGGCGTTTACTAGACTGCCAAGATCTCTGTGACCAACAGCATTTCTGCAACACCACCCCGTGCGTAGTGGCTTACCCGCATCAACTGCAAAAGAACCAGCAGGGTGATGGCGTAGGTTCGGACTTCTCATCACAGCGGACGGGAGAACAGTGCTCAGGGCCGGGTACTAGGCTGGGCGTATCTATGATACATGGTGGATGCGATGTGGAGCGACGGTGTATCGTAGTATTACAGGGGGAATGTCCGAGAGCGAGCTATTCCTGTCCTACAGTCGCTGCTTATATAAGCTGCGGTTAAACGAAAAAGATCGACCCAAACCGGAAGTACAGGATTTCTGCCACGATGACAGGAGCGTACTGGAAGCTGCCGTTCCCAAGCAGAATTGGGATCGGTGACTATCGACCCTTTTCTGTCATTTGTCGTTACTAGCTGATCGGTGAGATGATAGTGAAAACAACCGTAACAGGGCTGGAGATGGGATAGCGACTATTGGACTTTGGGCGTATGGAATATTTTCGGGTGCAGGTGTAATTTGTGCTTAATGATCACAAAGACTTGTTGTAACTAAATATATATGATTTGAGGCGCCATCATGAAGGGAATCATTACAAGGTATGTTCTTGGCTCGATCGCAGGGGTCTTTCTATTCAGTAATGTAAATGCCGCTGTTGTCTATGATAATTTTGGCCCTGGGTTGTCTTTTGATGCTTCTGCAGGACAAGGTTTTGGCAGTCAATCTGATGATGAATACGGACTATCGTTTACACCAATTGATAGTGGCTATCTTAGTCATTTGACTGTGGCAGTTTCATCCTACTCTGGAGAGGGTGAGGCTATTTTTACGCTGTACGATGATAATTTTGGCGAACCTGGCAGTATCTTGGAGATATTCAATCTATCAAGTTTGCCAGATTTTGGGTCGACATTTACCCCTCAAACTATTACTGCTACGGGCACCACCTATTTGAATTCAGGACAACCCTACTGGTTAATTGCCTCACAACCGAATTACCCTGATACGGGAATTTGGCAAAATTCAACCGTAGCAATGGATACATTGGTAGCATTTCGAAATATCCAATTTCCTGAATGGTGGCCACAAATGCACGAACAACAATGGACATTGCGTGTTGAAACGAGCGCGGTGCCAGTGCCGGCTGCGGTGTGGCTATTCGGTTCCGGCCTGTTTGGCCTTATTGGGATTGCAAGACGCAATAAAGCGTTCCGATAGATTCATAAACGGCTCTTCGGGGGCGCTTTTGTCTAGATACGAGTGTCGTGTTTTGCATTGTTGCCGTTCATTGGCCATCCGTGAAAGGCGGGAGTTGGCCGACTGCCGCCGAAAGACACCCCGCAATTACAGGGCTTTCTTTGCACCCGGGCAGGTCTTGTTTCCGACCGAAACTTGCCGTTCAACCCTGTTTTGAGCCGGTGCGAATGCTCAGTGCACACACCCAGGCCGTTACGATCATCGAATACCCGTACTGACAACTGTTCAGCATGTACAAGGCTTGTGGCTACGCCATGCCGACGACCGCCTCGCATACACCGATTACACGTCTGACTGGTTCCAGTTACTGAAGGCCAGTAGCCAGCTGGAAATGTCGGGATACGCATTGCCCCGCGCCTGCAACTGGCTGCCCAGTTCGATCATCAGCTCGCGAAACTCGCGTATTTCCGCACGCCAGACCCACTCGTCCATGCCCGGGTTGTCCGCCAGGGCTTCATTGGCGACAGACCCCGCCCCGCCCCACAGCCGTTTCGAGTTCAGCTGCCGGTAGAGCCCGGCTTCATCGCTCCCGCCGAGTTCGATCACCGACCCGACCCAGGCGGCGCTGTCACCGGGATGGCTCTCCAGCAGTTCGCGTATCCGATGCAGTGTGCTCTGAATGTCCATACTGGTTACCTTCAACCGGACGATTAAGACCGCCGTCCGACGAAAAATGTGAAGACATTAGCGTCACCTTCCCTACCCTCAAGAAAACGCAGAATATGCTGAGCTTCGTTCTTCAGCAGTACCGGGATTGTTTAATTGTGTTCATCAAAGGCTTTCTCTGCGTTCTTTGCGTCTCTGCGGTGAAAACGGAGTTTATGGATAAACACTTCATCGTTTCTCATATCACCCCAACCGCACCTCGATGCGGTACTCCCCACCCGCCTCGGGCAGGGTGATGCGTGCGGCACCATCGGTGAGCGTCACCTCACGACCATCGAGACGGGCGGCGATCACACGCCGACCGCCGCGCGGATTGTCGACGATGATCTCGCACTGTGTCACCTCGTCGGGCAGGCGGTAATACAGGCGGAACCCGGGCCAGTCGGCCGGGATGCAGGGACAAATCAACAAGGTACGCCCCTGCGTCACGCGCAGGCCGAGCACCGACTCCAGCGCCGCGCGGTACAGCCAGCCGGCGGAGCCGGTATACCAGCTCCAGCCACCGCGACCGACATGCGGCGCTTCGCCATAAACATCCGCCGCCACCACGTAGGGTTCCAGTCGGTAAACCGCGACCCGCTCCGGGGTGGCGGTATGGCTGACCGGGCTCAGCATCTCCAGCACCCGTGCGGCGTGCTCGTTGCGCCCGAGTCCCGCCAGCGCCATCACCACCCAGCAGGCCGCGTGGGTGTACTGGCCGCCGTTCTCGCGCACGCCGGCGACATAGCCCTTGATGTAGCCGGGATCGTGCGGGGTATCGACGAAGGCCGGTGTCAGCAGGCGCACGATGCCGTCGGTTTCCGATATCAGCTGTTCCTGCAGCGCATCCATGGCCTCATCCGCCCGCGCGCGCGGCGCCGCGCCGGAGATGACCGACCAGGACTGGGCCAGGGCGTCGATGCGGCACTCCGCATCGCCGGCGCTGCCGAGCGGCGTACCGTCGTCGTAATAGGCGCGACGGTACCAGGCGCCATCCCAGCCGTTTGTCTCCAGGGCACCGGCGAGACGGTCACGGTACTCGCGGTAGCGGGCGATACGCGCCTGATCATAGCGGCGCTCGCACAGCGGCAGGAAGTCGCCGAGGATTTGATACAGGAAAAACCCGAGCCAGACGCTCTCACCGCGCCCTTCCCTTCCGACGCGGTTCATGCCGTCGTTCCAGTCGCCCGTGCCCATCAGCGGCAGGCCGTGTTGACCGCGGGTAAGCGAGCGGTCGAGGGCGCGGCAACAGTGTTCGTAGAGGTCTGCGGATTCAGTACCGGTCCCGGGCTGCAGGTAGGCCTCATCTTCACCGGGTTCCAGCAGTCGCGCGTGGAGAAACGGCGCACATTCATCGAGGATGGCGGCATCGCCGCTGACCTCGAGGTAATGGCAGGTGACACAGGGCAGCCACAGCAGGTCATCCGAGAAGCGGGTTCGCAGGCCGCGCTCCAGCGGGGCGGGATGCCACCAGTGCAGCACGTCGCCTTCCGTGAACTGGTGCGCCGCGTGCAGCAGCAGCTGCGCCCGCGTCAGGTCCGGGCGCACGCCGACCAGCGCGGCGGCGTCCTGCAGTTGATCGCGAAAGCCGTAGGCGCCGCCCGACTGGTAGAAGGCCGAACGCGCCTCGATGCGGCAGGCGAGATTCTGGTACAGCAGCCAGCCGTTCAGCATCAGGTCAATGGCCGGCGAGGGAGTCTCGACGCGCAGCGAGGAAACCAGCCCGGACCAATACTCGCGGGTTTTCTCGAAGGCGGCCTGCAGCGCTCCGGGCGAACGGTAATGCGCCGCCAGCCGGTCCAGCTCGTCCTCGTCCAGGCTTTCCCCGAGCAGAAAGGCGCACTCGGCCGTCTGCCCCGGTCCCAGGGTAATCTGCAGCTGTTGCACGAAGCACGGTTCCAGTTCCTCGCCGCAGGCGCCGTCCAGCGCCGTACCAGGCCGCAGCCCGGCCGGATCGACGGGATCACCATGACGTCCGATGAAGGCGCTGCGATCGCAGCTATGCGCGGCATGCTCGAGCTCCGCCCCGCTGACCACCGCGAAGGCGAAGGCGATGCCGCCGGCGAACTCCCCGGCCGCCGGGTTGACCGCACGCAGCAGTCCCCGACCGGCATCGAAGGCAGTGACGACGGGACTCGGCGAGGACGGCAGCGTACCCAGCACCAGGCGCTGATAGGAGAAGACGGAGAGGCGTCGGGACCCCGCGCCACGGTTGGTCAAACGCAGGCGCAGAATGCGGACCGGGTCATGACGCGGCACGAACAGTGTGGTCACCTGCTCCAGATCATCATGCAAACAGCTGAAGCGGCTGTAACCGAAACCGTGGCGTGCTTCGTAATCGCACGGCGCCGGCCGGGGACCGGGCAACGGCGACCAGGACGCGCCGCTCACCTCATCGCGCAGGTAACAGGCCTCGCCGTGCGGATCGATCACCGGGTCGTTGTACCAGGGTGTCAACCGGTTTGCCTGGCTGTTGCGCGCCCAGCTGTAACCGGCGCCGCTTTCGCTCACGATAAAGCCGCAGCGCTCGTTCGACACGACATTGATCCACGGCAGCGGCGGACGGCGCAGCGCCCCGCCCTGCCAGCACAGGCGCACCACGTATTCGTCGCCGGTCGGTGTGAACCCCCCGTAGCCATTGAAGGCCAGCAGTCCGTCGGCCCCGTCATCGTCAAGGGACGGCATCCGTTCCGCCCGTGGCGCGGTTACCGTGACTTCAGCCTGCTGCACCGCCACCGGTGCGGGCCGCGTGGTGGCGGCGACATGAGGCTCCAGCAGTTGCAGCGCGGCGTCACGATCCGCCGCCACGCCGGTCAGGAACAGGAGTTCCCGGCGTTCGCCCGGCGCCAGTTCGACCACGGTGCGCAGGCTGAACACCGGATCGAGCACATTGCCGACACTGCCCGACAGCGGCGCCGGGTCGCGCAGCGCAGCCGGACGCCCCGGGGTGCCGCCGCGACCGAGGAAACGCATCCGGTCGGTTTCCCACTGCACCGCTGCCCCCCCGGCCAGTGCATGCACCAGCCACGGCCAGTGTTCGTACGCCGCGCGCGGGCGGCGGCGGGCGAGCAGCGCGCCATGCGCGGCATCCCGTTCGGTCTGTACGAACAGCTTGGCGAAGGCGGGATGGGCCTCATCGGCAGCGGCAGGATAGAGCACCACCTCCAGGTAGCTGGTCACCTCGATGCGGCGCGCGCGTGGCGAGGCGTTGTGCAACTCGATGCGGCGCAGTTCCAGATTCGCTTCGGCGGCGACGCTCACCTGCAGGCGCGCCTCGATGCCGTCATCTTCCCGCTCGATCCGGAAGCATCCGTCCTCCAGGGTGCTACGGTAGCGGCCGGCCGGGGTCCGCGTCGGCTGGTAACCGAGCGACCGGAACGACCCGTCATCGAGATCGCGCAGGTACACGATAGTGCCGGGATCGTCCTCGACGGGATCGGCATGCCAGCGGGTGAGCGCCAGGCCGTCGCAGGACGACACGCCGCTGCCGGTGCCGGAGATCAGCACCTCGTAGTGCCCGTTCGAGAGGCGGTGCACGGCCGCGGGTGCGGCATTCGGGTCGGTGAAATCAGAAGTACTCATGAGGTGTCCCGTGGAGAAAATTGCCCTATTGTCAGATCAAAACCGTATTCACCGCAGAGACGCGAAGAACGCAGAGTGATTTATTGTTTTTCATTAAAGAATTCCTTTGCGAACTCTGCGTCTCTGCGGTGAATTGATTTTATTTATGTACGAACGCCGACTACGACCTCTGCGGGAAAAACCCTGATGCACACCTCCGTCGGTGTGAAATCCGTGGTCGGCTCACCGTTCACCCGCACTTCACGCAGTGGCCCGTCGCCGGGCGGTACGAAACGGAAACCGCCGGGAGGCAGGGCGTGTTCCCCGCCCAGACTCAGGTGCAGGGCGCCGTCAGACATCTGGCGCAGTCGCAGGTCGAGGCGACCGTACCAGGTCGGCAGGCCGCTGACTGCGACCTCCCCCGCCGCCAGCCAGTCTTCGGGTATGCCGGCGGCCACCACGAGCGAGCGCTCCGCCTCGCGTTCGAAAGCAAACAGGTCACGGAACACGAGCACATACTCGGCGCCGATCCAGCTGTGCGGCAGATCGCCCTGGTGACCCGGTGTGCGCGGATCGCGCCAGGCGATCTCGGGCCACTGGTTCCAGGCCGGCGGCCGGCGTTCGGCGAGAAAGAAGCGCGCCAGTTCATGCGCCTCGCGACGCCGCCCGAGGCGCAGCAGCGCGCCGATGATGCGGATCTCGTAGGGCGTGTAGTTGGTCCAGGGCACCTCTGCGGCGTGCATCGCGCGGAAACGTTCGAGGAAGCGGTCGAAAGTTCTCTCCAGGGCGGCGGCCGGAAGATGGTGAGTCTCGTTTATCAGGGTGAGCGCGTTGGCGACGGCGGTCGGGTCCGGATCCGCCCATTCCACCGATCCGGGCAGGAAATCGATGCCGTGCGCGGCCATGACGTGCTGCAGCGAAGCACACAGCGTGGCGCGGAAATCCTCGCCGAGGGCGGTGAGCCGGGTTGCCTCCTCCGCCTCGCCCATGACCTGCGCCAGCGCAGCGGCATCCTTGAAACCTCGCAGCGCCCAGAAATCGTCCCAGTAGGCATGCACCGGGTGGGCGAGATAGCCTTCGTGGCTGACCGACTCGGGTAGCAGGCCGTAGCAGGCCAGTTTATCCGCTTCGCGATAGGCGGGCGTCAGCCGCTGGCGGCGCAGTTCCTCCAGAAACGCGACCGCCAGACGTACCGCCGGCCAGAGTTCCCCGACCAGGCGGCGATCGCCGCTGAAGCGGTAATAGTCGGCGACCGCGAAAATGAACTCGCCATGGCTGTCGTGCTCGGCCAGCCAGTCCGGCCCCTTGCTATCCACGCAACAGGGCACATTGCCGTCCGCGCGCTGGAACCGGGCATACCAGCGGATGAAGTCGCCGGCCTCGGCGCTGCAGCCCATACGCAGCAGGGCGGCGGCCATGACCGCGCCGTCGCGGATCCAGGAACGGGTATAGCGGCGCGGACCCGGCTGCAGCGCCGGCCCGTCGCGATTGATCAGGATATGCGCCGTCGCACTGCGGCAGCTGTCGAGGTAATCCCGTGCCGGCGCCGGCACCTCAAAGCGCACCGCGCCAAGCCGTTCCGACCACGCGCGCACGGCCGAGTCGAACCGCTCGGGCCCAGCGGAGCCTGCCGCGCGCGCCGCCACCTCCGGGGTGGCCGGTCCGAACGGGATCGCGAGGAAGATATCCTCTGCGGAG
>Ga0210144_1000924_pt1 | contig 13260 bp, 7 predicted proteins | sample Muzzi_PWA_D2_FD_185532 | JGI IMG/M metagenome (GOLD analysis project Ga0210144, IMG submission 185532) | Wetland microbial communities from San Francisco Bay, California, USA, that impact long-term carbon sequestration - Muzzi_PWA_D2 (SPAdes) | ecosystem: Environmental > Aquatic > Marine >...
AACCAGATCGGCCAGTAGCGGGGCCGCAGAAAACGTCGCTGAAAGACGGGGTGGTGACTGGCGTTCATGGGTGAGGGCGGATTGTGTGTGGGGTTCATCCGCCGCACAGGCAGCGGGATGACTCTAGCTGGCGCCTATCATAGCCAATCCAGTCCGCCGCTGCATGAGGCCGCGGGTCACAGGAGGCGCGTTCGGGTTATCACGCATGTTCGTTGACACCAGCCCCTGACAGGGAATTGTTAACAACGAATGCGGTCTATCCCTGGTGATGTGCGTTATCCGTTGACGCCTTGCGGGAACGTGACAGCCGTATTATGGCGGCTTGAATACGGGTAAAATGCGCCTTGTTGATCCCGTGTGGGCCATGAGAGACAACGGTCTGACTATCGTCAGCCTGTCATTCCATCGCACAGATACAATGCGTTGTAATTGTTTACGATGGGAAAATCCTGTTCGACCCCGGGTTTCTTGTGGTAATCCATCACGTATCGCGTAACCCGGCCAACGCAATGACGATGAACAGCCTGCCAGCACAAGCGGAACCGGAACCGGTGACAGTGATTTCCGACGAGCCGGTATTCCATCCCTGTCCTCCCGATCCGTCCTGCCCGTACTGCAACGGCAGCATCGCTCCGGCGCAGGCGCTGGACTGGTCCTTTCTCGACGGTGTTTACTGCATCTCGCTGAAGAGCCGGGAAGACCGCGCGATCGCGGTTGCCGCCCAGTTTCACAAAGTGGGCCTGTGTCGGCAGCTGCTGTTTTATCGTCCACTGCGCTATCCGGGACGCGGCTATATCGGCAGCTGGGAATCGCACCGCGCGGTGGCCGAGCACGCCAGACAGCAGGGCAACCAGACCACGCTGATTTTCGAGGACGACGTGCAGTTCGTGCGACGCATGACGCCGCGTTCGGTGCGCGCCATCGGGCGCGCCATCGAACGGTTGCCGCCGGACTGGATGATTTTCTTCCTGGGCCACTGGCCGCTGTGGGCGTATTTCGTGCGACCCAATGTGTTGCGCACCAGTTCGGGCTGCGCGCACGCCTACATCGTCAGTCCGCGTCTGCTGGGATGGCTGCACGAGCATCCCTGGGGTACACCCGGCATCGAGAAACGCAGGCTCATCGGCAAGGCGCTCGATTCGGCCTATGCCAGGCTTCCCGCTACCTACGCGCTGTTTCCGATGATCGCCACCCAGAGCGTCAGCCGCAGCGACAATTTTGCCGTCAGCCGCAAGAAGAACACCAAGCTCAAGCACCTTGTCACGCACTCCAGGTATCGTGAATGGCTGCTCTCGAAATTGATGCGCCCGGGCGAGGCCGTCGCGGTGCTGCTCTCGCCGCTGTTCTTCATCACGCAGATGAGCTTGCAGGGATTTGCCTCGCTCCGACGCCGTATCGCACGCCCCGGCAGCGACGCCTCCGGCAATACAAGCTGATTGGTGTTCATCCATAATGATTTGAATTCACCGCAAAGACGCAAAGAACGCAAAGGCTTTTAATTGTTGTCGTTAATGCGTTTCTTCGCGAACCTTGCGTCTTTGCGGTGAATAATGTGTTCATGGATGCTCATCAATTAGGACTTAGTCGGCAAGCGTCGTGCTGGTAAGATAGCACTACATTCCAGAATACCCCGCAGAGCCATCCTCCCCATGTCCGAACGTATCCGCGAAATACCCTACAACTACACCTCTTTTTCCGACCGTGAAATCGTTATCCGCTACCTCGGGGAGGCGACGTGGGACCTGCTCAACCGGCTGCGCGCCTCCCGGGTGACCGGGCGGTCGGCGCGCATGCTGTTCGAGGTGCTCGGTGATCTGTGGGTGGTGGACCGTAATCCCTATATTCAGGACGACCTGTTGACGAGCAGGAAACGTCTGGATGCGCTCATCGGGGCGATGCACCATCGCCTCGACCAGATCGTGGCCCGGGCCGAGGGCAATACCGATGCCCTGCAGCTCGCGGCCGCCGCCCGCGAGGCCGTCGGGCGTTTTTCCGACTGGTATCCACGCACCCGGGAGCTGCGCCGGCGGATCCGCCAGCGACTGGGGCGTATCACGCGCCGCGACAATATCGACTTCAGCGGCATGGCGCGCGTCTCCCATGCCACCGACGCCACCGACTGGCGCGTGGAGATGCCCTGCGTGGTGATCAGTCCGGACACCGAGCAGGAGACGCGCGACATCGTGCGGGCCTGCATCGCGCTCGGGCTGACGATCATTCCGCGCGGCGGCGGCACCGGCTACCACGGCGGCGCCGTGCCGCTGCACGGGGATTCCGCCGTGATCAACACGGAAAAGCTCGAAACCCTGGGAGAAATTCGCCTCAAGGAACTGCCCGGCGTGAGCGGGCCGGTGGCCACCGTGCGCGCCGGCGCCGGCGTGGTTACCCGCCGGGTGAGCGAGCACGCCGGGTGCAACGGCTACGTATTCGCGGTGGACCCGACTTCCCAGGATGCCTCGACCATAGGCGGCAACGTCTCCATGAACGCCGGCGGCAAGAAGGCCGTGCTCTGGGGCACGGCGCTCGACAATCTGGTCTCCTGGCGCATGGTGTCCCCGGACGGCAACTGGCTGGAGGTCGAGCGGCTGAACCACAACCTGGGCAAGATCCATCTGCAGGAGCAGGTCGAATTTCGGGTAATCCGCTACAAGAAGGGTCCCGACCAGCCACTGCAGGAGCCGGAAATCATCCGCGTGCCGGGAAGCTCGCTGCGCAAACCCGGTCTCGGCAAGGACGTGACGGACAAGTTTCTCGCGGGCATCCCGGGCATCCAGAAGGAAGGCTGCGACGGCCTGATAACCTCGGCGGAATTCATCCTGCACCGCAAACCGGAGTACACGCGCACTATCTGCCTGGAGTTCTTCGGCACCGACCTGCGCCTCGCGGTTCCGGCCATCGTGGAAACCCGTCATTACCTGGATGCCCGCCCGGATGTACTGCTGGCCGGCATGGAGCATATGGACGAACGCTATGTCCGGGCCGTCAAGTACAGCAGCAAGGCGGCACGCAGCGAGCTGCCGAAGATGGTGCTGTTGATCGACGTCTCCGGCGACGACGAGACAGCGGTGGCCGATGCCTGCTCGACCGTGGTGCGCATGGCCAATCAGCGCGGTGCGGAAGGCTTCATCGCCGTCAGCGCCGAGGCGCGCCGGCAGTTCTGGGCCGACCGCTCGCGCACTGCGGCGATCGCCTCGCATACCAATGCGTTCAAGGTCAACGAGGACGTGGTCATCCCGCTGGAGCGGCTGGATGAATACAGCGCCGGCATCGAGCGCATGAACATCGAGTATTCGACGCGCAACAAGCTCGCTATCGTCGAGGCGGTGCGGGATTTCCTCGCCGGCGACCTGGCGGCGCTGCACCGCGACGGTGAATTTGCCGACAGCGAGGAGAACCGGGCCATCGTGCAGGCCAAGCAGGATGCCGCCCGGGAGCTGCTCGATGCCCGGCAGGCGCGCTGGTCCGGCCTGCTGGCGTGCCTGGATGAGCCGGCAGAGGAACATTCGGAACTGGTGGACGCGGAGGTGCTGGCGAAGGCCCGGCCGGGTGACCGGGTGCTGGACCTGCTGTTGCGCCGGGACCTGCGTATTTCCTACCGCCAGGAGGTGGCACGGCCGCTGTCGGAGATTTTCAGCGGACACGAGTGGATGCGGTTGCTGGAACAGCTCGAGGCCATCCATGCCGGACTGCGCACCAGCCGCCTGTTCGTCGCTACCCATATGCACGCCGGCGACGGCAACGTGCATACCAACATCCCGGTCAACTCATCCGACTATGCCATGCTGCACGAGGCGGATCTGATCGTCGACCGGGTGATGAAGCTTGCCGTCTCGCTGGGCGGCGTCATCTCGGGCGAGCACGGTATCGGGCTGACCAAGTTCAAATTCCTGGAGCCGCGGGTGATCGCCGACTTTGAACGCTACAAGCGGGAGATCGATCCGGACGGGCATTTCAACCGTGGCAAGCTGTTGACCGGTTCGGGACTCGGCAGCGCCTATACGCCATCGCTGCGCCTGGTGCAGCAGGAGGCGCTGCTGCTGGAGGCGAGCGAACTCGGCGCGCTCAACGACGACATCCGCAACTGCCTGCGCTGCGGCAAATGCAAGCCGGTGTGCAACACACACATTCCGCGCGCCAACCTGCTTTATTCACCGCGCAACAAGATCCTCGCCACCGGTCTGATCATCGAGGCCTTCCTCTACGAGGAGCAGACGCGCCGCGGCGTTTCCCTGCAACACTTCAGGGAAATGAACGATGTGGCGGACCACTGCACGGTTTGCCACAAATGTTTCAATCCCTGCCCGGTGAATATCGATTTCGGCGAAGTGACCATGCGCATGCGCAAACTGCTGCGCGAGCGTGGCCACAAGCACTACAGCCCCGTCACCTGGGCGGCGATGACCTTTCTCAACGTCACCGATCCCGCGACGATCAAGCTGATGCGCAAGCTGATGATCGACTGGGGCTATCGCAGCCAGCGCCTCGCGGTGCGCCTGGCGCGCCGGTTGCTACCGGTGCGCGACGGTGGCCTGCCGGAAGGCACCAGCGGTCCGCTGACATTGCGTTCCCAGCTGGTGCATTTCGTGAAAAAGCCCATGCCCTCGCGCGTACCGCACCAGGCCATGCGCGCTCAGCTGGGGCTGGAGGACAGCCGCATGGTGCCCATCCTGCGTGACCCGCGCAAGGTCACGGAAAGCTCGGATGCGGTGTTCTATTTCCCGGGTTGCGGCTCAGAGCGGCTGTTCAGCCAGATCGGCCTGGCGACGCTTGCCATGCTCTACGACGCGGGCGCCCAGACCGTGCTGCCGCCGGGTTATCTCTGCTGCGGCTATCCACAGAAGGCCGGCGGTGATGCCGCCCGCGGACAGCAGATCACCACCGACAACCGGGTGCTGTTCCACCGCGTCGCCAACACCCTCAACTACCTCGACATCCGCACCGTCATCGTTTCCTGCGGGACCTGCATGGACCAGTTGCTGGAATACGAGTTCGGCAAGATCTTCCCGGGGTGCCGCCTGCTCGATATCCACGAATACCTGCTGGAGAAGGGCGTGCATCTCGAGGCCGGGCAGGGCGTGCAGTACCTCTACCACGATCCCTGCCATACGCCGATGAAGACCCATAACCCGATCCAGGTCGCCTCGACCCTGATGGGCCAGCCGGTGATGCTCTCGGACCGCTGCTGCGGCGAGGCCGGCACCTTCGCCCTGTCGCGCCCGGACATCGCCACCCAGCTGCGGTTCCGCAAGCAGGAGCAGCTCGCCCGGGGAATTCAGGCACTGACGGGGGAGACGATCGCCGTTGCGGGCAACGTCAAACTGCTGACCTCCTGCCCGTCCTGCCAGCAGGGGCTGGCCCGCTATGCCGATGACACCGGTCTGGAAACCGACTACATCGTGGTGGAACTCGCCAACCACCTGCTCGGCAAGGACTGGGAGAAGCAGTTCATCACCCGCATCCGCGACGGCGGCATCGAGCGGGTGCTGCTCTAGATCCGTGCTGAACAACCCTTGCAGGAGCGGGCTTGCCCGCGAACAAGACGTTGGTTGGGAATCGGTTCGCGGCCAGGGCCGCTCCTACAGTGAACGACGCTGGTGATTGCGCCGCCTTCCGTTCAGGCGGGTTGCTCCACTGCAGGAGCGTGCAAGACCGCTCCTGCAGTGGAACATCACACGCGTTTGGAGAATTCTCCTTTACCAGGGCAGCCCCTGGACGTTGCTCAGGTGGCGCGGCGGACGATGCGTCGCGACAGGTGGATGCCCAGCCAGTAGCACAGGGCGCTCAGCAACAGCCACTCCGCGGCGATGGCGGCGAACAGGTCCGGCGCCTTCATCAGCATGGTCATCAGGGACTCCTCGTAATAGAAGAACCACTGGTGACCGGCCGGAAAGATGAGGGTATGGGCGGTGTAGAACACCTTCCTGGTCCCGATAACGATGACGGCGAGTGTCGACACAACCGCGACAAGGCCGAGTCCCGCGAAATAGCGCGCCAGCGGCGGGGGCGGCAGGCGCAGCCGCCACAGCCACACGAGTGCGATGAGCCAGACCATCGCGGCGCCAGTGCCGAGACGATACATTGTGTCGATCAGACGGGCCACGTCACACAGATGGGTGATTTCCGGGGGGCGCAGCAGCGGGGCGACGGGATTGCCCCGGGCATCGTGGTAGGTGAGGGCTTCCAGTCCCTGTCCACCGTCATGGATTGCCGTGACAATCGCGGCGAACAGTCGTGTGCGTTCTTGCCGCGTGGTGAGTTCGAAGTGATCGCGGTAGCGGTTCTTCGGTCCGTACTCCGCGATGGTGCGGTCGATGCCGATCACGTCATACCACAACGGATAGAGGAAGTCGGTGCTCACGAGCAGCTGCCAGCCGGCCAGCAGCGAGACGGGCAGCGCCGAAAGCAGCAGGATTGCCCAGAGCAGGCTTCGGTAGCGCCGCTGCGTCGTGGTGATGGCTGTGGCTGAATTCATGGACAGCCGCGCTCCGGGCGGTGGCGGGTCTGCGGCAACGCCGGTCGTCTGTCGCGGTCATCGCGAGGCACTGCGGTGACGGCTCCGGATAGTGTCATGGCCACCAGCGTTCCGGGAGATGACCGGTTTGCATCAACGCCAGCAGGTCCATGCTGAGCGCGACACTCATGTGCACCAGCGTGCCGCCCCAGATGGAGCGCGAGCGCAGCGCCAGCATACCCAGAAACAGGCCGAAGAGGATGGCGCCGCTTGCCTCCAGCCAGGGTTTGGCGAAGTGGATCATCAGGTAGGGCACCACCATGACGAAGACGGCGTTGGCGCCGAATGCCGGCTTGCAGGCATGCAGGAAAAACCCCCGAAAGAAAAATTCCAGGAAGGCAAACTGCAACAGGTAGATCACTTCCCAGGCAAGCAGATCGAAGCCGCTGCGGAACGCCAGCCGGTAGAACGGGTAGTGTTCGAGGAAGTCCTGGCGGTAGCTCGCCAGAAAGGCGAAGCCGATGATCGGCGCCGCCAGCAGCAGGTACCAGCCCGCATAGCGTGCGGTCTCGCCCCAGTGCAGACCGAAATCGCGCACCCGCTCGCGCAGGATGAAGCGGATCACCAGCGCTGGCAGTACGACATAACCCAGCAGATGCACCGCGCCCCACCACAGTTCGGTGTAAAGTTCGTACCAGCGGCCGTGCCTTAAATGTCGGTATAAACCGGGATCACCCGTTTGCCGGCCGACCCAGTCGAGGAACGCCTCGAAGCTGGTCGCGAATTTCAGGTAGTGGATCAGCAACAGGCAGACGGCCACGGTGAGCAGTGCCACCGCGGCGCGCTGTTCGACCCCGGGATGTCTTGCACGCTCGGCCTGCGCCTCGGCATCGATTGCCGCAAACGCGGCGGCCAGGGCCCGGGGATGGAGCTTGTTCAATAGCGGTCACCTCGACCATGGAGATTGTTTTCGCAGGACCGGGCTCTTGTGCCCTTTGGGTATACCCGCGAACCTGCTGACTTTATATGCAAAGTGTTCGCGGGCAAACCCGCTCCTGCAGTCGATTCAACTCGAATAATTCGAGGTGCCCTGGAGTCAGGGTAACCGCCGCTGCGGATCCTGGCGGTGCATTATAGCGACAACGAACGGCTTTTCCCGCAATCTTCCGCAGAATCAACCGACGGTAACGCTGCAACCCGCGCCTGGCGCGACCGGCGGGTTGCCGTGCACAAATCCCGGTCTTCATCGCGGAGGCATGAAGTTTGTAACGCGATTTTATTTTATTACTAAGTGTTTTCTCTGCGTTCTTTGTGTCTCTGCGGTGAAATCATTGTTTCGCGAAGGAGCGTTCCGTCAATACGTGAAGTAGCTGCCCTCCGAGCAGGTATTGTCGGCGTAGCGTTCGATGATGGCGCGCACCAGGTCGCTGCGCACGATATCCCCGCAGCCGAACTCGTGGATATGCACATGTCGCAACCCGCGCAGGCGATCGACGGCATCGACAAGCCCCGAATCCCGTGCGATGTCGGACTGGTTCAGGTCGCCGTTCACCACCACCCGGGAGCGCTCGCCGATACGGGTGAGGAACATCTTCAGCTGCAGGCGGGTGCAGTTCTGCGCCTCGTCGAGTATCACGAAGGCGTCGTCGAAGGTCTTGCCGCGCATGTAGGCGAGCGGTTCGAAAACGATGCGTTCGTTCTTCAACGCACAGTCGACCACGCCCTTGCCGAGCAGATCGCTGAGGTAGCCGCGGAAGGTGGCGAACCAGGGTTCGATCTTCTCCTGGACCTTGCCAGGCAGGAAACCCAGGGCTTCACCGGATTCGATGGCCGGCCGGGTGAAAACGATGCGCTCGATCTCGCGTCGCTCGAAGGCTTCCACTGCCATGGCCGTGGCGCAGTAGGTCTTGCCGGTGCCCGCAGGGCCGAGACCGAAGGTGAGCGGGTAGCTGGAGATGGCCGCCATGTACTGTCCCTGTGAGCGGTTTTTGGCCTCGATGCGGCGGGAGTTGTTACGGCTGGACTTGCGGGGGGTGTGGAGAGTGAAGGTGTTGATGTCGATGACGACGCCATCGGTGGTGAGTATTTCCTGGTCTGCTCGACTGTTCGATTTCCTGGTTGCACCAATCCTGCTTTTACTGCGCGATTGTTTCGACATTAGGCATACCTCTGTTCAGGTTCGTGGGGAATCCATTAACAGGAAGACAATGTCGCCATTTCTGTCATTCGTGCATAGGTCGATCCTCCGCAGGGTTGCCTGTGTTGCGGATACCATACTGGAAATCGAACGTTAGTTAAATATTAGATGACTGTGAGCTTGTGTCCTGAAGCGGGATCTGGTCCCCGACCGTTTCGCCGCCCTGCATGCCATGACAGCCATTTTCCGTCCGGGGCGCTACAATGGCGCCCATGCTGCAATTCGACAATCTTGCCCTCAGGCGCGGCCCACGGCTGCTGTTCGAGCAGGCCAGCCTGCAGATCCACCCGGGATGGAAGGTCGGTATCACCGGCGCAAACGGCACCGGCAAGTCGAGCCTGTTCGCCCTGATCCGGAATGAACTGCATGCCGATGCCGGCGCATGCCGGCATCCGGTCGACTGGGTGATCGCCCATGTGGCGCAGGAAACGCCGGCCGAGCCGCGCGCGGCCATCGAGTGCGTGCTCGACGGGGACGAAGGGTTGCGTGCGGTCGAGACCGCGCTCGCCGGGGCGGAGGCCCGGCATGACGGTGAACAGCTCGGCACGCTGCATGCGCATTACGAGGTGATCGGCGGCTACACGGCCCGCAGCCGCGCCGCGCAACTGCTGCATGGCCTGGGATTCAGCCGCACCGACGAGGACCGACCGGTCGGCGATTTCTCGGGCGGCTGGCGCATGCGCCTGAACCTCGCGCGTGCCCTCATGTGCCGCTCGGACCTGCTGCTGCTCGACGAGCCCACCAATCACCTGGATCTGGATGCGGTCATCTGGCTTGAAAACTGGCTGTGTGCGTATGCGGGTACGCTGCTGCTGATCTCGCACGACCGGGATTTCCTCGACAGCGTGGCCACTCATATCGCCCATATCGAGCGTCAGCGGCTCACGCTCTACAGCGGCAACTACTCGGCGTTCGAACTCCGGCGCGCGCAATACCTCGCCGGCCAGCAGGCGCAGTACGAGAAACAGCAGCGCGAGATCGTTCACATGCATTCCTTCGTCGAACGCTTCCGCGCCAAAGCCACCAGGGCGCGCCAGGCCCAGAGTCGGCTGAAGGCCCTGCAGCGCATGGAACTGATTGCCCCGGCGCATGTGGACTCGCCGTTTCACTTCAGCCTGCGCCCGCCGGAGAAGCTGCCGGACCCGCTGCTGCGACTGCACGCGGCGGCCGCCGGTTACGGTGCCGCGACCATCATCGAAGGCGTCGAGCTCGGCCTGTCGCCGGGCGAGCGCATCGGCCTGCTCGGTCCCAACGGCGCCGGCAAGTCCACGCTGATCAAGCTGCTGGCGGGAGAGCTCGCGCCGCAGCAGGGTCGGCGCGAGCCGGCGCAGGACCTGCGCATCGGCTATTTCGCCCAGCACCAGATCGAGCAGCTCGATGCCCGGGGCTCGCCGCTGCAGCACCTGCTGCGGCTGGACCCGAAGGCGCGCGAGCAGGACCTGCGCGATTACCTCGGCGGCTTCGGTTTTCCCGCCGATCAGGCACTCGCGCCGAGCGGCCCGTTTTCGGGCGGGGAGAAATCACGCCTGGTGCTGGCGCTGCTGGTCTATCAGCGGCCCAACCTGCTGCTGCTCGATGAGCCCACCAACCACCTGGATCTGGAGATGCGCCAGGCGCTGGCCACGGCCCTGCAGGACTTCGCCGGCGCCATGGTGCTGGTCTCGCATGACCGCCATCTGCTGCGCGTCACCAGCGACCGGCTGGTACTGGTGCACGCCGGGCGGGTGGAGGAATTCCAGGACAGCCTGGATGATTACCCCCAGTGGCTGACCGCGCAGAACCGGCAGAGCCGGCTGGTGCCCGGGAACGCCGATGGCCCGGGCGCCGCGGCCCTGCGCAAGGAGAAAAAACGACTGGAGGCCGAGCAGCGCCGGCAGTTGCAGCCGCTGCGCGAGAAAATCACCAGGACCGAAGCGGCTCTCGCCGGGATGCATGCCCGCCAGCATGAACTCGAACAGCGCCTTGCCGAGCCCGGACTCTACCATGCGCAGAACAAGGCGGAGTTGAATGCGCTGCTGCGAGAGAAGGCGGACGTTGATCGGGAAAGCGAGACCCTGGAACAGGACTGGCTGGAGGCCTGCGAGCAGCTGGAGGCGCAGCAAGGCGGCGTCGAAACCCGGTGATCGCGCTCATCGCCTACTTCCATACAGGCGAGCCCGCTCCTACAATAGCGTCCATCCATAAGGAAATTAATCACCGCAGAGACGCAAAGAACGCAGAGTTCATGTAACCTCTGATTAATTCCTGTACCGTCATTCCGGCGAATGCCGGAATCCGGAAAAATCATGCATCCGGATGGCGGAACACGCGTCCGCATGACGACACATCAGGGTTTTCCTAATGGTTTTCATTCAAGAATTTCTCTGCGTTCTTTGCGTCTCGGCGGTGAGAACGGTGTTTATGGATAAACACAATAACAGCTACTTCATCGGGGAAGATCGGAGGTACGGGTAATGAGCGGTGGCTGGGGTTGTCCACACGAGGTGAACGGCCGCTGCCAGCGCGTGCTCAACCGGCCCTGTGATCCGGGGATGAAGGGCTGCGTGCTGTTCGGCCGTTTTACTTTCAGCGATCCCGCGAAGAACCGTCCCGCCGGAACCACGCGCACGCGCACCCCGGACAAGCGCGGTAAATGAGCGCCGCGTGAGCGATCTGTCCGGCCCGCCGCGACAATCCCTGAGGTTTTCTTCCCCGGGAGCCTGCACGAGTATGGTGGAACCTGCTGCGAGGGCCCGATGACAGCTCCTGCACACACACACAAACAAACACGTTAAATGATGCCCGCTATTCTCCTCGAGTGTGCCTGCATCTGTAGTTGTCCTGCCACGTTCCCGCGACGCTTCCCATTACCCTGACAAGCACCCGATGGACGACTGGAAAACCGCCAGCCAGATTCCCGAGGAGGGGCTACGCCCGAGCGTGCCGGCCGCGCATCCATCGGCCCGCGCGTCGGACAGCCAGTTCTCCCTGCTGAAGCAGCGGCGTTTCGGTCCGTTTTTTCTGACCCAGTTCTTCGGGGCGTTCAATGACAACGTCTACAAGAACGCGCTGATCATCCTCATCGCATTCCAGTCCGCGGGCCAGGGCCTGTGGGAATCCAATACGCTCGTCAACCTGAGCGCCGGGCTGTTCATCCTGCCGTTTTTCCTGTTTTCCGCCACCGCCGGTCAGCTGGCGGACAAGTACGAGAAATCCCGGCTCATTCGATGGGTGAAAGCGATGGAGATCGCCGTCATGGGCCTCGCGGTCGTGGCCTTCCACCTGGGCAGCATCCCGCTGCTGATCGGGCTGCTGTTCCTGATGGGTATGCAGTCATCGCTGTTCGGACCGGTAAAATACGGCATCCTGCCGCAGCATCTCGGGGATAAGGAACTGGTCGGAGGCAACGGACTGGTGGAGATGGGGACCTTCGTGGCGATCCTGCTCGGCACCCTCACCGGCGGCGTGCTGATCGGCGTACCCGTCAACGGCGCCGCCCTGGTGTCCATCACGGTCGTGGTGCTTGCCTGCCTGGGCTTTCTCAGCAGTCTCGGAATACCAACCGCCGCCGCGGTGGCGCCGGATCTGCGAATCAACTGGAACCCGTTTACCGAAACCTGGCGCAGCATCCGGTTCGCGTGCGGCAACCGCACCGTATTCCTGTCCATTCTGGGGATCTCCTGGTTCTGGCTGCTCGGCGCGACCTATCTTGCCCAGCTGCCGAACTTCACCAGGGTGAACCTGGGGGGCAACGAGCAGGTCGTGACACTGCTGCTGACGCTGTTCTCCGTGGGCATCGGGGCCGGGTCGCTGCTGTGCGAACGCATGTCGGGCCGCAAGGTGGAGCTGGGGCTGGTGCCCTTCGGTTCGATCGGACTGAGCGTTTTCGGCATCGATCTCTCTCTGGCCGTACCGGAGCACCACGTCAGCGGCGCCATGCTGGATGCCGCCGCTTTTCTGCACGCGCCGGGCAATATTCGCGTGCTGGTCGATATTCTACTGCTGGGATTGTTCGGCGGTTTTTATATCGTCCCCCTGTACGCGCTGGTGCAGCAGCGCAGCGCACCGAGCCACCGCTCGCGCGTCATCGCCGCGAACAATATCCTCAACGCCCTGTTCATGGTGGTCTCCGCGGTCATGGCGGTGCTGATCCTCGACGCCGGCCTCAGTATCCCGCAGCTGTTTCTCGTGGTTGCGGCCATGAACGCCGCAGTCGCCTTGTATATCTATACGCTGGTTCCGGAATTTCTCATGCGCTTCATGGTGTGGATGCTGATCCATACTGTGTATCGCATCCGCAAGCAGGGCCTCGAACACATTCCGGACACCGGGTCCGTTGTGCTCGTCTGCAACCATGTGAGTTTCGTCGATGCGCTGGTGATTGCCGGCTGCATCCGGCGTCCGGTGCGCTTCGTGATGGATTACTCGTTCTACAAACTGCCGGTGCTGAATTTCATATTCCGCACCGCCGGCGCCATTCCCATCGCCTCTGCCAGGGAAGACCCGATACTGCTCGCCCGCGCGTATGACCGGATCTCCCGTTATCTGGATGAGGGCGAGGTGGTGTGCATCTTCCCGGAGGGCGGGCTTACCCCGGACGGGGAGATCAAACCCTTCCACCAGGGGGTCGTCA
>Ga0210144_1000926_pt1 | contig 13230 bp, 19 predicted proteins | sample Muzzi_PWA_D2_FD_185532 | JGI IMG/M metagenome (GOLD analysis project Ga0210144, IMG submission 185532) | Wetland microbial communities from San Francisco Bay, California, USA, that impact long-term carbon sequestration - Muzzi_PWA_D2 (SPAdes) | ecosystem: Environmental > Aquatic > Marine >...
ACCCCTTGGCCTTGATCGTGCCGCCCACCTCGTGGATCAGGGCATAGAGCCGCTGCTTGCCGGTGGTCAGCACCCGCACCGTGGCCGTCCAGCCCTGCCGAGACTTCTTCGGCTCGCTGGCCACCACCTTCCGGGCCAGAGCGCCGGTGATGGCATACCCCGGAAAAACACCAGCCGGTTTCGCCTTGATATTGGCCCGCACATTATCTCGACCGGTGGCGGCAATTTTGCGGGCCATCTCTCGCGTGCGGATGTTGAAACGCCCCTGCTCATCCTTGACGGATTTCCGCACCCGCTTAATGTTGCTCTCAATCTTAGCCATCTTCGGTCAGATCGATTAGTGCTTGAGCCATAATCTGCACCAGCAATTCCTCTTCGTGTTCCAGCCAGCGATGGGTCAATGAGTTGGCTTGCGGAGCCAATTCTGGCAGAATATCGGTTGTCAAAATCGTAATCATCCGCGCCACCCGAATATGCAATAGCTCGTGCACAATGATTTTTTTCCAGTCTCTCGCCGTATCCGGGTCGACTCCATCCAGGCTAGCCGGTATATCGTCTCTAATTTCGAGCGTGGCCTGTAGCACATCCAGGTGTAGCTCGACACAGGCATTGGTCTCGCGGGAGCCATCGCCATTGGGATGCGCACTGAGCACGGTTGCAATTTCCCACTCCTGCAAATAGAGCCGCCTCTTCCACTCGGCAATATACTCTGTTACCCATTCTGGAAATTTCTGCATCAAGCCTCTCTCCGGCGCAACTGCGCCACCACAAACACCGCCGCGCCCCCATCCGGCGCGTTCTCCAAATTTTCCACCGTGTAGCGATCTCCGGCCAGGCTGCCGGTCACCACCTCCATCGCCCCGGCCAGGCTCGATTGGTAGGTCGCTTTAGCAATGGCCACGATATCGCCGCTGACACTGATCCCGGCCAGGCCCAGGGCAAACTGCTCGGCATCCGCCCCCCACAAGGCCGGAATTTCCGAGGTCGTCAACTCGGCAGGCGTTTTGGTCACCACATCGCCATTGCCATCCAGCCAGGCGTCCACGTCCGAGTCGTAGGTCAGGCCAGCCGGAGTTTGCCAGGGTACGGCATAAATCTTGGGCCGCCCCAGCAATTTCCACATCTCGTCGAACATCTGCACCAGCGGCAACCGAACTGAAGCCATTACCATTTGATCTCTTTCCTCTCCTGGTAATACTCGCTCTGGCTCTCCACCTGCTGGCTGTGCTGATCGTTGCTGTAGCCATCCACCCGCGTGGTGGGCACGCTACCCCCGGCATAAAGCGAGCCGGTACGTTTTCGCAGCTCTTCGCCCAATTCCTTGAAATATTTGGCCTGGCTGCGGGTATCGATACTATAATCGCGGATCTTCACCGACTTGGCCTGCCGCGCCCACATCCGGGCCAGCACCTCGCAGGCCCGGGCCGAGGCGGCCAGCACATCACTCCCCTCCTGGCTATAAAAATGGTTCAACTCCGCATCGCTGAAATTCGTGCCATCCGGCTTCACCCCGGCATCGGCGGTGTTGTCGGTATCGCCAATCTCCAGGCGGATCTGCCCCACCGCCGCATCGAGGTCATAGCTGAAGGGGAATGTCGCCACCGGCAGCGCCGTCTCCACCTTCCAATAGGTGGCGAAGGTCAGGTCATAGTTGGTGTATGTCGCCTTGAACTCCACCAGGAACTCACCCGCCGTACCCACATCGATGGCCCCATAGGCCCAGGTAAATATTCCGATGTTGGTCACCTGATCGGCATCCGGCGTCAGCGTGCCGTCGATGGCTCGCGTGTCGCCGTTCTTGTCCTGAATAGTCCCGGTCAACGTGGCCCCACTCAGCGAGCGAGCATTGCCATCCTGGTCCTGCCAGGTAATCGATTGCGCTGTGTGCCGCGCTCCGACAATCGCCTTGGCTAGCATTAAGCATTCGCGTCCGTCAGGGTAAAGGCAGTGATGGTAAACTGTTGCCCGGTGGCAAAAACATCATTATCCACCACCAAATCCTCACTACCAGTACCCACCGTACCCTGCATGTGGCACGTGGTATCGCCGCTGTCATAAATGCGGAAATGATCCGCTGTACCGTCGGCGTCGGCGCTGGCATCCTGCCATGTGCCGCTCAGGGCCTTAGAGCCGCCACTGGCCGCCGCCATCCAGTCGGAGGGCAGGTTGAGCGTGGCCAGCACTGTACCAGTGTCGGCTGCCGCGCAGTTGACCGGAGCCGCCCCCGTTCTGATCCGTAAAATAGGCGTGGTGCCGATGGTCGCCTCGATCTGGTCGAGCCGGGCATTACGTACTGCCTCTGATAATTGAAGTGTCATAATGATCTCCTATGGTATCGTGCTATTAGATTTTGGACCGGTCACCGTGGTCGAACCTCGCGGACCGATAACGGTATTGACCGCACTACCCGGGCCACTCACTGAGCCGCTGACTGTTGTGGTCGAGAGCGTGGCCACCGCCGCCAAAACAAGATCCGCCAGAGTAATGGCTGCTGTTCCCGCAATGTCCAATTCGCCTGCTGCCGAGATTGACACACCTCCCAGCGTCTGGGTGAGTGTGCCGGCAATATCCAACTCGCCGGTGGCCGAGAGCGCATCATCTGCCAACGTCTGGGTGAGAGCGCCCTCAATGTCCAACTCGCCTGCTGCCGAGATTGACACACCTCCCAGCGTCTGGGTCAGCGTACCCTCAATGTCCAACTCGCCGGTGGCCGAGAGTGACGCATCAGCCAGAGTTTCGGCCAGCGTGCCGGTAATATCTCCCCCAAGATCGCCGGTGGCCGAGAGCGCATCATCTGCCAACGTCTGGGTGAGAGCGCCGGCAATGTCCAACTCGCCTGCTGCCGAGATTGACACACCTCCCAACGTCTGGGCGAGCGTACCCTCAATGTCCAACTCGCCTGCTGCCGAGATTGACACACCTCCCAACGTCTGGGCGAGCGTACCCTCAATGTCCAACTCGCCTGCTGCCGAGATTGACACACCTCCCAACGTCTGGGCGAGCGTACCCTCAATGTCCAACTCGCCTGCTGCCGAGATTGACACACCTCCCAACGTCTGGGCGAGCGTACCCTCAATGTCCAACTCGCCTGCTGCCGAGATTGACACACCTCCCAACGTCTGGGCGAGCGTACCCTCGATGTCCAACTCGCCGGTGGCGGAGAGGGTGTCATCCCCCAAGGTCTGGGAGAGTGTCGCCTCGATGTCCAACTCGCCTGCTGCCGAGATTGACACATCTCCGAGCGTCTGGGTCAGCGTACCGGTGATCGCCGCTGCGCCCGCCCACGGCTTAAACGATGGCACCGGCCAGATGGTTCGTGGGTGGGCAACAACCGTTGTCCCGTCCAGGGTGCCCGTTTTGCCGCTGATGTGATCGCGCTGGTGACGAACCAGGTCCGGCGCCCATTTCAAGCCTCGCGGGATGGTAGCGGGGGCATAACCGGCAGCCAGGGCCGCAATCTCCCCGGCGGTCAGCTCCCTATTCCACATCCCAAGGTTAGCCAGCCGACCGTCGAAATTGCGTGTGTCGTCCCAAATTCGACCACCAATCGACCAACTTCCATCTCCCGCCCGAATAGTTCCGTCGCCATCCGACTGGGTGTTGTAGCTGGCCTCGACGCCATCGACGAAGACGTGCAAATTGGTGGCCGTGTTGCTGCCATCGGTATGGATCAGAACGTGCTGCCATACGCCGATCGCAATCGTATCGTTATCGGTAGCCACCACCATATTGCTACCGCCATCATTCTGGACAATCACACCGACCCGGCCACTCCCAGAGGAATGGGTGTGGATAAGAAAAGCGGTGGCCGTATCTCCCGTATGGTGAACGATCAGCAAATACTGGTTGGCTGCTATCGAATCGGGATAGACCAAAAACGACCAGGTTTGCGGATTGCCGCCCGGCGATAGCACATTGGCATAATCGATTCTATCGGTTGAGCCGCCAAAATCTCTACCCATTAGGTCTCCGCAATCACCAGGTTATACGCCCACAACTCGGCATCGCCAGACATCGCATCGTCGGCGTGGTCATGATCTCGATAGACCCGCAACACAAACGCCTCGCCGTCGGCCAGGCTGTCCATATCCACCCCGTCGGTGAAGGTGATCGTCGGATAGGATATTTCTCCGATAGCCGAGGGCGGGCTATCACTCACCCCGTTAAAATCATAGGTGTGAGCGGTATTGACATCCTCGGCATCGTCGGCAATGCGCCGGATGGCCGCCTCCCACCGCACCTGGTTTGAACCACCCGCCGTGGCCGACGCCGACCAGGGCGGGGTAATCGTCAAGCCGCCGCCACCATAGCCCTGGAGCGTACAGATAAAATCGAGATAGACCGACGAGTCCGCCGGAAAGTCGTAGACCGGAAACTCTTCGACCGGCGTGGAGCCACCCACCACAAAATCGGGTGTGGCGAAGCTCGATTGCGGCGGAATAATCTGGCTAATAATCCCTACAACGTCACCACTAGCCATCAGATTTCCTCCCGCCGTTTTTTCGCCGTTAGCTCGATGATGCGCCTGCCCACTGTTTGGTTGGCTTGCAACCAGCTCTTAACATCGGCATTGGATATCCCCTGAAAAATGGAAATCTCCGCCGACTCCAGCTCGGTGTCGATATTCACAATACCGGCTCGTAGCTGGCTCTTGCTGATGGCGCTGGGTATCTCGGTTCGCTGAGCGCTAAACTCCTGCATCACCTGCGACCAGATTTCATCAATTGCCGTACTCGGTAATGTCGCCATTTAGACACCTCCTTTGGCTATTTTTTCAGCAGCAATAACGATAGCCACCTGCGTCTTTTTCAGCAGATCAGGGTCATCAAACAGGGCACTCAATTCCTCATACGTCGCCATCATCACTCTCCGGCTCTAGCGGTTGCAGCGCCTCATCCAGCGCCTTGACGGCCTGTTGCGGCTTCTCCGTCCAGCACAGATCACAAACAGCCACCCTCGGCGTCAGGCCGTGAGCCGCCATATTCGGCGGGATCAAACCGCAGACCAAACAACCCGCCGTCAAATACTTAAAATTATTCATATCGGGATAAACAAACTTCTTCGCCATTCAAAATCTCCAACAGTGGAGGCACGCCCACAGCGTACCCCCACTGACTACTGACTACTCAGGCACCGTCGCATCGGCCCAGGTGGCCCCAGCATCGATAAACATTGCCGCGCCATTGGTCCGATCCTCGCCCACGCCCACGCCCTTGGCCTCAAACAGATAGGCCGAGTGGAGCGGGTAGGTCATATCGGTGGCGATCAACATCACCCCCTCCGGCCCCCATCTCGGATCGAAGCGGAGGCGGAACGGGTTACGCGGGTCACCGAAGCCATATGGCTTGCTCATAAAGTAGTAGTACTGCGGCACTCTCGGCACCACCCGCACCCAGGCATCCGCGCCCTTGCCATCAGCATAGGTGCCGATGTAGTATGGCACGCTGCCCGGCGTGGTGGGGTTTCGCACCGCCTGAGCCGCATCTCGGTCGATGACCGTCACCGGTATAATGTCGGTGAAACCGGTCAGAGCGGCCACCGTCCCCACATCCTCGGTGGAGATCCACAACTCATAAGGGGGCGGGTGACCGTGCTCGCGCAGGTTGGTGATCTGCGCCTTGATCCCGGTCTCCAGCGAGGCCGCCGCCAGGCTGGTGTAGTGCTCGTGTGTGTTGTCGAATGTCTCGCCACCGTAACGCAGTGGGATGTAATCGACGCTGGTCTGGGCCGCCGTAGTAGCAAAGCCAGGGCTGTAACCGCTGCTGCCCAGCCCCTTGCTCTCGCCGGTATCATCGCTGCGAGTCAGCGCCCGTCGCACCACCAGATACTCCCGGTACTGCCGGAAGGCATCCAGCCCGGCCCGGATCGAACCATCCACCCGGCTCATCCGCCCCTTCACAAAGAAATCCTTGGTGAAGCGAAAGCCGGTATCACGCTCGATCACCGGCAACATGTGCCCGGTGAAGTCGGCCCGCTGCGGGGTGGGTGGGGTGTACTCGCTGTGCGGTTGGGTGACCAGGTTGCCCTGGGGATACTCCACCGCTGGCTCATCGGTGATGGTGATGAAATTGTTGTACCAGGGCATCTCGGTATTGAACACCCGCAGCGCCCCCTCGATATCACCCACCACCTGAGCAAAGTTAATCCCGTCGGACATTTTGAAATTCTCCAGATAGGAGGCATCCCAGCCGACCGGAATTTGAACGTATTTAAGATCGTGTACTTGAAATGTCATTGTTATCTCCTATTCCGTCAACCCCTAAGCGGGATCAACGCCCTCCAGCGTCCAGATGATTTCGGTGGCCGTCAATGCTCTGGCGCAGGGCTTGCTCTTGGTGCCTGCCGCATCCGCCAGCTTCCCGGCGGTATCGCTCAGATAGAGCAAATCCCCCGGCGTCATCCCGCTAAAGCCGCCAATCTGGCAACCGGGCACCGCCATATCAAACGCATCCCCGCTAAGCGGATCCTTGGGCGCAATCACCAGCCCGGCCACTTTGGCCGTGCTGGCCGCCGAGGCGTCCGCTTTCTTCGCGCCATTTGTCCCGTCGATATAGACCACATCACCGGCGGCCAGCGTCGCGCCAGCCGTGCCCCGTACCGTGTGACCCTCATTGAGAACCGAGACATTGGCCTTGGTTACAGTAATATCTGCCATTGTTTAATCTCCTAAGTTCCAACGCCAAACCGCCGCTGATACTCGGCCTTTTTCTGGTCGTCGATCTCCAACGGCGATGGCGGAGGCGTGCCCCCCTCACCGCCGCCGGTGCTGGCCGGTCGGGCGTTCATTGTCTTTTTTAGAATTGGTTTTGCTTCGAGCAGCGCCTTCATGGCCTTATCCATCCCGTCAACCTTCAGGCTCTCCAGATCGACCTTGATCCCGGCCTCGCTCCTCAGCAAGCCCAGATCGGTGGCCGCCAGATAAGCCAGGTCCAGATCATCCACTTGACTACCAGCCGCCCGGTCAAACGCCGAGCGCAGCAGTATCCTGAAAGCCAGATTTTCGTTGGCATCGGCCCGCGCTTTTTCCTTCTCGGTCTTGCTCTGGGCCTTCTCCAACTCGCTCTTGGCCTGCTCGTCGGCTTCGCGCTTGGCCTCGATGATCGAGGCAATCTCATTCGGATCATCATAGCCTTGCTCTCTGGCCCAACGCGCTAAGGCTTGCTGGCGCGTCTGTCCGGCAATCCGGTCCAGATCGGCCTGAGTGAATCGTTGCTCATTGCCCGGTGGGGTGCCACTATCGCCGCCAGCGCCACCGGTCGCGCCGCCGTTAGGCCCCGGCTTGTTATCGCCCTCGCCGGTTGAGGTTCCGCCGCCCGCTCCGCCATCGTCGGCCTCGAACAGAAACGGCAGGGTCATCGAAAATAGTGTGAATAACATTGGTATCCTCCCCGGCCTTGCCCCCGCCGGTTGGGGTTTGATAATGGTTAATTGTCAATGGTCAATGGTTAACAATTAAGAATTAACAATTGACCATTAGTAATTAATCAGCTCCAATCGCTCGCATTGAGTATCCGCCCAAAGCGTACCCGGAGCGGACTGTTATTGGCTCGCCTGCGGCAATCGGGGCAGGTCTCACCCGGATTGAGTTCCCAGTACACATCCCAGCCATTCTCAACCTTCTCCTTCTCGATGGTACAGTTGCAGTTGGTCAAACACTGCGTTGAGCCATCCTTCGGATAAGCGGGCAAGCGCGGCAGGTCATCCTCGGAAATTCCGAGTTGTTCCAACACCTGCCCGGCGCTGTTGGCGTAGAGATTGCTTCGCGCCTTGATCTCCGCCAGGCTCAACTCCCCCGCCTCGATCTGCTGAAAGAAATCGTGCATAAAACCATACTGATCCCGCAGCCTGCGCCCGGCCAGACCATACTGGGCCTGGGTGCCGCTTGTTTCGCCGTTGGCTGTCCATACGCTCAGGATATAAACATCCTTGATCTCCTGCTTGAACAATGCCTCAAACTCTCGCAGCGAAATCTGCCCATTGGCCCAGCGATCGGCATACCCGGCCAGTTGCTCCGCCGAGCGTTGCTGGCCGCTGGCCTGTAACCGGCGCTGCTCATCAGTTAGCTCTGGCACGTTTCAGCCTCGCCTCCAGTCCAGATGTCCGCCGTTTCCATTTGGTCAGCGCCCGCGCCACATCACCGCTGGTAATTTTGGAGCCACCTTCGGCCTCGGCCTTACTCAGGGCCGGATCGTTTTTACGCTTGATCTTTTCCGTTGCCATTGCCATTCTCCAACCATTTATGGATCTTCGCCGAAATGTGCGATCCCTGGACCCATTGCCACAGGTTAAAATCCATCAATCGGTACCGCACCTGCCGGGTAATCCGGCGCGGCAACAAAATCAAAAAGACGATCAGCGCCAATAACGGCACCACAAAAATTAGGGGCAACAGCACCACCCCGGCCAGGGCCAGGCAAAGCTCAAGACTCATCATCGGCCTCCTCGTCCGTCGCTGTTATCGTTTTCTAACGTCGCCGCCAGCATCGAGACCCGGCGGGCCTCGGCTTCGGCGGCCCATTGCAGGGCCTGCTCCTGGTCGTAACCCATTTCCAGATAAAGCTGCTCCCTGGGCACGCCCAACGCCTTTTTGAGCGCCAGCGTCTCCAGTAGCTCCTTCTCGTTATGCACCTCGGCATCCTGCCAGAGAGCACTGAGTCGCGTCTCGAAATTGAGTTGATACGACTCGTAAAGCGGCAACCCATGCCCCCGCAACTCGCCACCCTCAAAAACCGGCGCTCCCAACGCAATGCGCCGGGCCAGATACATCACATCCTCCCAGGCGTTGCCGTAACTGCGCTGCCTGGATTTGGCTTTGGCCACTAGGCCGCTATCGAGTTGGCGCTGCGTACCCTCGGCGGGGATCTGGCCGAAAAGCTGGAAATTGGTAATCGAGGTGCGGCTCACCTGGGCGATAGAGAGGATATGGCGATCCACCACCTGGATCAACCGGGTCAGGTCATCCCCCATGACCCGCTGTAATGTCCCGTTGGGATTGGTGGTGTAGAAGGTAACCCCCGGCTCCATCGTCATCGGCTGGTTGTTACTGGTGATATTGCCCCGGTCATCCATCACAATCGCCTTGCCGTCGGATGTCGGCGCCCAGCCGGAGGCAAACAAAATACCAAATCCGGCCTGGTCCGCCGCCGCAATCAGATCGACCACGGCCTTATTGAGCGCCCGTTGCAGCGGCACAATCTCGTGCAACTCGCTGTGCCGCCCGTTGAGAAACTCCACCACCGGGATCCCCAGCGGCTTACCCTCGACATCGATCCAGGGCGTGGGCCAGACTCCCTTCATTGGCCCCTGGCGCGGCACATCGGGCTTCCAGCCAATCTCGCCCAGCCGCCCGCCATCCCGCTCCCGGTCATCCTGGTAATACCGCTCAATGCGATCCGGGTAATAGATGACAAAATAGCGGCGATACCCGGCATCCTCGCCTTGCTTCACGGCCCATCGTTTGGTGGCAAACATCGGCCTGCCGCGCCGCCTGGCCGTGGCGAAGTGGAGTTTGACCCCCTCATCCTCGCCGCCCGCTTTGCCGGCGGTAAAAGCGTCGTTGTGATTGAGGCTGATCTCGCCGGTCTCCCGGTCGATGTCCAAAATAATGTAGGTCCGGTGATCGATGGCCGCCTGGCGATAAAGCTCCTCCTGCGCCGCATCCATCCGGTTGATTTCCCATATCCGCTGTGTAAATTCGGTAAAACCTGCCGCAGGTGCAGCCTCCGCCAGCGCCTCATCCTCAGCCTCGCCCGGCTCCACACTGGCCGCGATCTCCTCGAAGCCGGTCAGTGAGAGCCTGTCCACCAGGCTATCGACCACCACCGGACATTGGTTGAGGCGGAATTTGTTGGCCTGGCCGTGGCCCAGAAATTCCTTCTGCCGCTCATTGAGCAATGTTTCGTGATCGCCATCGTAATAATCTCGATATTCGAGGATGCGGGCCTGCTCTTCGAGTTGGCCCTCGGCCAGATTGACCAGGTAGGCCAGCCGCTCGACGGGGGTGAGGGTGGTAAAGTTTAATAACATAATCAAATCTTCCCGCTGTGGTACTGCTCGGTCACGGCCAGTAGATGCAACACCGCCTGCCCGCCGCTATCCACCTGATCCTTGTAGCGCCCATCCGGGAAGGTGGTGTGCTCTTCCTCATACGCCTCGACTTTCTCGCGTTCTAACAGGGGCAGCCTGGCCGGGTCGGGATGATAGACCTGGCCGTTGGCATACCACACACTGGCATCCTCGGCCCTGGCCACCTTATCCTTCTCGCTGCCCACCCGTACCGGCAGCACCGGCACCGAGATAATGTGGGGCAGGCCTGGCCGGGCCAGCATCGCTTCCGCCAGCCGCACCAGGGCCAGCTTGGCCCCCGGCTGCTGGATATAGCGGCGCAACTCGGCAAACCAGGTTTCGCGCAACTTGCCCTGCTGCCACTCCTGGATGGCGCTCTGGCCGCTGGCCTTGTCCTCGATCAGCACCGCCTCTGGCCGGGTCTCCGCGCTCAAATACAAAAGCGGGATAGCCATCGACAACTCGGACCATTCCAGCTTATCGCGGAAGATGTCGCGCAGAAACGCCCCGGCAGTGCCCCGGCCCCACTCCGTCATCACCGAGTAGGCCGCGCCACTGGTATCTTTAAATGCAGTATCCCAACTCTGGATATAATCATAAAAATGGGGTGGGTCCTGTGGGTCGTAATAGCGGAAATAGTGGCTTTTGAAGATGCGCTCGGCCAGCGCCTTGAGGTCGTTCAGCTTCTCCCGCTTCCAGATACGGCGCGGGCTGCCGATCATATCCAGCAGCAGCTCGTCGATGGGCCAGACGGCAGGCCAGAGGGTTTTGACATCGGGCGTCTGCACCTCAACATCGACGATCTGTTCATGCCCGTCGATAATCTCCGTCACCGGCGTGTATTTGATCTCGTCGAGGTCGTGGCTCAACAGGGCGCTGTGTACCACCATATTCCAGATGGGGTTCTCCTCGATCACGCTGTAGAGGTTCTCCAGCATCGTCTTCAACGTGCCAACCACAATGATCTTGGTGTGTGGCTCGCGGAGCTGGAGGATGGTTCCGGCAAACCAGTTGATGATGGTCTGGCAGCGATCCGGCGTTTTGGTATTCTCGTCATCCAGAATATCATCGCAGATAATCAAATCGAAGTGGCCGCCGGTGATGGCCCCGCCCACGCCCACGCCCTCAAAGGTGGGATCCTTCGAGGTGCGGGTGCGCTTGCAATAGATGCGCTGGGCCTGCCATGCGCCCGTCTTATCATCGATCATCCCGGCCTTATTGACGATGTTCGGCTCGTTGACCGTCGCCAGCCAGTGTTGCCGGTAGTTACGTTGCAGCAGGTGGTTCTGCTCCAACTCGTTTTTGATGACCGAGACGGCCTTGCGGGCCTCGGTGGCCGTCTTCTGCACCACCAGGATACGCACGTTTGGATCTTCGCAGATGCGGCGCAGCGGCAGGGCATTGACAAATATCTCTGTTTTGCCGTGGTCTCGCGGCCAGAAGTCCGCCTGGTAGAGCAGCTTCTCGTTATCGCACCGAGCCGCCATCTGATGCTGCTGCGGGCCAGGGACGATGCCTCGATATAACGCGGCAGAGGCCGCGCTGTTGCTGCGGGCCTGTCGCCGTAATCGTTCTCGTTGCAGTTCGAGTCGTCGCCTACGCTGCGATCCGCTCAAGCCGCTCAAGCTCGGCCTCAATCTCGTCGTCACTGAGGTTGCTGAGGTTGCTGAGATCATCAACATTCTTCCCTTGCTGATTAACATCACCAGCCACTTGCTGGTACCGTTTGTAATAAAGCTCCCGCTCGGTGGTGGAGCTATCCGGCGCTTTGGCCTGCGAGATCGTCACCCAATCCACATCGGCCAGATGCGCCTCAAAAACCAGCTTAGCCGCCTGGCGGATAATCGCCTCCATCTGCGGCCCCTGATCCGGCTTGTTCAGCCAGACCCGAAACACCCGGTCTGAGGTGTAGCCCAGTAGCGCAGCCAACTCGCCCTGGGTTTTGGGCTGGCGGCTATCGCGGGGCGCGGCTCGCCAGGCCATATACGCCGCCTTCTGCCAACGCCAGCCCTGCCGGCACAGCTCCCAGAACAAATCCTGGTAGGCGCTGACGCCAATCTCCTTCAGGCTATCCGGCCCGCGCTCGATCTCCTCAACCTTCTCAAGGCCAAAGGCAAAGGAAGTCTGCACTACGGCCTCGGCTCCTTCTTTAGTTTGAGGAATTTCAATCTCGCTCATATAACTCAACCAGCATCGAAATCTTGGCCTGCTGGCCCCGTAACTCCTGGCTCATCTCGCTCAAGATGCCATTCTGAAGTGTGAACAATTTCGCCCGCTGCGTTTCGGCCTGAGTCAATTTCTCAATCGCACTCACCAGATCGGCCAGGCGGTTGTCAATCGCGGCCAAATCCTGAGCCATATTTTCCCGGACGAACTGATTGGCCTCCCGCTCACCCTCCTGGGACATAGCGACCAATTCCGCCATGACCTGCTGCGCTGCAGCGCCCTCGCTCAGGTGATACGCCACCGCCAAATCTTCCTGCTTCTGCCGGTGCTCGCGGGTGTCGACCTCGGCTTCCAATCGGGCCTCAGCATCCGCCGCCTCGCGGGCCTGTTTGGCGGGCAGGTATTTGGTCGAGTACCACACCCACAGCGCCGAAACGCCCGGCACCACGATGACCGTGATGATTTGCCACCAATCCATCCACCACCCACCTGAAATTTTTAAAACAAAAAAAGACCGCAGTCCCCAGCGTGCCGCATCGCGGCACGCTGGGGGCGCGATCTTTATTGAGAATATTTTACCATATTAGAACTAATGTGTCAAGCGGGCTATTTGATAAAAATCTTGCCTCAGCCGCTCATCGATTAGCCCCAACGAAAAAAGTTCACGGGTTGCGGGTTGGCGCAGGCCCGTTGATTGGGGGATATGGTGGGGGCGGGAGGATTTGAACCTCTAAAACTTTCCGCTGTACGGCGCAGATTGTTTCCGACCAGCCCTGGTGACGCATCACGTTGGTATCCGTACATCAACACTGCTCACCAGTTCGGCTACTACCAGCGCCCCCGCAATTTTTGTCCCCCTACTGGACTTAGTTAAGCGAATCACCTTCCATTCTGCAATGCCGCCACATCACGCTTGATGGTAGTATAGCTCACATCGAGCCGCCGGGCAATTGCCGCCTGGCTCACGCCCCGGTCCAACAGTCGAGCCACCTCCGCCCG
>Ga0210144_1000928_pt1 | contig 13202 bp, 14 predicted proteins | sample Muzzi_PWA_D2_FD_185532 | JGI IMG/M metagenome (GOLD analysis project Ga0210144, IMG submission 185532) | Wetland microbial communities from San Francisco Bay, California, USA, that impact long-term carbon sequestration - Muzzi_PWA_D2 (SPAdes) | ecosystem: Environmental > Aquatic > Marine >...
GTTCACCGGGGTCGGTGGCACCGCCATGGCCCACCTGGTCCTGCTCGTCCAGGAGGAGATCGACGGTCTGTGGGGGGAGCTACTACGCGGCGTCGGCAGCGGACCCGGTGCGGCGGCCACGCAGCCCACCGGGACATTGCAGGTCGACACCGCGCCGGCCGGGGCACGGGTTTATGTCGACGGTGCCTACTACGGCACGACTCCCTTCCGCCTCGACCTCTCCGCAGGCGTCCACGAATTGCGCCTGGAGCACGCCCACTACCCGCCGATCGCGCAGCGCATCGGGATCGCCGCGGGACGGACCACCGTGTTCGCCGCAGACCTATCGCAACCACGGGAGGCGTCCGACCAGATCCCCGTGACAAGGCCGTAAGGTTGTTGTTGACCTTTTCAATATAATTTCGCCAACGTTATGCCATCGTTGGACCCATCCCACCGCTCATGGCGACTCTCGCCGTGGGCACATCTCCCTCCATGGAGGAGCTATCATGAAACGTCTCATCCTCGTCCCCCTCCTGGCCGCCCTAGCGCTGCCCCTGAGCATCGCGCTCACGCCCGACAACGCGGAGGCGATCCCTGCCTTCGCGCGCCAGGTGAAGCAGAAGTGTACCTATTGCCACGTCGCCTTCCCCAAGCTCAACGAGTTCGGCATCACCTTCAAGAACAATGGCTACCGCCTGCAGGGCACCAAGGGGACGGACGTCTGGGAGCTCCCGGCGTGGCCGGTGGCGGCCCTGGCGGAGATCGAGGTGGAGTGGAATGACTTCAACAAGGACGCCCGAGGCGAGGACTCCCTCACCATCGTCCAGCCGGAGGTCGAGGTCTTCTGGGGCACCACCCTGGGTCCGCATATCTCTAGCTTTGGTGAGATCGCCGTCGTGCGCGGTGAAGGCGCGGATCTCGGTCCGGTCTTCCTTCAGTACAACGACCTGGTGGGCGAGGCCCAGCTCAATCTGCGCGCCGGCGCCTACGACGTCGACTTCCAGTTTCTCTCCGCGGCCCGGTCGATCATCTTCTCGTCCTACGCCGCCGAGGACCTCGGCTTCTTCGGCACCGCCGTCGGGCTGGAGGCCAATGGTCAGATCCTGCCGGAGGATGAGGGGCTGACGGTGCGCTACGCCCTGGGCTACACCCTCGACAACGACGCCTATAACGGCAGCCAGAGCGACCTCTCGGACAGCGCCTACGGCACCGTCGAGCTGACCTTCATGGAGCAGTCCATCGGAGCCCACTACCAGCATCACGCCGGTGACTCCGCGGATATCGACCGCTGGGCCGTCGCCGCCGAGCTCCACGGCTTCGGTGTCATCGGGACCATCGCCTACTTCAATGCATCCATGGACGGTGACGATGGCGACGACCTCTTGGTCGAGCTCCTCTACCCGATCGACGACTACGTCTTCGGTGCCCGCTGGGAAAAGCTCAGCGACGATGGTTTCATCAAGAACAATCCTGATAACGATGCGTTCCCCGGCGGTGACTTCGAGCAGTGGACCCTCCACGCCTCTTGGTACGCCCGCCCCAATGTCCAGCTCGGCGCGGAGCTGCGCCTCCAGGATTTCGACGAGAGCTCTTCGGGTGCCAACGACGACGACGAGGCGGTCAAGGGCCGCCTGATCGCACGCTACGGATTCTAGTCATTCCACGAGCGTTACTATTTAGGGGGCGAGGCGGTGCCTCGCCCCCTTTTTATTTTCGTCTTGTGAGGTCCGCCATGCGCGCCGCGTACGCCCTGATACCCGCCGTCATACTCCTCCTCGCCATCGTGCTCGACTGCGCAGGCACAAGCCACGAATCCCCTGCGAACCGTGTCAAACAGGGCGAAAAACTCTACAGCCAGTACTGCACCGAGTGCCACGGAGAGGACGGCAAGGGCCTGGGTCCAGCGGCCAAGTCGCTGGGATTGGTGTGCCGCGACTTCACCGCGGCGGTCTTCGAGTTTCGCACCACCCCGTCCGGCTACCTCCCCACGGACGACGACCTGTACCGCACCATCACCAAGGGCATCCGCCTCTCCATGGAGCCGGCCAAGAACATGCGCCCGTTCAAGGACCTCTCCAGTAAGAAGCGCTGGGCCCTGGTGCACTACCTCAAGACCTTCTCCCCGCGCTGGGACGACCCGGACGAACACGGCGAGCCGATCACCATCCCCGAGCCACCGCCCGCCACCCGCGAGGCGATCGAACGGGGCAAGGAGCTGTGGCAGAAGGTCCAGTGCTGGCATTGCCACGGTCCGGAAGGCCGCGGCGACGGCCCCTCCGCCCCGGGCCTCAAGGACTACGACGGCCATCCGATCGCACCGGCCGACCTCTCCAACCCGGAGCTGCTACAGGGCGGGGCTCAGCCCACGGACATCTACCGTACCTTCACCACCGGCCTGAACGGCACGCCCATGCCCTCCTACGGGGACAGCCTCGACGATCGCCAGCGCTGGGACCTCGTGTATTTCGTCCTCACCTTCGGCCTCGGCGAGGACGGCGTCATCGACCGGTACGGCCACTAGCGCCCCGTTGTCCGCCTACCCCTCACCGGCCAGCAGGCAAAAAAAAAGCAGGCCGGCCCCCGCGAAGGGGCCGGCCTGCCGACCGAGCCAGAAGGTGGGGGAGGCTACTGGCTCAGAAACGCGGCGATGTCGGCGGCCGCAGCGACGAGGTCCGGGAATGTCGGCATCGAGCCGGGACCGCTCTGCAAGGCGTTGGCGACCTGGAGCTCAGTCGCATTGCGGATCTTGATGCTGCCGGAGCCATCCGCGCCGTGGCAGGCGCTGCAGGCGTTGGCCCCAAACAGCGTCGCCCCGACCGTCGCGTCGGCGCCGGTGCCGGACCCGGTGCCCGTGTCGGTGCCGGTATCGGTGCCCCCGCCGGTGGTATCCGAGGTGCTATTAAGGAACGCGGCGATGTCGGCGGCGGCATCGACGAGATCCGGGAACGCCGGCATGCCGTCCTCACCCTCGGACAACGCCTCGGCGATCTCCCCGGCCGACTTGCCGCCGATCGACTCGGCAGTCCCACCGGAGCCATCGGCCCCGTGGCAACCAGCACAGGCCGCAAACACGATCGCCCCGGCAGCGGCATCACCGTCGGTGGAGCCCGTACCACCCGCGGTGTCGTCACTCCCGCGATCGTCGTCCTCGCCGTCGTTGTCGACGTCGTACGGGTGATCGTCCTCGAGGTCGCTGATACCGTCGTTGTCGTCGTCGCTGTCGACCGAGTCGTCGACACCGTCGTTGTCGTGGTCCATGGATTCGTCGTGGCCATCGCTCACGTCGGCGACATCGTCGATCCCGTCGTTGTCGTCATCGCTATCCAGCGCGTCGGGGATGTGGTCGCCGTCGTGGTCAGCAGACGAGTCGATCCGCGCCTCGATGGGCTCGGCGAGCTCACCCTGGGCGTCGTCCGTCGTCACGGAGCGAGTGGATCGATTCACCGTCAGGCTGCCGAGGTGGAGGGTGGTCAAACCGGGGGCAACGGTGAAGTCGGGCCGGTCGTCGGCGCCATAGATCATGGCGCCGATGATGCCGTCGTCATCGGAGACGATGATCACGTAGTCATGGCCCGTGGGCACCGTGAGCGTGAACTGGCCGGTGACGTCAGTGGCGGCGTCCGCGACGTTGCCGTCCTCGTCCACGGCGACCACATTGACGGGGGTTGCGACGGCGCTGGAGCGCACGCTGCCGGCAGCCACCGGATCATTGACCGTACCGATCAAGTCGGCGGTCTCTACACCATCGCCGCCACCGCCACACGCGAGCGATGTGAGTAGCGCCGCCGCAGCGAGGAATTTCGAAGAGGTCGTGATCATTTGACGCATGTGGTCTCTCCTGTAGTTAGCCACCCGCGGCACGATGATTCCGGCCGCCACGGGCAGGGTTACTCCTCTGTTACCAGCACCGGCTCAGTGGCACCCCTGGCCGCCTGACGAGGCGGTCGCAGATCGAGCTCCCGCAGGGCAAAAGCCCGGCTGGTATCGCGATTGAGCCCGACACAGCCGAGATCGATGGGGACGCCGCGAGCGGCAAATTCCGGACGCTCCTGCTCACCCCAGACGAGCACGCCGAACACGCCATCGTCACTGGACATCATCAGGACGTAGTCGTGGTCGCTGGGCACCGTCAGCCGGAAGGCGTCGTCGGTCGCCTGTCTGGCCACGATGTGCCCCTCCGCGTCGACCGCGACCACGGTGAACCGGGCATTGGGCTGCGCCGAGATCGTCCCGCCATCCACTGCCCGAACCCGGCCGGCGATGGTCGTCTCCGGTTCGCCGAGGCACTCCCCGTCGCTCCACCATGCGGCGCACGCGAGCAGCAGCCCGACGAGCAGCCGTCCCGGTCTGTGAATGGATGTGGCCATATGGCTCTGTCGAAGTGGCGTGTTTCCCCGGACAGCCCAGCGTCCGGCGGTGGAGCGATCCACGACTCTGAGCAAAGCCCAGGCCAGCAACGGGACAAGCCGTCGGCGACGACGCGGCGAATGCCCGTCGCCACATTGGTTTCAACGTGTTATGTGGGCGTACGCGACCTACCCCGCAAGCCAGCGGGGCCATGTTTGCGCTCCATCCCAGGCCGCGCCGGCCGGCTCGGTGTTTCCCCGACGCGACAGGTGGGAAACAGCCTTCCCAAGTCGGCAGGAGCCATGCCTATTGGCACCAGCCCTGCGACGGGCCGGCAGACGCAGAGAACCGCGTGCCGTCCGGAAGGACGGCGCGGGCCGCAGGCCGTTACTCGCTGTAGACCGGGAAACGGCGACAGAGGGCGGTGACCTCGCCGCGCACGCGCCCCTGGACCTCGGCGTCCGCCGGATCCCGCAGCATCTCGTCGATCCAGTCCGCGACCTGGACGGCCTCCTCCGCGCCCATCCCCCGGGTGGTCATCACCGGGGTACCGAGGCGGATACCGCTGGTGACCACCGGGGGGCGGGGATCGTCCGGGATGCCGTTCTTGTTGCAGGTGACGCCGGCGGCGTGCAGGGCCGCCTCGGCCTCGGCGCCGGTGACCCCCTTGTTGCGCAGGTCGACGAGCACCAGGTGGTTGTCCGTGCCGCCGGAGATGAGATCGAAGCCGTGGGCCACGAGCCGTTCTCCCAGGGCCCGGGCGTTGGCGAGGACCTGTCGCTGGTAGTCGACGAAGCTGGGCTGCAACGCCTCCTGGAAGGCCACCGCTTTGGCCGCGATCGCGTGGACCAGGGGCCCACCCTGGAGGCCGGGGAAGAGGATCTTGTCCACCGCCTGGGCATGCTCCGCGGTGCACATCACCATGCCGCCGCGCGGCCCACGCAGGGTCTTGTGGGTAGTCGTCGTAACGAAGTCGGCGTACCCGACCGGGCTCGGGTGGAGACCGGCGGCCACCGGCCCGGCGATGTGGGCGATGTCCGCCATGAGGTACGCCTTGTGCTCGTTGGCGATGTCGCGGAACGCCTGCCAGTCGAAGAAGCGCGGGTAGGCGGAGGCGCCGGTGATGATCATCTTCGGCTTGACGATGGCGGCGATGCGCGCCACCTCCTCCATGTCGATGCGGCCCGTCGCCACGTCGACGCCGTAGAAGAAGGAGGAGAAGATCTTGCCGGAGAAGCTCACCTTGGCGCCGTGGGTGAGGTGGCCGCCGTGCGCCAGGGACATGCCGAGGATCTTGTCACCGGGCTTCAACACGGCGAGGTAAGCCGTCATGTTGGCAGAGCTTCCTGAGTGCGGCTGGACATTCGCGTGATCCACCCCGAAGAGCCGCTTGGCCCGTTCGATGGCCAGGGTCTCGATCGTGTCGGCGTTCTCGCATCCCGCGTAGTACCGCTTGCCCGGGTACCCCTCGGCGTACTTGTTGGTGAGCAGCGACCCCTGGGCTGCGAGGACTGCCTGCGAGGCGTAGTTCTCGCTGGCGATCAGGACCAAGGTGTCGTTCTCCCGAGCACGCTCCGCGTCCAGGGCCGCGGCGACCTCGGGGTCGACCTCACGAATGGCATCCACGGTATTGGCTAGCTTCAGCATCGGTTGCTCTTTCTTCATCGGGTAAGGCGAGGGAACCACAGATGGACACAGATGGACACGGATGAAGAGCGCCCCGTCAAACGCCACCATTCCCACGTTGCGCAGCAGTTAACCAGATCTGCGTTCATCTCTGTTCATCTGTGGTCCAACAACGAATCAGCACCACTCGCGATCGCCGCACCCATCATCCGTTCACTTCCCCCGTTGTTCGTGCTGGTGGATCTTGTCGACACGGAGGCTGTGGCGCCCGCCGTCGAAAGCGGTGTCGATCCACACCTGGACGATCTCCTCCGCCACCCCCGGGCCGGTGACCCGCTCCCCCAGGACCAGGACATTGGCGTCATTGTGTTGCCGGGACATGCGCGCCGTATAGGTGTCGTGGCACAGGGCCGCGCGCACGCCGAAGAACTTGTTGGCCGCGATCGACATGCCGATGCCGGTGCCGCAGATGAGGATACCCCGCTCGTAGTCGCCGCTCGCCACACCACTGGCGACCTTGGCCGCGAAGTCCGGATAGTCGACCGAGGCGCTGTCATTCGTTCCGACGTCGACGAACGGGATCCCGCGCGCCTCCAGGGCCCGCACCACCACCTCCTTCAACCGCACACCGCCATGGTCGGCGCCGATCGCCAGCATCGCTACTCTCCCTGAGGACCGCTCGGAGCGGTCGTGAAGCAGTGCTCGGGTGCGGGGAAGCGGCCGCTCTCGACCTCCTCCCGGTAGCGACCCACCGCCTCCGTGACGACGGCCTTGAGGTCCGCATACCGCCGGACAAAACGCATCGGCTTTTCGTCGTAAAGGCCCAAAATATCGTGAAAAACAAGGACCTGCCCAGAGCATGCTGGCCCGGCGCCGATACCGATCGTCGGGATCTCCATCTGCGCCGTGATCTGCGCCGCGATCTCCCGCGGCACACACTCCAGGACCACCGACCATGCCCCGGCCTCCTGCACCGCCCGGGCGTCGGCAAGCAGGCGGTCGGCGTCGCGCTGTACCCGATAGCCACCGAGCTGGTGGATCGACTGGGGCGTGAGGCCGATGTGGCCCATCACCGGGATGTCGGCGCGCACGATCGCGGCGATCTGCTCCGCCATGCGCAGTCCCCCCTCCAGCTTCACGCAGCCGCAGCCCCCCTCCTTCACAAGCCGTCCGGCGCTGCGCACCGCCTGGGTCGGCCCCTCCTGGTAGCTCATGAACGGCAGGTCGCCGATCACCAAGGCGTCGGGGGCGCCGCGGCTCACCATCTCACAGTGGTAGACCATCTGGTCGAGGGTCACCCCGAGGGTGTTGGCCCGTCCCTGGACTACCACCCCCAGGGAGTCCCCCACCATGATCGCGTCGATCCCCGCCGCCGCCACGAGCCGCGCGCCGCCATAGTCGTACGCGGTGAGGACCACGATACGACGGCCGCCTTTGGCGCGCTCGACGAGTTGCGGAACGGTGGTTGGCATAGGTGACGCTCACGGGCGAGCGAAAGGGGGCGGAGCATACCACAGGGGCCGTGTGGAGGCGCCCCGCAGTCGGGCGCCTACGATGGGCAGCGCACCTACTCTGCCGGGATCTTGGCGCGCAGGGCGTCGCGATCGAACCACCAGTCGTCGGCGACGATCTTGTCCATCGCCTGGGAGAGCAGGGGCAAGAAGATGCCGGGATCGTCGAGCTGATTGGTCCGGTACCAGATATCAAAATCCTGCTGGTCCTTCACCTTGCCGTGTGTCCAGGCGACGGCATTCAACAACAGTCGGGCCTTTTCCCGTGCCTTGTCCCCGGCTTCCCCGTCAGGCGCACGTAGTTGCGCCACGTAATTCGCGGTGGTGGCCGCCACGGCCCCGATGTCGTCGTGGGCGGCCTCCTCCACCAGGCGGCCGAGCAGCTCGACGGTCAGCTCGGGATCGATCGGGTAGGTCACCGCTAGCCAGATTCCATGGGCAAGCGCCTTGAGGGCGTCGGGCCGCCCGGACTCGAAGAGCACGTCACACGCCTCCACCGCCCCGGCCCAACCCTCGATCTGGACGGAGATGTCCAGGGCGAAGCGCGCCGCCTCCCACGCCGCATCGTTGTTGCCGAGCTCGTTCTCCACCGTGCCGAGGGCGACCAGCATCTCGGCACGACGCGTCGGCTGGTCGGGACCGACGAATTGCAATCCGCGTTGCAGGGCGGCCCGCTGGCGTTGCGGGGAGTTTGCGGGTTGCCCGTGGTCCGGCAACGACTCGGGGCCGGCGAGCTCGAAGTGTTGGGGCTGATCGCTCATCGAGAGTCTTCCTTATTTCTCATCCATCATGGGCCGCCGTGGCGGTCCGGCAAGGGGACAGGGCAGATTCGGACCGGAACCCGTTATGTAACCGCCGTCGAGGCCACTCCACCAGAACCGGCGCGTTGTCGTGAGTGCCGGCTTCCGCTAGTTTTATTGGCTCACGCCGGTCTGCGGCGACGCATTCCCCGGAGCCTGGTGCTTCCCGATGGCCACCCCAAGATTGGAGATGGAGCGATGAGCAAGCCCCTCGACTACTTGATCCAGGCCCGCCCCGAAGCGATGACCGCCTACTTCGACTTCCTCAAGAAGTCGGCCACCCACCTGGACAAGAAGACCGCTGCCCTGATCTCCGTCATTACCAAGATCGCCGTCCAGACCGAGGGCGGCCTGCGCCAGTATCTTCCGCGGGCCCTGCGCGAGGGGGCGAGCGCCGATGAGATCATCGACGCCATCCTGTTCGCCTTCCCGGCCCTAGGCCTCGCCAAGATCGTCTGGGCCTTCGACATCATCCTCGACATGGATATCCCGGAGTTCCAGCCAGCGCTCATGGGCGCCAAACCTGCCTGGCACGATGTCCTGGCCGCCGACGAGGTCGCGTCGGGTGCGACCGTGCGGGCGGAGGCCGATGGCCGTAAGCTCCTGATCCACCGCAACGGCGACGGCGTTCGTGTATACGACTCCCACTGCCCCCACCAGTCCACCGACATCCCCCTGGACCTGGACGGCAACACCCTCACCTGCCCGAAGCACCATTGGGAGTTCGATATCTGCACCGGCGAGTGCACCAAAGTGGGCAAGCGGCCGCTGAAGCAGTTCGAGGCGAAGGTGGAGAACGGCCGGGTACTGGCGCACTGGTAAGAACGCCGGGGCCGGGGTTTAGGGGCTAGGGGTGGTGCCGGGCCGGCGGGATGACTGACTTGCACCGCTCACCGCAACGTCGCGCCAACTCCGAAACCTTACTTCTCGCCACCAGAGACGGCCCTCCAGCCCTAGCCCCTAATCCCTAGTCCTTCTTTTCCTCACCCCAAAGGTGCTCTTCATCGCACCCAGCACCCCTAACCCCGCGATCCGTATCCCCTAGCGACCATGTCCTACTCCACCGAAACCATCCTCGACTTCTCCGCTCGCCTCGCCTCCAAGGCATCCACCCCCGGGGGCGGTGCCGCCGCCGGGCTGGTCGGCGCGCTAGGTGCCTCCCTCGCCGCCATGGTCGCGAACCTGACCGCAGGCAAGGAGAAGTTCGCCGCGGTCGAGGCGGAGATGCAGCGGGTCATCGCCACGGCGGACCGCCTGCGCGGTGCGCTCCTGGCGTTGATGGACCGCGACACCGAGGCCTTCGACCAGGTCATGGCCTGCTATCGCATGCCCAAGGAGAGCGACGCGGACAAGGCGGCACGCAAGGCCGCACTCCAGACCGCCCTGGACGCCGCAGCCGAGGCGTCGCTGGCCATCTGTCGCGCCTGCGCCGAAGTGATTCCCCTGTGCCGGAATACCGCCGAGCACGGCAACCCTATGCTGGTGAGCGACGCCGGCTGTGCGGTCGCCTTTGCCGAGGCTGGCCTTCAGGCCGCACTGATCACGGTGAAGATCAACGCCGACTCCCTTGCGGATCGCAGCCGCGCCGACGCCCTCTGGGCCGAGGGCCAGGGGCTGGCGATCGCCGCCGCCGGGGAACGCCAAAACATCCTGGAGATCGTCTACCGGAGGCTCGGCTGATGGCGGCTCAAGTCATCGACGGTAAGGCGATCGCCGGGAGCATCAAGGCACGTCTCAAGGAGGAGATTGCCCAGCTCCCGGCGGGTACCCTCCCGTGCCTCGCCACGGTCCTGGTGGGGGACGACTACGGTGCGGCGCAGTATCGAGGCCAGATCGAGCGCCTCGCCACCGGCATGGGCTACCGCTACGTGGACGCGCGCCTCCCGGCGGACGCCGATCTCCCGGCAATCCAGGCTCGGGTGAGCGAGCTGGCCGGCGACCCGGCGGTCCACGGCATCCTCCCCCTACGCCCTTTCCCCGAGGGGGTCCGCGACGATGCGGTCATCGAGTGCCTGCCTCCTACCAAGGACATCGACGGCTTTCATCCGGACAACCTGGGCCGGCTCCTCCTCGATGTCCCGCAGCTTATCCCGTCCACGGCCCGCGCCTGCATGGTCGCCCTCGATGCCGCCGACATCGACCTCAAGGGCAAGGAGGTGGTGGTGGTCGGCCGTAGCGCCACCGTCGGCAAACCGGTCGGCCTCCTGTGCATGGCGCGCCACGCCACGGTCACCACCCTCCACTCCCGTACCCGTGACCTCTCCTTCCACACCCGCCGCGCCGACGTGCTGATCGCCGCCATCGGTCGCGCCCGTTTCATCACCGCCGACCATGTGGGCGAGGGTGCGGTAGTGATCGACGTAGGGATCAACTGGGAGGAATTCGTTGCCGCAGATGGCAAGAAGACGGGCCGCCTGGTCGGCGACGTGGACACGGAGGCGGTAACGCCGAAGGCGTCTTTCATCACCCCGGTCCCCGGCGGCATCGGTGCGATCACCAACGCCTGTCTCCTCGACAACACCCTACAGGCCATCCGGCTGCAGACATCGGCGTAACAGCCCGTCACGTGTCGTCGGGCACCGGGAGGCCTGTGACGCAAAGGCCCAAATCCCGAGCACAACATGGGCCGACTGCGTCCTCCCCGATGGGCGGCTGCCGACGGCCCGGTGTCAACCCGCGTTGCCCATCGCGGCCAGCCCCTGCATCACGAGGTAGCGCGGCTCGTACGGCGAGCGCGTCAGGAGGACCTGGCAGCCGAGGTTCTCCGCGACGTTGATGAGCAACGGCCCCTGCAGGTTGGCCGTGGTCTTCTCGGGATCCTCGCTGATCGTCAGGATCACCCGGACCAGCGCGCCCTTCGCATCTGCAAGGTGGATCGCCGCGATGTCGGCAGGCCCGAGTTGCACATGGTAGTTGGGGTAGATAACCGCCGGATCGACGACGACGAACGCGATCGCCCCCTCATCCAGGGATTGCAGCCAGTGGAACGGCGCAAACCCCTCGTCGTCCACCAAGACGAAGTCGTGGCACGACTCGAAGCCAGGAATGCCCTCCGGGAAGTGCACGACCGCACCGTCGTCCACCTCAATCTCACCAAGCTGGTCGCTCTTCACCCGCCTCATTCCCACCTCCACGCCGCCATCAACCATCCTTGCGGCCCCGCGGCTTGATTCCCTCTACGAGGCCGGCCAATCCCGCCTTCGGACTGGTCGCGGCACGCCGGTTCTCCTCCTGCATCGACTCGAAGAGCTCGCCCCGGTAGACGGCCACCTCCGGCGCCGCATCGATGCCAATTCGAACCTGCTTCCCCCGAATCTCCAGGACCTTAACCTGGACCCCGCCGCCGATGACGATCGTCTGCCCTGACTTCCTTGTCAGAATTAACATGGGCTCCTTTCCCGGTCACAACGGGGGCCATATCGCGATACCGCGTTGGAAATCCTTTTCCAAAACTACAGGTAGTCCATGAGCGACCGTTGTAAAACCCTGGCAGCCGTGCCGAGCGTTGCCTGAAACACCGATTCCACCTGATTGAGCTGGGTAATCGCGGCGGCCATGTCGACATCTTCGATCTCGGAACGCAGCCCTTCGATCGTCAGATTCCGCTGGGAAAGATCTTGCTTTGATGCATCGACCAAGTTCAACCGACCACCGATGATGCCGCGTCCTGCGCTCAACTGCCCGACGGCCCCGTCGACTTGGTCGATCACGCTTTGAATGGCCGCCTGATCGTCGTCCTCCAAGGCGAACTTAAGATCCTCCAACGCCGCGAAGACGCTGACCTGACCCGTGTCGGTCACGCCATCGAGATTGCCGTCGCCGAGGTAGAACTGGTGGCCGTGGATGTTGGCCGCCACCGCCTGTCCTTCACCGACCTGCACCATGATTTCGTTACCATCGCCCACATAGCCAATGCGCGGCGTGATCACGAAGGTGTCACCGGCCGCCGGCGCCCCATCGATGACGATCTCGTTGCCCTGGCCATCGAAGTCGATCGGCTGCCCCGCGGTGTAAGCGCCGCTTGCGGTAGTCAGCCCCGTGCCGATCTCGCTCACCTCGTACGTGCTCGCGTCGAGGAACCGGACCTGGTACCGCGAGCTAGTCACGGTATCCCGGTCAAATGTCCCGGCGGCAATGGTTCCAGAACCGGTATTGCCAGTCCCGGCCGCGAGATCGATATCCCGGACAAAGGGCGGGCGGTCGCTGAGATACCCCGCGAAGAGATGACGCGCACCGAGCTGGGTGTTGGCGAGCCGTTTGACCTCATCCAGTTGCTGCGTGACCTCGGTGGCGATCATCGCCCGCTGGCTCTTATCGACCGACGCGTTGGCGGCCTGGATGGCCAGCTCCAGGGTGCGGTAGAGCACCTCTTGCGTCTGCCCGAGGACATTCTCGGCGACGCTGAGATTCGCGTCCAAGGAATCGATGTTGCGCTCGAACTGCGAGTTCGCCGCCGTGAGCTGCCTGAGGTTCAGGACGCGAAACGCGCCTGCTGGATCGTCCGAGGGCCGGTTGATCTGCCTTCCCGTGGAGACCTGCTCCTGCGCGGTCAGCAGCCGCAGACCGCCACGCGACAACTGGCTGCGGATGTTGTTCAGGAAGACGTTTTGCGTTACGCGAAGCATCGTCTAGCCAGCCATCCTCTCATCGTCTGAACGTCCATCCCTGGAATTCCTCCTGCCGTTCCACCGCAACGACCCCATCAGTCCTTGAAGCCGTATCGGCCATTGACGGCTACGTATTCAGAAGGATCTCCAGCATCTGATCGACCGTGGAGATCACCCTGGCCGCCGCCTGATACGAGCGCTGGAACTCGACCAGGTTGGCCGCCTCCTCGTCGATGGAGACCCCCGAGACCGCCTCCCGCTGCGCGATCACCTGATCGACCACGAGGGACTGCCGTTCCAGACCCACCTTGGCGCGACTCGAATCGATA
>Ga0210144_1000930_pt1 | contig 13193 bp, 11 predicted proteins | sample Muzzi_PWA_D2_FD_185532 | JGI IMG/M metagenome (GOLD analysis project Ga0210144, IMG submission 185532) | Wetland microbial communities from San Francisco Bay, California, USA, that impact long-term carbon sequestration - Muzzi_PWA_D2 (SPAdes) | ecosystem: Environmental > Aquatic > Marine >...
TGACCACACCGGCATGACCACCCGGAGCCAGCCAACGCTGTACTGGTACCTCTCCGAGCCCGCAAATGCGCGGCTGGATGTGACGGTCACCAATGACGAGCAAATTGATCCGCTTCTCGAGCAGGTTATCGGTATCCCGAAAAGCGCGGGTATCCAGAGTCTGGATCTGGCCAAGGTGGGTGCCACGCTCAAACCGGGTGTCGAGTATCGCTGGTTTGTCTCCCTGACGCCGGATGAGACACAGCGCTCCAACGACGTGGTGGCCAGCGGCACAATCGAGTACGTCAAGCCTGATGCTGCACTTGAGAACACGGTTGCCAGAGCCGACGATCTTGCCCAGGCACGAATCTACGCGGAGGACGGCATCTGGTATGACGCCATTGATTCGCTATCGCGCGCAATCCAGCAGAACCCCGGGAATGCGAGTCTGCATGCCCAGCGGGCTGCCATGCTCGAGCAAGTGGGATTGAAATCAGCCGCCGATTACGACCGGAAATAGCGGCGGATTGTCAACGATGCACGGTGGGTGCGGCACGCTGTTTGTGCCGTGACCCACCAGGTTGTGCCGATAGACAGCCATAAAAAATGAATGCGTGGCGCTGCTGCGCAAGGTTGTCGTAAGTCTCGCAAAAAGCGCTCACCCACCATAAGCCCCCCCACCTTTCACGTTTTACGTCTTGCTTTTTACTTCTCCTTTTAAATCTTTCCGCGGATTCAGTGGCTATTCTCCCGTGTTACTGAAACGGGAACATCTTCATCGGTTTTGCCATCTGGTGCATGTTGCCGGACATGTTTCCCACGTTCAGGTTCATGTCGCCAAGCTGCCGGTTGAGCAGCTGCATGCTGCCTGTCATGGCGCCGACATTGCCGTTCATGTGGTTAATCTGTTCCAGCATGGCATGCAGGTCGTTGCTCAAGGCTCCCAGGTTGTCATTGATGAAGCCGATCGTAGTGTTCATCCGCGGCATCACCGTGATGTTGTCGTTCATCAGAACAAGCGTTTGCCGCAGATAACCCATGTCCCTGGAGACCGAGTCGAAATTGCTGTTCATGTTCGTCATACGAACCGATATGCTTTCCATGTTCGAGGTAATTTTGGCGAAATCCGCGGTCAGTATATAGAGCAGGTAGAACATGATCAGGCCCAGGACGGACAGGCCGAACATGCCGAAGCGGATAATCTGCGTGGTGCGCCGCCCGATGCGGATGCTGAGTTGCTCGCGGTGATACATCGCCTCGCTGAACTCATGCATGGCGTTTTCCACGATCTCGGCTACTTCTCTCGGGTTGTTATTGTTGGCCATGCGTTGCCTCCCGGCGGCGATGTCCGCCGCACTTCTTATTATGGTCTCTTCTCAAGCGTCTGAATGGCGCCTGGTTAGTATATAGTCAATAAACACCATTCTCACCGCAGAGACGCAAAGAACGCAAAGCCGTTTAAATTGTATTTTTAATGAGTACCTTTGCGAGCTTTGCGTCTTTGCGGTGAAATAACCTCTTCATGTACGGAACTGGGTATTCGTCGTTCCATTTCAGCCTGATACTGCTGATGCCAGTCACGGATTCCCAATGACGAGGCTCAGGTGGTCAGTCTGTGGGTGGTGGTAAACAGGCGGGTGGCCAGGATTCTGTTCAGATTCCGGAACACCTTGGTTGCAATATAGGGGTAGCGACGGCTGAGCCGCTCGAGATTTTCCTGGCTGAGGCACAGGAGGCGGCTGTCTTCCAGGATGTCCACATCGGCGGTGCGTTTTTCGTAGAACAGACCGGCCTCGCCGACCACGTCCCCACGGCTGTGGGTGGCGACCTCGATACGTCCTTTCTCACCCTCGAACGAGGTGCGCAGCCTGCCATGGATGACCACGTACATTTCCTCGCCCTTGTCCCCGGCAGTGATGATGCGGGCGCCGGCCGGGACCGTGATCATCTTCGACATCAGGGCGACGATCCGCGCCTGCGAATTACGCAGACCATTAAGCAGCGGGATGGATTGTTGCGGGTTCTCACCCAGGTCGAGGGTGAGCACATCCCACAGGGTGGTGATACGGACGCTGGAACAGAGTGCGGGTGTGAGGAAAAAGTCACACAGCCAGGCGACGGCGAGCGCCCAGGAGGCCATGAGTCCGACCTGAACCTGCATGCTGAGTTCGCTGGTCGTCAGGGCCAGGAAGCCCAGGCAGAGCGCGACCGAGGTGTAGGTCATGGGGCGCCCGACGCCCTTGAGGGCGGCAACCGTGGCTTTTCTGTCGTCCGCCAGCCGTCTGACTTCCTGGCTGAAGCGCGCGAAATAGTGGATGGTGTCGTCGATGGCGATGCCGAGCACCATCGGGGCGATCAGACTGGTGCTCGGATTGAGACTGATGCCGAAGAAGCCCAGCGAGCCGAAGTAGATCGCGATCGGCATGATGTTCGGAATCAGTGCGATAAACCCGATACGGTAGGACATGAACATCAGGGAGAGAATGGCGTAGACAATAATCAGCGCAAGTCCGACGCTCCTTGCCTGGCCGATGATGATATCGGTCAGGGTCTGGGTGATAAGCACCGGGTTGCCGGTCGCCTGCGCTTTCAGGTGATCGGGAAGTTCGGCGAGTCGTGCATTGATGCGCTTGATCAGCGAGTCCATGCCGTCGGAGCTGATGACCCGGGCGCGTACGATGATGTTCGCATTCTGGAAACGGCTATCGACGATCCTGTCCATCTCCTCGCTGGAGCTGAGGAACAGCAGCTGGGTTATCAGCCGGCGGTTGTCCGGTATGGCAAAAAATGCCGGGTCGTTGTCATGCAGTGCCCTGTTGACCAGCATGATGTAATCGGCAATGGACACCGAACCGCCGATTTCAGGCTGCTGGTTCAGCCAGGATTGCAGCTCCCTGACGGTGTTCAGGTTGACCGGTTCCTTGAAAGCATCGGGGCGGGCGCCATTGATGACAATATACAGCGGATTGGCGCCTCCCAGTTTCTCGTTGACCAGTTCGAAGGACTTGCGCACTTCCGAGTCCCTGGAGAAGCTGGTCATGATGTCCGCGCTGACATGGATTCTTAACAGGCCGGCCAGACTCAGCGCGAACAGAATGCCGGTAAACAGGAAGATGGCGTTCTTCTGATTCAGATCGAAGACCGCGACACGGTCGATGAAGCGGTCGAACAGCGTGGGGGGCGCGGGTTCCGTCCCCGCGGCGACGGGGCGTTTTCGGTCGAGGAATCTGAGCAGGGCCGGGGTGAAGGTGACCGAAACCAGCGTTATGACAATGACGCCGATGATCGACAGTTCGCCGAATTCGCTGATGGCCTCGATCGGGTTGACCATCAGCGAGGCGAAACCGGCAATGGTGGTTAGCCCCGTCAACAGGACGGGGAGCAGCACCCGTTTCAGCGTGTGTCTGACCAGGATCCGCTTGTCCGGCGTCTGGTCGCGGTGCTGGTGGTAATCGGACACCACGTGCACCGAATAGGAGAGGCCGAGTATCATCAGCAGCGGAGGCACCAGCACGGAGATCATGCTGAGTGAGTATCCAAGCGCGGCAATGATACCGAGCGACAGCACCACGCCGACAACGACGGTGACCAGCGGGACGACCACGCCCAGCAGGGTGCGATAGCAGACGATCAGCACCAGGGCCAGGATGAGTGCGATGAGCGGCGGCATCCACAGAAGATCGTGCATCAGGATCTTGATGACGGAGACCTTGAAGTGCGGCGTGCCGGTGATCGAGACCTCGTTGTCACCCTTCTCTTCATTGACGATGGACACGATTTTGTCGTGGATGCCGCGACGGATGAACTCACGGTCGTCGATATCCCGGAAATAAACGATCAGCGCGGTGGTGTCGCCGTTCTTTGAAACAAGGCTGCCGCTGTAGACCGGATTGTCGAGCACCCGCTGCCGGATCGCCTTGATGGCTTCGGGGTCCTGTCCCATGTTGTCGAAGAAGGGCGCGATGTCCAGCCCGTCCTCGACGCTGCGTATGTCCATCGCGTTGCTCAGCGAGACCACGTGGTCGACGCCCTCGACATCGCTTATCCGCCGCGTCATCCGTTCGATGCGTTCCAGGGTGTCACGTGTGAACACATCTGCCGAGGTCAGCGCAATGACCAGTATCTCGTCGCTGCCGAAGGTGCGTCTGGCCTGGTCGTAGAATTGCTTGTCGGGGTTGTTCTCGGACAGCAGCCGGTTGGCGGATGGATCGATCTCCAGCAGGAAATGACCCGTGTGCAGATCGACCAGCCGGGTGACGGCCAGAAGGACAAGCACCGTGGAGAACAGCAGGATAAGGCCGGTGGACCTCGAGACGAGGTCGGAGAATTTAGCGAGTAGACCCATCGGTCAGGGCTGGGCGGTGATGGCGGGGATTTCCGCCTGCTTCAGCTTGTCCGCGTCAAAGAGGTCGTTATCCAACTCAGCGCCGATGTTCACATTGTGGACGATCAGCCGGGTTTCTGTCTTTTGCTTGAGGTCTTTCACCACCAGTTCACTGGGGTAGAAAATACCGCCCTGGTGCCGGATATCCGCCGGGTCGACGCTTAGCTGTTTGCGCAATTCGTGCCCGCGTTCATAGAATTCGGTTTTCAGCGGAACGCAGCTCTCCTTGTCGATGTAGGTGGCCACCTTCACGTAGCCGGAGCTTTCCTCCGGATAGCTCATCAACACGTAGACGGCTCTTCCGGCGAGCGTGTCATCGGGGAACTGTTCGGCATGGCTATCGGAGAGCACACCCTGTATACGTTCGAAATCCTCGTAGGAAAAGTCCGTACCCATGATGGAATTGGAAATGTTTCTCGAGGTGACGCGGCGTACCTTGAACAGGCTGGGCATGTAGATATACATATCGTTCTGGGGCTGCTTCTCCACGACCAGGAAGCGTGCGCCCCGGATATCGACGGGTTCCCGGAAATACATCATTACGCGTGCCAGATCCTCCGCGTAGCGCTTCCAGTAAACATCGGCTTCGAGCACCTGCTCGTAGCCGCTGCGATCGCGCGCGCGCAGCTCGATCGACTGTGCCGAGGTGGTTTCCGGCAGGTTCCGCTCCATGCAGGACTTGATCACCCGGGGGATTTCCGCGGCGCTGCTCGATAGCGAACAGATCGTCAGAAGGGCTGCCATGATAATTTTCATGCGCATTTTTTGTATGTGTTTTGTTTAGTTAACTCAACATGTTATCAAGTACCGGGGGGTTGTCAATGAATTGCTGCAGGATATCGCCGGTTTCGCATCGCCGTGCCGGCGGATGGCGTACTGCATGCCGGTACAATGCCGTGGCGATCGGTCAGGAACATCCCGTCGCAGTGACAGGGCGATGTGGTTGTTATCTCGCCTGACATTCAGGGGGCTGACAGGAATGGCGCTTACTCAAGGGATATCATTGGTTAAAAAACCAATGGCCACGGAAGCACACGGAAAACACGGAATATTCACCGATGATTTCTGGGTCTTCCGTGGATTCCGTGGCTATTTATCACGATTTCGACTTGTTGCAAGCGCCATTCGGGGCTGACAGGTTAAGAGCCCGAGCCCGCTGCCGTCGTCAGGGTGTCAATCAGCCGGTTCATTTTCCTGAAGTGACTTCCCCGCCAGTAGATCTGTCCACAATCAGGGCAGATCCGGAATCGCCGGTAATGGCGTCGGGTGCGGGGTTCAAGCCGCGCCTCGATGACGTCCTTTTCGATATCCTCCAGCTGCCCGTTGCAGCGGATACAGCGGGCGAGCGGCGTGACGTCCCCTGACAGGTCGAACCGCCGCAGCACTTCGACGGTCTGCTCCAGCGGCTGGGTTGCGCGGACAAAATAACCGCGGGTGATGATCTTGCGTTGTAACAGGTGCCGGTCGCGGGTCAGCAAGGTGCGCTGTTGCTGGCTGGAGATCCGCGCCAGTTCATCGTCCTGGAAATCATTTTGATACAGACAGTCGAACCCGAGCAGTCGCAGATAACGCGCCAGTCGGCCCAGGTGTATGTCGAGTACGAAGCGCGGGAGGCGCAGCGGCTGCGGCCTCAGTTTCAGCACCGGGCGGATATCCAGGCTTTCGAACATTGGATACACGCTGACATGATCCCCGTCGTTCACGATGTATGAGAAATCGACGCTTTCGCCATTGACCAGGATCACTTCGATTTCCGTGTGAGGGATGCCAAGCGCCTCGATCATGTCCTTGATGGACGCCCGGCGGGTAAAGGCATGAGGGAAGCGGCGTTTCCGGCGGGACGCGGGAAGAAAGTCATTCAGCTCCTCGTAGAAACGGAACCAGGCGAGCGAGTGCCGCGGTTCCTGAATCCGGGATACGTCGTCAATATCTGGCATTAAGAGGTTTTCCGGCGCGTGTCTTGTGGAACAGAAATCCGATATAAGTCGATGTTTGCAAGAATAATAGATTCATTCGGCTGGCGGGCAGGGTTGCCGTCTGCGGCCTGTGGTCCTGCCGGGCGTTCAGTTCTGGCAGGAGAGGTCGAACGCCGATCCGCCCGTCGCCCGGGGAACGGAAGTGTCTGAAAAATTGATCGTTCTCGGCTACCATTCAGCCAAGAATTAATCGAGAATACATGCTAGTGTCCAACGACAGGGGACGGAAAGGCCTGTCCGGCTTGTCATGGGTCCGGTAAACACCCATCGGAAAGTTTCATCAATGAAATATAAAACAGCAAGTTATAATATATATCTAAGAATATGGTTTATCTTGTTGCCGCTCTTCGGTTTCGCTCCCTGCGCACCGGTTCTGGCAGAGCAAGGTCCCGTGGATGTTCTGCGGGGGATGTCCGACCATGTGATCGAAATCATCAAGGAGGATCCCTCTATCCTGGACGACAAGGCGAGGCTGCGCGCCGTCGCCGACGAGGTCGTGATTCCGAATGTTGATTTCATCGCCCTGTCCCAGTCAGTTCTGGGGGTCAGCTGGCGCAAGGCGACGCCAGAGCAGCGTGAGGTTTTCGAGCGGGAGTTCAGGGCGCTGCTGATCAACAGTTATCTGGCATCCATCTCCAGGGCCGACTACCAGGGACAGTCCATCAAGTATCTGCCCTTGCGCAATCCGCCGACTGGCGACCGGGCGGAGGTCGACGCGGAAATCGAACAACCGAACGGGCCGCTGATCCACGCGCAGTTTCGCATGTACCGCAGGGACGGTGCCGGCTGGAAAGTCTACGATGTGGTCGTCGAGGGCGTCAGTCTGGTTATCACCCAGCGTTCCAGCTTTTCCTCGATCATCCGTGACAAGGGTCTGGGTGGTCTTATTGCCCTGCTGGAAGAACGCAACAAAAAACGCGTCGACTCGGCGGCGACGGCGGAGTCATCGAGCGCCGTGCAATAAGCCACTAGCGGTTGCGCAGCAGGCGTCCTTTCTCCCGCTCCCAGTCACGTGCCTTCTCGCTGGTGCGCTTGTCGTGGCTCTGCTTGCCGCGGGCCAGGGCGACTTCCAGCTTGGCCCGCCCGTTTTTCCAGTACATGGCGAGCGGTACCAGTGTATAGCCCTTGCGCTCGACGGCGCCGATCAGTTTGTCCAGTTCGCGGCGATGCAGTAGCAGCTTGCGGGTACGGGTCGGATCGGCCTTGATGTGCGTGGACGCGCTGGTCAGCGGCGTGATGTGCACACCAAACAGCCATGCCTCGCCGTTTTTGATGAGGATGTAACTTTCGTTGAGCTGCGCTCGCCCGTCGCGAATGCTCTTCACCTCCCATCCCTGCAGGGCGAGGCCTGCCTCGAGACGCTCTTCTATGAAATAGTCGTGACGGGCTTTCCTGTTAAGCGCGATGGTGCCCGAGGTGTCCTTGCCGGATTTCTTGCCGTTCATCGGCGCAGTATAGCAATCCCGCCTGTCGTCCGTATGCCGCTTGTGAGTCGTTGTTGAGGTGGGCAGCCATTTCACGGACAATGCCCGGGCATCATATAAGCCCGCATTTCTCACCGGGCGGCGGCAAGGACAGGGAACAGGCAGGCATGACAACCGAGCGAGTATCGATTCATGGTCAGTGGTCAAGCCGCCTGGCGTTTGTTCTGGCTGCCACCGGTTCTGCCGTGGGCCTGGGTAATATATGGAAGTTTCCGTATATTGCGGGGGAGAACGGCGGCGGGGCCTTCGTGCTGGTTTACCTGCTGTGCATTGCCGTTATCGGTATACCGATCATGATGGCCGAGGTGATGCTGGGGCGTCGTGGCCGCCAGAGTCCCGTCAATACCATGCGTACCCTCGCGGCGGAGGAGAAGCTCAGTCCGCACTGGCAGTGGCTGGGGTGGGGCGGCATGCTCGCGGGCTTCCTGATTCTTTCCTATTACAGTGTGATTGCCGGCTGGGCGCTGGCCTATGTGTTCCGCACCGTTGGCGGCGTGTTCACCGGACTGACAGCCGATGGCGTGCAAAGCATATTTTCCAACCTGGTCGACCAGCCGGAACGGCTTTTGGCCTGGCATACGATTTTCATCGTAATGACCATGATCGTGGTGGCTCGGGGTGTACGTGGCGGCCTGGAGGCCGCCACGCGCGTACTAATGCCCGCCCTGTTCGTGTTGCTGCTGGTGCTGGACGTCTATGCATGGAACAGCGGCGCCTTCGAGCAGGGGATCGATTTCCTGTTCCGACCGGATTTCGGCCGGCTGTCCGCCAATGGCGTCCTGATCGCCATGGGACATGCCTTTTTTACCCTCAGCCTGGGTATGGGGGCGATCATGGTTTACGGTTCCTACCTGCCGGACAACGCCTCCATTGCCAGGACTTCCATTGCGGTTTCCCTCATGGATACCGTCGTGGCCCTGCTGGCCGGTCTCGCCATTTTCCCCATCGTCTTCGCCAATGGCCTCGAACCGGCTGTCGGTCCCGGGCTGATATTCCGGACCCTGCCCATCGCCTTCGGCCATATGGATGGCGGGGCGTTCTTCGGCATGCTGTTTTTCGTACTGCTGGTGTTTGCCGCCTGGAGTTCGGCCATCTCGCTGATCGAGCCGGCCGTCTCCTGGCTGGTGGAGAATCACGGGCTGAGTCGCGTTCATGCCTCCGTGGTGGCCGGGATGGTAACCTGGCTATTGGGGCTGCTCACGGTGTTCTCCTTCAATATCTGGTCGGATGTGAAACTGCTTTCCTGGATCCCGATCTTCCATGATCATACGATTTTCGACCTGCTCGATTACCTTACCTCCAATATCATGCTGCCACTCGGAGGGTTGTTGATCGCGGTGTTTGCCGCCTGGCGCATGCGCCGCGACAGCAGCGTGGATGAACTGTCCATGGGCGACGGGTTTTGCTATCGGTTGTGGCGTATTCTGGTGCGCTACATCACGCCGGTGGCGGTGTTGATCGTCTTCCTGAACGTTATCGGGATTCTTTGATTGCGGATCGTTATGACGGGTGATTGTTGTGGAATCGGTTGATCGTTCGGCGCTGGTGCCCTATACGCCACAGGAGATGTTCGAACTGGTAAGCGATATCGAATCCTATCCTCGCTTCCTGCCCTGGTGTCGCGGGGCGCGGATACTGTCGCGTGATATCGACGAGGTGCGCGCCAGCATCGAGTTTGCCGTCCGCGGTGTAACCCGGTCCTTCACCACGCGCAACCGGCATCAGGTCAACAAGATGATCGAGATGCACCTGGTCGACGGTCCTTTCAGCCGGCTCAACGGGTTCTGGCGTTTTGATCCCCTGGGTGAGGAGGGCAGCAAGATCGCCTTGTTTCTGGAATACGACTTTTCCAACCGCGTACTGGGTCTGGTGGTCGGGCCGATATTCGGCCAGATCGCCAACACCCTGGTCGATTCCTTTCAGCAGCGTGCCGTCGAGATCTATGGATCGCGCTGAGACTCTTACCGTTGAGGTCGCCTGCGCCTTGCCGCGGCGGCAGTTGATCCTGGAACTGCAGGTCGACCAGGGAACGACCGCGGAACAGGCCATCCGTGCCTCCGGAATACTCGATCAGTTTCCGGAGATCGATCTGCAAAGCAGCAAGGTCGGTATCTTCGGCAAGCCGTGCAAGCTCTCGCAGACCCTGCATCACGGCGACCGGGTCGAGATCTATCGGCCGTTGATCGCCGATCCCAAGGAAATCAGGAAACAGCGCGCGGCCAAAGGCAAGGAGATGAAAAAAGGCGCGGGCAGTCTGGACTGAGACCGCCCTGCGGGCGTTCAGCGTTAAATGTTATCTCACCGCAGAGACGCAGAGAAATTCTTTAATTAAAACAATTAAACACTTTGCGTTCTCTGCGACTCTGCGGTGAATAATGGCGTTTTTGGATGAACATTCCTCAGCTTTCCTGCGGGGGCTTGCGGAAGGTTATCCAGTGCCAGATCTTGTTGAGTATTCCGGGTTCCACACGCTCGTAAGGTGGAACGACCACCGTTACCGGGGTGCTGCTTTCGCCTGCCACGATGACACCCGCCTCGGGATGGACTGCACCGGTGACGCTGGCCAGGGTATCGTTATCGAAAAACAGCGTGACCCGTTGTTCGGTGGACTTGCCATAACCCGGCTTGAAGAAATAAATGTAATCCCAGCGCTGCTGGTGGAAGGTGTCGATCACCAGCGGCGTGCCCATGATGTACTGGACCTGGCTGCGAGTCATGCCGATCTTCAGCTGGTTGACCATCTCCTGGGTAACGACATTGCCCTGCTGAACGTCGATTTTGTGGACTATGTGCCACCGGGGGGTGCAGGCCGCAAGAGACACACTTGCAAAGCAGGTGATAATAATGAGAAGCTTTTTCATCTGCAGACCTGTCAGGTTCTGTCGGAATGACCGGCCGCATGATACCCCAACACCGCCATCCATGGCATCAGCAAAGGAGAGGAACCATTGGAATCCAGCGAGTTACGCAAGGCCGGACTGAAGGTTACGCTGCCCAGGGTGAAGATCCTGGATATCCTTGAGCAGAGCAGCAGCCGGCATCACAGTGCCGAGGACGTGTACAAGGCCTTGCTGGATACCGGTGAGGACATCGGCCTCGCGACCGTTTACCGGGTGCTGACACAGTTCGAGTCGGCCGGTCTGGTGAAACGCCACCACTTCGAGGGCGGTCATTCCGTGTTCGAACTTAACGAGGGGGTCCATCACGATCATATCCTGTGCGTTAAATGCGGACGGGTGGACGAGTTCGTCGACGAAATGATCGAGGAGCGGCAGAAAGCCATTGCCGACCGGCTCGGCTATGAAATGACCGACCACTGCCTCTACATGTACGGGATCTGTTCCACCTGCCGCGCCAAGGGCGAGTAGGTTAGTGTCCTTCCATAAAGTATCAAGCTCACCGCGGAGACGCCGAGTACGCAAAGTAGTTTAATCATTTTCATTAATGAATTTCTTTGCGTTCTTTCGGCAATTGCTCCCTGCATCGCCTAAAGCGCCTACTTTTGGTGCTCTATCTCCTGCACGGCCCAGGCCAGCCTCTCGACCGCTTCCCGGTCTCACCTTCTCCATGCAGTCGTGCGTCTCTGCGGTGAAAACGGTGTTTGATTGAAATCAGGTTAATCAACCGGCGCGGCGTGGTGACTTCTTTTTCCTTCCGGGCGGTTTGACGCTCTGCGCGCGTTCCAGCATGTCGCGTGCATGTTCACGTGTCTGGCGCGTGATTTCGATACCGCCCAGCATGCGCGCCAGTTCGTCGATGCGCTCATCCCGATCGAGTTTGCGGATGCGGGTACGGGTCGTGTCCTGCGCCGCGAGCTTGGTTACCTGCAGCTGCTGATTCGCGAGGGAGGCGACCTGGGGCAGGTGGGTGACGCAGAATACCTGCCGGTTTGCACCGAGGGAACGCAGTTTCTGTCCGACGATCTCGGCCACTCCGCCGCCGATGCCGGAGTCCACTTCGTCGAAGATCAGCGTGGGAATGCTGGCGCTGCGCGGTGACATGACCTGGATGGCGAGGCTGATGCGCGATAATTCACCGCCCGAGGCCACCCGGGAGAGGGCTTCCGCGGGCTGCCCCGGGTTGGCGCTGACCAGGAAAGCGATGCCATCCTGCCCGTGCGGCCCGAAGGGCCTGTTGCTGTCGTACTGGATCTCGACCCGGAATATACCGCCCGGCATGCCGAGCACCTGCATGGCTTCGGTCACCTGCTTGCCAAACTGTCTGCCCGCCGCGCGCCGGCGATCCGACAACTGCCGCGCGGTTTTCAGATAGGCGCTCTCCAGCGCATCCAGCCTGGACTGCAGCTCGCCGCGCCGCTGGTCGGCATGCTCCAGCGAATCCAGCTCGAGTCGCATCGCCTCCTGTACCGACGGCAGCTGTTCCGGGGCGCAGCGGTGTTTGCGGGAAAGGTCGTGGATGAGGCCGATGCGGGTTTCCAGTGCATGTAAATGTTCCGGATCAACGTCCAGTTCATCCGCCTGATGCCTGAGACCGTCCGCGCATTCCTGCACCAGCACCAGGATTTCACTCAGCAGCCGCGTGGTATCCGACAGGCGCTCGTCGACCGCGATCAGGTGTTCCGTTTCGGTGAGTGTCCGGCTGATTTGCTGATAGGCCGAGGCGGCATCATCGCCGTACAGCCGCTCAAGGCCTCGCTGACAGGCACTCAGCAGCTCTTCTGCGTTGGCCAGCCGGGCATGTGCTCTGGTCAGGCCGGTGATTTCATCCGCGTCGACCTGCAATGCCTCCAGCTCCTGCAGCTGGTAGCGCAGCAGGTCGAGGCGCGCCTCGCGTTCCTGGCCGCTGCGGATTACCTCATCGAGTTCCTCGCGGGTGGCTTTCCAGTCGTTGAAGAGCGCAGTGATATCGGCGAGCGGTGCCTCCTGCGCGGCGAAATCATCCAGCAACTGGCGCTGGACTGCGGCGTGCAGCAGGGACTGGTGTTCGTGCTGGCCATGGATATCGACCAGTTGCTCGCCCAGCTCGCGCAGGGACTGCAGCGGAACCGGCTGGTTGTTGATGAATCCGCGCGAGCGGCTATCGCTATTGATGACCCGGCGCAGCTGGCACTCGTCGTCCGCCTGCAGTTCCCTCTCTTCGAGCCAGTGCGCGACGGCCGGCAGATCCCGGATCGCAAAACCGGCCGAGATCTCGGCGCGTTTGCACCCGTGGCGGATGACATTGCCGTCGGCGCGATCGCCGAGAACCAGCCCGAGCGCATCGATCAGGATCGACTTGCCCGCGCCGGTTTCACCGGTCAACGCCGTCAAACCTGCGTCGAACTCGAGATCCGCCTCCTCGACGATAGCAAAATTGCGAATGTGGATATCGGTGAGCATGTCAGGAATTTTTACCGCAGAGTTGCAGAGT
>Ga0210144_1000931_pt1 | contig 13183 bp, 14 predicted proteins | sample Muzzi_PWA_D2_FD_185532 | JGI IMG/M metagenome (GOLD analysis project Ga0210144, IMG submission 185532) | Wetland microbial communities from San Francisco Bay, California, USA, that impact long-term carbon sequestration - Muzzi_PWA_D2 (SPAdes) | ecosystem: Environmental > Aquatic > Marine >...
GCCAAGCCGTTCCGCCCGGAGTGCGATCATCCGTGCCACTACCAGCACCACCAGCAGCAGGCTGATGGCCACGAGCGCGATACGCAGTTCCACCGCAACCCGCAGCTTGGACAATGGCGAGGCATCAACGCTGCGACCCACCCAGAGCGTACCGGCATCCTCGGTCTCGAACAGGGGCACCCAGAGAACCTGCTGGCTGCCGTACTCCCAGAGCGCCAGTTCGCCCCTGGCAAACAGCGCCTGCAGTCCCTTGAAATCATCGAATGCCGAGTTGGGTCGCAGTTCGCCACTGGCCGAGGGCAGATAGCTTCCATCACCCAGTACCCAGTAATTTCCGCGATATGCACTGGCCAGGCCACCCAGGTCGAGGTAGACAATGACCGTGGCGCGCTGCTCGGTCAGCTCACCGGAATCTCCGGACAGCCGCGGGATCACGATCGGGCTGATCAGGCTGATCTGCATGAAGCGGTTTGGCGCCTCCTTGCCGTGCTCGGGGTCGAAGATAATCGGTCCGTTCAGCACCACGCCGGGACGCAGCGATTTGCTGACCTCCACCAGGCCCGGGTTTACGCCCGGGTGCGTTGCGTGGCTGATCTCGAGGCGCCCGCTGGTACTGTTTCTGTCGAGCCAGAACACCGGCTTGCCGTTGGCATCAAGAAACAGCACCTGGGTCACGTCGAACTGGTCTACCAGCACCTGATTGACCCAGCTGACATATCTCTTGCGCGCCGCGGCGAGTTCCGCGTCAGTCTTGCGGTTGCCCTCGGTCTGCAGCATGCCGGGTTCGGGTATTTTTGCCAGCAGGCGGGCCATTTCGTGGCGCCTGGCAAGGTGCTGGTCAAGATCGCTGAACTCGGCGCGCAGGTTCTGCAAATGAGCCTTGTGGTAGAGTACTTCTATGCGATCAAATATCATCGGTATGTTGATGACAAAGGCCACCAGCAACGGGCCCATACCGAACAGGATCAGGTAAAGAGAGATACGGGTCCGCAACTTCATCGGCGTCCTGACCGGGGCGGTCTTGCTGAGCAGTCTGTCATGGTGCACTACTTTAGCATGGCCCTATTACGTCGACACGGGGAGAGCTGAGCCAGTCATGGACAAACCGGGATTCAGTTACAGGGACATCGGTCCGGGCCTGGTCATCGCGGCGACGGGGATCGGCGCCGGCGACCTGATAGCAGCCTCGGTCGCAGGCGCCAGGTTCGGCATTGCTATTCTGTGGGCCGCCATCATCGGCGCGGCCATGAAATTTGTCATGAACGAGGGCCTGGCACGCTGGCAACTGGCCACCGGCACCACCCTGCTGGAAGGCTGGGTCCAGCAACTGCCGAAATTCATCTCGATCTATTTCTTTACCTACCTGCTGCTGTGGACGTTCGTGGTTGCAGCTGCGCTGATTGCGAGCACGGGTATGGCGGCACATGCGCTGTTCCCGCAACTCTCGCTTGAAGCATGGGCCGTCCTGCATTCCCTGCTGGCCGTGGTGCTGGTTCTAGTCGGGCGCTACCAGCTGCTGGAACTCCTGATGAAGGTGCTGCTGGCCGCCATGATGGTGAATGTCATTGTGTGTGCCGCCATGGTTATTCCTGATATCGGCAATCTGCACGGCGGTGTGTTACCCGGCATGCCGGATGGCTCGATTCTGTTCATTTTCAGCGTCATCGGCGGTGTCGGTGGCAGTGTCACCATGCTGTGCTATGGCTACTGGATTCGTGAACGCGGCTGGAATGCGCGCGACGATCTGTTGCGCACGCGTCGCGATCTCGCTGTCTCATACCTGCTGACCGGACTATTCGGCATGGCTGTCATGATCATCTCGGCGGGCCTGCTCCCGGAAACGGTCACCGGGCCGGACCTGGTACTGGCGCTCGCCGGGCGTTTCGAGGAGGTGATCGGCACCCCCGCCAAATGGCTGTTCCTGGCCGGCTTCTGGAGTGCCGTATTCAGTTCCATGCTGGGCGTCTGGCAAGGCATCCCCTATCTGTACGCCGATTTCGTGCGGCAATATACCTACCGGGACGAACACCCGTCAGGCATCAACGTGCGTTCATTCGCCTACCGCGGATACCTGCTGTACATAGCTGTTCCGCCAATGATCATGCTGCTGGTCGACAAGCCGGTCTGGCTGGTACTTGTCTATGCCGTGGCCGGGGCATTTTTCATGCCGCTGCTCGCATTGTTACTGCTGTTCATGAATAACAGCAGGCAATGGATGGGCGACCTGCGCAACGGACTGACCTGCAACGTGGTACTGCTGGTGTCGATCGCCATGTTCGGCCTGCTGCTGTACGACACGATCAGCAAACAGTTCTAGATCCTGTTGCCGCCGCCGGCCCGTGACACGGGCGGCAGGCCGGCATCAGTCCAGGTAACGGGCCTGCCACTCCAGGAACTTGCCATGCACGCAGGCGGCGAAGGCTTCCCTGTCGCTGAACTGTGCAGGATAGATGGCATCGTAAATATAGTAATTGGCCCTGCTGTTGCGTGTGACGCTCATGTGCCAGATCTTGTGCAGCAGTGTCTGGGGATTGCGCCATTCGAAGTCATCCTGCGATTCATAATGCAGGAATACCGGCAGAATCGGGATACCCGTGCGCAGCGATATATCGAAGGCGCCATAGCGGAAGGTCTCGTAAATACGCCGGCCCTTGCACCCCCCCTCCGGGTAGAGCGCGATATTGCTGCCTTCGCGCAACACCCGTTCGATATCCGCAGCCGCCTCATTGCGCGACTCCTTCGATTCACGCTGCACGTACAGGGAACCTGATGCCGTGCTGATCCGTCCGACCAGCCACCAGTCCTGCACCTCGGCCTTGGCCAGCGACAGCACCGGAAAGACGGCCGGAATGCCGATATCCTCGAATGCCGACGGGTGGTTGGCGACCAGGATGTACTGGTCAGGCAGACCCTTGCTGGTGTACTTCTGGTGTACCCGCAGATCCACCCCGAGCGCACGCACGAAACTGCGCGCCCAGAACCTGAACAGGGGAAAGTAGCAACCCCGGTATACCCTGCGCGGCAGCCATGACAGCAGATACATGCCGAGCGTAAACAGGGCAAGTTCGATCCAGCACACCAGACGCCAGGCCACCATGAACAGAAACCGGATCAATGCACCCCCCGTGCTATCAAGTCATGGACGCTTGACCGGTTGTCGGCCAGCGGGGTGATTATATAACCCGCTGCAGCCGTTCAGTACGTAATCGCCCGTACGCTGGTCGGGACCGGTATCTAGTGCAGATCGGCCAGCAGATTTGCGAGTACCGTACCATCCACCGGCTCCAGCCCGTGCCGGGCCGGAATGGTCACCAGTGAGGAACGTCCATGCAGTACCGGCACGTTGTTCATATCCTGGCTGTAGACCGGGACGACGAAGTCACCGGGTCCGTCCGGGGCCCGCACCACCGATATATACTTTATGTCGGGATGCGGCTGGGCATTCAGCCAGTACAACAGGCTGCCGGGTTGCGGCCGCACCAGATCGAGGTACAGGCCGCGCGAACGCATGGCCGTATGATAGGTGTAACCGCCGAAAAAGTCGGTAATCAGGGATATCGGGAACGGTATATCGGTGGCATCCAGTGCCTGCTCGGCACGGCTGGTGCCCAGATGCGGACTGGCGATGGTGATCAGGGCCTTCACCTCCGGGTGATTGCCCTGCACAAGGGCGGCACGCGCCACCACGCCGCCGGCCGAGTGCCCCACCACCAGCACGGATTCACCGCCATGGCGCTGCGCTATCGAGTCGAGAATGCCGTTGAGCTGGTATACCTGGACCATGACCGGAGCTTCCGAGGGCAGGTCTACGGCATAGAATTTCCTGGCCTGCTGCTTGCCGGCAACGGGAACCAGTTGCACACCGGCCGGTCCGGCGAAATACATCCCGGCGCGTGTCCAGCCCTGCTGCTGCAATATCGTGGTAATACCGGTACGGTCCCAGGTATCGGCACCGCCCAGGTAGCCATGCACCAGCACCAGTACCTCGGCATGCGCCAGTTGCGCAGCCATACCCGCCAGCAGCACTGCCATCCTGACCAGCTTGATCATCACTCACCCTGCCTGTTCAGTTTCATGTCAAAGACCTCCGGATAACTGCTGGCTGCAGCGCAACACCCATGCAGTACCTGCTCACGGATCCCGACCGTTGCAGGCACCGCCTGGATGACCCCCGCGACGAACCTCATCCCCTGCACGACGCTCCCCGGGCGGGCCCTCATCAACGGCCAGGAAAACGTTAAGGCACAAATACCGCATCTATTATATAAGTAAATGCTTATTTAGTAAAATATTAAGTAATTATATTCATGGCCGGACTTTTACAATCAGGACATGAGCTTAGGTAGCAAAGCGGAGAAAATTGATCAATCGGGATTGTCACCATAAGCAAAGCGGCACGCTGGAATCCTGACAGAAATCGAATAATTACTATGCAATTCATAGAGATAAACAATTCTGTGGGCCCGGGAAATTATTTTTTCTGCGACTTTTGAATATATCAACATTAACCGATTCCGATATTTCAGGTTTATCAGAACCCTATCCATGCCCCCTCGAAACGGGGGAAAAATCGCGTCAATCTATTGTGGTTGACAGTCCCGGGCACAACGGGCGTAATCATTAATATTCATTGATCAGGCCGTTTTGCCAGGAGTGATTCCTTGGAAAACATTACCTTCGATGTTGACGAGTTATCCCGCCTGGACAAGATGGAACAGGCAAGACGCCTCGAAGAGGCGGCGCGTCAGATCGATGATGTGCAACGTGCTGCCGCTGGTGATCCCGATTCTCTCGACTGGGTCAGTCAGCAGCGACAATACCTAGTGGATATGCAGCACCTGATATTTGAGTGTTAGCCCGACACCAACCTCCATTATTAACCCGCCCTCGTGGCGGGTTCTTTTTGGGTGTGACATATCGCCATCGCATGAACGGCCGCAAGCTGCCAGACTGAGCGCAGAATCCGGAATAAATCGATGCGCTTCTGGCTGATCAACGAACTGCTGCTGTGGCTGGTCGTGGCAAATGGCACGCCATTGCTGCTGGGCCTGTTACTGGGAGCGCACGGCAATGCCCCCCTCGATGGCGGCAGGCAGTGGTCCGACCGGCGCCCGCTGTTCGGTCCGTCCAAGACCCTGCGCGGAGTTGCCGCCGCGATCATTGCCAGCTCGCTGGTCGCGCCGCTGGTCAATCACAGCTACATAACCGGCGCGGTGTTCGGCTGTCTCGCCATGCTTGGCGACCTGCTGTCCAGCTTCATCAAGCGGCGCATGGGTTTTATGACGAGCTGTTCCCGTCCATTACTTGACCAGTTGCCGGAAACCGTCCTCCCGCTCGTGCTGCTGCAGCCGGCGCTGGGCGCGACGGCGACCGAGATCGCAGTCGCGGTTGCAGCCTTTACCGTGATCGACCTGCTGGCCTCGCGGCTCATCAGCCCGAATCAGCCGACGTGCAAATGATGCAGTACGACCTCGGGCGGGCAATTGATCCTCACGTCAGCCACGCACGCGCCGGAGCCGACCGAGGTATAGCCCGCCATACCCTGGTAGTGCCAGGCCCCGGCACAGAACTCGCGCCTGCAATCGGCGTTGTTGACCAGTGCTACCCTGCCCGGCAGGCAGATTTGTCCACCGTGGGTATGCCCGCACAGCATCAGGTCGAAATCGGCATGGGCGACGGGCTTGTAGATCTCGGGCGAATGGGACAGCAGGATCGATACCGCGCCATCGGGAATGGCGTCCGCGGCCTTTTCGAGGTTGTCGGCACGAAAATAATGCGGGTCGTCGATACCGGCCAGGTAGATACAGGCAGCGTCGCGCTCGATCACCACCTGCTCGTTCAGCAGGACCCGGATGCCCATGGCCTCGATGGCCGGCAGCATGGCCAGCGTATCGTGGTTGCCCAGCACCGCGTAAACCTGCTCGCCGAGATGGCTGCGCACCTCGCGCAGGCCTGCCAGTGCCGGCTGGTACGGACCAAAGGTCTCGGCCCGGTAGTCACCGGTCAACACGCAGATATCGTACTCCAGCCCGCGCACTGCCTTGCCCAGCACGTGCGGGAAGTCGTCAGCCATATCGATATGAAGATCGGTGATCTGCAGCAGGGTGAAATTCTCGAAGGCCTCCGGCAGGCCGGCGATGGTCACGTGGTTATGCCGCAGGGCAATGCGCCGCGCATTGCGGCGGCTGCGACCGAGCATACCGGAGAGCCACAGGAACACCCGTAGCAGGTTGCGCAGTGAATACCAGTTCTCGATATGGAAAAAGGTCCGCCCCTTGCCGAATAGCTTGTGCTCATAGGCATGTTCCATGCCAAGCCGCTGGCGCAGGTGAATCTTGCCGACCCGTGCCTGCAAGGCCTGCAGGGTCTGCTCGTCGATGCCGGTCGGTTTCATGGTGCGATTGTGGGTTTTGGACGGGTATTTTTCAATCAGTCGTTAGCGTGGCATGCCGCCGTCACGGTGCTGATTGTTAATGGTGTAATGCTTTGCTACGGTTGCCGCAGGCCCGGCCTGTCCGACGGGCATCGGGACACACAAGGAGCCGCCCATGAACCTTGAAAAGGTCATTTTTGCATTCTTCATCGTCTTGTCCCTTACCCTGAATTTCGGGTTCTTTATCGGTGAACTGGACAATCCGAACCACCACAACGTTTATGAACTGTTTGCAGCGCTGGTGGTGAGCCTGATAGCAACGGTCATGAAATTCGGTGACCGCGCACATATCGGCGCCGTCCTGCTCGCTACCAGCCTGGTAGCGGACCTGCAACTGATCGCCGCCGTCATCGTCTGGGCCATCTCGGAGCATGGCACCGTGACCGGCATGACCCCGATGGTCATGTCCAGCATCGTCTCGCTGTCCGGCGGCGCATTGCTTGCCAATATTACCTCGGTAGTGATACTGGTCACCGAAACCGTGATGTTCCGCCGCTAGGCGCCGATGAAAAATATCGTCTACCTGCTGTTGCGGCGCATGCGCCTGCCGCTGATAGTAATCATACTGTCGTATTCAGTCTCGATACTCGGCCTGGTGTTCATGCCCGGTATCGACGACCAGGGCAGGCCCTGGCACATGAGCCTGTTTCACGCGTTCTACTTCGTCAGTTTCATGGCCTCCACCATCGGCTTTGGCGAAATACCCTACCCGTTTACCAATGCACAGCGCCTGTGGACCACGCTGGCCATGTATCTCACTGTCATATCATGGCTGTATGCAATCGGGTCGCTGCTGGCCCTGCTGCAGGAACCCGCCTTCAAGCGCGTGGTGGCCTATGCAAAATTCACGCGTGCGATAAAAAAGATAAAGGAACCGTTTTACCTGTTGTGCGGACTGGGCGACGCCGGGCAGCTGGTCGTACGCGAACTGGCCGAGGATGACATCATGTGCGTTGTCGTGGACCGCAATGACCAGCGCGTCGAGTCACTGCAACTGGAAAACCTGCGCGTACCGACGCCGGCCCTGTGCGCGGATGTCACGGATTCGTCAACCCTGCTGGCAGCCGGGCTGGCCAGAGCCGAATGCGCCGGCGTCATCGCCCTGACCGGAATCGACCATATCAACCTGAACATCGCCATCAGCAGCAAGCTGCTGGCGCCCGAACTGCCCGTGATCTGCCGTTCCGAGTTACACGATTCGGCAGACAACATGGCCTCGTTCGGTACCGATTACATCATTAACCCGTTTGATACCTTCGCGGAACGTTTCGCCATGATGTTCCAGTCACCCAGCATGTACCTGGTGTACGAGTGGATGACCAGCCTGCACGAGGCGCCGCTGACCGAATTCTCCGCACCCCCGCGCGGCACCTGGATTCTGTGCGGCTATGGACGGTTCGGCAAGGCAGTCCGGCGAGCCCTGTCCTTCAAGGGTATCCAGACCGTCATCGTGGAACTCGATACGGTCGGGACCGGCGCCCCGGAAGGCGCCGTGACCGGTCGCGGCACAGAAGCCTTCACCCTGCACGAGGCCGGCATCGATCAGGCTGTGGGGATCATCGCCGGCACGGATGATGATGCGAACAACCTGTCCATCATCATGACTGCAGTGGATATGAAAGAGGACCTCTACACCGTTGCACGCCAGAACCTGCGTGCCAATGATGCCATTTTCAACGCGGCGGACATCGATCTCGTCATGCAATCCGGAATGATCATCGGCCGGCGCATTATCGATCTGCTGACCAACCCGCTGCTGGGCGACTTCCTGCGACTGGCGCGCGCACAGAATGAGGCATGGGCCAATGTGCTGGTCAGCCGTATTGCCGGCATCCTGACCGACGCACCGCCGGAAACCTGGACCCTGACGGTGAGCCTGCGCCAGACACCCTCCATTCTGGAAGTCTTCAGCACGGGGCAGGAAGTCACGCTCGCGCACCTGACCACCGACCCGCGCGCCACCGGCCATCGCCTGCCCTGCGTACCACTTTACATACGCCATCAGAACCACCTGGAAGTCCTGTTGCCAGACGATGACCTGCCGCTGCAGTTCGGTGACCAGGTGCTGTTTTGCGGTCAGCGCGATGCCGAGACCCACATGCGCTGGACGGCGCAAAACTTCCATGCGCTCAACTTTATCGTCACCGGCTATGACCGCCCGAGCGGCGCCGTCTGGCGCCTGCTCTCGGGGGATCGCACCGGCTGATCCGCTCCCCGCCAATATGGCACATGAAATGCATGGTTAATGCCGTACTCCCAACCCGACGGCTCGCACTGCCCGTGTTTGCCATTAACGGAGGGCACGACATGAAAACCATTGAACTTCAATTAATTACAGTCGGTCTGGACGATGGAACCCAGGGTGTATTCGTGGGATTACCATTGGTCTCGGAACAAACCGCAAGTGAGTGCGGGCAGGTGGAAAATATCTGGTTTTCCAATGTAAAAGAAGTACCTGGCAACCTCACCATGCAGGAATTGATGGGGCTGATCGGCAAGCAGCTGGTCGACAAGCTGGCACAGCTGCAGTAGCCGCAAAATGTCATATTATTGACGTTTTGTTGATCTGACCGGCCAACTGCCGGCACCAGCGCGTGGTATCTATGGCGCAGCGGGCTGTCATCACCCTGTAAGACACGCCTGCAATCATGGGTCTATTATATTCCGGTGCTGCAGGGGTACTCGCAGCACAAGGCACGCGCACCGCCCACGCAACCAGGACCAAACCATGCCCGGAAAGATAGTGACGCTTGACAGCAAGGCGCAGGAACCTGCGCTACAGGCGCCGGCGCTGGATGAATCGACCCTGCAGCAGCCGGCGCTGTACATCAATCGCTACACGAGCCTGCTGGAATTCAACTACCGGGTGCTGGAATATGCCAGGGACAAATCCTTCCCGCTGCTCGAACGGCTCAAGCACCTGTGCATATCCAGCAGCAATCTGGATGAATTCTTCGAAATCCGCATCGCGGCACTGAAACAGCGCGCCAAGAGCGGTGCCACGACCGGCCCGGACGGTCACACCCCCGGAGAAATCCTGAATATACTGACGGACAAGGCACGCACCTTCGTCGATGAACAGTATCGCATTCTGAATGAAGAACTGTTTCCGGCCCTGGCCGACCAGGAGATCCTGTTTCTGAAACGCTCGGAATGGAGCAGGTCACAGGAACAATGGTTGCATGACTTCTTCAGGGAGCAGCTTACGCCGATCCTGAGCCCGCTGGGACTGGACCCCGCGCATCCCTTCCCGATGGTACTCAACAAGAGTCTCAATTTCATCGTCTCCCTGGAAGGCAAGGATGCCTTCGGCCGCGCCTCGGCGCTGGCCGTGATCCAGGCGCCGCGCGTGCTGCCCAGGATCATTCCGCTGCCCGAATCGGTCCGGGACGGCAAGAAGCACGTGTTTGTCTTTCTCTCCTCGATCATCCATGCCTATGTAGACGAGCTGTTTCCCGGCATGAAAAGCACCGGCAGTTACCAGTTCAGGGTCACCCGCAACAGTGACCTGTTTGTCGACGAGGAAGAGATAGAGGACCTGGCGCGGGCGCTCGAAGGCGAGCTGAGTACACGACACTATGGAGATACGGTGCGACTCGAGGTCGCCGACAACTGCCCGGAAGATATTCGCAAGTACCTGCTGAATCGGACCGGGCTGGACCAGCAGGACGTGTTCCAGGCGAACGGCCCGGTCAACCTGAACCGCCTGCTGGCGGTCTATGACCTGGTTGACCGCCCGGACCTCAAGTTCAAGGGATTTGCCTCGGGCATGCCGGCACGTCTGAAGAGCAACAAGAATATCTTCAAGGTCATCGAACAGGGCGACATCCTGCTGCACCATCCCTACGAATCATTCGTACCCGTTATCGACCTGCTCCGGCAGGCTGCAGCAGACCCCGAGGTGCTGGCGATCAAGCAGACGCTGTACCGGACCGGCCCGAACTCGGCCATCGTCGACGCACTCGCAAGTGCCGCGCGCGCCGGCAAGGAAGTCACTGTCGTAATCGAGTTGCGTGCGCGCTTTGACGAAGCGGAGAACATCGAGCTGGCCAGCAAGCTGCAGGCTGCAGGCGCACATGTGGTGTATGGCGTGGTGGGCTACAAGACACACGCCAAGATGATGCTGATTATCCGCAACAGCCAGAAACAGGGCCTGTCGCGCTTCGTCCACCTGGGCACAGGCAACTACCACCCGCGTACAGCACGCCTGTACACCGACTACGGGCTGCTGACCTGCAACCCGCAGATCGGCGAGGATGTCCACAATGTATTCATGCAGCTGACCAGCCTGGGCCGGGTGCAGAACCTGAACCTGTTGTTGCAGTCACCCTTTACACTGCACGAAACACTGCTCGACTGGATTAACCATGAGGCGCAACTTGCCCGCGAGGGCAAACCGGCGCGGATCATTATCAAGATCAACTCGCTGACCGAGGCCCGCGCCATCCAGGCGCTGTACAAGGCATCCGCGGCAGGAGTCAAAATCGATCTGATTGTACGCGGCATGTGTTGCCTGCGCCCCGGCGTCCCTGGCATATCCGAAAATATACAGGTACGTTCCATAGTCGGCCGTTTCCTCGAACACACGCGTGTCTATTACTTCCAGAACGGCGGCAATACCCGCCTGTACTGTTCCAGCGCCGACCTCATGGAACGCAATCTGTTCAACCGGGTCGAGATTGCCTACCCGATCCTCGACAGGGAAGCCATGAACCGGATCATCAAGGAACTCGGGATCTATCTCGCGGACAACACCCACGCCTGGATCCTTAACCAGGATGGCACCTACCGGCACCTGCAACCGGGGGATGACACCCCGGCCAGCGCACAGGAAATCCTGCTTGAGCAACTCGCCGATATCTAGCTGACACCCCGACCTCAACCCTGAAAGAAACCCGCCATGACCAGACATTCCCTGCCCGCCGACCATGTCACCCTGCTGCTCATGCGCCATGGCAAATCGGACTGGAAAGCAGGCGCCGCGGACGATAGCGGCAGACCGCTGAATCGCAGGGGCAAGAAGGCCAGCGCACTCATCGGCGGCTGGTTACGCAAGCAAGGGCTCGTCCCGGACAGCATCATCGTTTCACCGGCCGTCCGTGCCCGTGAGACCGCACGTATCGTGGCCGATGCCGCCGGCTGCCCGGCAGAGAGATTGACGCTGGATGAGCGGCTCTACCTGACCGGTGTGGCACAACATCTGGAAGTGCTGCAGGACTGCGCACCGCAAGCAGGAACACTGCTGCTGATCGGACACAATCCGGGACTGGAAGAACTGCTTGACGCGTTGTGCAAGGACCCGCCGGCAACACCCAAAAACGGCAAGATGATGCCCACCGCAGCTGTCGCGGTACTGCATGTTCCGCAGCCGCTGAATTCGTTACAGCCCGGCCAGGCCCTGCTGCGCGAGCTGGTCAGGCCACGCGAACTGGCCGACTGAGACGGCCACCCCGCACACGGCCGGGGCTGTCCTGGCAGTGACCGGCTTACGGTATAATCTCCGGCAACGCATTCTTCGTCCGGAGTACCCCATGGCTCGTGTCAAGGTTTTCAGCACCGCCAACTGCCCGTTCTGCGTCAAGGCAAAACAGTTACTTAGCAAGTGGCATATCCCCTACGACGAGGCCCTGATCGATTCCGATATGGCGGCACGCCGTGAATTCGCGTCTGTCACCAGGGGGGCGCGCACGGTTCCGCAGATTGTCATCGATGGCGTTTGTATCGGCGGCTTCACGGAATTGACCGAGCTGCACATGGACGAGAAACTCGATCATCTCGTCGAGCAATAATCCGGCGCGCGCATTGTATGGGCAAAGCAAAAATCTACCGCATCAGCTTCTACAACCAGCACAACATCTATGAGTTGCATGCACGCAGTGTCGTGCAGAGCAACATGCATGCCTTTATCGAGGTTGCGGAAATCATTTTCGGCGAGCGCAGCGCCATCGTCATCGACCCCTCGGAGGAACGGCTGAAGGCCGAGTTCGAGGGGGTAAGAACGACATGGATACCCCTGCAATCGATTATCCGTATCGATGAGGTGGAACGCCAGGGGACCAACAGGATCATTGAATCGTCCTCGCGGGAAAGCTCCGTCACACCGTTCCCGGGCTCGCCTCCCCGCAACAGCCGGGATTCCTGAACGCAGGCCCAGCCTACTTGCCTTATCGGATCAACTATCGTCCAATAAGGAATCGAAAACCGTTGCCGCCATCTGGAGGAGCCGCATGGATTATACCAATATCATCCGACCCAAGCGCCTGACCAACATGCAGGAAATGGAGATCCACGTCGGCGGACCCGATGGCGCGAACCGGCTGTTCATGTACAGTGGCATGGCCGAGGTCGAACTGTGCGGCGGCCTGCCCCACCCGCGCTGGTCGCTCGAAGTGGTCTGCTTCGATATCGGGCGTACCTACGACAAGTCGAAGGGAGAAGAGGTCATCAAGATTCTCACCTCGGCATCACTGGCAGGCAGTCGTACCGATGGTGTGGCAAGCTTTGCCGGCTGGGAAATCTTCGGAGCCGCCGGCGAGCTGGACCATGAGGATCGCCGGGTACGGATGAATATCGCCGCGGGTGCCCGCGACACCCAGGCATTCCTCGAGCAGATTTGCTTCACGGTAAACGTCCTGGCAAAGGTCTAGCACAGGCCCGGGGGCGAGCCCTCCCCAACCCGTTCGCTGAACAATACGGCTGCCGGGACCACCGGTAGTCCCCCGGGCCGGCCGGCGGTTACAGCAAGACCAG
>Ga0210144_1000934_pt1 | contig 13173 bp, 9 predicted proteins | sample Muzzi_PWA_D2_FD_185532 | JGI IMG/M metagenome (GOLD analysis project Ga0210144, IMG submission 185532) | Wetland microbial communities from San Francisco Bay, California, USA, that impact long-term carbon sequestration - Muzzi_PWA_D2 (SPAdes) | ecosystem: Environmental > Aquatic > Marine >...
CGCCCGGGACCGCCACCGCCAACTACAGCTTCGATGTCACCCCGGCCCGGCTGATCACCGGCCTGATCACCGAACGCGGGGTCTGCCCGGCCAGCGAAGAGGGAATCATGGGGTTGTTTCCGGAAAAATTTGAGACATAAAAAAAGTTTAAGTTGGGGTTAGGGTTGATGCAATGCGCTCCGCTTATTGCACCCTACACGATCGGAGGCTGTTGGCTTCTAGGCCGTATTTATGTTTGTTTTGCCTTTTTTACCCTTCCCATTCTGCATTTTTAATTCATCTAAGTCCCAGCAACTCAATAACCCGGTCGTGAAAGTAGGGCCGGAACTCTTTGATCCGGTCGTTATCACGGCTGGGGTGAACCCGGTTGGTCAGGAGCACGATTGCCAGGTCGCGCTCGGGATCGATCCAGAAAGAGGTACCGGTGAAACCCAGGTGACCGACACTGCGGGTCGAGAGATAACGGCCGCTGCTGGAGGACCCCGGCGTCGGCCGATCAAACCCCAAGGCCCAGGTAGAACTTTTAACCCGGCTTTTTGCCTCCAGGAATTCCTTGACTATCTCACGAGGCAGATAAGGGTGGCTTAGCCTGCCCTGCCAGATCTCCAACACCATGGCCACCAGATCCAGGACCTCGCCAATCCTCCCGAAGAGGCCGGCATGGCCAGCGACCCCCTCCAAGATCCAGCAGTTTTCGTCGCTAACCTCGCCACACATGACCCGGCCGCGCCAGTGACAATCTTCCGTGGCAGCATAGGACCCACGCCGACGAACCGGCCGCCGGTTGTAAAAAAGTCCAGAGGATAGGTGTAGTGGAGCCGCAACCCTGTGCCGGAAACAATAATCGAGTCCAGCCCCGGATATTTTTTCGACCAGAAAACCCAGCAGTAGATAACCAAGATCACTATAGACGGAACTGGTACCGGGACTGCTTTCCAGAGGCTCATCCATAATCATTCTGGTCAGTTCTACCTGCCGCGCCCGGGCTGGTAAAACCTCAAGAGAATGAAAATATGGCCGGTACGCAGGCAGACCGGAGGTATGATTCAATAATTGCAAAATGGTTATTTCTTTTTTTTCTTCGGGAGTAATTGACGGTAATAAATCATTTAGTTTTTGATCTACCGATAATTTTCCGGAACTTATCAGAGTTATCAATGAAAGTACGGTTGATAGAGGTTTACTTAATGAAGCAAGATCAAAAAATGTCTGAGGTCTGATTTTTAATTTTCTTGGAAATACCTGACTATTACCCTTGCTTAACAATATTGTTTTATGTTTTTTTTCTTTAATTATATATATTCCGGCTGCTGATCCTGGGAAAACACCAGATTGTTCACCATCGGCTAATAACTGGTATATTTTTTTATCAATATTTTTCATCAAATATAATCAATAGTTGATATTATTAATTAATTTAATTTAATTTAATTTTGTAAAAACAATGACTTAGTTTATGTAAAACTAATACACGGCGCTGTTTAAATAATATTTATATTTTATTTAATAATATCAGATGGTTATAAACAATAAAAACACACAGATTAACTGTTGATTAACTATTTATAATTATTTAATAATATTAAATAGTTACGTGGTTATAAAAAACCTTTATTTTATTGTCAAAAATTCCATTATTTTGTATTTTACGAAGCGACTTTATATGATCTTATTTTTCTTATAAACAGATCTCGCTATCAATAACCTGTTGATAACTTTCAACAGAAAGTAACAAATATTTTACCCAACCGAATTTTATTATTTTTTTATTTTTAATTTCGTCAAGTTACGGCGCTTATCAACCTATCAACACCCTTAATAATCATAATCCTTTTATTTAAAAACTTAAGATTAAAGGGATGAAAACCATGTCATTAACTGTGAACGTTTCCCGGGATGATTTTTTATCTGGTCTGGCTTCCTTGCAGAATATTACCGGCAAGAAAGGAACCATGGCTATCCTGTCCAATACGCTGATCAGGACCGGAGTGAATGACCTTACTCTTACTGCCACCGATCTGGAAGTGGGAGTAAGGATTGTGGTGCCGGCTGAGATCCTCACCGGTGGTGAAATAACCCTCCCGGCCCGCAAGCTCTTTGAGATCGTTCGCGAGACCGATGCCGATCTTCTTCATCTGGAACTGCAAGACAACAACTGGGTGAAGATTTCCGCCGATGCCAGTGCCTATAACCTGGCAGGGATCTCCGCCGATGAATTCCCTTCTTTTCCAGACTATGAAGAAGAGAAGCTGGTGGAAATTCCGGCCGATACCCTGAAAGAGCTAATCGATCGCACCATCTTTTCTGTGGCCCAGGAAGGGGAAAGCCAGTTCAATCTGGCCGGCGTTCTAGTGGAAAGGGAAAAGAAGGATCGGGATTTCCTGCTACGCATGATTTCCTCGGACGGACATCGTCTGTCTTTGATGGAATTGCCCCTGGAGTCGGACCTGGGCGGTCTGGCCATGGATAAACCGGTTCTGATTCCCCGCAAGGGTGTTCAGGAAATAAGGAAGTTCTGTGAGGGTCAAAGTCTGGTTTCCTTGGGTTTCGACAGTAAACAGGCGATCCTGAAGACCGAACGGGCCCTGATGATTATCCGCTTGATGAATGGAGATTTTCCCGACTATCGCAATATCATCAGTGTCATCAAGCAGGAAAATCTGGTGGAGATGGAACGTCAGAGCTTGATCAATGCCATGAAGCGGATGATCCTTTTCACCGAGGACCGGTTCAACGCAGTCAAGTTTCATCTGGAAAAAGACACCCTGATGCTTTCCTCCGAAAGCATGGATATCGGTAACGCCAAGGATATCATCAAGATCGGCTATAATGGGCCGGTTCTGGATGTTGGTTTCAACGGCAAGTACGTCCTGGAATCGCTCCAGGTTATGAGCAGCGAACTGGCCCGGCTATATATCAATTCCGAGGAAAGCCCCTGTCTGATCAAAGGAGAGGATGATCCCGGTTACATCAGCGTCATCATGCCGATGAAAATATGATTTTCAGGTTTTAAAGCTTTTATCTAATCAGGACCGGGCAGCGTTGAATCCGATTGCTGATACAGTCTATATACCGGGCGATCTACTGGGAATACTGAGAGTTTTATTAATTAATAAGTCTAAACAAATATCCAAGGGCAGAAAAACGTGAGTGAAAAGAAAAACACCTACGATGCCGAACATATCAAGGTTTTAAGCGGCCTTGAAGGCGTTCGGATGCGGCCGGCCATGTATATCGGCAATACCGGCGAGGAGGGGTTGCATCATCTGGTTTACGAGGTGGTGGACAACAGTATTGACGAGGCCCTGGCAGGCTACTGCACTCATATCAAGGTAACCATTCATCGGGATGACAGCGTCAGTGTCGAAGATGACGGCCGTGGTATTCCGGTGGCCATACATCCCACCGAGAAGGTATCGGCCTTGGAACTGGTCATGTGCACCCTGCATGCCGGCGGCAAGTTCGATCATTCCACTTATAAGGTTTCCGGTGGTCTGCACGGGGTCGGCGTCTCAGTGGTCAACGCCTTAAGTATGTGGACCACCGCGGAAATTAAACGTGACGGCAAGATCCACCAGCAATCTTACGAAAAAGGGATCATGACCGGCCCGGTCAAGGTTATCGGTGATAGCGAACTTTCCGGCACCAGGATCACCTTCAAGCCGGATCCCACAATTTTTACCGAGACCTTGGTCTTCAAATACGAAACCATCCAGAACCGCCTGCGGGAACTGGCTTTTTTGAACTGCGAAGTCAAAATAGCCCTGAAGGATGAGCGAAACGGCGCCGAGGATGAATTCCACTTCGAGGGCGGCATTACCGAGTTTGTTTCTTACCTGAATCGCAACCGGACCCCGGTTCATACCACCCCCATCTTCATCGAAGGCGAAAAGGACGGGGTCCAGGTGGAAGTGGCTTTCCAGTATTACACCGGCTACGCCGAGCGGCTCTTTGCCTACGTCAACAACATCTTCACCCGGGAGGGCGGCACTCATGTCACCGGTTTTCGCGGGGCTCTGACCAAATGCATCAACCGCTACGCCAGTGATGATGTAGTCCCAAAGAACCTGCGGGAGAAGATGGAAGGTGATGACGTTCGTGAGGGTATCACCTGTGTAATCTCAGTCCGTGTTCCCAATCCCCAGTTCGAGGGGCAGACCAAGACCAAGCTGGGCAACAGCGAGGTCAAGGCTATCGTCGAGTCTATCTGTAACGAGAAGCTGTCTATCTATCTCGAACAGAATCCCCTGGACGCCAAAGCGATTCTCAGCAAGGTGGTGGATGCTCTGCGGGCCCGGGAAGCGGCGCGCAAGGCCAAGGAATTATCGCGCAAGAAAGGGGGTGGGTTGGATCTGCTCATGGCCGGCAAACTGGCCGAGTGTCAGTCCAAGAACCCGGCTGAGCGCGAGATCTTTCTGGTCGAGGGTGATTCGGCAGGTGGTAGTGCCAAACAGGGACGGGATCGGGCTTTTCAGGCCATCTTGCCCCTACGCGGCAAGATAATGAACGTCGAAAAAGCCCGCTACGACAAGATTCTCTCCAGCGAGGAGATCAAACAGATGATCGCTGCCTTGGGCACCGGCATCGGCAAGGACGATTTCGACGTCGAACATCTGCGCTATCACAAGGTCATCATCATGACCGATGCCGACGTCGACGGAGCCCATATCCGCACCCTGCTCTTGACCTTCTTTTACCGGCAGATGCTGCCCCTGGTCGAGAACGGCAATGTCTATATCGCTCAACCTCCCCTTTATCGTCTGGGGCGCGGTAAGAAGGAACAGTACTTCGCCGACGACGACCACCTGAACAGCTTCCTTTTCGAGCAGGCCAGCACTATGATGACAGTGCGGCCGGAAGCGGTTGAGGAGGTGTTCGAGGGGCCCAGGCTGGTCGAGGTTTTGCGGAAGCTTTCCGGTTACCTGAAGATCGTCCGTTATCTCGAAAGGATGGGGATCTGGGAGGATATGACCAATTTCCTCTTGGAACATGAGGTGGTCTCGGCCGATCAGTTCAGCGATGAAGATTTCGTCGGCCGCCTGAAGGAGCACCTGGCCGGCAAGAATTTCATCCTCGGCCCTCTTCGCCCCTGCCGCTGGAAGCCGAGCTGTTACGAGTTTGAAGCCGCCTTCAAGGACAAGGCCCATCTGCGGGTTACGGTTGGGCCGCAGATCCCTCTGATTCCCGAGTACCATTCACTCCTGAGTGTTTATCCCCAGGTCAAGGATCTGTTACATGGCGGCTACGTCATCGACAACAAGAGCCAGCAACTGGCGGCCGCCAACTGGCAGGAGCTGTTGGAGATCGTCCGCAAGGAATCCTTTAAGGGCAGCACCCTGCAGCGCTACAAAGGTCTGGGCGAGATGAACCCGGTGCAACTTTGGGATACCACCATGGACCCGGAGCGCCGCATCCTGCTCAAGGTCCGGATCGAAGACGCCGAGAAGGCGGATGATATCTTCACCACCCTGATGGGCGACAAAGTCGAACCGCGCCGCGACTTTATCCAGAATCATGCCATGGAGGTATCCGACCTGGATATCTAGAACGTTACCGTCATTTCGAGGAATAAAGCTACGAAGCAGCTAAGCGAAACAGGAGAATCCGATCTCCGGTTAAAAGCCGATGTGGTAGAGATTGTTTCGTTTTACTGGCAATGACGTAGAAATTAATAAGTCAGCAATCCTGAATAGGAAACAATAAGGAACAGCAATGGTCGAACACTCCGACACCCCAGGTCAGCCCACCATAACCATCGAGAACGAACTGAAGAAGTCCTATCTCGATTACGCCATGAGCGTCATTATTGGTCGGGCCCTACCCGACGTGCGCGACGGCCTCAAACCCGTCCATCGCCGCGCCTTGTACGCCATGCGTGAGCTCAATAACTTTCACAACCGGCCTTATCTCAAGTCGGCTCGTATCGTCGGTGACGTGATCGGTAAGTACCATCCGCACGGCGATACCGCCGCCTATGACACCATTGTCCGCATGGCCCAGAACTTCTCCCTGCGCTATCTGCTGGTGGATGGCCAGGGCAACTTCGGTTCGGTGGATGGCGACTCGCCGGCGGCCATGCGTTATACTGAGGCGCGGATGACCAAGCTCGACCAGGAGCTGATCGCCGATCTAGACAAGGAGACGGTGGACTTCGTCCCCACCTACGACAACTCCCACCTCGAGCCGGTGGTCTTTCCGACCAAGGTTCCCAACCTCTTGATCAACGGCTCCTCCGGCATCGCCGTCGGCATGGCCACCAATATTCCGCCCCACAACCTGACCGAAGTGATGAACGGATTGCTGGCCCTGATCGACAACCCGGATATCACCGTCAGCCAACTGATGGAGATCATCACCGGGCCGGACTTTCCCACCGGCGCTTACATCTGTGGCCGGGCCGGCATTCGCGAGGCCTATGAGACCGGGCGCGGCTCGGTGCTGATGCGTTCCAAGACTCACGTGGAGAAGAGTAAGAAGGTCAACCGCGAGTCGATCATCATCACTGAGATCCCCTACCAGCAGAACAAGGCCTCCCTGGTCGAGAAGATCGCCCTCTTGATAAAGGATAAGAAGATCGAGGCGATCTCGGAGATCCGCGACGAGTCTGACCGCCACGGCATGCGGGTGGTGCTGGAGCTGAAGAAGGACGAGATCGCCGAGGTGATCCTGAACCAGCTCTACAAGATGACCCCACTGCAGCGGAGCTTCGGTATCATACTCCTCTCCATCGTCAACGGGCGCCCCGAGGTCCTGAACCTCAAGGAGATCCTCGACAACTTTCTGTTGCACCGCAAAACCGTGGTCTACCGGCGTACCGCCTATGACCTGCGCAAGACCGAGGAAAAGGCCCATATCCTGGAAGGCCTCAAGATCGCCATCACCAACCTCGACGAGGTGGTGGAACTGATCAAGAAGTCACCTGGGCCCAAGGAGGCCAAGCAGGGTTTGATCGAGCGTTTCGAACTCTCCGAGATCCAGGCCCAGGCGATCCTGGAGATGCGTCTTCAGCGTTTGACTGGTCTCGAGCGCGACAAGATCATCGAGGAGTATACCGAGTTGATGCGGCAGATCGAGTGGTTCAAGCAGATCCTGGCCGACCAGAACCTGGTGATGAAGATCATTCGTGAGGAGTTCATCGAGATCCGCGAAAATTACGGCGACGAGCGGCGCACCGAACTGATCGAGGCCCCGGACGAGATTCTGCCGGAAGATATGATCACCCCCGAAGAGATGGTGGTCACCATCACCCACGAAGGCTACATCAAGCGCAATCATACTGACCTCTATCGGGCCCAGCGCCGCGGTGGCAAGGGGATCAGGGGTATCCAGACCCACGAGGAGGATTTCGTCACCAGCCTCTATCTGGCCATCACCCACGACACCTTCCTGTTCTTTACCAACCACGGTAAGGTCTTCTGGCGCCGGGTTTACGAGATTCCCCAGGCCAGCAGGATCGCTCGCGGCAAGGCATTGGTCAACCTGCTGGATCTGGCCCCCGGTGAGAAGGTGGCGGCGATCCTGCCGGTCAAGACCTTCAAGCCCGAGGAAGGCGCACCCCAGTTCGTCATGATGGTGACCAAGAAGGGTGTGGTCAAGAAAACGGTGTTGAGCGAGTTTGCCCGCCCCCTGCGGCGCGGTAAGATTGCCCTGACCATCCGCGAAGGTGACGAGATCATCTCGGCGGTGCTGACCAGCGGCAACGACGATATCATGCTCTTCTCCAGTAACGGCATGTCGGTGCGATTCGGTGAAGACCGGGTCCGCGACATGGGCCGGCAGGCCTCCGGGGTGCGCGGCATCACCCTGAACCCAGGCGACACAGTGGTCGGCGTCTCGGTTGTGGAGAAAGGTCTGGAGGGCGGCGAAACCGAGGACGAAACCGAGGAATCGTTGTTCACCGAGGACTCCAGCTCGATCCTAACCGTCACTGAAAACGGCTACGGAAAGCGCACGGCGGTCGAGGGTTACCCGGTTCGTAACCGCGGTGGCAAGGGGGTTTTCACCATCAAGACCAGCGAGCGCAACGGGAAGGTGGTTGGTGCCCTGACGGTGACCGATGAGGATGAGATCATGCTGATCACCAGCGTCGGCAAGATCATCCGTATGAATATGGATTCCCTTCGGATTATCGGTCGTAACACCCAGGGGGTAAGGTTGATCAACCTGGATAAGGGTGAGAGTGTGGTCGATATCGCCCGGGTGGCGGAACCATCCACCGAAGACGAGGAGATCTACGACGAATCGGCCGAGAATACCTTGATCGAAGGAGAAGTACTCAAGGACAAGGTCGAGGAAGAGCCGGAGGATGAAACCCCGGACAGCGACGAAGAGTAAACCGGCCTCGGCAACAGCTTGTACATGATGGGTAACGGCACCCGCCACTGCCCATCTACAACTAATTTTTTCCACCGGAGGCTCGCGACTAATGCCAATCCAACAGGCGGCGGTAATCGGGGCCGGCAGCTGGGGCACCGCTCTGGCGAAAATGTTGAGCGACAAGGGGTGCGCTGTCCACCTCTGGGCTCATCGGTCCGAGCACGCGGCCGAGATTATTGCTTACCGGGAAAACCGCACCTACCTGCCCGGCTTTAAACTGGGGCATCTGCTCTCAGCCACCGGTGATCTGGAACAGGCCGTGGCTGGTCGCCGCATGGTCTTGATGGTCGTACCTTCCCATGGTTTCCGCCAGGTCTTCCGTAGACTTCTCCCGCATCTCCTGAACGACACCTATGTGATTTCGGCGGTCAAGGGCATCGAGAACGACAGCTTGATGACCATGGACCAGGTGATGACCGACGAGCTGGGTCGCCTGGCCCAGCCCCCCCGTCTGCATCTGGGCGTCCTGGCCGGGCCCAGTTTCGCCAAAGAGGTGGCGGCCGAGGTGCCCACCGCCGTAGCGGTGGCCTGCGCTACCCTTGATGAAGCGCAGTACTGCCAGATGTTCTTTAATGCCCCTTTTTTTCGGGTTTACGCCAGCACCGACGTGATCGGCATGGAGCTTTCCGGCGCCTTGAAGAATATTGTCGCCATCGGTGCCGGTATCTGTGATGGTTTGGGTTACGGTACCAATACCCGCGCCGCCCTGATTACCCGAGGTTTGGCTGAGATCACCAGGCTGGGAGTTAAAATGGGAGCCCAGCCTCTGACTTTTTCCGGCCTGGCCGGCCTGGGTGACCTGGTTTTGACCTGCACCGGCGATCTCAGCCGTAACCGCCAGGTTGGCTTGAAATTGGGCCAAGGTCAACGGATTGACGAAATCGTGGCCGAGATGGAAATGGTGGCCGAAGGGGTAAAAACCACCAAGTCCGCCTGGAACCTGGCCCGGCGGGAAGGGGTGGAGATGCCGATTCTGGAACAGGTCTACCAGGTGATCTATGAAGATCTGGACTGCGACGAAGCGGTTAAAGCCCTGCTGGCCCGCAGCCTCAAGGAAGAGATCGAATTCTGAATGACTTTTCCCGGTTGCCAGGCCTTTTAACCAGGTAAAGGATCTAACCGCCTTCTTATACCCCACATAAGATCCAGACCTAGCCGGCCCGACGCTGGAAGCTGTCCTAAGCTGGAGCGAGATTATCTGTGGAAGCCGATTTTATTTGGTGATGAAGTTGGTGGTCTGGCAAGATCATAAGAAAGAATGGCCCGGCTGGCAACGACAACGATACACTTACGAGACCGGTTGTTGCACTGTGGCAAAACCTCTGGACATCGGCTTTAATCCAAACCCAAACAAGGGATTGAATCATGCGTAACCGCATCCTGCTCATCATTCTATTGCTCCTGGCCGGCCAGTTTCTCGGTGGTTGTGAAAGGCAGAACAAGATTCAGGGCCATCATTCCGATCAGGTTGAGTTTTCCGGCAGTGATATAAGCGCCGAGGGAAGAACTCTGCCCGAATTCATACTGCCGGATATCCGCGATGGCCGGGAGATCAAGAGCGACAGCTTTGTAGGCCGGGTGGTCCTGGTGGATGTTCTCTCCCCCTTTTGCCCATTGTGCCGGAAGGAGATGGGCGATTTGCAGAAAATTCAGGAAGATTTTCCGGCAACCGGCTTTGCAGTGCTGGGTATGATGAACGAGGAAGATGATCAAATCGAAATGAAATTGGTCATGGAGCGGGGAAAGTACAGCTTCCCGATGGTCGTGCCCGATCAGCCCCTGAAGAAGGCCTTCGGAAATATTATCGACGTACCGGTGGCTTTCCTGGTCGACCGGCAGGGACTGATCCGCGAGAAATATATCGCCCATCTGGATTTCCAGGTGGTGCGAAAGGATATCGAACGGTTGCTGGCCCGGAAAGAAAAATAACACCCGGCCGTCTTCAAGTGATTCGCCGGCCGGCGAATCATCAGCCGCAGGAAAAGGCTTTTGACTAACAATTTTATTAAGGTCGCACCGCCATGACCCGACCGCTCTTGCTCTTCAGGTAGCGGAATTCCGAGCCGCCGCAGAGTGGGTATGATTCCCACTGCCCGGCTTGTGGGTCGCCGTCGTTCACCCAGTAATCACCTCTCAGTTTGATGGGACAATCACCGGCCCGTTTCAACTCAAAGATATAACAAAGCGCGTAGTACTCGTCCTTGGTGGGTAGCCGCCAGTCGCTGTAGTTGCCGATACTGAGGTTGTTTACGTACTCCCTGGCCTCCTGGCCGCTGGCCAAATTCTCCGTGCTTTCCACCTGCCACATCAAGCCGTTGCTCTGCCGGCAGATCCCGTTTCCCAGATAGGTGAGACTGGCTTGGCCGCGCGGCTGTCCCCGGGTGGCGGTTGAAGCGCAACCATTGCAGAGCAACAAGATCAGCCCGATCAAAAAGCAAGATTTCACCTGCTTCATCTGACCTTCCCTCATCCAAATTACTTGAGTCTTTGTCCTTATTCTGGACCCGGGAAGAAAAAAAGAAAAGTCTCATGGCTATCTTTATTCCGGTCAGCCTCAGCTTCGGATACAGATAAAGGTCAGGAAAGCGGCTGCCGGATTGTCCCTATGTGCCGTTAAGGAATTCATTTAGAACCTTGGGGTAGGGAATACAAACGCAGTTTGTATAAGTGGTTGAACTGTCTGTGTAATCAGGCTTTTGAGTCAGAGTAATTAAGCCTGCGATTAAATTCCGGATTGATTTATCACTTCAAACTATTATTATGGCCTGTCCATACTTTAATCCTGCGAAGATCGGCTTTCGGGAAGATAGGGAAAGAAAGGGGGGGAATGGGGAACAGCAAAATATATTGTTTGGCAACGATTCTGCTGGCGGTTTTTGCCATGGCCGGTTGCGTCGAGAAATCACAAGAGGTGCTGCGGGAAGAACAGCAGGCCCGGGTCCGGAATCTTTCGGACCGTTGTGACTCGGGCGTTCAAAAGGCCTGCAAAGAGGTTGTAAAGGAGAAAAACATCCTCTGGGATGTCTACGGATGCCATTGCGCCAATAAACGGCCGCCCAATCATAAGCAGATCTGGAGGTGATCCCGGAAGAGCAGTTTATTTCAGTTACCAATCCCATTCTGTTCGCCGGCGCCGTGCTGGAGGACCAAGGTGGCCAGGGTAACCACCACAACTCCGGGCAGGATGATGGCCGGGGGCAAGCCCTTGCCGAAGCACCAGTTGATCACGAGGACGAAGGCCGGATAGAAGTAGCTGTAGGCCATGACCCGGGTAGGGCCGATATGGATGGTGGCCAGGTGGGTGAGGTAGAAGGTGAGGACGGTCGAGAAGACCGCCAGGTAGACGATGCCGCTCCAGACCTCAAAGGATACCCTGCCCCATGCGACCCCGGCCAGCTTGGGAGCGGCCAGCAGGAGCAACCATAGGAAACCGGTGGCCAACACCCAGAAGGTCATGACCACCATGGATTCCCGCCGGTGCACCACCTTGACCAGCGGGGTGTAGGCGGCCATCAGGAAGCAGCCGGCCAGAAAGAGCAGATCGCCGTGATTCACCTCCAGGGCAAGAAGTCGGTCCAGATCGCCCCGGAAGATTACCCAGAGGGCGCCGAACATCCCGCAGCCCAGGGCCAGCAAGCGGTAGCGGCCCAGCCTTTCCTTTAGAAAAACAGCACTGTAGATACCGGAGATTCCCGGCACCAGGGTAAAGATGACACTGGTGTTGATGGCCGTGGTATAGCGCAGTGACTCGAACATACACCAAAAGAAACCGACAGTGCAGAAGCTGATGGTGGCATAACCCGCCAGCTGCCGGAGAGGCGGCCGGGCCATAGTGTGGTTCCTGAGCAGAAGCGGGGCCAGAGCGAGGGTGGCGATCAGATAGCGGACCAGGAGGAGCACGGCCGGGTCGAGGCCGCGGGTGATCGCTTCGCCCACCGTGAAGGAGCTGGCCACGATCAGCGCCGCCAGCAGCATCAGGGTGTGGATCCACCAGAGTGGCAGGTTTAAGGTTTTTTGGGCGGTTTCTTTTTTAGGCATCGCGGCAGCATAATTCGCCTCGGCCGATTGGCAAGCGAAATCGGATCGATCGGGGAAGCCGGGCTTGTCCGGTTATAAGCTCAAACGTTTGGCCTGTCCTGCCCAGAGTTTTTCTCGCTGTGCCGCTACATTCGGGTCTTCCAGGTAATCCTCGAAGTTACCGAGGCGGTCGATGATTCCGTGCGGGTGTAGTTCGATGACCCGGTTGGCGATAGTGGCGATGAACTGGTGGTCGTGGGAGGTGAAGAGCACCACCTCCGGGAAGGCGATCAGGCCGTCGTTCAGGGCGGTGATCGATTCCAGGTCCAGATGGTTGGTGGGATCATCCAAAATCAGGGCGTTGGCGTTGGAAAGCATCATCCGGGAAAGCATGCAGCGGACCCGCTCGCCACCGGAGAGGACCGTGGTTTTCTTCAGCGCCTCTTCGCCGGAGAAGAGCATCTTGCCCAGGAAGCCCCGGGCGAAGTTCTCGCCCTCATTGGGGGGGGCGTACTGCCCCAGCCACTGGACCAGGTTCATCTCCTTCTCGAAGAAGGCGCTGTTTTCCTTGGGGAAATAGCTGGTGGTCATGGTTACCCCCCAGCGAAATGTACCGCTGTCCGGTTCCAGTTCGCCGGCCAGGATCTGAAAAAGGGTGGTGCGGGCCAAGCCGTCGCCCAGGAAGGCGATCTTTTCGCCCTTGTTGACCGTGAAGGTCAGATCGTTGAAAAGCCGGGCCCCGTCAACGGACTTAGCCAAACCCTTGACTTCGAGAATCAC
>Ga0210144_1000936_pt1 | contig 13148 bp, 16 predicted proteins | sample Muzzi_PWA_D2_FD_185532 | JGI IMG/M metagenome (GOLD analysis project Ga0210144, IMG submission 185532) | Wetland microbial communities from San Francisco Bay, California, USA, that impact long-term carbon sequestration - Muzzi_PWA_D2 (SPAdes) | ecosystem: Environmental > Aquatic > Marine >...
TTGCGAGCCTCGCCCGGCACTACGGCTTGTCGAAGACGGCACGGGGTCCGGCGAGGGCCCGTGGCGTTCGCCACTGGGGCGCCGACGGCTATCGACCGGCGATCGATCCGGAGGGGGAGGCCTAGGCTTCCGACGCAGCGCGACGGGCGTCGGCCTTGATGCGGTCGACAAGCGCCCTCAGGCCGTTTGAGCGCTGGGCGGTCAGATGAGCCCGCAGGTCCAGACGATCGAACAGCGCTTCGGCGTCGGTCGCTGCGATCTCGTCGGCGGTCTTTCCGCTGAAGAGGGCAATCGCGATGGCGACGAGGCCGCGAACGATCATCGCGTCGCTGTCGCCGACGAATAATAGACGAGGAGATGCGCCGCTCCCGTCGACCCGGGTCCACAGCCAGACCTGGCTCGCGCAGCCGCGCACTTTGTTGGCCGCGGTGTGCTCCGCCTCGGGCAACGGCTCGAGACCGCGGCCAAGCTCGATGACGTAGCGATACCGGTCTTCCCATTCATCGAGAAGCTCGAAATCGGCGACGATGTCGTCGATCGACGGAAGCTTGGCGGCGACCTGATCCATGTCCGCCATATATGCGGACTGTGGCGTCACTGCAAATCGGGATGGCTATGCGGCGCGAACCACGGTCGGTGGAGCGCGAGCTGTGGATGCTTAGGCCGGCCCTTGTGGCGCAGGGCCCCGCCACGGCAGGGCGACATCGTCCTCGGTGAGCGTGCCCTGAGCCTTCGAAACTTCAGGCTTCTTCGGCGTGTTCAGATAGTCGTAGAGCATGCGCACGCCGTTCTCGGCCTTCTGCGCGAAGAGATCGAATGCCGCGCTGCCGGTGACGCAAACGTCGGGATTGCGATCGCAAAACCCGGAGAGGTCGCTGATCGTCGCCTTGGCCGCGAGGAAAGCGTTGACTACAGTGACGCGCGGCGCTTCGCCGGTTTGCGGATTGGCGGGGATGAAGAGAATCGCGACCGAAAGCCAGAATGCTGCCCTGATGAGAAACATGCGCCTGCCCTCGTTAACGCGTCTTGTTGTTTCGGCCGATCAGCACCCTAGCAAACCCGGCTGAAAGCCCGGTTCAGGGCGCGTCCGCAATTTGCTTCAAATTTTACCGATTCCGGCGGATCGTACCCTGCAGTTCCGACGCCCGATTTTTATCGTTCCTTAAGCATAACTTGCCACCATCTTTGCCACGGATCGAGGCCTTTGTGCATCATCAGTGGGATCGTGGACTTGGCAGCAAGAACGAGCAGTCGCCGCGCGGAGCAAGCCGACCCGGCCTTCGAGGAGGAGGTCGCCGGCGCCAGCCTGGTGTCGCGGCTTGTCGACCGCGTGATCGACAACCCGGCCATGTCGGGTGGACTGGTGGTGATGGCGTTGACCGCGGCCGCCGTCGTCTCCAACGCGGTCTTCCTGCAAAAGGCGCGGCATCCGGAACCCTGGTTCATGACGCGCCCGGCTGCCGTCGATGCGTCGACCTCCGCGGTGGCACCCGACAAGATACCCACGCCACGGCCGCGTGCCGACGCACCCGTTGCGCGGCCCGCTCCGACTCCGGCGAACGTGGCGATCCCGGTCCCCGAGCCGGCACCCGCCTCACATCAGCCGAACGCCGAAAAATCCATCATCACCGAACTGCAAAAGGAACTGGCGGGAAGGGGGCTTTACGCGGGCAAGATCGACGGCATCTCCGGATCGCGCACCCGCGCCGCGATCGTCGCCTTCGAGAAATCGGAGGGCCTGCCAATGACCGGCGAGCCGAGCGCCGAGGTCCTCGACCAGATCAGGACGGCCTCCATCCGTGCCCCGGAGCCGGCTTCCGAGCCGAAACCGGTCGCGCCAAGTCCACCGCCGCAGGCCGTCGGACGACTGGCTCCCCAGCCGGTCAAGGCAGTCACCTCTGAGCCCCTGGACGACGAGCCGGCTGTGGTCGCCGATCCCGTTGCCTCGGAGATCGAGATAGCGACCCGCAACCGGTATCTCGCGGTCCAGCATGCGCTCAACCAGATCGGCTACGGCCCGGTGGCCGAGGACGGCCTGGCGAGCGACGACATCGGCAATGCCATCCGCCGGTTCGAACTTGACAACGGCCTGCCGATCACCGGGACACCCGATGATGCGGTCGTCGATCGCCTTGTCAGCATCGGCGCGATGGAGGCGACGTAGCCGTCCGTGCGGGTTACCTCGGCACTGTGGGTGGGGGCCTACGTCCGGCGCTGCCATGTCGAGGGGGCGTTCGCCGCGGTCCTTCGCAAGGGGGCGGAAGAGGCCGGCGCCATCATGGTCGTCGTCGACCGCCTTGACGGAACCTCGGATCTCTACGCGCCGGCGCCGCAGAGCGCTTTCCATGAGAGCCGGCCGACCGACCGGTTGTTCCAGCAGGTTCTCGGCGGGGCCACGTCGGAAGCGGTCACGGAGAGCATCGACCGCGAAGCCCGTTTCGACCCGGATGTCTGGGTGATCGCGGTCGAAGATCGCGCCGGCCGCGCCTTCCTCGACCTGATCGCAACCTAACCGCGGCCGTCTGCCCGCCGCCCGGCCGGCGTCTGGTTGACGCGGACGGCGTCGGGTTCGCTGCGAGCCCGGTCGCGCGCATCGGCGAAGGGCTGATGGCGCGGCGGACCGACCTTCGCCGCCGTCTGCCAACCGGCGGTCAGCGTCTCTGCCACGGCCGGCTCCATCCCGGCGAACAGATCGCAGAGCTTGAAGAAGCGCGTGGCGTCGCGGCCGACCGGCGAAGCAAGCATCATCACCTGCTGGCCCTGGACGCCGTCGAGCGAGAGAGCCTTGAGGAGGACGGCCAGAGGTTCTCCGCCTTCGTCGTCGAGGCAGGCGACAACATCGTCCGGCGCCATCCGGAGACCTTCGCTGATGGTCTGGATCAGGGCGAGGCGACGGCCGGCGCGGGCATGGCTGACGATCTGGGCGGCATCGAGGATCGAACGAAAAGCGCGGTCGAGGCGTGTTGTCGTCCCCGCGGCGGTGTCGGTCGGCGGGCGGTTGGCGATTTCCCCCATCAGCCTGAGGCGGGCTTGTCGATCGAGCGACAGGAAATGCCGCAGATCGATGCGGCGCTCCATGAGCGGACCTCTCATTCCGGACCCCGGCACAGACGACCCCGAGGCGTTTCCGGTAGCCGCATCCGGGGCTTCCTCGTGATGCTTAGCGTCCGGCGGCGCGGCGAGTGCGGATACCCACGGGCTCTCCCCGTTCCGTTGCCGCCGCTGGTCGAGGCTCCGGATGACGACGGGATCAGCGGCAATGCGCAGGGCGCGTTCCACGTCCTCGGCAATCCCTGGACGTTCCGCGATCAGCCGGTGGTGCTCCGGCCCGGTCGCCGCGATGACGGACAGGAGATCGAGTGGCCCCAGCACCGGGGAGCGGCGCAGCACCAGCTCCGCCACCTGCAGGATGTCGCGGGCAAGCATGCGCATCACCGAAGGCGGCGCATCGATCCGAATGGCCAGCCTTTCGGCGGCGAACATGCGATCCGCCGGCGCCACCCGCGGAATGAGGTGGGTCGCCAGCTCCTCGAAGCGGCGGATCTCATCCCGATCGTGCGCGACCTCCTGGACGAACAGCTCGGTCGACGCGCGCAGCAATGTCGCGTCGTGGGTATGCCGGCTTGAGAACCGAGCGAAGTCTTCGGAACTCGAAAGATCGCGCATGGCTGACAGTTCCCCTGATCCTGGGGCGCCATATTGCGAAACAGTCGTTAGCGGACTGTTAACCTTGCCGGCAGCTTAATCGTGACGAGTGTACGAACGGCGTTCGCCGCGCGGCCGGGGGCGAAAAGATCCGGCTGGTCCGATCCTCGGAGAGGTCGCATGGGCACGATTCTCCAATTCAAAGCCCGCCGCCGCCGTGACGGCGCCATCGGCAGCCGCACCCGCCACAATCGACCTTGTGACGTCGTCATCTTCCCGGGCGTGCGCATCGAGCGGCAGGGCGTCGATCTCGGCCATCGGCTCCTGGACACGGCCGGCCGTGGCCCGTTCAGCGACATCGCCCGAACGCGACGTCCCCGCAGGACGTCCTGAGCGGGACATCCTCGCTCACAAAGTCCCGGAGCAGTCCGCCGTCTCGAGGTTGGCCTTCGCGCCGGGTAGCAGGGAGGCGTCGGCGACGAATACCCTGATCAGCGCGAAGGCTGAATCCAACGGCAGTTCGACGACGATCGCGGTTTCGAGTGCCGCCGGCGGATCCTGGCGAAGCTGGGCCATCTGGACAGGCGTTAAGACCGCGAGATCAAGCGCTGACCTTTCCGCCGAGCGATCGTTGACGCTGAAGACATTGCGGCCCCGGCGGTCGAATATTGCCACCGACCAGAAATCCTCCGGCAGCGACGCGGTTATGCGGACCGGGCCGTCGTTCAGCGAGAACCGGCAGACCGCGTAGAGCATCTTCGGATCGAGGTTGGCGAGCGGCTCGGCGCCCGCTTCGGCGGGAGGCAGGACGTGAAACACATCGGCCCGGCCGAACTGACGCATCAGCGTCGAGGCGTCATCGGTCGCGAAATACGGGACCATGACGACCGTGGCGATATGGATGATGCCGCCGAGCAACAAACCGCCGAGCACGAAGAACACAGTCCGTCTCATCGGCATTGTCCGTCTCATCGGCATTGCTCCCGGCGGACTTCCGGCATCGTCGAACCGCCGAAGGTGCCGCCGGTGAGCGGGGTGTCGTAAAGCCGGAGCACGAGCTTGAAATAGTCAACCCGGGAAATCGGTAGCCAGTTGCCCGGCTGAACGTCGGCCGCCACCATGATTTCGAAGCTGCCGTCGCTGCGCCTCAGGATCTCCTGCGAATGGAAGGCCTCCCGCTGGGCAGCGTTGGGCATCAGGTGGCCGTCGCTGTCGTAGGCCGTCAGGGTCCACAGCCGTGCGGCGGGCGTCTGGCCGACGACGCGATAGACGCAATTGCCGGCGAGCGGCTCACCGTCATGGTCGGCCTGGGCGGTGAAGGCGATGCCTTCGCCTGCTCCCAGCGGCAACTCCCCGCTCCGCGCCAGCCAGGCGAGCGAGTAGGGGTCGGCGTCGGGCGTCCCGGCGCGCGGCCATGCCGTCCAGTCGCCGATCGACACCGAGCCGAACATGTAGCCGCGATCGACCGCGAACCAGGCGGTTGACAGGCCGACCACGGCGGCGATGACAACCGCTATCGCGATGTCGAGAAGAGGTCGCAATCAGAAAGTCCCATGTCGCGGTCGCACGATAAAGGGCGATGCTCCGACGTGCCACAAACGGCAAGGGGGTTCTAGCGGGTCTCCGGCTGCACCGGCAGGTTGGCGGAGGGGTCGACCACGGCAACGCCGATCTTGCCGATCGGCTCGCGGGCGTCGAGAGACGCGACCGGCTGCAGCCTCGGTGCCGAACGCATGAACTCCTCGAGTCGGATCAACCAGTTGGTTGTCGCGGTCGACAGGCTGGTCGGTGCGCTTGCGGCCTCGGCACCGGCCTCTGCATCGGGTGCCTCGGCAACCGCGGCTCCGGCGGTCTGCTCGCCGGAATCGTCGACATAGGGGATCGGCTTCAAGGTCACCCCGTTGTGGGCGTAGGTCATGACGCGATTCCACAGCATGGCCGGCAGGCTGCCACCGGTGAGGCGGCGCGTCGGCTGATAGCTGTCATTGCCCATCCAGACCGTCGCCACGTAATTTCCGGTGAAGCCGCTGAACCAGGCGTCGCGGTACGCCGAGGTCGTGCCGGTCTTGCCGGCGGTGCGGATGCCATCGAGCTTGGCCCGGCGGCCGGTGCCCCATTCCGGCACCTGGACGAGAATTCCGTTCATGTCGGCAACCGCACTTTCGGGAAGGACGCGCTCTTTGGGTGGGGCGTCCTTACGGCGGTCATAGATGACCTCGCCGCTGCTGTTGAGGATCTGGGTGAAGGCGTAGGGGGTGGCCTTGTAGCCGCCATTGGCGAAGACCGCGTAGGCGCCCGCCATGTCGACGACCTTCACCTCCGAGGCGCCGAGCGGCAGCGAGCGGGTGATGCGCAGCTCGCTGGTGATGCCCATCTTCTTGGCGGTTTCGACGATCTTGTCCCGGCCGATCGCCTGGGCAAGCCGGACCGGGATGATGTTGATCGACTTGACGAGGCCGGTGGTCAGGGTGACCGGGCCGGAATAGCCACCGGAGTAGTTGTGCGGGCACCAGTTGCCGATGCAGATCGGCGCGTCACGGACAATGCTTTTCGGCGTGAAGCCGTTCATCATCGCGGTCACGTAGACGAACGGCTTGAACGATGAGCCGGGCTGGCGGAGCGCATCGGTGGCGCGGTTGAACTGGCTCTCGCCGTAATCGCGTCCGCCGACCATCGCGCGCACCGCCCCGTCAGGTTCGGCCACGACCATGGCCGCCTGGTGCACGCGATAGGTGTCGCCGTTCTCGCGCAGGACCGATTCCACCGCATCATCGGCCGCCTTCTGGATGCCGAGGTCGACGGTGGTGCGCACCGTTAGGGTGCGATCGCCTCTCAGGTTGAGGCCCTTCACCTGGTCGAAGGCCCAGTCCATGAAGTAGTTGGGCGAGCCGGCGGTCTCGGTGTGCTCGATCACGTCGGCCGGGTGGCGGCGGGCGCCGATCACCTGGCCCTCGGTGAGGAAGCCGGCCTGCACCATGTTGGTCAGCACTTCGTTGGCGCGGGCGCGGGCCGCCGGCAGGTTGACGTGCGGCGCGTAGCGGGCCGGCGCCTTGAACAACCCGGCGAGCAGCGCCGACTCGGCGAGGTTCACGTCCTTCACCGATTTGCCGAAATAGTATTCGGAGGCCGCCTCGACCCCGAAATTGCCGCCGCCCATATAGGCGCGGTCGAGATAGAGCTTGAGGATCTCGTCTTTCGACAGGTTGGCTTCCAGCCACAGGGCGAGGAACGCTTCCTTGATCTTGCGCTCGATGGTGCGCTCGTTGGAAAGGAAGAGGTTCTTGGCGAGCTGCTGGGTGATCGACGAGCCGCCCTGGACGACGGCGTCGGCCCTGAGGTTCTCGCCGAGCGCCCGGAACGTGCCGAGCACGTCGATGCCGAAATGGTCGTAGAAGCGCCGGTCCTCGGTAGCGAGCACCGCCTTGATCAGATGGTCGGGCATCTGGTCGAGCGGCACCGTTTCCTTGCGCTTGACGCCGCGCTTGCCGATCTCGTTGCCGTTGCGGTCGAGGAAGGTGATCGAGTAGTCGCCCTGCGCCCGCCAGTCGGTGCGGGTCGCCTTGAAGGCGGGCAGCGCCAGGGCGAGCATCAAGACGGCGCCGGCGGCGCCAAGGGTCAGCACGTCGCCGGCGACCTCGGACGCGGCACGGGCGATCCCGGTCAGCCGGAAGCGCCGCATGAACACCGAGAACGCCTCCGCCTTGCTGGCGATGAAGCGGCCGACGCGGAAAAGGCTGGTGTCGACCCAGGAATCGATGTCGATCAGGCGGATGTCACGCCGTTTCCGGCTCGAGGACTGGAATGGATCGCGCAAAGGACCTGACCCGGGGCTGGCGGCGAGACTCGCGCCGCATCTGTCGCCGATCGATCAAGGATAGGCAAGTGGGCGAAGTTAAGGAAGGGTGGTGAGGCCGGCGGGGCAGCGATGCCTGCCTTATTGTCACAACTCCTTTTCCGCCAACTCGCGGAAGCCGTCGGGAACGGAGCGCGAGGCCCCCAGCACGACCGAGGCGTATCCCACCGCCTCCCAGCCGAAGCGGTTGCGGATCCTGTCGACGGCACAGTCCGCCATCCACCGCGCCGCGCCCCTCTTCGTGCCCGGGCGGCGCTCGTCGTTGGCGAGATCGAGCGGCAGCTCCAGCTGCAGCGCCGCGTGTTTCTCCAGATGCGACACGGAGATCGCCAGCAACGAGATCGTCTTCTCCTGAGGGTGATCCGCCAGCACGGCGCGCACCAGATCCTCGGCGACCTCGGCAAGCATCGCAGTCGCCGAAATCGGCGCGGGCAGCGTCACGGAGCGCGTGACGGAGCGGAGATCGGCGAACCGTACCCGCACCGTGACAGTTTGGCCGGACCGGGACTTGGCGCGGAGGCGGGAAGTGACCCGATCGGCGAGATGGCGGAGCGTGGGCCGGAAAATGTCTTCTGATACAGGCTTCCTGCCGACCGCCGACTGGGCGCCGGCCGACCGCGCCCGACGATGGGTCGCAATGACCCGCGGGTCGCGATTCCACGCCAGCGCCGCCAGCTTGTCCCCGGCGGCTTCGCCCAGCAACAGCCGCAATGAGCGCCCCGGCATCTCGGCCAATTGGCCGATCGTGCGCACCCCGATCCTGGCAAGCCGCGCCCTGGTGACCGGCCCGACACCCCACATCAGCTCGACAGGCAGATCGTGAAGGAATGCGAGCTCGGTCCCCGGATCGATGACGACGAGCCCGTCCGGCTTGGCGACCTGCGAGGCGATCTTTGCCAGGTGCTTGGTGCGCGCCACGCCCACCGAGATCGGGAGCCCCAGCTCTTCCCGCACGCGGTGCCGTATCGCCCTGGCGATCTCCGCTGGCGGACCGAAGAGGTGGGTGCAACCGGCAACGTCAGCGAAGGCCTCATCGATCGAGATCCGCTCGACAAGGGGGGTGAAATCGCCAACCACCTTGATGGCGGCGTCGCCGAGCCGCTGATATTCCTTGAAGTGACCGCCGACGAAAACGAGCTGCGGGCAGAGTTCGCGCGCCCGTCGCCCCGGCATGCCGCCACGCACCCCGAATGCCTTCGCTTCGTAGGAGGCGGCAAGAACGACGCCCCCGCCGACGGCGATCGGCTTGCCACGCAGGGACGGGTCGAGCAGTTGCTCGACCGAGGCGTAGAAGGCGTCGAGGTCGGCATGGAGGATGGTGGCGAGCGCATCCATTCGGGCACCTCGACCGTATCCCCGCTGAGAAAGGATCGAATCATCCGCGGCGCTTGGACGGCGACGCTGCCGACGAGAACATAAAGAGAACATTCGCGCCGTCGACTGTCAAGCCACGCAGGCGACGCAACTGGCCGATGGGACACGCGAAAAGATAGTCCCAGCACGGCTCCCGAGGGTGCGCGGGTCGCGGTTCAGCCTGCCAGCGGCCGCAGCCAGGCCTCAAGGGTGCGGACGTCCATAGCGCCGGCGCGGCGGGCGATCTCCTGTCCCTTGCGGAACACGATCGTCGTCGGAATGCCGCGGATCTGGTAGCGGGCGGCAAGCGCCGGCTCCGCCTCGGTGTCGAGCTTGAGGAAGCGCATTCGGGGCTCCAGCTCGGCGGCCGCCCTCTCGAAATGCGGCGCCATCATCTTGCAGGGCCCGCACCACGCCGCCCAGAAGTCGACCACCACCGGCACGTCGCTGCGGGCGACCTGCTTCTCGAAGCCCGTCGCCCGCACCCCGGCCGGATGACCGTCGAACAGCGGCTTGTGGCAGTGGCCGCATTTTGCCTCTGCCGGGTCCTTGCCGGCGGGCACGCGGTTGACGCTGTCGCAATGCGGGCAAACGATATGGCGGGCGGTGTCGGTCATGGCCGGTCGGTCTCGCGGGCGGGAAGGGTTGCCGCACAAATGGTGACCCGGGTCATGGGACGTCAAGCTCCGGCCACCCCCTCGGCCCCGGAATCGCGAATGCCGGCCCCGGTGACCGGGACCGGCATCGTCGCTTGGGCGTGAGTGCGCTACTCGGCGGCGAGGTTGACAATCTGGACGCGGCGGTTGACGCCGGAGGCCGGGTTGTACCAGTCCTTCAGCTGCTCCTCGCCGTAGCCGACGGCGATCAGCGTCTGCGGGTCGAGGTGGAAGGTCTCGACCAGGAAGGCCTTCACCGACCACGCCCGGCGTTCGGAGAGCACCTGATTGTAGGCGTCGCTGCCGGTGGCATCGGTATGGCCGGCGAGCAGGAAGGTCTGGCCGCGAAGCCGCGGATCGGACAGCGCCTGACCGAGGGTGTAGAGGCTGCCGGCGGCGTTCTGGCCGATTGCGGCGGAGTCGTAGGCGAAATACACCTCCATATCGACGCTCGGCAGGTGGTTCTCCTCGACGGCGGCGGCGAGCTGCCGGCGTTCGGCAGCCAGCAGGTTGCGGGTGGCCATGCTGCGCAGCTGCGTGGCCGAGAACGGCGGCGGCGTTGCTACCGGCGGGGCGACGACGATCGGCTGCTCCTTGGCGAGTCTGTAGGCCGGGGCGAGCATCGTGGCCGGCGTCGGCGGCCGGGCGATGAGGGCGCGGACCAGCTGCTCGCTGGACTGGGCGGCGGCGGGGAGGACGGAGAACGAGGCGGCGCCCAGCGTCACGGTGAGGGCGATGGCGATGGCGAGGCGGGGTTTCATGGTTGCGTTTCCTTCTGTTCTGGCTCGGATCGTGCGGATGGGATAACGATGGCGGGCTGAACTCGCCCTGAATGCTGACGTTGGCTGGCGTTCAGCTTGGCAAGGCACGGTGAGGGATGAGCAAACGGAGCGCGAAGCGAACCCCGCCGGACGGCGGCGAGACGCCGTTCTGGCGGCGACTGACGCTCGACGAAATGTCGGCGGCGGAGTGGGAATCGCTCTGCGACGGCTGCGCGCGCTGCTGTCTCAACAAACTCGAGGACTGGGACACCGGCGAGATCTTCTGGACCGAGGTCGCCTGCCGTCTGCTCGACGACGAAAGCTGCCGCTGCACCGACTATGCGCACCGCACGACGCGGGTGCCCGACTGCCAGGTGCTGACGCCGGAGACCGTGCCGACGCTCGCCTGGCTGCCGCCGACCTGCGCCTACAAGCTGGTCGCCGGGGGCCGCGACCTCTACTGGTGGCACCCGCTGGTCTCCGGCGACCCCGACACGGTGCACTATGCCGGCATTTCGGTGCGCGGGCGCACGCTGTCGGAAGACGACGTGCCGGCGGAGCAATTCGACGCCCACGTTGTCGACTGGCCGGGGGAGGATCCGGCCGACCGGATCGAGGTGGCCGAGCGGCGGCCGGCGGCGAAGGCGGCGAAGGGGAAGGGCCGATGACCGACGCCGCCCGCGTCGACGGCCGGAACACCTGCGGCCAGACGCCGCCCGGCATCCCGAGCTTCTGAGGGCACCAAACGCGCGGGCGTTCCCTTCGACCGCGAAGCTTGTTAAGCCGCGGCGGCGTTTTTTCGCGTCAAGGGCAGGGCACGGCGCCGCACGAAGCGACGGCGCGCGGGCCGATCGGGGACAAGGAGGACGACATGGACGTTGCGGGGAAGAAGGCGCTGGTGTTCGGCGGCACGTCGGGGATCGGCCTTGCCACGGCGAAGCGGCTGGCGGCGCTGGGGGCAAGCGTCGTCGCGATCAGCCGCAATCCGGACCGGGCCGGCGCGGTGCCGGCCGGGATCACGCTGAAGGCCTGCGACGTCCGCGACGGCAAGGCGGTGGCGGCCCTTTGCACGGCGGAAGCGCCCTACGACATCCTGGTCGGCGCGGCGACCGGCGGCAGCCGTGCCGCCGGCCCGTTCCTCGACATGGACATGGACGGCTACAAGGGCTCGTTCGACAAGCTGTGGGGCTACGCCAACTGCGTCCGCTTCGGCACGGAGCATCTTCCCAAGGACGGCGCAATCGTGCTGGTCAGCGGCGCGCCGGCCCGGAACATAAAGCCGGGGCAGATCGCGCTCTCCTCGGTGGGCGGCGCCGTCGAAGCGTTCGTGCGCGGCGTCGCCAAGGAGATCGCCCCGCGCCGCATCAACGTGGTGTCGCCGGGCGTGATCAACACGCCGATGTTCGGCCCCCCCGGCCCCGAGCGCGACGCGGTGGCCGACAAGCGCTGCGCCGGCCACCTGATCCCGCGCGCCGGCACCGCCGACGAGGTGGCGCAAGGCATCCTCTTCCTCATCGAGAACGACTTCGTCACCGGCACCACGGTGGACGTCGACGGCGGCTGGCTCCTGAGCTGAGGGGCGGGGCATGTCGGTCGGCCGCCGCAAGGACGGCAACCGGCGGTCGGATGACGCGCGGTCGCGGCTGGCGTAGACTTGCCGGCCCGCCCACGGAGGCGGCGCTAGCGAGGAGGGAGGAAAACCATGACGGCATACAACGTGGTCCGCTTCAGGGTGGAAGCCCGGGCAGGAGGAAGCGTTCCTCGAGGTTGTCAAGACATCGTCGCAACCGCCGGGCTCCCGCCGCCTGGCGATGATCAAGACCGGCGAGCGCAGCTACTGCCTGATCGGCGAATGGAACGGCATGAACGACCTCGTTGCCGCCCGGCCGGCGATGATCGCCGACCTCGACAAGATGCGCGACATGCTGGAGGACCTTGGCGGCGGGCTCGGCGTCACCGACCCGGTGTCAGGGGACGTGGTGCTGGAGTTGAAGTGAGGCGGTGACGGGGGCGGCGCACGGCGCCGCCCTTCGGTGAAGCGGCTGGTCCGTTCCTGCGTCCTTCGAGGCCGCCTTCGGCGGCACCTCAGGATGAGGTAAGTCCTTGTTTCATTTGACCAAACATCCTCATGCTGAGAGCCCGCTCCCGACTTGATCGGGGGTGCGCGCGGAACGCGCGCCTCGAAGCACGCGGGACAGTCATCCTGACGTTCGCAACAGTCATTCGAGGCAAAGCGGGTAGGGCGGATTAGCCGGAGGCGTAACCCACCGGGCGTGGGGCTGGGCGAAAAAGGCGGAATACTTCGCCGCTTCGGTCGTCCCGCGCGGAGCGGGGGAGGATAAGGCGGCAGGCCCGTCAGTGGGGCGCGCGGGCTTCGGCTTGCGCCATCCGTCATGCCCGGGCTTGTCCCGGGCATCCACGCGAGCCCCCACGTTGCCGGAAAGGACGTGGATGGCCGGGACAAGCCCGGCCATTACCGGACGGGCTATTTGCCCATCATGCCGCCTTCATCACCCTTCATGCCCATGCCGCCGGAATCTTCATCACCCTCCATGAGCTCCTTGATGTTGTCGGGGATGTCGGCCTCGCTAAAGGTTTGCTGGGCTGCGCGGTTGTGCAGGAATGCTACGATGTCTGCGAGCTCTTGTCCGTCGAACTTGATCTGCTCGCCAATTTCACCCTTCTGCATCGCTATCATCCCCTCAGCCCCGCCCCACATCTTGGCGAAGAAGTCGAACGGGCTCATCACCGGCTCCATGGTGGTGATGTCGAGCGACGGCGCATCCGTGCCCCCGACGCCGTTCACCTGGTGGCAAACGACGCACCCTTTGCTGGCGAACAGCTTCTTGCCGTTCTGCGGGTTCATGTGCGGCACGACCA
>Ga0210144_1000937_pt1 | contig 13148 bp, 11 predicted proteins | sample Muzzi_PWA_D2_FD_185532 | JGI IMG/M metagenome (GOLD analysis project Ga0210144, IMG submission 185532) | Wetland microbial communities from San Francisco Bay, California, USA, that impact long-term carbon sequestration - Muzzi_PWA_D2 (SPAdes) | ecosystem: Environmental > Aquatic > Marine >...
CGGCGTCAGCCCCGCCGGGCTCGGCCAGATACGCCTCGCAATAGGCGCCGGTATGGAGCTCGACGACGGGCGCGCCCAGCTTCACGGCGCCATCGAGCGCGGCGCGATCGGGCTCGATGAAGAGCGAGACGCGGATGCCGGCGTTGCGCAGCGCCGTCACGAAAGGCGCCAGATGGTTATGGGCGCGCACGACCTCGAGCCCGCCCTCGGTGGTCCGCTCCTCGCGCTTCTCGGGCACGATGCAGGCGGCATGGGGGGCATGGCGCAGCGCGATCTCCAGCATCTCGTCGGTCGCCGCCATCTCCAGGTTGAGCGGCAGGTCGATCTCGCGGGAGAGGCGCTCGATATCGTCGTCGGAGATGTGGCGCCGGTCCTCGCGGAGATGCGCTGTGATGCCGTCGGCGCCGGCCAGCGCGGCCAGGGGCCGCGAGGTCAACATCAGGTCCACATAGCCGGCGACGTTGGCATCGTCGAGCCAGTAGCCATAGGCGCCGGCCGTCGTATTCCTCGCGTCACCGGCCCGGCCCGGCGGTGCCGCCTGCGGAGACGCTGGTCCCTCGACACGGGCGCAGCCGAGCAGCAAGGCGCACAGGACGAGGGCCAGCCCGGCCAATTGTCGCCAGGAATCGCGGATGGTCGTGGCCAACCGTCGGCGGATCGGGGTGTGGGGTCGGCGCGATTGAAGCGGTGGCATCGCATTGATATACCACACATGGCAAGGGCGATGGGTGGCCCGGCGGCACCTGCCTGCGAGGAGTCCGGATGGCCGGTAAGGTGAGAAAAGCGGCGCGCAACCTCCGCAACAAGATGCGGATCTCGCGGAACTTCCGCGTCGTCGACGTGCGCTTCCACAACGCCATCCGCATCTACTACGCGCGCATCCCCAACCAGGGGCCGCCCAACGAGGTGTGGCTACAGACCCCACCGCCGGCGGTTGCGGCCAGCCAGCCTGGTGTTCACGTCGCCCCGGCGGCCATCCGCCCCGCCCCCAATCAGCCTCACTGGGTCGATCACCCGGGCCACCCGGCAGAGAGCTGGCCGGTGGCCTACGTCCGGGGTCCCGGCGCGGGCCACGCCGGGCCCCGCACCCTGAGGGTACGCTTCCAGTGCGTCGGCCACGCCCTCAACGGGCTGCGCGAGGTGCGCGGGGTCACCGGGGGGGCCATGGTCACCGACGTGCAGAACGTCAACTTCGCCAACGGCGATGGGCAGGCGACCTTCACCCTGCAGAACGTGCCCGCCACCGTCGACCGCCTCAGCCGGGTGCAATTCTCCTGGGAGTTCCGGCCCCAGCACCGGCAACACTGGTCGCCGAAGTGCCAGACCGAGCACAGCTTCTTCTTCGTCGATGCGGCGCCGGTGGCCGCCGTCGGGGACGTGGCGCCGGGGCAGCCGGAGCGGCTCTACTTCGAGCTCTTCAACTGGTCATGCGGCTGGGCCAGCGTGCGCTCCGGTGCGGCCAACGTGCTGGCCGCCATCTGGGGCCAGTTCACCCCGGTGAAGGCGGCGCACGCCACCGGCCTGATCTACTGGCGCGCCTACCAGACCGGGATCGCCCCGGCCCAGGACGTGGCCGATGGGATCCGCAGCCAGGACGCGGCGGGCAACCAGCAATACGCCATCAGCTGCATCGTCTGGGACCGCATCTTCTGCAACGCCCTGGCGGCCCACGGCATCCGCGCTGCCGAGATCATGCTCGAGCCGCATCCCCTCCTCGCGGGTGCCGTTCCGCCGCGGCCCTATCCGCCTGCCGACACCTTCGTGCACCCCAACGGAATGGCGTACCTGAAGCCCAGCGGCTGGAACATCGCCAATCGCGCCGGTCACGGTAACCCGATGGCGCCGCCTTCGTGGGGAAGCCATTGGATCGCCGCCGTGGATCCGGGCGGCGGCGCATGGACGCTCTACGATCCCTCCTACGGCGCGACGCATGCGCCGTGGGCCGCTCCGCCCGCGGTGAACGGCACCTTGGCCGTTCCCGGACCCTACGAGGTGGCCGGCGGCGTGACATTTGATCTGTTGGGCAATACAAGCGGGGCGGCCGTGACGCTGCCGACGCAAAATCCCAACGACCCGCAGCTCGAAGGGACCGTCCTGTACACGAACTAGCCGGGGTCCCTCCCTGGCCCGACCCACATGAAACCCGAGCCACAACCATTCCACTGCGACCAGGGCGACAACTCACCCGACGTCGACGAGCGCGGTCCCGAGATCCACGACCTGGCCCTGGTCGACGTGGACGGCGCGCGCCACCTCGCCATCGTCGCCTCGCCACCGGACAAGGCCGGGATGGAGCCGCGCGCGCGCGAGATCCGCCTATGGTGGTTCGACACGGCGCGCCGGGTGGTGGAACGGCTGGACCCCTGCACGGTCGACCTGCCTCTCCCCAAGGAGGTGGCCCTGGGGGCCGCGGACGGCCGGATCATCGCCGCCGGCACCAACAACTTCGAGTGGCCGGCCTTCGTCGGCCGGTGGCGTGAGGCCCCGGGGTGGACCGGGGCCGCCGGTACCCTCGATTCCACGGTGGCCACCCTCACCGGTGCCCAGGCCGCCACCGTTGCCGTGCCGATGAAGTGGAGCACGGCGGGGATCGGCTGCGGGCAATGGCTCTTCGGCCCGCGCCTCCATCCGGCGGCCGGATCGCCCGGCGTGCTGGTGTCCATGGAGACCACGGACGGCCAGGCCGCCCTGTGGCGCTACGACCCCCGGGGCGGAAAACTGACGTCCGTGGCGATGATCCCGTCCACCGTGGATCCGGTGGTCTACCCGCGCGGGGACGGCATGGAGATCCTGCGCCGCCTGCCCGACCCGTCATGGTCCGGTTTCCACGACGGGCCCCTCTACTCCTTCGCCCGTGGGCCGGTGGCGTTGCCGGTCTCCCTGATCGAGGTGGGGCCCGACGGCGCCCTGCGGCGGGAGCGGCAGCCGGCCATGGGGCCGTGCTTCGCCTTCGATGTCGCTCCCGACCCCGCGGGCGAATTCCTCATCGCCGCCGCGGGCGGCTCCGCCGAGCAGCCGGTCCTGGCCATCTATAAAGCGGCGGCCCTGGGGCTCCCGTACACCGTCGTCGACACCCTGCCCCTGCCCCATCCCCCCATCGAGGTGCGCCTGCTGGTGGCCGACGGGGGGATCGTCCTGGCGCTGCTCTCCCAGGTCAACGGGGTACGCTCCGTGAACGGCTACTATCGCTCCCTCGCCCCATAGGGACGCCCCTGCCATGCCCAAGACCCACACCGTCAAGCAGGGGGAGTGCATCGCGAGCATCGCCTCCAAATACGGCTTCTTCCCGGACACCCTGTGGGAGCTGCCGGAGAACCGGTCCCTGAAGGCGCTGCGTGGCGATCCCCATGTGCTCCTGCCGGGCGACCAGGTCCACATTCCGGACAAGCGCAGGGCGGAGATCGACGGCGCCGCCGGCCAGCGCCATCGCTTCAAGCGCAAGGGGGTGCCGGAGACCCTGGCGCTGCGCTTCTCCGACGAGGCGGACGATCCGATCGCCAACACCCCCTATATCCTCGACATCGACGGCCAGGTGGAGCGCGGCACCACCGACGGCGAGGGGGCCATCGACAAGGCCATCCCGCCGGATGCCCGGCGCGCCACCATCACCTTCGAGGGGGAGGACGGCGAGGAGGGGCTGGTGTTCGAGCTGCGCCTCGGCGGCATCGACCCCATCGAGGAGGAGAGCGGTCTCAGCTCTCGCCTGGAGAACCTGGGCTACATGGGCCCCGACGCCGGCAACCCCAGCCTCGGCGACGCCCTCCGCACCTTCCAGGAAGACCACGGCCTGGAGCCCACCGGCGTCGCGGACGACGCCACCCGCGACGCCATCGAGAGCGACTACGAGAGCAGTTAGGCGGCAGGCCTGATCGGAATCGTCGCGCCACCGACCACCGCACCGGTCACGGCGCCTCCAGGACCGCCGCCGGCCTGCTGACCAGCGCGATCTCTCCAGGCAGAATCGTACGCGGCATGCGACTCGCTCTGTTCGTCACCTGCCTCGTCGACCTGATGCGCCCGAGCATCGGCTTCGCGGCCCTGCGCCTGCTGGAGGCGGCGGGGTGTGACGTGGTGGTCCCGTCGACCCAGACGTGCTGCGGTCAGCCGGGCTACAACGCGGGGGATCGCGCGGCTGCGGCGGCCCTGGCGCGGAAGGTCATCGGCGAGTTTGACGGCTGCGATGCGGTAGTCGCGCCGTCCGGCTCCTGCGCGGCCATGATCCGGGTGCACTACCCCGCCCTGTTCGACGACGACCCGACCATGCGCGCGGCGGCGGAGCGCGTGGCCGGACGCACCTATGAGCTGACCGATTTCCTGGTCAACGTCGCCCCGCTCCAGACCATTCCCGGCCGCTACGACGGGACCCTCACCTACCACGACTCCTGTGCCGGCCTGCGCGAGCTGGGGGTGCAGGCACAGCCACGCGCCCTGCTGGCGCGGATGCCCGGGGTGGTGATCACCGAGATGCGCGAATCCACCACCTGCTGCGGCTTCGGCGGCACCTTCTCCGTCAAGTTCGGCGACCTCTCGGCGCACATGGCGGACAACAAGTGCGCGCACATCGCGCAGACCGGCGCTGCGGCCATCGTCGCCGGCGACCTCGGCTGCCTGCTCAACATCGAGGGGCGCCTGCGCCGCCGCGGAGACCTTCACACCCGCGTGTGGCACATCGCCGAGGTCCTGGCGGGAGACGACGGCGTATGCAGGTGACCGCGCTGCAATTCAAGCGCCGGGCCGCGGAGAATCTCCGTGACGAGAACCTCCAGCGCGCCCTGGCCAGGCTCCAGACCAAGTTCGTCAACGGCCGCGCCGCGGCGATCGCGGAGCTGCCCGACTACGGGTCGATCCGCGATGCCGCGGCGGAGATCCGGGACCGGGTGCTGCGCGACCTCGACGGCTACCTGCGGCGCTTCGAGCAGCAGGCCACCGCGCGTGGCGCGGTCGTCCACTGGGCCGAGAGCGCGGCGGACGTGAATCGCATCGTGGCCGACATCGCCGCGCAGCACGGCGTGCGCCGGATCGTCAAGGCCAAGTCCATGGTGAGCGAGGAGTGTGGCCTCGACGACGCCCTCGCCGCGCGCGGCCTGGACGTGATCGAGACCGATCTCGGGGAGTACATCCTGCAGCTCGCCCACGAACCGCCGTCGCACATCGTGGCGCCGGTGGTCCACAAGAGTAAGGAAGACGTCGCTGACCTCTTCGCCGCGGCCCACCACCGCCCCCGCACCACGGAGATCCGCGGCCTGTGCCGCGAGGCGCGCGAGGTGTTGCGCCCCCGGTTCCTCGCGGCCGACATGGGGATCACCGGGGCGAACTTCCTGGTCGCGGAGACCGGCTCGGTGGTGCTCGTCACCAACGAGGGTAACGGCCGGCTCTGCACCACCCTGCCCCGGGTCCACGTCGCGGTCACCGGGATCGAGAAGGTGGTGGCAACCCTGGAGGACACGACCACCCTCCTACGCCTCCTGCCGCGCGCGGCCACCGGCCAGTCGATCACCAACTACGTCTCGTTGCTCACCGGCATCAAGGGGGAGGACGAGGGCGACGGGCCGGAGCACTTCCACATCGTCCTGCTCGACAACGGCCGCAGCCGCCTCCTCGGCACGGAGCTCCAGCCGATGCTGCGCTGTATCCGCTGCGGCGCGTGCATGAACCACTGCCCGGTGTATCAGGGCATCGGCGGCCACGCCTACGGCTGGGTCTATCCGGGGCCGATGGGCGCGGTGCTGACGCCGGCCTTCGTCGGCCTGGAGGACACCCTCGACCTGCCCCATGCCTCGACCCTGTGCGGGGAGTGCGCGGAGGTGTGCCCGGTGAAGATCCCCCTGCCGGATCTGTTGCGCCACCTGCGCCAGCAGCAGGTGGAACGGCACCTGCGGCCGTGGTCCGAGCGCGCCGCCCTGCGGGCCTGGGCCTGGCTCGCGCGGCACCCGGCGCTCTACGCCACGGGCGCCCGCGTCGTGGCCCGAGCGCTGCACCTCTTCGCCGGGCGCAAGGGCCGGCTACGCTACCTCCCGGGGGTCTCCGGCTGGACCCACGAGCGGGACCTGCCCGCGCCCGCCGGCCGGACCTTCCGTGACCTCTATCGCGCCGGGCGGCGGCGATGAGCGCGCGCGAGACGATCCTCGCGCGGATCGCCCGGGCGCGTGGCGCCGGTGCGGCGCCCGAGAACGCCGAGGAGCGTATCCGTCGCCATCCGCGCGGGCCGACCCCGCGGTCGGGGGACGATCCGCTGCGCCGTTTCCGCGAACAGGCCGTGGGGCTGCGGAGCGATGTCGCCGGCGCGGCGGCCCTGGCGGAGGTCCCGGAGGGTGTGGCCGGATACCTGCGCGAGCGGCAGCTACCCATGCAGGCGGTCTCCTGGCCGGCCCTGCTGGCCCTCGACTGGCGTGCCGCCGGCCTCGACGCGCAGGCGCGCGCGGCGTGCGGCGACGACGCGGTCGGCATCACCGGTGCCTTCGCCGCCATCGCCGAGACCGGCACCCTGATGCTCCTCTCCGGCCCGCACACCCCGGCGACGGTCAGCCTCTTGCCGGAGACCCACATCGCCGTGGTGGAGCGGGCACGGATCGTCGCCACCATGGAGGAGGCCTGGGATCGCCTGCGTGCCGAGCACGCCGCCCTGCCGCGCGCGGTCACCTTCATCTCCGGTCCGTCACGCACGGCGGACATCGAGCAGACCATCACCCTCGGCGCCCACGGCCCGTACCGCGTCTTCATCATCGTGGTGGACGATGGCCCCACCTCCGCGGGGCGACCCTCGGCGGCCGTGTAACGCGGTCGTGGCGCTCTGGGATCCGCTTTGAATACCCTGGCCGGGCGCGACAAGATGGTGGTCTCGTCGCCATCGTGGCGGCGGGTGGCGGTGTCGACGGGCATGGCGGCAGACCAGCGCGATCTCGTGCGCGGTCCGGCCGCCGCCCCGACGGAGCCCGCGCTATCGGTTCGCCGAGGAGGTCTCATCGTGAAGGCATTGTTGGTAGGAATAGGATTCGCGTTGGTGGTTGCCGGTACCGCCCAGGCCGGCGAGCTGGTGGTCCACATGCATGTGGTCGACGGCAGTGGCGTCGGCGCGGAGATCGGGACGATCACCGCATCGTCGACTCCCTACGGCACCCTCTTGACGCCGGTTCTCCACGGCCTGAGCCCAGGCCTCCACGGTTTCCACGTGCACCAGAACCCCGACTGCGGTCCGGCGGAGAAGGAGGGCAAGATGGTCGGCGGTCTTGCGGCCGGCGGGCACTACGACCCGACGAATTCGGGCCACCATGCCGGGCCCTACGGCGACGGCCACCTCGGTGATCTGCCGCCCCTGTATGTCGATGCGGCCGGCACTGCGTCACAGCCGGTCCTCGCACCCCGTCTCAAGGTCGCTGACCTCAAGGGGCGTTCGCTGATGATCCACGCCGGTGGGGACAACTACTCGGACGAGCCCGCGAAGCTCGGTGGCGGCGGGGCTCGCATGGCCTGCGGCGTCGTCGACTGATGGGCGAGTTGGTGGACCTGGCGGTCTGACGAGGCAGACATGAGTCCATCGAGTCCGGGCGAGTCCCTCACCTTCCACACCGCCGACGGCCGGCCGTTCGTCGCCTACGTCGCGGGGGACGAGGCGGCGGCGCGGGCGATCCTCATCCTCCACGAGTGGTGGGGGTTGAAGGACCACAACCGTGCCTGGGCCGACCGCTTCGCCGGTGAGGGCTACCGCGCCCTCGCCATCGATCTCTACGACGGGCGGGTGACGGACGATCGGCAGGTGGCGGCGGGCTGGATGCGGGAGCTGGACCAGGCGCAGGCCGACGCCAAGCTGCGCGCCGCCCTCGACGCCCTCGCGGCCCCTGGCCGACCGATCGCGACCCTCGGGTTCTCCCTGGGCGGCAGGGAGTCGTTCGCCGCCACGTTCTTGCGGCCGGACCTGGTCGCCGCCACGGTGGTGGGTTATTGCCGCATGCCGGCGGAGGTCGAGGCGCTGCGGGCGCTCCGTGGTCCGGTCCTGGCCGTCTACGCGGAGCAGGAACGCACCTGGCCGGAGAAGCAGCAGGCCTTCGAGGCCGCGATGACCGGCGCCGGGCGCGTCACGGAGTCGCTGTGCTGCGCCGCCGCCCACGGCTTCATGGATCCGGAGAGTCGCAACTTCGACCCGGCCGCCGCCGAGGCGACCTGGCAGGCGACGCTGGCATTTCTCCAGCGCCATCTGGTTTAACGGCGCACCGGGCGGCCGGCCGTCGCCGTCCCATACCGCGGCGGCCATCGCCCGCCCACCAAGGAGGCCGTATGCACTACCGCCAGCTTGGCCGCACCGGCCTGAAGGTCTCCGAGCTATGCCTCGGGACCATGACCTTCGGATCCAACTTCTTCAACATCGCGCAGGTGGGCCAGGAAGAGGCGACGCGCATGGTGGGCCGGGCGCTGGACGCCGGCGTGAACTTCTTCGACACCGCAGATATGTACTCCTACGGCGAGGCGGAGGAGATCCTCGGCAAGGCCCTCCAGTCGCTCGGGGTGGACCGCCACGCGGTGGTCATCGCCACCAAGGTGCGCTCGCCCATGAGTCAGGCGGCGATGGACGGCAGCGGCGATCCGAACAACGTGGGCCTGTCGCGCCAGCACATCATGGCCGCGGTGGAGGCCAGCCTCCGCCGCCTGGGCACCGACCACATCGATCTCTACCAGGTCCACGGCTGGGACCGACTCGCCCCCATGGAGGAGACCCTGCGCGCCCTCGACGACCTGGTGCGGCAGGGCAAGGTGCACTACCTGGGCTGCTCCAACTGGACGGCCCGCCACCTGGCCAAGGCCCTGGCGTGGAGTGACGCGCGCGGCCAGGCGCGCTTCGTCTCGCTCCAGGCCTACTACTCCCTGGCCGGCCGCGACCTGGAGCACGAGCTGCTCCCTCTGGCCGCCGAGGAAGGGCTGGGCGTCCTGCCCTGGTCGCCCCTCGCCGGTGGCTTTCTCGGCGGCCGCATCCGCCGCGACCAGGCGCTGCCCGGCGACACGCGGCGCGCCGGCTTCGACTTCCCGCCGGTGGATCGCGAGCGCGGCTACGATGCCATCGACGCCCTGGAGAGTGTCGCACGGGAGCTGGAGGCCACCATCCCGCAGGTGGCCCTCGCCTGGCTCCTCACCCGGCCTGCGGTCAGCTCGGTGATCATCGGCGCCAGGCGCATGGAGCAGCTCGACGACGACCTCGGCGCGGCCGGCCTCCAACTGACCCCCGACCAGATCGCGCGCCTCGCCGCCACCACCCAGCCCCCCACCCTCTACCCGGAGTGGATGATCGCCCGCCAGAACGCCGGCCGGTGAAACGCGCCCTACAGCACGCCGGCGGCGTACGACCGGCTCGGGATCACCACCGTCTCCGCCGCGGCGGGCGAGGGCGGTCGCGGTCTGCCAGCCGGACGGGTCGGCGAATCAGAGAAGCTGGCGTCAGGGCGCCATCTGGCAGCCCACTCCAGTCTTGAGTCGGGCTTCAGGACCGCTGCCGTCCCCGGCCGGTCACCAGATCCTCGTGGGGCAGCGATGGAAAGGTGCCCGCCTTCAGGAGCCATCCCGAGGCGGGCACCTTTCCGGAGAAGGGTCCAGCTGTGGGTCTGGGACTACTCGAGGGTGAGTGTTGCCGTGCGCGCGATCCAGTTGCCGGAAGCGTCCGTCGCCGTCGCATGCACCTCGATCTGGGATGCGGTCAGCAGCACGGTATCGTTGTTGCCCTGGATCTTCAGGAGATCGCCGTTGTTCACGGGAAAGCTGACCGTGCCGTCGACGGTGGGCTCCGGGTCGCAGACATCCGTCGCGGGAAAGCTCGCGACCACCCACTGCACATTGGCGCGATCGATCTGAGTGATCGCCTCGCCGCTCCGGGAGTCGACGAACGCCACGTCAAGATGCGGCACCTTGTCGTCTTTTACCCGCGGATGAACCGAATCGGTCGCTACCAGACCATCGATCGTCTCGGCGATGATCTGCACCGTGTGATCACCGAGGCTCAAGAAGGGCTCGATGGTCTCGGTGTTGCCCGCGGGCTCCCCATCGACAAACCATTCCAGGGAAGCCAGTGCCGCCCCGCCGAGAAGATCCACGTTCGCGGTCATTGACACGAACGAGCCGCCCGTAGTGGCGCACTCTTGGACCTCCCCCCCGTCGACGGTGATCGAGACTTTGATGCCCGGACCCGGCGTAGCCACCACGAAATCGTAGACTACAGACACATTCGGAAATGGCGTCTGAATCGTGTGCCCAGGCCATCCGTCGCCATCGCTATCAGTGGTGGTGTAGACCACACCTCCGACGTTCCAGACCATGAACGTCGGAAGTGTGTTGTGCCCCCAATGGATCACGACGTACGCACCGACCTGACCGGGCGCGACCGTCGTGGAAATGGTGCCGCCCCACCCGTCGTCCCGGGTATGGGTGCCCTCTCCAAGGAGCTCGATGGTCGAAGACGCAGTGGAGCCCAGGAACCCGAACGGCTCGATGGTCATGGAGTTCGCTCCGAGATCGATGTCACCGGAGATCGGAGCCGAGTCAACAAGGTCGCCCTGAACGTAGACCGTTGCCTGGCCGGTTAACGGCGTTGCAGCCGCCGGCACCGCGAAGACGGCGGAAACAAGGACCAGTGTGAACAACTTTCGCATCATTCTGTTACTCCTCAGGGGGGTGTTAAAGTTTATCGAAACACTCATAAAGGCAGACAATAAGTGCCAGGGTTGTTAAATTTTTAAACATCATCGATCAGAATGCATGGTGATGTCAATTTTTTATCATCACGCTAGACGAAGTGAAACATTGTGGACCGGGATGGTTATGTACCTGAGGTCGCTATCAAACATGCGTGGGGGCAAGGGTTGCTTTTCCCGGAAGGCGGGGGCGGGCCGCAAACCCTCGAGGCGGCGATGGCCAGCGTGAGGCGCGTCACGGAGTCGCGCTGCGTCGCCGCTACCCTCGGCGACCACCGCTCCTCCCAGTACGGGGGCCGGGTACCGGCGATCAACGCCGATGGGGGGCCGCTGCATCTGAACGACTGTTCGGGCGCGTTCCTGCGGGCAGAGATGGAGGGCCCGTGGTCTGCGCGCACACCCCCTGGGCGCAGACCAACCGCACCCGGGGGCGCGGCTATAATGGTGTAAACATCATTGGATTGATCTCCATATATCGGCTGGATATCGTCCGGGGCCGTCTTCCCCCCTATGTGCCGCGGAGAGATGCCGGGGGACCCCCCGGCAACAGGAGGCGGGACGCGTCCGATCGACGGGTACGGGATGGCGTATTGGAAGGCAGATTCCGTTCAACCCCGTGAAGAGGAGGGCAACATGAATACGCTGATCCGCAGGCTCCTGGCCGCCGTCACCCTGACCATCGCCCTGGCGGCGCCATACCTGGGCACCGTGCCCGATGCCGGCGCGGACGAGACCTGCCTGTCGCCGTACATGGCGAAGATTACCGGCCAGGAGGACTTCATCTACGTCTGGACCCTCGGGGTCGAGGGTTTGGGCGACGGTCAGGACAAGCTGGTCACCATCGACGTGCGCCCCGGGTCCGCGACCTACGGCAAGGTCATTCACAGCCTCTCCGTGGGCGGGCGCAACGAGGCCCACCACTCGGGCCTCACCGACGATCGCCGCTACCTCTGGGGCGGCGGGCTGGACACCAGCAAGATCTTCGTCTTCGATGTCCACTCGGACCCGGCCCAGCCGAAGCTGCATAAGGTGATCACCGATTTCGTGGCGGCGAGCGGCGGTGTGGTAGGTCCCCACACCCATTACGCCCTGCCGGGCCGGATGCTGATCACCGGCCTGTCCAACAACAAGGACCACGGCGGCCGTTCGGCCCTGGTGGAGTACACCAACGACGGCACGTACGTGGCCACCCACTGGCTCCCGGTGGAGGAGAACCTGCGTGGTGCGGTCAAGGCCGGGCAGTACGCGGATGGCTACAACTATGACGTACGCGTGTTGCCGCGCCGCAACGTCATGCTCACCTCCGCCTTCACCGGTTGGTCCAACTACATGATGGATTTCGGGAAGTTGCTGAACGACGGGGAGGCGATGAAGCGCTTCGGTAACACCGTGGTGCTGTGGAACCTCCATACGCGCCAGCCGCGTCAGGTCTTCGACGTACCCGGCGCACCGCTGGAGATCCGCTTTGCGTGGGGTCCGCAGCATAACTACGCGTTCACCTTCGCCGCCTTGACCTCCAAGCTATGGCTGATCCACGAGGATGACCAGGGCCAGTGGCACGCCGACGCCGTGGCGGACGTAGGCGATCCCAGCAAGATCCCCCTCCCGGTGGACGCCTCCATCTCGTCCGATGACCAGCGGCTGTGGGTAGACACCTTCATGGACGGCACCGCGCGCCTGTTCGACATCGCGGATCCCCAGCACCCGAAGGAGATCTACAGCAAGAAGATCGGGTCCCAGCTCAACATGGTCTCGCAGAGCTGGGATGGGAAGCGCGTCTATTTCAGCAGCTCGCTGCTCGCCAACTGGGACAAGAAGGGCGACGACAACGAGCAGTTCGTCAAGCTCTACGCGTGGGACGGCAAGGAGCTAACCCATCGCTGGACCATCGACTTCACCAAGGAGAAGCTCGGCCGGCCTCATCAGATGCGGTTTGGTGCCTACGCCCTCTACGCCCGGCAGGAGGGGACGCCGGAGACCGAGCTAGCCCGCCTGAGCACCGGGGGTGAAGCGAAGGACTGAGGATGCGTGCGCCCGGGCCCTTGCGCAAAGTCGCCTATCTCCTTAGCTCAGCTCTCTTAGCCCGGCTGCCCGGGAAGCCCGACGGGACCGCGTCAGCGAAGCCAGCGCAAACCCATGGAGAAAGGTGGCTCCTGGCAGGTTTGTTCACCACGGGGGACACGGGGGGCTTTTGGGGCAAGCCGCGTCCGGCAGTCGGCCGGTCCAGGGTCGGCACTGGTGGGGTCAGGAATTCGCCTTTCGCGGGGCCGGGTGGAGACCGCACCGCCCCTCCTGCCCCTTACATTCCCCGTGTCCCCCGTGGTCAAACCCGCTGCCAGAAGAGGAACCCCTACGGACTGGCCACCCTTGCGACGACCTTGCTCAGCAAACGGGATAGGCAGGTTCACCAAAGGTCCTGGGTCACTGTCGGGCGCCTGATTCTCTCCCTGGTCGCGCTGCTCCTCGGTGCGGCGGGCG
>Ga0210144_1000938_pt1 | contig 13143 bp, 11 predicted proteins | sample Muzzi_PWA_D2_FD_185532 | JGI IMG/M metagenome (GOLD analysis project Ga0210144, IMG submission 185532) | Wetland microbial communities from San Francisco Bay, California, USA, that impact long-term carbon sequestration - Muzzi_PWA_D2 (SPAdes) | ecosystem: Environmental > Aquatic > Marine >...
AATCTCTTTCAGTCCATGGGAGCAACTCCACCGCATTGCCCGCCGTTGCGCCGCATCCGGCGCTTCAAGAGCGACACCTTCGATTACCTGCTGACCTCCGAACCAGATGAACTAAAAAATCGCCTGATAGGGGACTTCCCGGAGTCGGAATCGGGGATCAGGAGATTCTTCGACGATGCCCGAATCCTGGGTCAACGTCTCCAGCAACTCGACCGGAAAATCATCGGCGGCGAGACCCTGGGCTTGACCGGCAAGGGGATCCGCGCCCTGAGTCTGCTCTGGTGGATAATTCCGGTGATCAGATTCATCAGAACCCCGGTCGATAGGGGGCTTACCGGCTATTTTGCCAATAGTGGCCCGCAGGGGATCTTCAACAGCCAGCAATCTCTGATGTCGATCATGGTCTCGATCGCCTGGGCCTATTCCGGCAACTATCAGACCTGCCCCAGGGGCGGTAGCGGTACCATCGCCAAATGGCTGTGTGAAAGGATCAGGGAGGCGGACTCGCTGGTGGCGCTGAACCGCCGCGTCGACCAGGTATTGCTGAACGAGCGTCGGGAGGCCGCCGGGGTGTTGCTGGCCGATGGCCGACGGATCGTCGCCCGTTATGTCATCGCCGCCTGCGATATCCAGAACCTCTATGAAAAAATGCTGCCGCCCGCCACCGTCTCGCCGCAACTGATCAAGGCCCTGCGCGGGGCTGAATTGTATCATTCCTGCTTCAGCATTTTTCTGGGTCTCGACTGCCATCCGGCGTTGCTGGGCTTCGGCGAGGAATCTCTGAACCTGACCCGGAGCGACGTGAGTCGAGACTCTCACTCCGGCGGAGATCCGCACTACTCGCACATCACGGTTCTTGCCCCTTCCATTTCCGACCCGTCGCTGGCTCCGCCCGGCAAGGGGACCTTGATCATCCACTGCCCGGCTTACATGGATTTCCGCGACTACTGGCGGACCGGCGCCGGGATGGCCCGGGGGGAGGAATACCGGTCTCTAAAAAACGAGGTGGCCGAGATCCTGCTCGACCGGGTCGCGGCCGGGTTTTCCCCGGATTTGCGGGCGCACATCGAATTCATGGAAATCGCCACCCCGGTCACCTACTGGCGTTATACCGGCAACACTAACGGGAGCTTTTCCGGGGTCAAACCGACCGGGAAAAATATCCGCTCCGGTGTGGCCCATTGCCAGACTCCGGTCAAAAGATTGCTGCTTGGCGGCCACTGCGCCGAATACGGCGGCGGGGTACCGATGGCGGTCAAGGCGGCGGCCAATGCCAGTCTGATTGTCCTGAAGGACCTGGCCCGGGAGGAGTACGGGCGACTCAAGGAGATCATGACCGGCTGAGGTGGAAAAACGTGAAGCCGGTAGAAATCTCTCCGTTCCTCGCAGATATTCTCTTGCCTTGGCGATGGCTTTCAGTTATTAAGCATGGGCAATTTTGTAGAAACAACACGTTAACTTAATATTTCCGCTTTCAAATCATCAGGAATAACCGGGACGCGCCAGGCGCTTGATCGGGTTAAATCCTTCCCGGCGCTGGAGCCTGCCGGCATGATCCGGATGGTGGATTAATAAAACATTTCGATGGAGAAACCTGTATGTACACTGCCTCCGACCTGCGCAAGGGTCTGAAAATCATGATGGACGGTAACCCTTACATCATCACCGTTTTTGATTTTTCCAAGCCCGGCAAGGGGCAGGCTCTCTACAAGTGCAAGATGCGCAACCTGATCAACGGCAATTCCACCGAACGGACCTTTCGCTCCAACGACAAGTTCGAGCCCGCCCCGCTGGAAGAGCGGCCCATGCAGTATCTCTATTCCCAAGGCGACGAGTACCACTTCATGGACAACAACAGCTATGAGCAGCTGACCATGACCCGGGAGCAACTGGACGACAACGCCAATTTTCTGATCGACAACATGGAAGTTTCGGTTCTCTTCTTCAACGTCACCCCGATCGACATTACCCTGCCGATCTTCGTCAACCTGACCGTCACCCAAGCCGATCCCTGGGTCAAGGGTGATACCAGCGGCTCCGATACCAAGCCCGTCACCGTCGAGACCGGTTACGTGGTGCAGGTGCCGCCCTTTATCGAAGAGGGTGACCGGATCCAGATCGATACCCGCACCGGGGACTACATCACCCGGGTCAAAGAGTAGTTAGCCGGCCCCGGCCCCGGCGCCTCCGACTGCCCCGCAGCAAGCAATGATATCCGCCACCCGTCTTCGCCAGCGCTCGGCCATCATCGGCGCGGTGCGCCGTTTTTTCGAAGACCGGGCTTTTCTCGAAGTACAGACCCCGGTGCGGTTGCCGGTTCTGGCCCCCGAGGCCTGGATCGCACCGGAAACGGCCGGCGACCATTTTTTACAGACCTCACCGGAACTCTGCATGAAGCGGCTCCTGGCCGCGGGACACTCCTCCCTTTTTCAGATCTGCCCATGTTTTCGGAAAGGCGAGCGCGGCCGTCTGCATCTGCCTGAATTTCTGATGCTGGAATGGTACCGGCGCGATCACGATTACCTGAGCCTGATGGACGATTGCGAGGAACTGCTCTGGGAGGTGGCCGATAGTTGCAACCTGGCGGAACCGAGGGACGGCGAGAGGCAACCTCTCTCCCTGGAGCCGCCCTGGGAGAGGATTACAGTCGCCGAGGCCTTTGCCCGCTTCGGCGGGATCGGCCCGGAGGAGGCCCTGGCCGCGGGGAAATTCGAAGAGGTGCTGGTGGAACGGGTGGAGCCGAACCTGGGCCGTGAGCGCCCCTGTTTTCTCTACGATTACCCGGTGGAGCTGGCCTCGCTGGCCCGGCTCAAGCCCGGTAATCCGGCGGTGGCCGAACGGTTTGAATTGTATCTGGGTGGTATCGAGCTGGCCAACGGTTTTTCCGAGCTGACCGATGCGGCCGAGCAGCGGCGTCGTTTCGAATTGGAGAGGAAAGCCATCGTCCGGGCCGGGCGCGAGGCCGGGCCCATGCCGGAAAGCTTCCTGCGGGAATTGGCCGCTCTGCCGGCGGCGGCCGGCATCGCCCTCGGCTTGGACCGCCTGGTTATGCTCCTGACCGGTGGCGCCAGCCTGGAAGAAGTGGTGACCTTTACTCCCGAGGAGTTGCTCTGAGCGGGGCGGGACCTGGGAAGCAGGAATCAAAGCAGGAACGAAGCCTGGAGGCCTCGAATCCTGTTGAGACAAGGGCGGGTTAGTCCCTTGTCGTGGTCAAACTCGGCTTCCCCCCCCCGGATCCACAATCCAACCGAACTATCTCAGTTCATTTCCTCCCAGAAAATGCAATCCTCCGGGCAGTTCTTGATCGCCTCGTCAACGCATTCCTGCGGATACTTCTCCAGATTTTTCGCTTCCATATACCCGGTTTCCCGGTTACGCCGGAAAACCTGGGGACAGACTGAGACGCAACCTTCGCAGCCGGTGCACAATCCTAAATCTATAAAAGGTACCTTCATTATCTTGCCTCGACGTTCTCTATCCATTAAAAGTGGCGACCGTGGCACTTTTATGGCCGGGTCAACCTGCCACAAAGATGCGACATCGTTCCTTTATTGTCAATGGTTACTGATTAGCCAGGCGTAATTAGCGGGGAACCAGGGGGAGAAGTGGAGCGGAGGAAGGTGCTCAGCGGCCGGCCAGCAGTAGTTTCTTCTGGAGGTTCTGCAGATCCTGCCAACTGGCTTTTTTCATCTCCGGGTTGCGCAACAGGAACCGGGGATGAAAGCTGACCAGGAGGGGAGTCCCGTGAAAGTCGTAGAATCTGCCGCGCATCCGGAAGAGCGGCAGGTCGCTGCCGGTCAGGAGGTGGGCGGCGTGCGGGCCCATGACGCAGATCACCGCCGGGTTGACGGCGGCGATCTGGCGGGCCAGGAAATTCTGGCAGGCGGCGATTTCAGCCCCGCCCGGGTCGCGGTCCTCCGGCGGGCGGCACTTGACCAGGGAGGTCAGGTAGACCTCTTCGCGCTTCAGGTCGATGGCCTTGAGCATTTTGTCCAGCAGTTCCCCGGATTCACCGCCGAAGGGGGTGGCGGCAGCCTCTTCCTCGGAGCCGGGCTGGTCCTCGACCAGCAGCAGGCCGGACCGGCCCGAGCCGCTGCCGGGGACGACCCGGCCTAGGCCCAGATGCAGGGGGCAGAGTCGGCAATCGGCCAATTCTCGGTCGAGTACCTCCATGGGTTGGGAACCGGGCGGAACAGCGGCCGGCTGGAGCCGGGGAGAGGCGTCCGGCGCGGCTGTCCGGGCAGAACGCGAAGCGGATTGGGGAGGGGGCGCCGGGGCCGGTTTTTTGGCGTCCCCGGCCAGGAATTTCTGCAACTGCGGGGAGGCGGGCAGTCCCTCCAAACCGGTCTCCTGTAGAAAGCACAGGAGTTCACGGGTGTCGGTAAGTAGCTGGCGAATTGAGTCGGGCATGCTGATTTCGGCCGGATGTCCGGCGTGGTGAGGCTATCCGTATCGGTTGGAGATCCCGCCAAAAAAGTCACGGGAGGGTCAAGTTTTTAATCTTAATCGCTGGCCTCCGGCCCCGCAAGTTTCTTTGCGTCACGTTCCTGATTGTGGCGTCGTGGTTGACAGAATCCGCCGAGCCCGGCTACAAAAGATAATTGTTCAGCCCTGAAATCCCGATGTCCGTTAATATTCCCTGGGAGGTGAATTATGCGACGACCGGTTCTGTTCTGCCTGATGCTCCTGCTCCTGGCCCCCGTTGCCGCGCAGGGTGGGCGGCGTACCGAGATCCGCTTGAATGTCCCGGTACCGTTAACCGCCGGCAAAGACAGGCAGGTTATCGTCCTCGGTCAGATCACCGATCACCGCCGCTTCGAGGACCGGCCGGCCGAGGCCTCCACCCCATCCATTGCCGAAGGCGGGGTGGCCGGGATCAGCTCCGGGCAGCGCCGCTATTATATCGGCCGGGTGCGCGACAATTTCGGCAAGGCGCGCAACAACGTCTTCCTGTCTCACGACCAGCCGGTGGAGGAGGTAGTGCGGGAGCTGTTGACCAAGAGCCTCGCGGCCCAAGGCTACAGGGTGGTGAGCGAGTCGGCCGCGGGCGACACCCAAGCCCTCACTATGGACGTCGATATCGACCAGCTCTGGGGCTACATCGAAATCGGCGTTGGCGGTTTGGGTGGGGTCGCCCCGGCGATGGCCGGCCGGATCAAGACCGTGCTCAAGGTCAGGGGGCCTGGCGGCGAAAAAAATTATGAGGTCAACGGTTCAGCCCTGCACCGTTTCATGAAGATGACGCCCGAGCACTGGGTGCAGATGTTCGAGGAGCTGTTCCTGGATTACCAGGGGAATCTGGCCCGGGTTCGATTCTGATGATCTCTTGATAAATCGCCAGATAGGCAGGATGGGCACACTATGCTGTGCCCATCCTGCCACCTCCTCGACGTAATGCTTCTCCCTGTTCCTTTTCAGAGTGCCTCTTCGGCCGCTGCCGCCAGGAAGTCCTGGAATTCCTCTTCCTCGTAAAAGGCCTGTTCGAAAAAGAGGCCGGAGGGCGGCGCCGTCAGCCGGGTCGGGATGTCCGAAGGTCCCTTAAGGCAGGCGGCCACCTCGTTTTTACCCAGGTTTCCCCTGCCCGTCTCCACCAGCACCCCGGCCAGCCGCCGTACCATCTTCCAGAGGAAGTGCGAGCCGATTACGCGCAGCCGCAGCATCTCCTCGTTCTCGTAAAGATAAATCCCGTTCAGCAGAACCAGGGTGGATTTCTTCAATTCCTGCTTTTCGGCGAAGGAGGCAAAGTCGTGCATGCCGGCAAATATCCGGGCCGTCGCGGCCATGGCGGCGGTGTCGAGGGGTTCCTTGACCCACCAGACGTATTTTTTGTGAAAGGCGGTCTTGCGTTTGGCGATCTGATAAAGGTAGCTCCGGCCGAGGCAGCTGTGGCGGGCATGGAAGCGGGGGTGGCAGGGGGCAACCTCCAGGACGGCGATGGCGGCCGGCAGCTGCTCGTTGAAACGCTCGACGATCGTCTGCGGCGGGAGCATTTCGCCGGCGGTCTCCAGATGGGCCGTGTAGCTCAGGGCGTGGACCCCGGCGTCGGTGCGGCCGTGTCCCTGGATATCGATAGTCTGATCGGCGAAAATCTCGGCGCCGGCGGCCAGCAGGGCGCCCTGGATGGTCCGGGCGTCATCCTGTTTCTGCCAGCCGCTGAAGCCGGTGCCGTCATATTCCAGGGTCAGACGGTAGCGGCGGCGGGTCGAGGTTTTTTGCATAAAAGGGTTTCTCCGTGGATTGATGGTGCTGATTAGCCGAGGGTAGCGGGGTGGAGGGTGGGCGGCAAGTAAATTTTTGCCGCCCGGAAGCGAAAACCGGCAGCTGAGGTCGACGTGGAAGGAACCTTATAGTACAACAGTATAAGACTTTGCGGAAAAAGACGCCTGTTCGAGCACGAGTTGTTGCCTATCTGAGCCCGGAAGTCGAAAAGAATCACGGACCGCGATTACCGCCTTATGTCGAGCCGCTATCTCTCAAAATTGCTGGATCGCCTGGCACCCAGGGAAGGCCTGGTGCTGCTGGTCCTGGCCGTGGCGGTCGGTGCCGCCACCGGCCTGGCCGCGGTTCTGTTCATCCGCTTGATCGCTTATATTCACCACCTGGCCTATTTTTCCTTCGCCGGTCTGCTGCCCTGGCTGGGCCGCTTCTGGTTCGTCATCATCCCGGCCCTGGGCGCCCTGGCCGGCGGGCCGATCATCGCCTATTTCGCCAGCGAGGCCAAGGGGCACGGAGTTCCCGAGGTCATGCAGGCCATGATCCTGAACGGCGGCCGGATCAGGCCCCGGGTCGCCGTGGCCAAGATCGTCGCCTCCGCCCTCTGCATCGGCAGCGGCGGTTCGGCCGGCCGGGAGGGCCCCATCGTCCAGGTCGGTTCCACCCTGGCCTCGACCCTCGGCCAGTGGCTGAAGCTGTCCGACGAGCGGATTAAGAACCTGGTGGCCTGCGGCGCCGCAGCCGGCATTGCCGCCACCTTCAATGCCCCCATCGCCGGCATCACCTTCGCCATCGAGGTCCTGCTGGCCGAACTGCAAGTGGCGATGTTCGGCAACGTGGTCATCGCCGCCGTCTCGGCCAGCATCATCAGCCGCCTGATGCTTGGGGCCCGGCCCGCCTTCAGCGTCCCGGCCTACGTCCTCCATTCGTCCTGGGAAATCCTGCTCTATATGCTGCTCGGCTTCCTGGCCGCCCTGGTCGGGGTCTACTTCATCCGGATGCTGGATAGTTTCGAGAACTATTTCGACCGAATGGCAGCGCCCAAGGCCGTTAAGCCGGCGATCGGCGCCCTGTTGCTGGGGATACTGGCCTATTTCTACCCCCATATCTCGAGCCTGGTCTCGGTTTTCCCGGAGCAATCCCGCCTGGGTCTGCCGCTGATCGACAACGTGCCGCACATCTACGGCTCAGGCTTCGAATTTCTTGACCACGTGCTGAAGGGAGAGGCGCCTTTCTTCCTGCTCTTCATGCTGATTTTCCTCAAACCCCTGGCCACCTGCTTTACCCTGGGCTCCGGCAACTCCGGCGGCGTCTTCGCGCCGTCGCTGTTCACCGGGGCCATGCTGGGCGGGGCCTTCGGCTATCTGGCCAAATACCTGCTTCCGGCCGTGCCCATCGAGGTCGGGGCCTACGCCCTGGTCGGCATGGCGGCGGTATTCGCCGCCGCGGCCCGGGCGCCGCTCACCGCCATGCTCATCGTCTTCGAGATGAGCAACGACTACCAGCTGATCCTGCCCCTGATGGCGGCCGGGATGATCGCCTCCTCCGTTGCCCAGTGGCTGCAGCCGGACTCGATCTATACCATCAAGTTGACCCGGCGCGGCATCCGCTTCGAGCAGGGCAAGGATCTCGATATCATGCAGGGAGTCAATGTCGAAGAGGTGATGAATCACGCCCCGGTTACCATCCACAGGGACCAGTCGGTGGCCGATCTCTTCGCCCTCTTCCAGTCCACCCATCTCCAGGGTTTCCCGGTGATGGCCAATGACGAAGACCTGTTCGGCGTCGTCACCCTGCAGGACATGGAACGGACCCTGCAGAAGATCGAAGAGAGCCAGAAAAAGGGAGAGGACACCATCGCCCTCAGGGATATCAAGGTGGGAGAGGTGGCCACCCGGGATCCGGTGACGGTTTACGCCGACGAGCCGATCTGGGTGGCGATACGCAAGATGGCGCCCCGCGACCTGGCCCGGTTGCCGGTGATCGCCCGGCACGGTGAGCATAAACTGATCGGTCAGATCAGTCGCAGCGATATCCTGCGGGCCTACCAGATGGGGATGATGCGCAAGCAGCAGAGTCGCTTCGCCATGGATCGCCTGGCCCTGCGGCCCGAGGGCGGCGTCGACTTCGTAGAGGTTGCGGTGGAGCCTGCGAGCAGGTGTGCCGGCAAGAAGGTGGCGGAAGTGCCTTTCCACCAATCCACGGCTATTGTCGCGATCAAACGGGGCGAGAACACCCTGATTCCCAACAGTTCCACGGTCTTCCGTCCCGACGATCGGGTCACCGTCTTCTGCCGCAAAACCCATTGCACCGAGATTCGCCGGATGTTCGGCACTACGGGGCGAGAGGGTGATGAGGATGACGAGGGAGTAACCCCGGAGAAGCAGGACTAGGCGGCATACCAGAGAACCGCGAAATAATGGCAGGTGGTGCCGGCCATGACAAATAGATGCCAGACCAGGTGGCCGAAGCGCAGTTGCGAATCGGTGGCGAAAAAGATCACCCCGGCGGTGTATGACAAGCCTCCCGCCAGCAGCCAGAGAAAACCGGCGGTCGGCACCAGGGTCAGCAGCGGCTTGAGCGCCACTAGGACCAGCCAGCCCATCAACAGGTAAAGGGTGGTGAAGAAAATGGGATGGCGGCGTTTAGCCAGACCCTTCATCGCCACGCCGGCTGCGGCCAGTCCCCAGATCACCCAGAAAAGCGTCCAACCCCAGGGGCCGCGCAGCACCCCCAGGGTGAACGGCGTATAGGTTCCGGCGATCATCAGAAAGATAGCGGATTGTTCGATCAGGTGAAAAACCTGCTTGACCCTGCCGTTCGGCAGGGCGTGGTAGAGGGTGGAGGCCAGGTAGAGGATGAGGATGGTGACGGCAAAGATGCTGGTGGCGATGACGAAGGTGGCGTCGCCATGGCGATTGGCCCGGATGACGAGATAGGGGCTGCCGGCCAGGGCGGCGACCAGGGCGAAACCGTGGCTGATGCTGTTGGCGATTTCTTCCGGACGCGATTGATCGCGTCGATAAACTTTGAACATCTGGCGCCGGGCTCTATTTTTTTAATTGTTGACTGAGGGTATTTTACCTCATCGGCGGCGTCAGGTTAACTTATCATATGAATTTTCCCCGTGGGTTTTAAGGATTTTTCTCATTTTTTGCTCTTGGGCGGTTGAGGGTCAGACCGGCGCAACTGTCCCAGACCAGCATCGCCCTCTTGCGTTCCAATCCCCAGTGATACCCGCCCAGCGCCCCGGTTTCGCGAATAACCCGGTGGCAGGGGATCAGATAGGCCAGGGGGTTGCGGGCCACGGCCGTGCCGACGGAGCGGGCGGAGCCGGGCCGGCCCACCGCCCCGGCCAGCCCCCCATAGGAGACCAGTGTTCCAGGGTGCACCTGCAGCAGGGCCTGCCAGACCCGGACCTGAAATGGGGTGCCGCGCACGAAGGCGCGCAGGGTCGGGGACTTGCCGGGATCGCCGGGGCGCGAGAAAACGCGGTCGGCCAGGTGGGCCGCGGCTGCGTCGTCCCGCTGCAATCGCGCCAGCGGCAAGTCCGCCAGGAGCCAGGCCCGGGCCGTCTCATCTGCCGCCGCCTCCACGAAGGACAGACGGCAGAGTCCGCGCGGGCTCTCGGCCACCAGGCAGAGCCCGAAAGGGGAGGCGGCGAATCCGTAGGTGACGGTCCAGCCCCGGCCCCCGCTTTTCAGCTCTCCCGGGGAGGCGGCGGCCAGGCTGACACACAGATCGTGCAGGCGCCCCGGCCCCGAAAGGCCGGCCTGCAGGGTGGCTTCCAGCACGCTTTCCCCTTGGCGCAGCAGTTTTCGGGCGTGGGTCAGCGTCAGGCACTGGAGAAAATCCTTGGGGGTGATGCCGGCCCAGGCGGCAAACAGCCGGTGAAAATGAAAGGGGCTCAGGCCGGCGATGGCGGCCAGGGCCGCCAGATCGGGCTGCTCGGTATGATGGAGGTCCAGATAGCGGATCACCCGGGCGATGCGTTGGTAATCATCCATAGGTCCTGATTCTGACACGATTCGCCAGGGGCCGCCACCCGATTCTTGCGGTGATCCCAGCCGCCCCGGCCGGCACCAGGCCGGGGCGGTCGCCGCGTTTTCCTCAACCGCTAAATTCCGCCAGGACCTGAAGCACGTAATCGAGATCCGCCTCGGTGTGATCGGCATTGATCTGGAAGCGGATCTCTTCGTCACCCCTGGGAACCACCGGGTAGTTGAGGCCGGTAACCAGAACGTTGTGGTTGAAGAGGTGTCGGACCAGGGCCGCGGTTTTTCCGGTATCCCGGACCAGCAGCGGGACGATCGGATGGCCGCCGGCCAGCACTTCGAAGCCCGCGCGGGTGAGCCCGGTCCGGAAGAGCTCGCTCAGACCCCGCAGCCGGGCCAGCCGCTCCCGCCCTTCGCTGCTGTCCAGGACGGCGAGGGCCGCCCCGGCCGCCGCCGCTTCCGAAGGGGTGATCGGATTGGAGTAGACGTAGAAGGGCGAGGTCTCCCGCAGGTAGTCGATGACCGGTCCGGCCGCCGCCACGTAGCCGCCGTTAACTCCCAGCGCCTTGCCCAGGGTGGCCACCAGGATATCGGCCCGCCCCCCGGCGGATTCCTCCACCCCGCGGCCGCTCTCGCCGCAGGCCCCGACCCCGTGCGAATCGTCGACCACGGTGACGATGCCCTCCTCGAACTGCTCCCGGTATTTCCGGCAGAGTTCGACAATGCCGGCCAGCGGCGCCTGGTCGCCCCGCATGCTGAAAACGCCGTCGCTGACCACCAGCAGCCGCTTGGCCTTACCCGCGCAACTTTCCAGTTTGCTTTCCAGGTCGGCCAGATCCAGATGGTTGTATACCAGTTTCCCGGCCGGCCGGGCCAGCCGCAGGGCGTTGATGATCGAGTTGTGGTTCAGGGCGTCGCTCAGGACCATGGTCTCCTCGGTGACCAGCGGCGGGATCACTCCCATGACCGCGGCGTAGGCGGCGCTGAAGATCATCGCGGCCTCCCGGCCATGGAAACCGGCCAGCTGCGCTTCGAGCCGGAGATGGGGGGCGTGGGTGCCGCTGATGAAGCGGACCGCGCCGGGTCCGGCCCCGTAAGCCCGGACCGCTTCCTCCTCGGCCGCGATGACTCTGGGGTGCAGGGACAATCCCAGGTAGGAATTGGAGTTCATCCGCAGGAACTTTCGTGGCCCGAAACCGGCCAGGTAACAGCGTGGGCCCAGGTTGCCTTCGGCCGGGACCAGGCCGGTGATCGCCCTCTCCGCCCCCTTGCGCCGGCCCTGGCGGTCCAGTTCGGCGAGGCTTTCTTCTAATACTTTTGCCAGTAAGGATTGTGTCATGTTGGCTCCGATTTCGCTTGAGATTGTTACTTTTCTTTGCTTGCCTTTATGCCCGCCTTTTGGGTGCAAAGAAAAGTAACCAAAAGAAAAGGAACCCAAGTCACTTGGTCCCGCTGTGCGGGACTTCCCTCCATTACTTGTAGCGGCCGGGCGAGTTAGAACTCGGGCCAGAAGGCCCTCAGACAGTTAACTCGCTTTTTCCGGCTGCGTGAGATGGGGGAACGGCCGGCGGTATTACTGTTACATTTTGTCCCATTTACTGTGTGGCCCCAAAATGGAATTATCTTTGTTCTTTGCGATATTTGATCATGCCCCAAGCTTTTCGCTGAGTTTGGCCAACATCTCCTTGACCATTCGCTCCAAATCGTATTCTGGCTCCCAGTCCCAGTCCCGGCGGGCGGCGCTGTCGTCCAGGCGGTCGGGCCAGGAATCGGCGATGGCCTGGCGGAGCGGATCGATCTGATAGCTGATCTCGAATTCGGGGATCTGGTGCTTGATGGCAGCCGCCAGTTCGGCCGGGGTCAGGCTCATGGCTGCCAGGTTGTAGGCGTTGCGGTAGCGGAGCCGGGCCGGCTCCGCCGCCATCAGCTCTATGGCCGCCCGGATGGCGTCGGGCATGTACATCAGGTCCAGCCTGGTATCCGGTTCGAGGTAGCAGGTGTAGCGCCTTTCCCGCAGGGCGCCGTAGAAGATCTCGACCGCGTAATCGGTGGTGCCGCCGCCGGGCAGGGCGGTATGGGAAATCAGGCCGGGATAGCGCACACCCCGGACATCCAAGTTGTAGCGATGGTGGTAATAATCGCCTAAAAGCTCGCCGCTGACCTTGCTCACCCCGTACATGGTGGTGGGCCGCTGGATAGTGACCTGGGGGGTTGGGTCTTTTGGAGTTGAGAGGCCGAAGGACCCGATGGAGCTGGGCAGGAAGACCGCGCAACCCTGGCTCCGGGCGATTTCCAGCACGTTCAGCAGACCGGTGACGTTAATCTCCCAGGCCCGCTGCGGCGCCGCCTCCGCCGCCGCCGAGAGCAGGGCGGCCAGATGAAAGATGGTGTCGATTTCGTAGTCACGGACAATCCCGGCCAGCGCCTCCCGATCCCTGACATCGCAGATAACATAGGGCCCGCCCCGGCTGATCTCCTCATCCGGTTTCCTTTTATGGCCGGCGGCCAGGACCCGCTCCGCCCCATATCTTTCCCGCAGGGCCGGGGTCAGTTCGGAGCCGATCTGGCCGGTGGCCCCGGTAATCAGGATGCGCTTCATGCCGTGATATTCCTCCCGGTGGTCCGGACTCGAATCGAGAAAAGGGGAGAGTAAAGGTCACTCTTCTCAATGTTAGCGGTTTTATGACCGGGTCGGCAAGCAGATCCGGCTGCTGCCAGCGGTTCGTCATGGCAACCGCTGGCCTCCTGCGAGTTTATCAGGCGGCGACGACCGGATTGGTGAGGGTGCCGATCGGTTCGATGGTCATGGCCACGGTATCTCCGGGGTTGAGGAAAAGCGGCGGATTGCGGGCGAAGCCGACTCCGCTCGGGGTGCCGGTCATGATCACCGTGCCGGGCAGCAGGGTGGTGTCCCGGGAGAGGTAGGCGATCAGTT
>Ga0210144_1000939_pt1 | contig 13143 bp, 9 predicted proteins | sample Muzzi_PWA_D2_FD_185532 | JGI IMG/M metagenome (GOLD analysis project Ga0210144, IMG submission 185532) | Wetland microbial communities from San Francisco Bay, California, USA, that impact long-term carbon sequestration - Muzzi_PWA_D2 (SPAdes) | ecosystem: Environmental > Aquatic > Marine >...
CACGCTATCTCCGGGTGCCCTTCTGCGCATGAATGATTTCTGCGCCGTATTAATGACGATGGCTTCCTGCCGGGCCATATCGATGATCTGGATGACCGAGTCCCCGTCCATGTCGAAATCCGTGCGCACCTGATCCGCGCCGATATAGAGATGTCCATGGTGCGGCTCCTGGCCGGCCATCATTTCCACCGTATCCGCCGAGAACTGGACAGTGCCGGAACCGGCCCCGGCACATACGCTTGCCTGCATGACGAACAGGATGCAGAAACCCGCAATACGAGAAAATCTTGTGTGAATCATGGGTCGAAATATTACCTGGGTTTTATGGTTGCAAAATCCGAAGCGGATACATTCCCGTATCCGCTTCACGTCTATTGAACAAGTGACACAGGCTTCCCCTGTGTGACTACCAGCCAGGACCACCCCGGCCCGGGTATCCACCGTAGGGCCCGCCATAGCCATAACCGGAGCCACGCCCGGAACCACTCATAATCATATCAAAGTCACCGAAACCATCACCGTCGAACGGGACTCAGTCACTTCCTCCCCAGCCATCATTGCCCCGGGGGGCCCCAGCCTCTCCAGGCTTGTGCGCCCGAACAAGGCAATGAGGCCAGTCCGGCAATGGCCAGGATACGTACTACCTTCAAACATGTCTTCATGGAGAACCCTCACAGGATAAACAATCAAACCCGCCACGCAGCCGCGGTAGCTACCATACATAGCCCGGAGTTACAGCACCCTGGTAACCGCCGTATTGCGGGACTGCCTGCGCCGGGTTGACACTGTATCCAGGCACACCCCAGGCCGGTAGCTGATTGCCTGTTTGCCAGGTATTCATTGACTTTCCCTGATTGGTACTGTTTTGGTGTTCGCTGGCCGCGCCCCAGGGTCGATAGGCATACTGGTCAGGGGCAGGCGCCTGGTAATAATACTGCTGCGGATACACCGGCACGGCCTGCTGCTGGATGCCACCTTGCTGCTGATAGGCCGGTACGGCCTGTTGCGGCCAGGCGGGTGGCTGCGCATATTGCGGATAGGACGGCACTGCCTGGAGTTGAGGCTGGGCGACAGCGGGTGACCATGGTTGTTGCCATGCCGGCTGCATACCCGTGCCATTGCCGGGCGCCGGTGCAGGTACCGGTTGCCAGCCCTGCTGGTTCGCACCGGCCGTTCCAGCCGGTTGCTGCCGGTACTGGTTTTGCTGTATTTGTTGAGCCGGTGCAGCATAGTAGGCTGACGGGGCTACGGGTACAAACGTCATCCCCGGTTGTGTTTTCGGTGTCGGATACCATTGTCGCACCGGTAATTCCGCATCAGACCGACTTTCCTCTCCCGTATCAGATTGACTGACCGTCATGGCTTCATCATCGCTGCAGGCGGTAGCTGCTGCAACCGCAACCAGCACAACAAGCGATGAATAGAATTTTGCTAATCGATTTACTCCCGTGATCATTGTGTAGCAATGCTGGAGTTCATGCCCGGGTCAGCGCGTTCTCGGATACTCGCTGCCCCTGCGCTGCATCTCATCATAGACCGGCGGGGGTGGGATTTCGCGTTCCCTCGGCATCATCTCGGGCGTTCGGTAGTAACCCTCGTAGGGCTTGTTCATGTAACCCGGCGACCAGCCATGACCGGGATAACCAGCCTGTGGCGGGTACCCGTAGGCGGGGGCCGGGGGGATCGTACGGTGGTAGTAACCCGGGACAGGTGCCTGCATCCCCGCCCCCGGTGGCTGCCTGCGACCAGTCGCTGGCCCTGCAATGCCGGCAGCCGGCGGGCTGCCGAGCGTGTCGGCATTGATGTCCGGTTGCTGACGTGATTGCGTCTGCGGTTGCGGCTGTGATTCGGGCTCCGGCATGGCCGCAGCTTCCGCCGGAACCCGAGCGCCATCGTCCATGGCAGGAATGGATGGCAGCGCAGTACCGGGCACACGCGGATCTATATTGACCGGCTGGTAAGGGCCTGCCGGTCCCGGAGCTGAAACGACTGACCATTCATCGGAATACCGGTAGGGAATCGCAGCATCCTCTGCGATGGCAATCCCGCTCCAGACCGGTAGCAGCAACATTCCGATAGAGAACAAACGGCCTGCAACGCATATCTTCATATTCTGTCACCTGTTGTGTCTGAACGAATATCCCTGGACACGAGCCTGCCAGCAAATACTAGTTCAAATCCTGTTTGAGTCGAATGCCGCGACGCCTCTTGCCGACGACGCCGTCACCTTCCTGATCTGCCTCCTCGGGCTGTGCAGCGGACGCAGGATTTCCAGCAGCAGCTTTATCAGTCCGTACCGCGGATACTGATTCGCGTGCTGCAGGTTGTTCATCCTGTGCAGCGGGCTCAGCTGCCGGCTCGGAGGTGTTCCTGGCCTCAACGGTCGCACTCGACTCCGCGGTTTCCGGTACCGGAAGCCCCTCATCACCACCGGTTGCGGGCGCTGGCGGTGGCTGACGCGGTGGCGGTGGAGTACCACCTCGCGGTGGTGGCGGAGTACCACCTCGCGGCGGTGGTGTACCGCCACGTGGCGGGGGTGGTGAACCACCACCCGGTGAGGGTGGACGCGGTGGAGGCGGGGTCCTGGCAGCGCGGCCAAACTTGCCCGTAATACCCTTGAAGCCCATCCCGATCAGGGTAAACACCGCCTTGATAACGATGAAAATCCAGGAGAACAGCGAAAAGATTCCGCCCCATATCCGCATGAAAATCGATGGGCCAGTTTTTTTCTCTGCTTCCTCGCTGATATTCTCGATCTGATTGAATGCCGGACTGATCGATACGAGGCCTTCATCACTGGTCTGAACGTAGAACTGTTTCTTGGCGCTGATACAACCGAGCGGGATAATCAGCATTGCCAGGCAGGTGGCCGTACTGGCACCGAACAGAATACTGATTGCCATGCCATTGAAGATCGGGTCAGGCAGAATGGTAAATGCGCCGGCCACCGTTGTCAGCGAGGTAATAAAGATTGGCCGCATGCGTGTTGCCGTACCTTTAACCGCTGCCTCGGCGACCTCGCTGCCCTTGCCGACCTCAATCTTGACGAATTCCACGATCAGGATCGACTGTCGCACGATGATGCCGCTCAGCGCGATCATGCCGATCATGGATGTTGCAGTGAATTCCGTTCCCATAATCCAGTGCCCCGGGATAATACCCAGCAGCGTCACCGGGACGGGCGACATGATGATGCCGGCCAGGGCAAAGTTCCTGAATTCCCATACGATCAGACCGTAAACCAGGATAAGTGCTGCCATAAAGGCGCCACCCATATCACGGAAAGTTTCATAGGTAACGGTCCACTCTCCGCTCCATTCGAAATGTGATTTTGAATCATCAGGGGTCAGCGGCAGCAGCGTCCACGGCATGGTTGTCATGCTCACGCCGTCCGGTGACTTGTATTGCTTGACCAGGTCCTCGACATTGAACATGCCGTAAATGGGCGCACCCAGCCGGCCCTCCATTTCGCCCACGACATACTCGAGGTCGCGCAGGTCCTTGCTGTACAAGACGGGCTCTTCGTAGCCCTTCCTGAAGACCCCGAGTTCCGACAGCGGCACGGTACTGCCGTCCGAGGACGGAATGGGCAGGTCGCCCAGCCGGGTGACCTGCGAACGGATTGCCAGCGGAATCTGCATCACGATATAGGTAGGTTCAAGTACCGTACCGCGCTTGATATCGCCCAGTTTGAAGCTGCCCATTGCCATGGCCAGGCTGCCATTGATGGTGTCGACGGATATGCCGCGCCGCACAGCCTTCTCGGTATCTACCTCGAAGCGCCAGTACTCGTAGGGTTCCGCCATGTAGGTATCTACGTCAACCAGGCCCTCGGCATCCTCGAACATCTTGACCATATCGGTCGCCACCTGGCGGCGCGTCTCGGCATCCGGACCGTAGACCTCGGCAACAACCGTCTGCAACACAGGTGGTCCCGGTGGCATTTCAACGATTGCCATGCGGGCGCCCAGCCTGTCAGCTATCGGTTTCAGCAGGTGTCTGGCGACGACCGCAATTTCATGGCTGCCGCGTTCACGATCCTCCTTGTCTTTCAGCATGACCAGCAGGTCACCTTCCCAGGGACGTTGCCTGAGATAGTAATGTCTGACCATGCCGTTGAAATTGAATGGCTGGGCGGTACCTGCGTAGCTTACGATGGCCGTGACTTCCGGAATTTCCTTGACTGCCTCGGCCAGTGCATTCAGTACGTTGGCGGTATCCGGCATTGCCGTGCCTTCCGGCATGTTCACTATCACGGAAAATTCCGGCTTGTTGTCAAACGGCAGCATTTTCACCGGTACGGTCTGCGTGTAGAAGGTCACACACAGGGCGGCTGTGGTGACGATAATCGTGATCAGGAACACCACGCCGAGCTTGCGGTTGTTGATCAGCGGCATGATGATCGGGCGGTAGACCTTCTCGATAAACTTGTGGGTTCTCTTCTCCCTGGCCTCGGCACGTTTCAGTGCCGCATGCCGCGGTGCGAGCTTGACCGCCATCCATGGCGTGAAGATGAACGCCGCAATCAGTGAAAAGAACATGGCTGACGAGCCCAGCACCGGAATCGGGCGCATGTAGGGACCCATCAGGCCGCTGACCCAGCCCATCGGCAGCAGCGCCGAGATGATAGTGAAGGTTGCGAGGATGGTGGGGTTGCCAACCTCGCGCACCGCGTCGATGGCCACCGCCACGCTGGTTTTGCCCAGCAACAGCCAGCGCCGGAAAATATTCTCAACGACGACGGTTGCATCATCGACCAGAATACCGATGGAGAAGATCAGTGCGAACAGACTGACGCGGTCGATGGTGTAGTCGACCATCATGGCCCACCAGATAGTCAGCAGGATCACCACGGGTATGACCGCGATGACGACAATCGCGGCGCGCATACCCATACCAAAGAGACACAGGAAGGAAACGATAACGACAGTTTCCAGCATCGCCTGCAGCAACTCGTTGACCTTGTCATCTGCAGTCTTGCCGTAATCACGGGATACCGTGACATGGACATTCGCGGGAATAAGATCTTTCTTGAGTTCATCCACCTTGCCCAGAATCCGGTGCGCAATGGTGACGCCATTGGTGCCCTTCTTCTTCGCGATGGCAATGGTAACCGCCGGGTTACCGTGCGGTGACTCGACCCCGCCTTCGTGAGCCGGACCAGTGAAGTAAGAAACCATCTGGGTCGGATCAGCGGGCTCCTGTGAAACCCGCGCCACGTCCCGCACATACACCGGCGAGCCATTGCGAATACCGATAACCAGTCGACCGATTTCCTTCGCATTGGTCAGGAACGAGCCGGTGCGGACCGAGAAGGACAGGCCGCCGGATTCGACATCACCGGCAGTCTGCTCCGCGTTGGCTGTCTGGATTGTCTGCGCGACCTGTTGCAGGCTGATGCCGTAGCCCGACAGCCGTTCCGGCATGACCTCGACGCGCACCTGGTCTGCTCGACCGCCAACGACGAAACCTTTGCCGGCGCCATCCACTCCACCCAGCCGCTGCAGCACGTCCAGGGCCAGCAACCTCAATGCGCCGTCGTCAATATCATCTGACCACAGCGTCAGCGTGACAATCGGTACGTCGTCCACAGCAACCGGCTTGATCAGCGGCATTTGCACATGGGGTGGAATCTTGTCCATGTTGGACAGGACCTTGTCGCGCACCTTGACGATCGACTCGCCCATGTCCTCGCCTACCAGGAAGCGGACGGTCACCATGGCCTTGCCGCGTTCGGTCGCCGTGTAGGTGTGACGCACCCCGGGAATTTCCAGCAGCAGCCGTTCCAGAGGCTCGGTGACCAGGCTGGATACCTGCTCGGCGGATGCACCGGGGTACTGGACAAATACATCAATCATCGGCACCGAGATCTGCGGGTCTTCCTGTCGTGGCGTGAAGAACAGACCCATCAAACCGACCAGCAGCGCCACGATGAGTATCATGGGTGTCACCGGTGAGGTGATAAACAGGCGTGCAATCCTGCCTGCAATGCCCAGCGAATAGGCCTCAGCCTGCGCTGGCGATGAAAATTGACGTTCTTGCTCAGCCATAATTGATATCCGTCTTGTTATCTGCCGTAGCAGCTATGCCTGATTCAACCCAGGACCCGTGCAGCCGGAAACCGGTGCGGGCCTATTTAATCTAGTCCCATGAATTGCTGTTTTCGCTTTCCTCGACACCGCTCACGACAACCCTTTCCCCGACGCGCAAACCGGACAGAATGGCAACTCCGTCGGTCCCCACCTCGTCCCCGGTCCTGACCAGTCGCAGTTCACGCACATTCTGTTCGTTCATGACATAGATGCCGGGCAGACTGCCGCGCCAGACCAGAGCACTCCTCGGCACCACCGGCAATTCACGCACCTTGGCATTGATGTCACTGAGCATGACCTCGGCATACATGCCGGCACCACCGGGCGCACCCGGCGGCAGGTCGAGTTTGACCGTCACAGTGTGCCGGTCAGGATCGGCAATCGGGAATATCTGCGCCACACGGACCTGCACGTTTACATTGCCCACATCGAGGCGGGCAGGAAAAACCATGCCTTTCTTGACGCCGGGCATCAGCCGGGCCGGCACTTCGAGACGAATCTGCAACTGCGACATGTCGGAGAACTTCAGCAGCGGCTGGCCAGGCTGTACCGGATCACCAACCTCGACCAGTTTCTTTGAGATAACACCCTTGAAAGGGGCAAGTGACTTGGCATCACGGATTTTCGTATCGATTTCCTCGATGCTGGCACGTGCCGCCGCCAGCTGGCCACGCGCCTGTTCGATCTGGGTACCGTATGAGTAGAGCTGCGCATGGCGGTCCAGCCCGGGAGAACTGCTCCCGGAAAAACTCTGCATCGGGTTCGTGAAATTGCGCATGATGGAACTCATACCGCCCATCATGTCATTGCTCTGGCCACCATAGGGTGAGACCCACTCCCTTGAATACTGGACGCCAGCGTTACGCAGCGCTGCCTCGGCATTCGCGAAATTGGCCCAGGCGGCGCGTCGCTTGGCCAGCAGGTCGTCGGTATTGATGGTGATCAGTTCAACGCCTTCCTCGAACAGGTCACCCTCTTCACCGGCAATACTCTCGATACGGCCGGGTATCTGTGCGGAGAACGTGACATCCTTGATAGGCACGACGGTGCCACCCAGGCTCACGGTTGCGCCGACCGGCACTCCGGGAACAGTTATTACGGATTCACCTGCCCCCAGCACGGATACGGGGATAACGCTCACAAGAGCGGAAAGAATACCGACAAGAGCTATCTTTTTGATTAACATCGTTGAACCTCAATACTTGCAGAATGTTTTTTGAACAGACCTGCGCAAGTTTCGATATATACTGTACCTGCGCATCACTGCCCAGTTTGTTAATCTCGAACCGACCCCGCCGGATACCTGACAACTCGCTGACGGCGGGCAACAGCAAGAATGCTGTTGCCACGCCTGGCAGACTGTTTTACCTGAACCGTTCTCAGGCACGACCCATGACAGTGAAGCTTTTGATGAACGGACCGGCCATGCGCGGATCCTTGATCATGGCACCGTAATCACCCACCTCGAACTTGAGCTTTCTGGAGGTATAAGCCATACCCAGCCCCATCATACCCGGCGGTTTCGCCAACCATTTATTCCAGTTATCAAACGTGGCACGCAAATCCCAGTTCAGCTGTTCGCCGTTATAGATGCCAGCCGAAGTTGCCTTGCCATTCTCAACCTTGATAAAGCCACGCGGGGTGTCTTCACCATCGAACCCGTAGGCGATAACCGAATTGAAATTGATTTTTGCCAGCGCGTCCGAAAGATCCGGCTCGGCATTCCACTGTTCCATGTAGCTCTTCATCCACTCATCTGAGAATAGATCTGCCATTGTTTGCCTCCGAATGATTTTTGATGATCTATACAGCGTACGTGCCCGGGGCACTTTTTCTGTATTAGTAAAAATACATATAAAAGAATATCTTGGTGCAGTCTATAGACATACGTATACATCATATCCTGTCAGCCCGTTAACGCCTATAGACCTAGGTGCATATCCTTGCCAAAAAACGACCTGCGATCGGTCCTGAAAATCATCAAAACTGTCACTAATGCGATGATAGTGCGTCAAACTCTGTATGGAAATAAAAATTCAGGCAAGGCTCAACAATTTTCTGGCGATGCCCGATATATGTCTGGTGGTCACCCCTTGTCAAAATAAATTACATATGTACTGCAGGGATTATAATCATTACTTACTGTTTATACTCGTTTTTTATGTTTTTATCATCAACAGGGCGTCACAATATTTTACCCTGACCACCGGTTAATCACCCTTATTTATTAATTGTTATTTATTTTTGTATTACAAAACAGCAAATTGTGCAACCCGGAACGAATATTGCTGTATTGCAGGCATAGAGTTGACGCACAAACCGTGGAGAGAACGTGGCACAAAACAACCAGGATGGGATCGAGGCAATCAGTGAACAGCGCCTGAATGACCGGCGCCGGCTTTCACTTGAAACCCTGTACGGCGCCTTGTTCAAGAGCCGGCGCCGGCATGCCCGCCGCGATGATGACAGGATAAACACCTATCTTGACTGGCACGGCCACCTGCCGCTGCTTGCCACCGTCGTGATCATCCTGCTGTGTTTTGCCGATGCATTCCTGACTACTGTATTGCTCAGCAAGGGTGCGGTGGAAGTCAACATCCTGATGGACTGGCTGATCCAGAAAGACCTGCAAACATTCACGATCGTCAAGATGGCCGTAACCGGTGTGGCGCTGATAGTCCTGGTCATGCACTACAATTTCCTGATCTACCGGTACATTGCGGTCCGCTATGTCATGTATGCACTGATCCCGCTGTACTCCCTGCTGATCCTGCACGAGCTGAACATGCTGTCCAGTATCTAGCCGCCGGCCCGGGCTCGGGCTACAGCTGTTCCGTTCGAGCGTCGACGGCCAGCAGTCCGCCTGGCGCCCGGTTTCGTCCGCAGCCCGCCCTGAATCAGCAGCAGCTCCGAATCCGGTCACTGTATCATCGGGCGGTTTACTGGTACCTTTGCCAGCAGGAAACCGGGGTACCCGGCACTGCTACCTCAACCCGAGCCCAAGGAGCACACATGAATTCACCACATACTTCCAGCAATAACCTGGTCCGTGACAGCGGCGTCGCCCTGTTGCTGGCAGCGCTGCTTGGCGGCACGGCGGCCTGCACCACCACCAACCCGTATACCGGGGAACAGGAAGTCACGAAGACCACCAAGGGCGCCGGCATGGGCGCACTGGGCGGTGCCATCCTGGGCGCCATTGCCGGTGATAATCGCAAAAGCATCCTGATCGGCGCCGGCATCGGCGCGCTCGCCGGTGGTTCGGTTGGCTATTATATGGACCAGCAGGAGAACAAGCTGCGCGAACAGCTGCGCAATACCGGCGTGAGCGTGACGCGCGATGGAAACAACATCATCCTGAACATGCCCGGCAATGTGACTTTTGCAACCAACTCAAGCGACATATCGGCTAACTTCTACCAGGTACTCAACTCCGTGGCGCTGGTCATCAACGAATTCGAGAAGACCTATGTGGACGTCACCGGGCATACCGACAGCACCGGCGCCGATGATTACAACATGCAGCTATCGGTCGCCCGTGCCAGCAGCGTGGCGCGCTATCTTGAATCACGCAATGTACTGTCGCAGCGTATCTACACCAAAGGCATGGGCGAAACCAGACCCATCGCCAGCAACGACACCCCCGAAGGTCGTGCCCGGAACCGGCGTGTCGAGATCATCCTCAGCCCGATCACCTGATCCGGCCGGCCAGGGCACGGGTTCCGGGCCCTGGCCGGTTTTCACTCCCCCCTCCCCGCCAGGCCAGTCCGCCGCATCAACGGACTGTGTCAAGTTCCCGCACCGCTTGCCGATTGCATCGTAAGCGGACTGTCCGTACTGCGCCCCCGGGCACAGACCGGCAGCACATAATCATGCACACCCTGGCAGCAGGGAGCTAACCGACGCCCGACCAACTATCATGCAAGCGAACCCACAGACACATGCCCGTTCGTCGGCCCTGCTCGATGACTGCCGCGATCTGGTCCTGGCAAGCATGCAGGCAGCCCTGAATAAGTTCTTTGATAACAGCTACATAGCGTTCCAGGAGTTTGCCGGCAAGGCCCAGTCAGACAGTTTGCAGATTCGCTTCATGGAAGCAATGAGCATCATCGAACGCAACCGCAGCCGGGTGGAAGGCACCTTCCTGGAGGCTATCCGCCGCAGCTTTGCCGGGTTCGGCAGCGGCCAGCCGGCAAGTCATGCAATACCGGTCATGCGCGGCAGCCGGCTCAGCCTGCAAAGCATGGAAGAATGCGATATTCAGGTGGCGCTGCAGAACATGGTCGAAAGTGCCTGTGTCAGTGCCAGCCATAACCTGAACGCCATCCGCCAGCGGCTGTCCGTGCTGAACAACGGCCGCTTGCTGGAAGAGGACGCCATACCCGGCGGGCCACAGTGCCTGGCCAACGCATTCGACAGTGCGCTTGCGACTATGGTGCTGGAACACGAAACACGACTGGTGGTCTATTTTCTCTTCGACCGGGTGGTGATGCGCAAGTCGTATCTGCTCTACGAGGAGTACAACCAGCGCCTGGTCAGGGCCGGGATCCTCCCCAACCTGATTTACGAGGTACACAAGAATCCGGTACCGGCGCACAGCGCACCGCGACCCTCCGGCGGACACGCCGATACAAAGACCGCCGCGCATCACCGGGGCCACCCGCAAGCTGCAGACAACCGCCCTGCAGGCGAGTCGTTGTCGGATGTGGTTTTCCAGGACATCCTCAGCCTGATGTCACGCAGCGACCGCCAGCCAGGCGGAATCGCTGCCGGCAATGACGGCAACAGCGAGGCCCTTAAACCTCTACCCCGCAGCAAACTGGTCTCGGCACTGACCAGCCTGCAACGCAACAGCCAGGGTGGCGCGGGGTCCGGGCATGCAGCAATTCCGGAGGCGGCCGGCAACGCCCAGCAGGAACAGTTCATCAGCAGCATGGTGTCACAGCTGTCGGCGGAACGGGAACATCTGTTCAACGGTATCGATCGCCGCCGCCTGCCCAGCATCGACATCAAATTGATCGAACTGGTGGGCATGATGTTCGAGTACATGCTGCGCGATGAGAATCTGCCAAGTGTCGCCAAGGCAGAACTCAGCCGCCTGCATACCCCCTACCTCAAGGTAGCGGTACTAGACAACCGCCTGTTCACCAATAGCGAACACCCGGCCCATGCCCTGCTCAATGCGCTGGCCGAGGCGGCGACAAAATGGGTATTCCCCGGTAACCTGGAACGCGGCATCTTCCCCTGTCTGTGCCACATTGTGCAGCGCATCATCGATGAATTCGATACCCATCTGGGTATCTTCGATGAACTGCTCGGATTTCTCGCCAATACGGTGAAGAATCTGGAGGACCGTGCTGCTGCAATTGAAGAACGCTCACGACAGGCCGCGGCCGGCAAGGAAAAACTGGCTGTGGCGCGCGAACGTGCCGCCCGCGCCATTGAGTTGCGGGTGACCGGCCATAAGGTGCCGACCGCCCTGCGCAAGGTGCTTGGCGATATCTGGCTCGACAAGCTGATGTTCATATTCCTGCGCGAACCGGATGCGGACAACAGCCCGGCCTGGCAACTCGCCACCCAGGCGATCGAATCCATTGTCTGGAGTGTCGAACCGCGCGATTCCCGGACGGCACGCGAGGAACTACAAACACGACTGCCCGACCTGCACCTGCAGCTGGTCGAGACACTCGATACGCTGGCGGTGTACGGCAGCAGCGACAATTCAGCCCAGCTCAAGCTCATACGCAGCCTGCAACAAGCGGCCGCAGCGGGTGCTGTCGAAAAACAGATGCCGGCGGATACTCGTCAGGCGGCCGCCGTTAGCGCGCAGGATGCGCCGGCAGAAGCTGAGCGTGCGGAAGACGACCCGGCAGCGGCTGAGAAGATGAATGCAGACGAGGTCGCGCTAACCGCGGCGGAGGAACAGGCACTGGAAGCACTCCGGGATATCAGATTCGGCAGCTGGTTTGTCTTCGAACAGGATGGTGACCGTCCGGCACAGCGAGTCAAGCTGTCCTGGTTCTCGCAGGTATCCGGTAACTACATGTTTGTCGACGGCATGGGAGTACGTGCTGTCACCTGCAAACATCACGAGCTTGCCGCATTGCTGGTCAGGGGCAAGGCGCGCATCATCGACAATGAACAGCAACCGTTCATCCAACGTACGCTGCGCCGGATCCGCAAGTTGCTTGGCAGTTCGTCACAGTAACAGAGGATTCAACCATGTTCATTAGAAGAGGGACCTGTCATGAGCATAAGTAAGACATATACCGGCGACATGCGCCGGGAGGATCGCCTGCCGGTCAGCCATGAGATACGTGCTATCGACCGGACGACAGGCATTGAACTGGGCCGCGTGGTGAATATCAGCAGTGACGGCATCATGTTGCTCGGCGTGCATCCGGTCATGGAACACAGCATCCTGGAGCTTGCGCTGGAGTTTCGTGACAGTGCAGCAGGAACGATCGCGGTAGGCGTGGAGAGCCTGTGGTGTCATTCAAACGATGATCGCAGCATGTTCTGGAGCGGGCACTTCATCATCGACATATCCGCACAGGACCTGGAACGACTGCTCGGAATGGCCGGCTAGCGCAGCGCACCCCGGCTGCCTGCAACTGCAGCAGCCCTGCGGCCGGGGGCAACCGGGACGCCGGGCTACTGAGCCACCCCGGCCGCGGCCGGGTCGAGGTACACATCGATACCACAGCGGCCGTGGATGCGGGTGATCGGCAAATCCGCACAGTGCCGCCAGCGTTGCACAGCCTCGCGCTTGGCCTGACCCGTGACCAGCGCCAGCACCATGCAGGTATCGTTCAGAGCCGCGACCCCCAGGCTGACGCGTTCGGCCGGCGGCTTCGGGGCATCGAATACCGCGTGCACCAGTTCCTCCGCGGCATGCGCCTGCCCGGGAAACAGGCTCGCGGTGTGGCCGTCCTCCCCCAGTCCCAGCAACACCATGTCGAAGGGGCGTGCCGCATCGATCACCGTTGCGTAATCACGGGCCGCTGCAATCGCACCCTGTTCGGCGGGAATGACATGCACGTTCTGCGGC
>Ga0210144_1000940_pt1 | contig 13137 bp, 14 predicted proteins | sample Muzzi_PWA_D2_FD_185532 | JGI IMG/M metagenome (GOLD analysis project Ga0210144, IMG submission 185532) | Wetland microbial communities from San Francisco Bay, California, USA, that impact long-term carbon sequestration - Muzzi_PWA_D2 (SPAdes) | ecosystem: Environmental > Aquatic > Marine >...
GAGAACCTGCGCTCCGGGGGCGAGGAGGAGAGCTTCTTCTCGCGCGTCCGCCGCGCCTTCGGTTGACATTTGGGCGCGGTGATTCGCTTGGCAGTGAGATGCAGCCCCGAGCAGGCCGAGCTGGTGCTCGCCGAGCTGACCGTGCTGGCGCCGAACGGGGTCGAGGAGGAGCGCGGGCCGGGGTACGTCGAGTACGCGATCTACGGCGGCGAGGGGGAGCTGCCCGAGCTGGGCGACGTCGAGGCGGCGGCCGGCGCCGGGCTGGTCGAGGTCGTCTCGACCGAGGTCCCCGACGATTGGGCCGACCGCTGGCAGGACTTCCACAAGCCGCAGCTGGTCGGCGGCCGCATCTGGTTGCGGCCCTCCTGGGAGGAGCCCCGGGAGGGCGCCCTGGACGTCGTGGTCGACCCGGGCCGGGCCTTCGGCACCGGCGCCCACCCAACCACCCGTCTCTGCCTCGAGCTGTTGCTGGAGCTGGCCGCGGAGGGGAGCGCCTCCGGCCCTCTCACCGACCTCGGTACCGGCTCCGGCGTTCTCGCGATCGCCGCCACGAAGCTGGGCTGGGGCCCGGTGACCGGCTACGACCACGAGCCTGCGGCCCTTGATGCCGCGGCCGCCAACGCGGCGGCGAACGGGGTGAAGGTCGAGCTGGGCCGAGTGAATCTGCGCGAGACCGTCCCCGAGCCGGCACCGACCGTCGTGGCCAACCTCACCGCTCCCGTGCTGGGGGGCCTGGCCGTCCAGCTCGGCGACCGGGGAGGGGGCCGGGGGAGTCCTCTCCGGAGCCTCCCCGCTGTTGCTCCGGGGAGGGCTTCCCCGGTCCCCGCCGTGCTCGTCTGCTCCGGCCTCCTGCCGTCGGAGGCGGACCAGGTCGCCGCTGCCTTCGGCCCGACTGGACTGTCGGAGGTCGAGCGCCGGGTCGAGGGCGACTGGGCGGCGCTGCTGCTGCGCCGGCCCGACGCCGACGCATGACGTATGTTTTCGCCGATGCTGGCGACGATCGGCGATCCGGGCTACAAGATCGGGCTCTTCCTGCACATCCTGGCGGTGGTGGTCGCGCTCGGGCCGACCTTCGGCTACCCCTTCTTCTTCTCGATGGCGCCGCAGTTCCCGCGGGCGACCCCGGCGATCCTCGCCGGGATCCAGAAAACCGACCGCATCCTCGTCAACCCCGGGATGCTCGTCCTCCTGTTGGCGGGCATCTACCTGCTCGCCGATGGTCCCTGGGAGGCCGGCGACGCCTACATCAGCATCGGCTTCCTGGCGATCGTCATCCTGCTCGGACTCCAGCACGGCTTCTTCCGGCCGCAGACCCAGCGGGCCAGGGAGCTGGCCGAACGGGACCTGAAATCGGGCGACGCGCTCAGCGACGAGTTCGAAGCGCTGGGCCAGAGGATCGGCCAGATCGGGACGCTGGCCGGGCTGATCGTGGTCGTGACGATCTTCTTCATGACCTACAAGCCCTTCCTGTGATCGCCCGACCCTGACGGCCATGCCCGACGGCGGCCGCCGCCTCGATCCCTCCCTGCCGGTGGCGATGTTCGACTCCGGGGTCGGGGGGCTGACCGTCCTGCACGAGTGCCTGGTCTCGCTGCCCGCCGAGGACTTCGTCTACCTCGGCGACACCGCGGTCTTTCCCTACGGCAGCCGCGACCCAGCCTGGCTGCGGGAGCGGATCCGCTCGATCGCCGGCCTGCTGCTCGACGGCGGCGCGAAGCTGCTCGTGATCGCCTGCAACACGGCGACCTCGGTCGGCGAGGACGTCGCGCGCGAGGTCGCGAATCAGTGCGGCGTCGACGTGGTGCCGGTGGTCGAGCCACAGGCGGAGATCGCAGCGGCGATCACGGCGAGCGGCAGGGTGGGAGTGCTGGCGACGCCGAACACGGTCGAGAGCGGCGCCTACCACCGCGCGCTCGAGTCCCAAGGGCGTGCCCTGGAGGTGACCGAGGTCGAGGCTCCCGACCTGGCGCCATTCATCCAGGACGGCTCTCCCTTCGACCAGGGCGTGGTCGACATGGCGCGCGCCTACTGCGCGCCGCTGAAGCGGGCCGAGATCGACACCCTGATCCTCGGCTGCACCCACTATCCGCTCGTGGCGCCGATGCTGCAGCGCATCCTCGGGCGCGACGTCCGCCTGGTCAGCGGCGGCCACGCGGTCGCCGCCGGCGTCCAGCGCGCCCTCGACTGGCGCGATCTCGGCCGCGACGGGGAGGAGGAGGGCGAGTACCGGTTCCTCTGCACCGGGGCGGTCGACTCCTTCCGCGAGCTCGGCACCCGCTTCCTGCAGATGCCGTTGGGGAGCGTCGAGGGGATCGAGGTGCCGGGGTCCGACTACCCTTAGTGCCGTGAGCGCTCTGGAGCAGGTTCAGGCCGACGTGCGCACCGCGATGAAGGCGGGCGAGCGCGAGCGCGCCGCGGCGCTGCGGATGATCGTCGACTCGCTCCAGCAGGACGCGAAGCTGGGGGAGGGCGACGAGGTCAAGGTCCTGCAGCGCGAGCGCAAGAAGCGGCTCGAGGCGGCCGAGGCCTACCGCGAGGCCGGCCGCTCCGCACAGGCCGACTCGGAGAGCCACGAGGCGGAGCTGATCGAGGGCTACCTGCCGGCGCAGCTCTCCGATGAGGAGCTGGCCGAGCTGGTCGAGGCGGCGGTCGCCGAGAGCGGCGCCACCGAACAGCGGCAGATGGGTCAGGTGATGTCGGCGCTGATGCCGAAGGTCGGCGGCCGGGCGGACGGCAAGCGGGTCAGCGCGGCGGTTCGGAAGCATCTTGGCTCGTAGGCAGCTGACCCTCGACAACAGCGTCGCCGCCGAGCTGGCGGGTTCCGAGGACGCGGTGCTGCGCGAGCTGCGCGGCCACCTCGACTGCGACTTCCACCTGCGCGGCAACGTGCTGACCCTCGACGGCAGCTCCGACGACGTGCAGACGGCGGCCAGCGTCGTCGACGAGCTGGTCGACCTGATCGAGCAGGGCCACGAGGTCGCGCCCGGGACGATCGAAGCGGTCACCGGGGCGCTCGACGCCCACGAGAACCCCGCCCAGATCCTCGAGGACGTCGTCTGGCGGCACCGCAACACGAAGGTGGCGCCGAAGACGCTCAACCAGAAGCGCTACGTCGACTCGATCCGCCGCCACACAGTCACCTTCGGGATCGGCCCTGCCGGCACCGGCAAGACCTTTCTCGCGGTCGCGATGGCGGCCGCCGCGCTCGCCGAACGCGAGGTGCAACGGATCATCCTCACCCGCCCCGCGGTCGAGGCCGGCGAGCGGCTCGGCTTCCTGCCGGGCGACATCCAGGCCAAGGTCGACCCCTACCTGCGGCCGCTCTTCGACGCCCTCTACGACATGCTCGACCCCGACCGGGTCAACGGCTACTTCGAGCGCGGCGTGATCGAGGTCGCGCCGCTGGCGTTCATGCGCGGGCGCGCGCAGCCGCTGACCAGCGCCGTTCTCACTCCCGACGGATTCCGCCAGATCGGTCGTTTGAAGGTGGGCGATCTCGTGATCGGGTCCGATGGCCGCCCCACGCCTGTCCTCGGTGTTCATCCGCAGGGACGCAAGGAGGTGTATCGGTTGTGGACCCAGGACGGTGCGTCCACCGTTTGCTGCGGGGAGCACCTGTGGCACGTGCTCACTGCCGAGGACCGCCGCCGCGGCAAGCCGGGTCGTGTGCTCGAGACGCGGGAGATGGCCGGGCGCCTTCGTGCTGCCCATCGGCACCGTTACGAATTGCCCATGCTTTCGGCGCCTGTCGAGCTTCCCCGCCGTGAGACGCCCCTCGACCCCTATGCCCTCGGTCTCCTGCTTGGGGACGGGTGTCTAACTGCGACGACCACGCCAACCTTCGCGACGGCCGACCCGGAGCTTGCCGCTGCACTGGAGGAGCTGCTCGACGGCATCGAGTTGAAGCCCAAGAGCGATGTGGACTACGTCCTTCGGCATGTCGCTGGCAGGCGGGGCGGTGTGATCGTCGCCAACCCGATCACGGCGACACTGCGGGAGCTTGGGGTCGCCGGCACGAGGTCCGCGACGAAGTTCGTGCCCGAGCTGTACCTTCGAAACTCCCCCGAGGTCCGCCTCGGGGTTCTTCAGGGCCTCCTCGATAGCGATGGCGGCCCGGTGACCCAGAGTGGCCGGACCTGCAGGATCCAGTACGCGACCTGCTCCGAGCGGTTGACGGCGGACGTGATCTTCTTGGTCCGCTCTCTGGGTGGCGTGGCCTATGTCGGGCGGCGGGCGGCGGCAGGTCGGCCGCCAGGCCGAGCAGGAGGCCGCCCGGTGCACCATCGCTCCGACGCATTCGTGCTCGACATCCGTCTACCAGATGCGATCGAACCATTTCGGTTGGCGCGAAAGCGCGATCGATACCTCGAGCACGGGGGCGGGCGCCCGATGCGCTTCGTGCACGCGATCGAGCCGGCCGGGGAGGAAGAGACCGTGTGCATCCAGGTGGCTTCCGAAGACTCCCTCTATGTGACGGACGATTTCATCCTCACTCACAACACGCTCAACGACTCCTTCGTGATCCTCGACGAGGCGCAGAACACCAGCCCCGAGCAGATGAAGATGTTCCTCACCCGGCTCGGCTTCAACTCGCGGATGGTCGTGACCGGCGACGTCACCCAGATCGACCTGCCGGCCGACCGGCGCTCCGGCCTGATCGTCGTCCGCGACATCCTCAGCGCGGTCCAGGACATCGAGTTCGTCCACTTCGGCGGCGAGGACGTCGTCCGCCACAAGTTGGTGCAGCGGATCGTCGCCGCCTACGGCGAGCACGCCGAGCGGCAGGGGGGCCCGCCGGCGGCGGACGCGGATGGCGGCTGACCTCGGCGACGTGCCGCCCGAGCTGCGGCCGGCCGCGGCGGCGGCACTGGGGGCGGCCGGGGTCGCCGACGGCCACCTGGCGATCGAGCTGGTCGACGAGGGCCGGATCCGCGACCTGAACCGCCAGCACCGCGGCCGCGACGCGCCCACCGACGTCCTCGCCTTCCCGGTCGACGGCGCCGGGCCCGCCGCCGGTCCGCGGGAGCTGGGCGACGTGGCGATCTGCCCGCCCCACTGCAGCGACGTGACCGAGGCGGCCGTGCACGGCGTCCTGCACCTCTGCGGCTACGACCACGAGAGCGACGACGGCGAGATGCTGCGGTTGCAGGCTGACGTTCTCGCCGAGCTGCGGTGACGCGGGCAGGCTTCATAGGTTTGGCCGGGCGGCCCAACGTCGGCAAGTCGACCCTGGTCAACGCGATGGTCGGCAGCCACGTGGCGATCGTCTCCGTCCGCCCCCAGACGACCCGGCGGGCGATCCGCGGGATCGCCACCGACGAGGAGGCCGGCCGGCAGCTGGTGCTGGTCGACCTGCCGGGCGTGCAGCGCCCGCGCGACGTGCTGACCGAGCGGATGCGGAGCCGCGTCGAGCGCGAGCTGGCCAATTCCGACGTCGCCCTGCTGGTCGTCAACGGGCAGGAGGGGATCGGCCCCGGCGATCGCTTCATCGCCCGCAACCTGCTCGCCGCCAACGGCGAGATCCACACGGTCTGCGCGGTCAACAAGATCGACGGCGCCGGTCCCAACCAGCTGGTCCCGGTGCTGGCCGAGGCGGCGGAGCTGGACGGGGTCGACGAGGTCTTCCCGGTCAGCGCCCGCAGCGGCGAGGGGCTGGACGCACTAGTAGAGCGGCTCGGCGAGCTGATGCCCGAGGGCCCATTCCTCTATCCGCCCGAGGACAGCAGCGACCAGTCGAGCGAGCTGCTGCTCGCCGAGCTGATCCGCGAGCAGGTCCTCAACCGCACCCGCGAGGAGATCCCCCACTCGGTCGAGGTCGCGGTCGAGGAGGTGCGGGAGCGCGAGGACGGGTTGCGGGTCGTGCGGGCGGAAATCTGGGTCGAGTCGGAGTCCCAGAAGGCGATCCTGATCGGCCGCGGCGGCTCGAAGGTGGGGGAGGTCGGCGCCGCCGCTCGCCGCTCGCTGGAAGCCGAGCTGGGCGCCCGGGTCCATCTCGACCTGCAGGTCCGCCTGCGCCGCCGCTGGCGCCGCGACGAGGACCTGCTGGATCGGCTCGGCATCGAGTAACTACGATTGCCCGGTGTTCGAGCAGGTGCGTTTCGACGAGCGCGGGCTGGTCCCGTGCATCGCCCAGCACTTCGCCAGCGGCGAGGTGCTGACGCTCGCCTACGCGAACGAGGAGGCGCTGCGGCTCACCGTCGAGACCGGGGAGGTCCATTTCTACAGCCGCTCCCGGGAACGGATCTGGCGCAAGGGCGAAGACTCGGGCAACGTCCTGCGGCTGCGGCAGCTTCGCGTCGACTGCGATCTCGACGCGGTCGTCGCCCTGGTCGAGCCGGCCGGGCCCGCCTGCCACACCGGCGAGCGCTCCTGCTTCTACCGCGAGCTGGAGGGCTCCGCGGCGGTCGAGGTCGACGGTCCCGCCGCCGAGGGCGAGCCGGCGCCGCTCGCCCACGAGGCGCTGGCGACGCTGGAGCGCACCCTGCGCGACCGCGCCGCCGAGCGGCCGCGGGGCAGCTACACGGTGAAGCTGCTCGACGATCCGGCCCTGATCGGGGCCAAGGTCTCCGAGGAGGCGGAGGAGGTCGTCCGCGCGGCCCGCGAGGAGTCCGACCAGCGGGTCGCCGAGGAGGCCGCCGACCTGCTCTACCACCTGAGCGTCCTGCTCGCCTCGCGCGGGGTACCGCAGTCCGCGGTGATGGAGGTGCTGAATGGCCGTCGTGGCTGAGAGCGACCTGAAGCTGGAGCCGACCCTCGAGGAGGCGCGCGAGCTGGCGACGCGCGGCAACGTCGTCCCGGTCCGCGCCACCTTCGTCGACGACTGCGAGACCCCGGTCTCGGCTTTCCTGAAGCTGCGGGCCGGCGAGCCGGAGGGCGCGCCATGCTTCCTGCTGGAGTCCGCCGAGCAGGGTCAGGTCGGCCGCTACTCCTTCGTCGGGATCAGGCCGCGCTCGACCCTGCGCTGGAGCGACGGCCGGCTCTCGGAGGCCGGGGGCGGCGAGGCCGCGGCCCCCGACCCCTACGCCGCTGTGGCCGAGCGGCTCGGCCGGTACCGGCCGGCCCCGGTCGAGGGCCTGCCTCCGTTCGCCGGCGGCGCCGTCGGCTTCTTCGGCTACGACCTGGTGAGGACGGTGGAGCCGCTGGGCGAGCCGAACCCCGACCCGCTCGGGCTGCCCGACATGGCGCTGATGGTCACCGACGTGCTGCTCGCCTTCGACCACCTGCGCCACGAGCTGACGATCCTCGCCTGCGCCTTCGCCTCGGAGGACGGCGGCATCGAGGCGGCCTACGGGCGCGCCGCGGAGGCGATCGCCGACGTGCGGCGGCGGCTGCGCGGCGCCGTCCCGGTCCCCGAGCGGCCGGCGATCGCCGATCCCCCCGAGTTCGTCTCCAACCTGGAGCGCGAGGAGTTCGAAGCCGCGGTGAGCCGGATCGTCTCCTACGTCCACGCCGGCGACGCCTTTCAGGTCGTGCCCTCGCAGCGCTTCTCGGCGCCGGCGCCGGTCGAGGCGTTCTCGGTCTACCGCGGCCTGCGCGCCGTCAACCCCTCCCCCTACATGTACTTCCTCGAGTTCGGCGACTTCCAGATCGCCGGCGCCTCGCCCGAGCCGCTGGTCAAGGTCACCGGCAGGCGGGTCGAGACCCGGCCGATCGCCGGCACCTACCCGCGCGGCAGCGACGAGGAGGAGGACCGCCGCCTGGCCGAGCGCCTCGTCAACGACCCCAAGGAGCGGGCCGAGCACGTGATGCTGGTCGACCTCGGCCGCAACGACCTCGGCCGCGTCTGCGAGTACGGCAGCGTCGCGGTCGACGAGCTGATGGTCGTGGAGACCTACTCGCACGTGCTGCACATCGTCAGCCAGGTCTCCGGCACGCTGCGCGAGGGGGTCGGGGCGATGGACGTGCTGCGCTCGGCGCTGCCGGCCGGCACCCTCTCCGGCGCTCCGAAGGTGCGGGCGATGCAGATCATCGACGAGCTGGAGCCGGTCAAGCGCTGCTCCTACGGCGGCGCGATCGGCTACCTGTCGTGGAACGGCGACCTCGACACCGCGATCCACATCCGCACCGTGGTCGTCAAGGACGGCCAGATCCACGTGCAGGCCGGCGGCGGCACGGTCGCCGACGCGCAGCCCGCCTACGAGTACAACGAGTCGGTCAACAAGGCCAAGGCCGTCTTCCGCGCGGTCGAGATGGCCTGCGAGCAGCCGGACTGGAGCTGACGGTGAAGGTCCTCGTGATCGACAACTACGACAGCTTCACCTACAACCTCGTCCAGTACCTGGGCGAGCTCGGGGCGGAGATCGAGGTCGTCCGCAACGACGTCGCGGGCGCGGAGGAGCTGCTCGGGCGCGGCGCCGACCGCCTCGTCGTCTCGCCGGGGCCGTGCACGCCGAAGGAGGCCGGGGTGTCGGTCGAGGCGATCCGCGCCTTCGCCGAGGCCGGGACGCCGGTGCTCGGGGTCTGCCTCGGCCATCAGTCGATGGTCGAGGCGTTCGGCGGCCGCACCGTGCAGGGCGACCCGATCCACGGCAAGGACGCCGAGATCGAGCACGACGGGCGGGCGATCTACGCCGGGCTGCCCAGCCCCCTGGTGGCCGGCCGCTACCACTCGCTGGTCGCCGACCCGGACCTCCCCGAGGAGCTGGAGCTGAGCGCCACGCTGGGCGACGTCGTGATGGGGGCCCGCCACCGCGAGCTGCCCGCCGAGGGCGTGCAGTTCCATCCCGAGTCGGTCCTCACCCCGCAGGGCAAGCACCTGCTGGAGAACTTCCTTGCCTAACGAGATCCTCACCAGGGCGATCGACGCGGTCTGCCGCGGCGACCACCTGACCGCCGATCACGCCGCGGCGGTCCTCGCCGAGATCATGGAAGGGCGCGGGGGGCAGGTGCAGACCGCGGCCTTCCTGATCGCCCTGCGGGCGAAGGGGGAGACGGTGCCCGAGCTGGTCGGCCTGGCGCGGACGATGCGCGGGCTCGCCGACCCGGTCGAGACCTCGCGGGAGGACCTGCTCGACACGGCCGGCACCGGCGGCGGCCCGTCCACCTTCAACGTCTCGACCACCGCGGCGCTGGTCGCGGCGGCGGCCGGATGCGCGGTCGCCAAGCACGGCAACCGCTCCAACACGAGCAAGTGCGGCTCCGCCGACCTGCTGGAGGCGCTCGGGGTCGACATCGAGCTGACCCCCGCCGAGGTGGGGCGCTGCATCGACGAGGTCGGCTTCGGCTTCATGTTCGCGCCCCGCCACCACGCCGCGATGGCGCACGTCGTGCCGGTGCGCAAAGAGCTCGGCGTGCGGACGATCTTCAACTTCCTCGGGCCGCTGACCAACCCGGCTGGGGCCTCGCGGCAGCTGCTCGGCGTCTCCGATCGCCACTACCAGGAGACGATCGCCGAGGCGCTGGTCGGGCTGGGCAGCGAGCGGGCGATGGTCGTCGCCGCCGAGGACGGGCTGGACGAGCTCTCCCTCGCCGCCCGCACGCGGGTGATCGACGTGGCCGACGGGAGGACCGAGGAGCGGTTCGTCGAGCCGGGGGACTTCGGCCTCCCCGAGGCGTCCCTGGAGGAGGTCGGCGGCGGCACCCCCGAGGAGAACGCCGCGGCGACGCGCTCGGTGCTGGCGGGAGAGGGCGGCCCGCGGCGCGACCTGGCCCTGCTCAACGCGGGCGCGGCGATCTGCGTCGGCGGCCTCGCCCCCGACCTGGCCGGGGGGGTCGAGAAGGCCGCCGAGACGATCGACTCCGGCGCGGCACGAGAGCTGCTGGAGCGCCTGATCGCCGCCACCGCGAAGATCGGCGGCGGGACCGACTAGGCTTTCCCTCCTAAGGTGGGAATGATCGAGCAGCTCATCGCCGCTGCGCGCGACGGGGTCGAGGAACGTCGCCGCCAGATTCCCCAGGCCGATCTCGAGTCTCGGCTCCCGGAGCGCGGGCGCGACCGGCCCTTCAACGAGGCGTTGGTCCGCCCCGGCCTCTCGGTGATCGCCGAGTTCAAGCGGCGCTCGCCGAGCGCCGGCGAGATCTCCGGCGCCCAGGTCGGCGCCCAGGTCGGCGCCTACGAGCGGGGCGGCGCCGCCGCGCTCTCGGTCCTCACCGACGAGACCCACTTCGGCGGCTCGCTGGAGGACCTGCGGGCCGCCCGTGCCGCCTGCGGCCTGCCGATCCTGCGCAAGGACTTCATCGTCGATCGCTACCAGCTCTACGAGGCCGCCGTGAACGGGTCCGACGCGGTGCTGCTGATCGTCCGGGCCCTCGCGGACGACGGTCTGCGGGATCTCTACGAGGAGGCGCGCGACCTCGACCTCGATTGCCTGGTCGAGGTGCACGACGCCGGGGAGCTGGAGCGAGCGCTGGCGCTGGAGGTCGACGTGATCGGGATCAACAACCGAAACCTCGACGAGGGGACCGTCGACGTGAAGACGACCTACGAGCTGATGCCCGACGTGCCGGCCGGCAAGACGGTCGTCGCGGAGAGCGGCATCTCCGCCCGCTCGGAGCTGGAGGAGCTGGAACGGGTCGGCGTCGATGCGGCACTGATCGGCACGACGCTGATGCGCGCCGCCGACCCGGAGGCGCTGACCCGGGAGCTGAGCGGCCACGACGAGGTCACCCGCGAGCACCACCTCCCCTGACAGGCTTTAGGAAATTTTTCGAGACCTTTAAGGGCCGGCTCAGCGCCGGGGCGAATCATCGGTCTCGATGAGAAGCTTCTTCCGCACCTCGTTCGGCTCGGCGCTGCTCGGCGGAGCCGTCGTCGGGCTCTTCGGCTGGGTGGCGATCGCCGCCGGCTGGATCGAGGCCGGCTCCGGCTCCGGCTCCTCGGCGATCGAAGCGCCGCTCGCCGCACCCGTGGCGGACCGGGGCAACGGCGAATCCGACGGCAGCTCCAACCTCGTCAACCAGATCTACCGCCGCGACGGGCAGGGGGTCGCCTTCATCAAGGCCGACCAGCCCGGCGGAGAAGCGGCGCTCAGCCCCTTCGAAGCGCCGGAAGGCGGCGGCACGGCGACCGGCTCGGGCTTCCTGATCGACACCGATGGCTACATCGTCACCAACAGCCACGTCGTCGAGGGCGCCGAGGGCATCGAAGTGACCCTCGGCTCCTCCGATACCGGCTATCCGGCGAAGACCGTCGGTACCGACCCGGCTACCGACGTCGCGCTGATCAAGATCGACGCCCCCGCCGATCAGCTCCACCCCCTGGCCCTCGGCGACTCCTCGAAGGTCGAAGTCGGCGACCAGGTGGTCGCGATCGGCAACCCGTTCGGGCTCGACCGCACCGTGACCACAGGCATCGTCTCCGCCCTGCAGCGTCAGATCCAGGCCCCCAACGGCTTCTCGATCTCGCACGTGATCCAGACCGACGCGGCGATCAACCCGGGCAACTCGGGCGGGCCGCTGATCGACACCTCCGGGCGCGTGATCGGGATCAACTCCCAGATCCAGACGAGCGGCAGCGAAGGCAACGTCGGGATCGGCTTCGCGGTGCCGATCAACACGGCGCGCGAAGTAGTGCGCCAGCTCCAGGACCACGGCGAGGTGAAGCACGCCTACCTGGGGATCGAAGGTGGCAGCCTGACGCCCGAGGTCGTTCAGGCGCTGAAGCTCCCGGTCGACGAGGGCGTGCTCGTCAACGACGTCGTCGGGGGCGGGCCGGCCGACGAGGCGGGGATCCGCGGCGGCGACACCTCGGCGACGATCGAAGGCGCCAAAGTCAGGCTCGGCGGCGACATCATCACCGAAGTGGACGGCAAGAAGGTCACCGGGATGGAAGAGGTGATCAACGTCGTCAACGCCGCCAAGCCAGGCGACGAGCTCGACGTCAAGGTCTTCCGCGACGACGAGACGAAGCAGCTCAAGGTGACGCTTGGGGTCCGCCCGGCCTCCGTGCAGGGTGCCGGCGAAGAAACGCCCTCACGCTAGCGGCGGGCTCGCGTACCCTGACCCTATGCGGGTCAAGATCTGCGGCGTGACCGATATCGACGATGCGGCCGAGGCCGTGCGCCTCGGTGCGTGGGCGGTTGGGCTGGTCCACTACGAGAAGAGCCCGCGCCGATGCTCGCCCGAGGAGGCCGCCGCGGTCGGCGCCGCCTTCCGGCGCAAGTGCGAGGTCGTCGGCGTCTTCGTCAACCCGGAGCTGCACGAAGTGGCGAAGGCGGTCGAGGACGCCGGGCTGACCATGGTGCAGCTGAACGGCGAAGAGGGGCCCTCGTTCTGCGCCGAGGTCGCCCGCCGCACCGGCGTCAAGGTGATCAAGGCGATCCACGTGGCCAGCGCCGCCGACGTCCACGCCGCCGAGGCGCTGCGCACCGACTACCACCTGTTCGACAGCCGCGGCAAGGGCCTCTGGGGCGGCAGTGGGCAGAGCTTCGATTGGGGCCTGCTGCGCGGGCACCGCTCCGAGGTGCCGGCGATCGTCGCCGGCGGCCTGCGCCCCGACAACGTCGCCGAGGCGATCGCCGTCACCCGCCCCTTCGCGGTCGACGTCGCGAGCGGGGTCGAGGCCGAGCCCGGCCGCAAGGACCACGCCGCGATGACGGCGTTCTTCGAGGCCGCCGGGGCGGCTAGCGTTACCGCCCGATGACCCAGGTCGAGGAGCGGTTTGGGCCCTACGGAGGGCGCTATGTGCCGGAGACCCTGATCGCCGCGCTCGACGAGCTGAGCGCGGCGTGGGCCGAGGCGCGCGAGGACGAGGCCTTCATGGCGCGGCTGGCGGCGCTGCACCGCGACTTCGTCGGCCGCCCGACGCCGCTCTACGAGGCGGCGCGCCTCTCCGAGCGGGTCGGGCGCAAGGTCTACCTGAAGCGCGAGGACCTGGCCCACACCGGCGCCCACAAGATCAACAACGCGATCGGCCAGGTGCTGCTCGCCCAGCGGATGGGCAAGCCGCGGATCATCGCCGAGACCGGGGCCGGCCAGCACGGGGTGGCGACGGCGACGGCCTGCGCCCTGTTCGGCATGGAATGCGTCGTCTACATGGGCACCGAGGACATCCGCCGCCAGGCCCCCAACGTGGAGCGGATGCGCCTGCTGGGGGCCGAGGTGGCGCCCGTGGAGGCGGGCGCCCGCACCCTGAAGGAGGCGGTAAGCGCCGCGATCCGCGACTGGGTCGCCAACGTGGAGACGACCCACTACGTGATC
>Ga0210144_1000943_pt1 | contig 13099 bp, 13 predicted proteins | sample Muzzi_PWA_D2_FD_185532 | JGI IMG/M metagenome (GOLD analysis project Ga0210144, IMG submission 185532) | Wetland microbial communities from San Francisco Bay, California, USA, that impact long-term carbon sequestration - Muzzi_PWA_D2 (SPAdes) | ecosystem: Environmental > Aquatic > Marine >...
TGGTGATGTTCATCGTCCACGTAGATCACCCGTTCGCCACTGCGGTGGTCGTCATCGGTGGCCGCGGCCACGCCGACCGCCGCGCCAATGGCGCCGCCGGCAATGGCACCGTCGCGCCCGCCGATTTCGGAGCCGACCGCGGCGCCGAGTCCGCCACCGATGGCGCCACCCAGAATCGCGTCGCTGTCCGCGGCCGGCACCGGTGCGCCGTACACGGCCAGCACCGGCAGAATGGATATCAGGATTCTTTTCACAGGCATATCCCCTTATGATGTGGCCTGTTGACACGCAGCCAGACCGGCTGTCCTGTCCGGGAGTGTAGTGGCACGGCTGTCGATAACTGTGCGCGCCATCACAAAGGGGAGAACGTGTGAAGAAACCGGCCGTTTACCCGGATGCCGCAGTATGACGCGCGGCTGGCTGGCGCTGTTCCTGCTGGTGCTGGCCTGGTCGGCCTGGCAGCCGGCCGACCGCCTGACCTGGTGGCTGGAGGTGATGCCGGCGCTGCTCGGCCTGGGCGTGTTGCTGGCCACGCGGCGACGCTTCCCGCTGACCACGCTGGCATACTGGCTGGTGCTGGCACACTGTATCGTGCTGATGGTGGGCGGACATTACACCTATGCCGCGGTACCGCTGTTTGACTGGCTGGCGCAACTGTTCGACTGGCAGCGCAATCACTATGACAAGGTTGGCCACTTCGTACAGGGTGCTGTACCGGCGCTGCTGGCGCGCGAGGTCCTGCTGCGCAAGCATGTGGTGAACGGGCGCGGCTGGCTGAATTTTCTCATCGTGTGTTTCTGTCTCGCCGTCAGCGCATTCTATGAACTGATCGAGTGGTGGGTCGCGCTGCTGACCGGCACGGCGGCCGAGGCCTTTCTCGGCACCCAGGGCTACATCTGGGATACCCAGTCCGACATGGGCTATGCGCTGATCGGTGCGGTGCTGTCACTGCTGCTGCTGAGCCGTTATCATGACCGTCAACTTGAGCGTCTGACTGTGCATGCGGGTGAGATATGAGCAATCTGCCGTTTCCCTGGCTGGCGCTGGGCATGGGCCTGCTGGTGGCGTTCGGCCTGCTGGGTTCCGGTGCGCTGGGACCGGCCGATGCCTACCGCTTGCCGGTGCTGACCCTGCTGATCGTCAACGAGTTCGGTTTCTTTCTCACCGCCATCGGCGCCGGCATCGGCATCAATCGATTGCTGTCGGAGGGCGCGAACGGTGCCCTGTTGCTGTCGATCATCGGCTGTGCCGTGCTGGCATCCGGCTTTCTCTACCTCGGCATCCGGCTCTGGCCCGGGATGTAGGCGCGGCCGATTGCGCGCATGCTGCTGTCTTGCAGTGTCATGTCCGCGGCACTGGACATGATATCCGGGCGCGACACAGCGCCAGCCAGCATGGCGTGCCGTCCGGAACCACCGTGCCGGGCCAAACCGTTATACTCGGTGCATGGGCGCGTTACTGCTGTATTCCATCGTTGAATCACCCGCACACCGCGATTTCTCGCGCCTGTACAGCCGGCTCGGTATCAGCGAGCAGAAGTTCAGTTCCATGCGCAAGGCGATCGGCGCACTGAAGCGCGCGGTACCGGACTTCGTGGTAGCCGAGTTCATGTACGGCTACGGCAATAACTACGCCGGTGTCAACGTCAGTAACCTCGACGTATTCCTGTACAGCCTGCAGAAATATTCCGCCGCTGCACGTATCATTGTGCTGGTTGAGCGTGGCGAGTTGCGCTACGTCGACAAGCTGGCGGCACTGTTCCCGCTGCACGCGGTGCTGCCATTGCCGGTGAATGAAGAGAATCTCGAACAGGCGCTGACAACGGGGGCATGACACCATGAGTGACACTGCACACTCGCCGCACACCGGCATCCTGCTGACCAACCTCGGCACGCCCGACTCCCCGACGCCGCGCGCAGTGCGGCGCTACCTGAAACAGTTCCTGTCCGACCCGCGTGTGATCGAGTTGCCGAAGCCGTTGTGGTGGCCGGTGCTGAACCTGTTCATACTCAACACGCGACCGCGCCGTTCCGCGCGCGCCTACGCGAAGGTCTGGACCGATGAGGGTTCTCCCTTGCTGGTGATCGGACGACGCCAGCAGGCCGCACTGCAGGCCGCGCTGCATGCGCGCTTTGCCGGAACCGTTCCGGTGGCGCTGGCCATGTGTTACGGCAAGCCTTCCATTGCCGATGGCCTCGCGCAATTGCGCGAGGCGGGCGTACGCCGTGTGCTGGTGTTGCCGTTGTACCCGCAGTATTCGGCGACCTCGACTGCGGCAATATTCGATGCGGTATGCGCAGAATTGCGGCACTGGCGTGCCATACCTGAATTACGCTTTGTCAACGATTACCATGACCAGCCTGCATATATTGCCGCGCTGGCGGACAGTGTGCATGCCTTCCAGGCCGAACACGGCCAGCCGGAACGACTGTTGATGTCATTTCACGGTATCCCGCAGGATTACGCCGACAAGGGCGATCCCTATCCCTGCCAGTGCGAAGTGACCGCCGAGCGGCTGGCCGGTGCGCTGGCGCTGGAGCGGCGCGATTGGCAATTCAGTTTCCAGTCGCGTCTCGGCCCCAGGGACTGGCTGAAACCGTACACCGACTACACGCTCGAACAGCTCGGTCGCGAAGGCGTCAGGCATGTGCAGGTGATCTGCCCCGGGTTCAGTGCGGACTGCCTGGAAACGCTGGAGGAGATCGCCATGGAGAACCGTGATGTGTTCCTGGCGGCGGGGGGTGCCACCTACGAGTACATACCCTGCCTGAACGACGCACCCGCCCACATCGATATGATGGTGCAACTGGTCGAACAGCATACCCGGGGCTGGATTGCGTGAAGGCGATGATCCTTGCCGCCGGTCGCGGTGAACGCATGCGTCCACTGACCGATGACACGCCAAAGCCGTTGCTGCGTATCGGCGGCCAGATGCTGATTGAACACCATATACATGCGCTGGCAGCGGCCGGCATCCGCGAGCTGGTGATCAACCATGCCTGGCACGGCGCACAGATTGAGCGCGCCCTGGGTGACGGCGCGGCCTACGGTGTACAGATCCGCTATTCGCCGGAAGGCGAGCGCGGACTGGAGACCGGTGGCGGCATTTTCCGGGCCCTGCCGCTGCTTGGAGATGCACCATTCATGGTGGTGAATGCCGATATCTGGACCGATTTTCCGTTCCAGCGCCTGCCACGGGGCATCGACACGCTGGCCTATCTCGTCATGGTGGACAGCCCGTCGCACCATCCGGAGGGGGACTTTTCACTGTCGGAGTGCCGGCTGTCCCGGCAGGGTCCCCGTATGCTGACCTTTAGCGGCATTGGCGTGTACCGCCCGGAGTTGTTTGCCGGGAGCACGGCAGGCAGGTTTCCGCTGGCGCCGCTGTTGCGCACCGCGATGGATAACAGGCAGGTCGGCGGTGAGCACTACTCCGGGCGCTGGTACGATATCGGCACGCCACAGCGGCTGGCCGCCGTTAACGAAGTTGTGATCAATCAGCAATGATCCAGCCGGGCTGCAATAAAGACGCCCCGGGGCGCGGTCGCTAGCGGGACATGGGACAGGAAATTGAAGCCGTCCGTTTTCGCGCCGTGGATTTCGCGGCGTTCGAGGCGCGCCTGCGCGAAGAGACCGCGCTGCTGCGCCAGTGGTTCGAGGACGGTCAGTTCTCGACGCGTGACCGCATGGCCGGCTACGAACTGGAGGCCTGGCTGGTGGATGACGAGCAGCGGCCGGCACCGGTAAACGAGCAGTTCCTCAAGGGCCTCGATGATCCCATGGTGGTGCCCGAACTGGCGCGCTTCAACATCGAACTCAACGTGCATCCGCAACACCTGTGGGGTAACGCCTTCAGCCGTTTCGAGGACAGCCTGAACGCCATGTGGCGGCGTTGCACGCGCGTGGCCGCCGGGCTGGACGCGCACCTGGTGATGATCGGTATCCTGCCCACGGTGCGGGATGATGAACTGACGCCCGCGAACATGTCCGACCTGAAACGCTATCGTGCGCTTAACGAACAGGTGCTGCGCCTGCGGGAAGGTGCGCCGCTGCAGCTCGACATCAACGGTCGCGAGCACCTGAAGATAACCCACCGGAACGTGATGCTGGAGGCGGCCACCACTTCTTTCCAGTTGCACCTCAAGGTACATCCGGCGCGTGCGTTGCGTGCCTACAATGCGTCGATCATCGCGGCGGCGCCGCTGGTGGCGGTATCCGCCAATTCACCGTTCCTGTTCGGTCATGACCTGTGGGATGAAACCCGCATCCCGCTGTTCGAGCAGTCGGTGGCGGTGGGCGGCCGTGCCGGGGCCAGCCACGGGCCGCTGCGCCGCGTGACCTTCGGTTCCGGCTACGCGCGCAAATCGCTGTTCGAGTGTTTCCAGGAAAACGCCATGCACCACCCGGTGCTGCTGCCCATGCACTTTTCCGAGGGGCTGGAGCAGATGGCGCACGTACGGCTGCACAACGGTACTATCTGGCGCTGGAGCCGGCCGCTGCTCGGCTTCGATTACGACGGGCTGCCGCACCTGCGCATCGAACACCGCGTGGTGCCTGCCGGCCCGACGCCGGTGGACATGATCGCCAATGCGGCCTTCTTCAACGGTCTGATGCAGATACTGATCACACAGGAGGCCGCTCCGGAACAATTGCTGCCGTTTGTCACGGCACGTGATAATTTCTACGCCGCTGCGCAACGCGGCCTCGATGCGCAGGTTACCTGGTTCGACGACCGGCGCGGATCGATGCATGCGCTGGTGATCGAAAGGTTGTTGCCGATGGCGCGCCAGGGACTCGAACAACTGGAGATCGACCGCGCCGACATTGATCGCTACCTGTGGATTATCGAGGCCCGCGTGATGAGCGGACAGACCGGCACGGCCTGGCAACGGGCCTACGCGCAGCACCACCATCATGATATGGCCGGTCTCACCGCGGCCTACCGCGAACGCCAGGATGCCGGACGCCCGGTACACGAATGGGATGTGGATTGATGGCGGACACACTGAACGAACTGGAATACCTGCCGGATGGCCTGCTCGAGGCATCGACCGCTGCGCTGGAAGACCTGCTGGGTGGCCCGAGTCTCATCCATCTGCCCGGGCGCCAGCCGCAGCCGCTGTTCGTGACGGTGCTGGCGCATGGCAATGAAAGCACCGGCTTCTACGCCGTGCAGGCCCTGTTGCGCGCTTACCGCGATGCCGAACTGCCGCGCGCCCTGTCACTGTTTATCGGCAATGTATCGGCCGCGCGTTACGGACAGCGCCTGCTCGATGGACAGGTCGACTATAACCGCGTCTGGCCGGGCACCACCTTCACCGGTGTGCCGGAGGCGCTCATGATGCAGGAGGTCGTCGAGCGCATGCGTGCCCGCCGGCCGGTGGCCAGCATCGATATCCATAACAACACCGGCATCAATCCGCACTACGCCTGTATCAACCGCATCGATAACCGTTTCCTGCAACTGGCGGTGCTGTTCAGTCGCACCGTGGTGTATTTCATCCGGCCGCTGGGCGTGCAGTCCATGGCCATGTCGGCATTGTGCCCGGCAGTGACCATCGAGTGCGGCAAGCCGGATCAGCAATACGGCACGCAGCACGCGCGCGATTTCATCGACGCCTGCCTGCGACTCAGTGAATTGCCGGAGCATCCGGTGGCATCGCATGACATTGACCTGTTCCACACCGTCGCCAGCGTGCACGTTCCGGATGACGTCAGCTTCAGCTTTACCGAGGCGGAGGTGGACCTGCGGCTGGTCGGTAATCTCGATCACCTGAATTTCCGCGAGCTGCCGGCCGGTACCCAGCTCGGCTGGTTGCGCGAGGCCGTACCCGTGCCACTGGACGTTCGCGATGACAACGACCAGCCGGTATTCGAGCGCTATTTCTCGATCGAGGCCGGCGTGCTCCGCTCCTGCCGTCCCTTCATGCCATCGATGTTCACACTCGATGCCCGTGTCATCCGCCAGGACTGCCTCGGCTACCTGATGGAGCGCCTGCTGGCAAAATAATTGCCCGTCCCCTGCCGGCGGCAATCCGCCCGTTTCCGGCTGCGCTGTAAAAACCACATATATATCATGGCAATAGCGGGCGTTCGCGGTATTCGCACGCCGTCCGCCGCCACCCCGTTTGGCAGTCAATTTCCCGCCTGCCGCGCCGATAAACGGTTGTTGCACCACGTTGTTTACAGATTGACAAGCGCCTCAGGTAACGGGAGCCCGGATGAAAGGGAGCATTTTTCTGCTGCAGAACAAATCGATCAGGGCCAAGTTGACGGCCATGATGACACTGACCAGTCTGGTGGTGCTGCTGCTCGCCGCGGTGGCCTTCATGGCTATCGACCTGGTCAAGATGCGTACCGGCATGACCAGGGACCTGACCGTGCTGGCCAATGTCATCGGGCGTAACAGTTCGGCAGCGCTGGCATTCAATGACGAGGTGACGGCCCGTGAGATTCTCGGTGCATTGCGCGCCGAATCGCATATCACGGCGGCCAGTATCTACACCGTGCAGGGCCGGCACCTGGCCAGCTACCCCGAACAGGACGACGGCCCGCGCCAGGATCCGATGGTTGACGGTGATGGCTCGCAGGACCACGGTCAGCGGTTTGCCGGCACCGGTACCGTGTATGAATTCCACACTGACCGGCTGGAGCTGTATACACCGATATCCCTTGACGGTGAAATCATCGGCCACCTGTCCATGACATCGAATCTCGACCAGATTCACGAGCAGCTGCTCGCGGACAGCGGCGTCGTCGGAATCATTCTGGTGATCTCTATCCTGATTGCCTGGGTGCTGGCAGCCGTGCTGCAGGCATCGATCTCCGCACCGGTGCTGTCGCTGGCGCGCACCATGACCGAGGTAAAGTCCAGAAAGGACTACTCGCTGCGTGCAGAGTGGACCAGCAATGACGAACTCGGCATGCTCACCGCAGGCTTCAACGATATGCTCAACCAGGTGCGCATGCGCGACCTTGAACTGAAAGAGGCACGCGACAGGGCCGAACAGGCCAGTATGGCAAAGTCACAGTTTCTGGCGAACATGAGCCACGAGATACGCACCCCGATGAACGGCGTGCTGGGCATGACGGAACTGCTGCTTGCAACCGACCTGACGGCGCAACAGGCAAAGTTCTGCAACATCGTGCACCGCTCCGGCAAGGCCCTGTTGCATGTCATCAATGACATCCTGGATTTTTCCAAGGTGGAAGCGGGCAAGCTGGAGCTCGAGTCTATTGACTTCAACCTGCGTGAAACGGTCGAGGAAGTCATGGAACTGCTCGCCGACAGCGCGCATCGCAAGGGACTGGAACTGCTGTTCAGCATCGAGGCAGGGACCCCGACTGACTTTCAGGGTGATCCCAACCGCCTGCGCCAGGTACTCACCAACCTGGTCGGCAATGCACTGAAATTCACCGAGCATGGCGAGGTTTTCGTGCGGGTCCGGATGCGCGAGCAGCAGGAGAATTCCGCAACGCTGGACTTCGAGGTGCGTGATACCGGTATTGGCATGACGCGCGAGGCCTGTACGCGCATTTTCGAGTCATTTACCCAGGCGGACGGCTCGACCACGCGTCACTATGGCGGGACCGGGCTGGGTCTGGCCATTTCCAGGCGCCTGGTCGAGATGATGGGTGGTGACATTGGCGTGAAGAGCGAACTCAACAGGGGTTCGGTTTTTTACTTCCACATCTGTCTCCGCAAGAGCGCCACGCAGGCGGCAACCGGCCCGGTTCACGCAGGGCTGCGCGAATTGCGACTGCTGATCGTCGACGACAACGAGACCAATCGCTCGATCCTGGAATACCAGGCCGGCTCCTGGGGTATGCGGCATGCATCGGCGTCCGGTGGCAAGGAGGCGCTGGCGCTGTTGCGCAAGGCATATGACCAGGGCGATCCATTCGATCTTGCAATTCTCGATATGCACATGCCGGGCATGGACGGTATGACGCTGGCACGTGCCATCAAGGGTGATCGCCTGCTTGCGGATACGGTCCTCATCATGTTGACCTCGGTAGGGGGCGTTGGTGAGTCAGCGCGCGCTCGCGAGTGCGGCCTCAGCGGTTATCTGCAGAAACCGGTGCGCCAGTCCGACCTGTACAACATGCTGGTAAAGGTGCTGGAGCATGGCTCGACCGATGATGTCGTTACCCCTGTCGAGGGCACGCCCGGCGATTTAAGCGGGTTGCGAGTGCTGCTGGCAGAAGACAACCCGGTCAACCAGGAGGTGGCGCGGTCCATGCTGGAATTGCTCGGCGCGGATTGCCGGGTGGCGGCGAACGGCCGGGAAGCCCTGTCGATGCTTGAGCAGGACGATTTCGATATCGTGCTGATGGATTGCCAGATGCCGGAGATGGACGGGTTCGAGGCGACAGCGGAACTGCGTCGCCGTGAACATGAACGGCAGGGCAGCCGCATGCCGGTCATCGCGGTGACCGCAAACGCCATGGAGGGTGACCGGGAACAATGCCTGCAGGCTGGCATGGATGACTACATCGGCAAGCCTTTCTCGCAACGCCAGCTCGCAGACATGTTGCAGCAGTGGTGCGGCGCAGCGTGTGCTGTGCCCGAAGGCGCGACCACCAGCCAGGTGACTGCCGCTGCCGCACCCGCCGGTGACGGCAGCGGTGATCTGCTTGATGCTGCAGCCTTGCAGAATATCCGCGCCCTGCAGCAACCGGGCAATCCCGACATCCTGGCCAGGATCATCGGGCTGTACATGGATGACAGCCCGGCATTGCTGAATGTCCTGCATGATGCGATCAAACGCAGCGATGCCGGGGAGGTGCGCCAGGCGGCGCATCGTCTCAAGTCGGGGAGTGCCAACCTGGGCGCAACGCAGCTGGCAGCCCGGTGCAAGGAACTGGAAGAAATGGGCCGGTATGACAGGTTGCAACAGGCGCCTGCCATGCTGGCGCGTGTCGAGGCGGAATTCCGCAAGGTTTGTGCCGCGCTCGAGCAGGTTCGCACACGGGGGGCAGCCTGATGGAAGCGCGCAAGGTCGAGGGTAACCCGCTGGTGCTGGTGGTCGATGATGATCCGATGGTCCGCATACTGGTCTGCGAAACGCTGCAACAACTGGGTTTCGTGATAGACGAGGCCGAGCGGGGCGAACGCGCACTGGAAATTATCCGGCAATCGCGGCCGGATATCGTGCTGCTGGATGTGCTGATGCCGGGCATGGACGGCTTCGAGGTGTGTAACTCCATCCGTGAAATTCCGCAGTGCCGCCACGTACCGGTGATCATGATGACCGCGCTGGATGACACCGAATCCATCGACCATGCCTTCGAGGTGGGTGCGACAGACTTTGTTACCAAGCCGATTAACTACTCGATCCTCGGGCACCGGGTGCGTTACCTGCTGCGCACGATGCAGGCATTTGAGGACGTGCGCAAGAGCAAGCGCGCCATACACCGTCTGGCGTTTTACGACGCACTGACCAACCTGCCCAACCGGCGCCTGTTTTCCGACCGGCTGAACAGGGCAATGGAACGTGCGCGGCGTAACGAACATCAGGTCGGCCTGCTCTTTATTGACGTCGACAACTTCAAGCGCGTCAACGATTCGTTCGGCCACAATGTCGGAGACAAGCTGCTGCGCACGGTCGCGAATCATCTGATTGCCTGCCTGCGACCCGGCGATCCGGTCGGTTTTGTACAGGAGCAGGAAGATGCCTCGGTGGCCAGGCTGGGAGGCGACGAGTTTACGGTGATGCTGACCGACCTGGAAAAACCGGAAGACGCGGCGCGTGTGGCAAAGCGCATTATCGATGCGATATCGGCCCCGTTTCTGATCGGCTCTGAAGAGGTGGTCGTTACACCAAGCATCGGCATTGCCGTGTATCCGTATGACGGTGACACTATCGAGGAACTGATCAAGAATGCGGATACCGCCATGTTTCATGCCAAGGAGCATGGCAAGAACAATTACCAGTTCTACACCAATTCAATGAGTGCCACCGCCATCGAGCGGCTGGCGCTGGAGAATGCCCTGCGCCGCGCCATCGGTAACGGGGAATTTGAACTGCATTACCAGCCGAAAATCGATATCGCAACGGAAACCGTGGTCGGTCTCGAGGCGCTGCTGCGCTGGAACAATCCCCAGATGGGACAGATACCACCGGCCGATTTCATCCCGCTGGCCGAGGAAACAGGGCTGATCGTGCCGATCGGTGAGTGGGTGCTGATGACCGTGTGCCAGCAGATGCGCGCCTGGCAGGACGCCGGCAGACTGCCGTTGCGAGTGGCGGTCAACCTGTCGGCCTGCCAGTTTCGCCAGGCCCGTTTGCGCCAGATGATCGAACAGACTCTGAAAGACACCGGAATCGAGCCCGGCCTGCTGGAACTGGAACTGACCGAGAGTGTCATCCTGGAAGACATTCAGGCCAGCAGCCTGGTGCTGCGGGACCTGAACAGGATCGGTGTGCATATCAGTCTTGACGATTTCGGAACCGGTTACTCTTCACTCAGTGTCCTGAAGCGCCTGCCGCTGGACAGCCTCAAGATCGACCAGTCATTCGTGCATGATGTCACCACGGATCCCGATGATGCCGCCATCGTCGACGCCATCATCATGCTGGCGCACAGTCTCCGGATGCGTGTGATCGCCGAGGGTGTCGAGACCGTCGAGCAGCTGGAATATCTCAAGTTGCACGATTGCGACGAGGCGCAGGGTTATCTGCTGGCCCACCCGCTGCCGGTGGCGCAGCTGGAGCAGTGGCTGCCGGAATATGCGGCCGTCGCCTTGCAGGTGGAGCACGGCATGCTGGTCAAGCGGAACTCCTGAGCGGCGCCAGCCTGTTGTTCAGCCGGTCACACCGCGCGCCTGCTCGTCGGCGTGATAGGACGAGCGCACCATCGGGCCGCTGGCCACGTGCGAGAAACCCAGTGTACGCCCCAGTTCGCCCAGTCGATCGAACTCGTCGGGATGTACATAACGTGCGACCGGCAGGTGATGCACGCTGGGTTGCAGGTACTGGCCAAGTGTCAGCATGTCACAGTCATGTTCACGCAAATCACGCATTACCCGGGTCACCTCCTCGATCGTTTCACCGACACCCAGCATCAGTCCCGACTTGGTCGGCACCTCCGGATGCAGGGCCTTGAAACGTTTCAGCAGGTCGAGTGACCAGGCGTAATCGGAGCCCGGACGGACCTGTTTGTACAGGCCCGGTACCGTTTCCAGATTGTGATTGAATACGTCCGGCGGCGTGTCTTTCAGTATCTGCAGCGCCCGGTCCATGCGACCGCGAAAGTCCGGTACCAGTACCTCGATGCGGGTGTCCGGATTAAGCCGGCGGATGGCGCTGATGCAGGCGCTGAAATGTGCCGCACCGCCATCGCGCAGGTCATCACGGTCCACCGAGGTCACCACCACGTAGCGCAGGCCCATGGCCTGGATGGTGCGGGCCAGGTTGAGCGGTTCATCGACATCGAGTGGTTCCGGACGGCCATGCGCCACATCACAGAACGGACAGCGGCGCGTGCAGATATCGCCCATGATCATGAACGTGGCGGTACCGCCGGAGAAGCATTCGCCGAGGTTGGGACAGGATGCCTCTTCGCATACCGTATGCAGGCGGTTCTCGCGCAATACTGCCTTGAGCCGTGCCACGGCCGGGTCGGCCGGCGACCTGGCGCGAATCCAGGCCGGCTTGCGCAGCGGGCGCACGGTCGTCTCGATCTTGATCGGTATGCGTGCGGTTTTCGCGGCGCCACGCTGTTTCTTTTCGTTACTGTCCATCTCGGTCCTGTAACAGTTGTTCCAGATGCCGGAGCAGCGGCACGCTGATGGCCTGTGCCGTGGCCGTGATGCCCAGCTCGGCAAGTTGTGTGACCTGCAGGTCCCGGTAGCCGCAGGGGTTGATGCGTCTGAAGGGCTCGAGGTCCATGTCCACGTTCAGGCTCAGTCCGTGAAAGCTGCAGCCCCGGCTGACACGCAACCCGAGTGCGGCCAGCTTGGCGGCGCCGACGTACACACCGGGTGCGCGCGTACGCCGCCCGGCACTGATCCCGTACTCTGCCAGCAGGTCGATGACGGCCTGCTCCAGGCGGTTGACCAGCGATTGTACACCGAGGCGTCGCCGGCGCAGGTCCAGCAGGGTGTAGACCACCAGCTGGCCAGGGCCGTGATAGGTCACCTGGCCGCCGCGATCGACCCGCAACACCGGGATATCGCCGGCATCGAGTACGTGCTCCGCCTTGCCGTTGCGCCCCAGGGTGTAGACCGGGGGGTGTTCCAGCAACCAGATTTCGTCGGGCGTGTCAGGTGCGCGCGCGGCGGTGAAGGCCTGCATGTCACGCCATGCCTGCAGGTAGTCCACCTGGCCGGGCCGGCGAATGACGGGGACCGGGGTTGGCGCGGGCGCGGCGCTGTCTGGCTGCACGAGTGTACTCACAGCGCCATGATGACTGCCTCGCAGTCGACCAGGTCCTGGTATATGGCATCCAGCTGGGCGCGGCTGGTCGCATTCACCACCACGGTGACCGACACGTAGTTGCCCTTGCCGCTGATACGGCTGTGCACCGCGCCTTCGCCAAGGTCGGGCGCATGACGGCGCACGATCTCGACCACCACCAGGTCGAGATCGCAACCGGACTTGCCCATCGCCTTGATCGGGAAATCACAGGGGAATTGCAGTGCGCTGGTTTCTTCGTTCATGGAGCCGGTTACCCTGGCGGTTGTTCGTGCAGTCTAGCAAACCCCGCTGCCGGGCCGTATTCAGCGCAGCCGGTAGGGCCGCGGGCCGGGTGGCTTCAGGCTTTGCACGGGCCACGGCCCCGTGTCGTACGCCGGGCGGCCAGGGCGGGCATGATGTTCCGCACGGTGTCGGGGTTGCCACGGCCGGTACGGGTAGGCGTAGTACCGGAAAGCTGGCAGGTAAACCGATTCGGATGGTGGACTCCCGCTGGCGTTGCGCGCGGCCTGTGCCGTTGCAGCATGCGCAGCCGCTGCCCTTGCCCGGTCGGCATCCGCCCGGGCCCGCAGCGCCTCGATCTGCAGCCGGCGCTGCTCCATGCGTGCCGCCTGGTTGATGACCGAATAGTAATCATCGTCCGCGCTCGGCGGGGGCGGCGGTTCGATTTCAAATTGCGC
>Ga0210144_1000946_pt1 | contig 13083 bp, 10 predicted proteins | sample Muzzi_PWA_D2_FD_185532 | JGI IMG/M metagenome (GOLD analysis project Ga0210144, IMG submission 185532) | Wetland microbial communities from San Francisco Bay, California, USA, that impact long-term carbon sequestration - Muzzi_PWA_D2 (SPAdes) | ecosystem: Environmental > Aquatic > Marine >...
GTGGCATATTTCGCCTTGAGCACCTTTTCCAGACTTTCATCCAAGGAATAAAGCACCGTACGATCAATGTCGGTAGTATTCTGCTGGTATTTCTTTCCTCTTTTAGCCATCGTTCCTGCTCCAGTAAGAACTCTTCAAACCATAACTTTCGGTTCATTAATTTTCAAAAGACAACCACTTGGCGAAAGCGAGAAACCGGTCAACCCTTGATCGTGATTCCACAGCTACGGGCGGTTCCTTCAATAATCCGGCAAGCCGACTCAACGTCATAGGCATTGAGATCAGGAAGCTTCAATTCAGCGATTTCCTTGATCTTTTCCCTTGAAACCGTAGCCACCCGGTCACGTTTGGGGTTGCTGGAACCACCTTTGAGGCCCGTAGCCTTGAAGAGTAAATTGGCGGCGGGCGGCGTCTTGGTGATGAAAGTAAAGGAGCGGTCGGTGTAAACCATGATCACCACCGGGATGATCATGTCCCCTTTGTCCTGGGTTTGGGCATTGAAGGCCTTGCAGAACTCCATGATGTTGACGCCTTGCTGGCCTAGAGCAGGACCGACCGGAGGCGAAGGATTCGCCTTGCCCGCAGGGATCTGTAATTTTATATAGCCCTGGATCTTCTTAGCCATTTTCTTCTCCTGTAAAGCAAAACTGTTTTAATTTACGTAGCGGAAACACAGACAGTCGGGCCTAACCCTTGGTCACCTGGATGAACTCAAGTTCAACCGGCGTTTCCCGCCCAAAAATTGAGACCATAACCCGGACACGACCCTTATCGGGGAAAACCTCGTCAATCACACCCTGAAAGTTGGCGAAGGGGCCTTCGGTTACCCGGACGGAGTCACCCGCCTCATACATGACCTTGGGTTTTGGCTTCAAGGCGCCATCCTTGATGCGCCCGATGATCTTCATCGCATCCGCGTCGGGCAGAGGTTGCGGATGTAGATCGTCGCCGACAAAACTTGTAACTTTAGGGGTTCCCCGTACCGTATGCCAGGTCTCATCATTAAGATCGACATTGAGCAAGATATAGCCGGGAAAGAATTTCCGGGACGAGGTCTTTTTACTGCCTTTGACCATTTCCACAACCTGCTCGGTGGGCACCAGGATCTCACCGAAAAATTCCTCTTGGCCGGCGGCTTTGATCCGTTCCTGCAGAGCGGTTTTCACCTGCTCCTCAAAGCCGGAATAGGTGTGCAGTATGTACCATGATCGAGCCATAAGTTTCGTTTTCCGAGTCGGGATTATTTCAAGATATAACTGATCAACTTGCCAAGAAACAGATCCACCGCCCCAAGGTAAAGAGACATTATGGTAACCAAAACTACGACCAGTAAAGCTGAACCGGCGGTATTCTTCCTGTTCGGCCAGGCAACTTTCCCGAATTCGCTTTTAACTTCAGCGATGAAGACACGGATCTGCGCAAATTGAAAACCGACGCCAGCCGATTTTTCGACATTCTTTTCAGACTTCCGTTTCTCCTTCTCAGGAGTAAGCGATTTTTCGTTAGTCATTGGCAAAAACTCTTTCCTAATGTCCTGCCGGCCAGGCAGCAATCTGCACCTAACCGGCATTAAATAAAGACAAACGCGCACCAGGAAGCGCTACATCGGTATCAGCATAAAACCCGGAAATGGCAGGCCAGGAGGGATTCGAACCCCCAGCCCCCGGATTTGGAGTCCGGTGCTCTACCAATTAGAGCTACTGGCCTCCGGGTTCTATTTTGTTTCCTTATGCAGAGTATGGCTACGACAGAAACGGCAATACTTTTTGAACTCCAGTTTGTTCGGAGTCCGACGCTTGTTCTTGGTCGTCGTATAGTTCCGACGTTTGCACTCGGTGCAGCCCAATGTAATGATATCTCTCATGGTTCCAACCAAAATAACAGGCTACCATCCCAACCTGCCGACAAGGAGGCCGGGTCATGGTAGCCAAGATAATTTATGGGAAAGATCTTTTTACTCGATAATCTGGTTAATAACGCCGGCGCCGACGGTGCGGCCGCCTTCGCGGATGGCGAAGCGCAATCCCTCTTCCATGGCGATCGGGGTGATCAGCGCGCCCTCGATGGTCACGTTGTCACCGGGCATTACCATCTCCACACCTTCGGGCAGGGAGACGATGCCGGTCACGTCGGTGGTCCGGAAGTAGAACTGCGGACGATAGCCGTTGAAGAACGGGGTATGACGACCACCCTCCTCCTTGCTCAGAATGTAGCACTCCGCCTTGAACTTCACGTGCGGGGTGATGCTGCCCGGCTTGGCCAGAACCTGCCCACGCTCGATCTCGTCGCGCTTGGTGCCGCGCAGCAGGATCCCGACGTTGTCACCGGCCCGCCCCTCGTCCAGCAGCTTACGGAACATCTCGACCCCGGTCACCGTGGTCTTGACGGTCTTGGTGATGCCGACAATCTCGATCTCGTCGCCAACCTTGACCACCCCGCGCTCGATCCGACCGGTGGCGACGGTGCCGCGTCCGGAGATCGAGAACACGTCCTCAACCGGCATCAAAAAGGGCTTGTCCACATCGCGCTGCGGCTCGGGAATGAAGTTGTCACAGGCGTCCAGCAGCTCCCAGATGCATTTGGCGGCAGCCTCGTCCTCGGGATTCTCCAGGGCCTTCAGCGCGCTGCCACGAATGATCGGGGTATCGTCACCGGGAAACTCGTATTTGGTCAGCAGCTCACGAAGCTCCATGTCCACCAGTTCGATCAGCTCTTCGTCGTCGACCATGTCGCACTTGTTCATGAACACCACGATAGCCGGCACCCCGACCTGACGGGCCAGAAGGATGTGCTCACGGGTCTGCGGCATCGGACCGTCGGTGGCGGCCACCACCAGGATCGCACCGTCCATCTGGGCCGCACCGGTGATCATATTCTTAATGTAGTCGGCATGTCCGGGGCAGTCCACGTGCGCGTAATGACGCTTGTTGGACTCATACTCCACGTGCGCCGTCGCAATGGTGATGCCGCGCTCCTTCTCTTCCGGAGCCTTGTCGATCTCGTCGAAGGCCGTCGCACTCGCCAAACCCTTCAATGACAGCACGCGGGTAATCGCCGATGTCAGGGTAGTCTTGCCGTGATCGATGTGGCCGATCGTACCGATATTGACGTGGGGTTTGGTCCTTTCAAATTTCTGCTTTGCCATGACGAGTCTCCTATGCCCTTGATTTCAACTTTGATCGAGAAGCTTTCACTTTTCCGTCAATTATAGAAATTTCCGTTAGACAAACAACAACTTCACTCCGAAAAATCCTGGAGCCCACGACCGGATTCGAACCGGTGACTTCTTCCTTACCAAGGAAGTACTCTACCGACTGAGTTACGTGGGCAACCGAGTAATATTTTATACTGGCGCCCTGGCGCTGCTGCCAACAGGACGTTTTTCTATCTGGAGCGGGAAACGGGTTTCGAACCCGCGACCCTCAGCTTGGAAGGCTGATGCTCTACCAATTGAGCTATTCCCGCTTTTCTTAACTGAAGCCTTGCAGGCTGCCAGGCTACGCAAGGGGGTGCGGCTTCCCACCCTGATCATCGATATGTGGTGGAGGGGGGAGGATTCGAACCTCCGAAGGCATCGCCGACAGATTTACAGTCTGTTCCCTTTGGCCGCTCGGGAACCCCTCCACTGAAATCAACAACGCCATGCACTTACGTACATGGCTAGCGGGCGCCAAGGCCCCGACTCGTTATACTTGCAAACCCTGATCGCCAAGCTGGAGCTGGCGATGGGACTTGAACCCGCAACCTGCTGATTACAAATCAGCTGCTCTGCCAATTGAGCTACGCCAGCAATAAGACGCGACATACTAATATCATCACGACTAAACATCAACCATTTTTTTACTCCGGTTGATGTTTAGTCGCGGCAATAGAATCAACCCCGGCCGCTTACGCCGTGAGGGTCGCGATGCCGATCACTTTCCGCCGGCAGCGGGATTCACAAAGGCACTGTCCCGATATTTCTCGAAGGCCATGGCCACTGTCCGGTAGACCATATGCGCGAACTTAGTGTAGGGCATATAGAGGAACAGCATGAAGATTGACACCAGGTGCAGGAAGTAGAGGAAATAAGCGAAAGAGGGAATCCCCAGGAGACGGATCAATTCGGCCCCCAACCCGGTGATGCCCACAACCATGATCTCCCCGATCAGAAACCAGTCGTAGAAGGTTGGCGTGGAGCCCTGCTCGTCTTCAGCCTGGGAGCGATTTGCCCAGAGGATACCGATACCGATAATCAGAGCGATGGCCCCGATATTGGCCAGAAGCTTCACCGGATTCGCCAAGGCGATCGGACCATGTAGAGAGGCCCTCAACTCTTCACTGACAAAGAGGGAGATTACATCCTTGCTAAGAAAGCTATAAGTGGTGACCAGCAGCAAGGCGATGAAAGCCAGGACCAGCGGAAGATGTCCATTGACCCGGTTATGGTTGGCACCGCACTCGTTGAAACGCTTGTGCTTCACGGTTTCCACCACCGCCGGAGCCAGGAAGTCGGTGGTGAACTGCAACACCGATGGCCGGAAATCACTAACCGGCTTGACCGTTTCCACCATCTTGTTCCACATAGCCTTGGACCCCTTGATGGCGGCAAAGGCGGCAAAGAAGAAGGCCGGCACGAAAATCAGATCGATAAAGAAGACATTCTTGGTCAACCAGAAGAAATCCCAGTGGCCGAAAAACTCACCGAAACCGACCTCTTGGAACTTCTCTACGCTGGGCAAATGCATGCCGCCGGAGACGATCCACAGCAAACCGATGAGCACTACCGGGATGGCGATCATGATCGGCAGATTCTTACCGCTGCTGCAGAGCTTGGCCAGCCCCTGCGGAAAACCGAAGCTGGTGTATGCGTAGGCCCGGATAGCACCCAGCACGTCACCGGGCTTGGCGCCCCGCGGGCAGTAGGCCGTGCAATCGCCGCACTGATGACAAAGCAGGACGTCGGGATCTCCGGTCAGTTTATCCTTCAGTCCCCACTGGGCCCAGATCATCTCCTTGCGTGGAAAAGGATTGCCGTCGGAGGACAGCGGGCAGACCACAGAACAGGTAGCGCACTGATAACATTTCTTGACGGAATCACCACCAGCACTTTTCAGATACTTGATGAAATTAAGATCAGGTTCAACCCTCATAGCTCCGGACATTTTAGTTTCCTCCCCTTGTTCCCGCCCAACGGCAGAAACCTTCCATATTTCAATACTGCTAAGTTGAATAACTAATTTACTGAAGCATGCGGCAGCCGCCAGTTAACGGCTGCCGCATGATAACGGCAGAAATCAAACAGGCTCGTACTAGAACCCCTTGAAAGGATTGGGGCCAAGCTCAACGATCTCGTCAACGAACTCCTTAACGATCTCGGGAACTCGGTTGAAATCGGTAATGGCAACCTGCTCAACCTTACACCTTTCCGGCTCAAGACCGAGGCTACCAAGGGTTTCGCCGATATTGTCCATACGCTTGCTGGCGATCTCACTGCCTTTAACAAAATGGCATTGGTAATCGTCGCCATACTTACAGCCCAGCAGCATGACCCCGTCCATACCAGAAGAAAGAGCATCCTTGATCCAGACCATGTTCACCGAACCAAGGCAGCGAACCGGGATAAAGCGGACCAGATTATTGATCCCGAGGCGACGCATACCAGCCATATCGATGGCGGGATAGGCGTCATTCTCGCAGACAAAAACAGCAAAACGCAGCTTGTCTTCATCATCATCAGGAACCTCGATAGCCTTGACCATAGAACCGATCATATCGATGTTGTAGTTCTTGAAGCCGATGATCCGCTCGGGGCAGGCGCCCATACAGGTACCGCACCGACGGCAGCGGGTCGGGTTGGGAAGCGGGGTGCCCTTCTCGTCATCGTCGAGGGCGCCGAAAGGGCACTCCTCGGTGCAGCGCTTGCACTGAGTGCAACGCTGAAAGAAGAACTCGGGGTAGGTCTGGTCCCCGGAACGGGGATGAACCGACACACCACGGTCGGCAGATTCGATACACTGAATGGCCTTGAGAGCTGCACCGGCCGCATCATCAACAGCTTCGTCCATGGCCATGGCCTTACGCACGCCGCCACAGGTGTAAACACCGGTACGCCGGGTTTCGTAGGGGAAGCAGATGAAGTGCGAATCGGCATAACCGTCAAAAAGACCCAGGTCAGAGAAGGCCGGCCCCTGACGATAAGAGAGATTAATAGTGGCGTTATCACTGGTCGTTGGCTTAAGGCCCGCCGCCAAGACAACCATATCAACCTCGATGCTGACGTCCTCATTAAGCAGGGTGTCCTTGGCGTTGACCACCAACGAACTACCCTGTTCTTCAACTCCGGTAACTGTGGCCTTGGTCAGAAAGACGCCGTCATTGTTCTGGGCAGCCTTATAGAACATTTCCATGTTACCCGGGGTACGCATATGCTGATAGAGGACGTAGGCCTTACCATCGGCATTGTCCTGGACAACGTAGTTGGCCTGTTTCAGGGCAACCATGCTGGTGACTGAGTTACAGTAGGGGAAATCCTTATCATGCTCTTCCCCGCCGGGGCTCTGGACAAAGGCCACCCGGGCCGGAACCTTGCCTTCCTTGGCCAGCTTTTCAAACTGGGCATTGGTGACAACTTTATCGTGGCCAGGCAGCAGGTGCTCAAACTCGGAGACGTCGGCCGGAGTCCAGCCGGTGGCCAAGACCACGGCGCCGAATTTTTCGGCGGCAGGATTGACCTCGGTATACTTCTGCATACCGGCATTGGGGTCTTCCATTGCACCTTTAGTGATCTTGTCCTGATCATCGACGGTGACCTTGGCAGGAGCATCCCACTCGCTCTTGGTGCCGGTCGCCTTCAGGGTAACACCGAAATCACCGGGAGCACCAGCGATCCGAGCTACCTCGGTGGACATCTTCACGGTGATGTTGCCAGCGGCAGTGACCGCGTTGACCAGATCGGCAATCGAGTTCTCCTCAAGATCCGCCCAGGGTGCCTTGGTGGGAAACTGCTTGCGCCAGCCCAAGGCCTTGCCACCAAGGACATCGGTTTTCTCAACCAGGGCAACTTCATAGCCCGCCTTGGATGCTTCCAAGGCGGCGGTAAGACCGGAGATTCCACCGCCCATAACCAGGATTTTTTTGTTGATGGCCTCAAGCTGGTATGGTTCAGGCAACTCGGTCTTCTTGGCCTGGGTGCAGCCCATTCGCATATAATCGGAAGCCAGCTCCTGGGTATAATCGGCACCGGCCTCCTCGGGCTGACACCATACCACCTGCTCCCGCAGGTTGACCCTGATGGTGATCTTGTCGGAGCCGAAATCGAATACATCCTGCATGACCCGCGGAGAACAGGCGCCGATCACCACGGTGTTGACACCGTCATTGTTGATATCGTTTTCAATCAGTTCACGGCCGGCGGCGCCACAGAGCGCTTCATGGGTCTTGCACTCCATTTTCATTTCGCCGGTCACCACACCGGTAAGCGCCTCAAGGTCGAGGGCGTCACCGATACCACAGCCTGTGCAGATATATGCACCGTATTTTTTATCCATTATCGTCACCTCCTACCGAGAAGCCTGAATAGCTTTCAGGGCTGCAGCAGTTGAGTTCTGAGTGCTGGTTACAACGTCAGCCGCTTTCTTGGCACACCCGGCGGAGAGCATTGCCGTGTCCGCGTCTGAGACTATGAACCCGTTTCCATCAACCTTGACACCGACCTGCTTGGCAGCGTCGGTTCCGGCCGGCTGCATGCCGGTGGCCAGGATCGCCAGATCGACTTTGACTTTAACCTTCCCGCCGGTGACAGCATTTTCAGCCACCAAGGTAACTCCGCCGTCGTCTTCGGCAATGATCTCGGCAACCTTGCCCTTGACAAAGGTGACATTCTCGTCGGCCATAAGTTTCTCACGAAACTTCTCATACTTGCCGGGAGTCCGGAGGTCGATGTAAAAAACGGTGACCTTGGCCTCAGGATAGCGCTCACGTATATAGGTGATCTGCTTCAAGCTGGCCATGCAGCAGATGTACGAACAATACTCCAGGTGGTTCTCATCCCGAGAGCCGGCACATTGTACAAAGGCAAAGCTTTCGGGTTCCTTGTTGTCACCGGGGCGCAGAATCTGCCCTCCGGTAGGACCGCCGGGCGCGGCCAGTCTCTCCATCATCATGTTGGTGATAATGGCGTCGCTGGAGCCGTACTTGAGATTATCCAGGTTGTTGGCGTCATAGGGGTTCCAGCCGGTGGCCCAGACAACCGAAGAAACATCGACGGTCATGGTCTTGGCCTCACCTTCAAGTTCGACGGCGTTATACTTGCAGGCCTCAACGCATTTGCCGCACTTTGTACAGGCATCGTAGTCTATGGCGTACTTCATCGGGAAGGCCATATCATGGGGCTTGTAAATGGCCTTGGTTTTGTCCATGCCGAAGTTGAAGGCGTTGTCGCGCTCTTCGGGACAAGCCTCCACGCAGGCGTTACAGGCTGTGCAGTTGCTGTTCACGCCGCGGTGGCTGGACTCAAGAGTAACCTGGTAGTTACCGGCGGAACCGGAAATTCCCTTAACCTCAGTCATGGTATATACCCTGATCCGGCGGTTGTTCTTGATCCGCTTGAAGTTGATCTCCAATCCGCAGGAAGGCGGACAGAGCTTGGGGAAATACTGGTTCAGCTGGGCAACTCGACCGCCCAGATAAGGGTTTTTCTCCACGAGAAAAACATCTTTGCCGACTTCAGCGGCTTCCAGAGCAGCGGTCAAACCGCTGATTCCGCCGCCCACGACCAGAACTGCACCACCACCGGATGCACTGCGTTCGTCCGTCATGTCTAGCCTCCATTAGCAGATATTGATTAAAATAACTGGTTTGCTTAGCTCAAACGTCTCCTCGAGCCCGTCTCAACTAAACAAACCAAGCAATAAATGAAAGAACTGGGATAGAAAAATCTCCAGGCACCCGGCCGGGTGCCTGGAGATTCATACTTAACACTGCAACTAAGCCTCGGCAGAGACCTGAATCAGATCCAGGGCTCGGTCTCGACGATGTTGATGCAGTTGACCTTCTCGCACTTCCATTCCTTTGTCTCAGGATCGAAGGTGGAGTTAACGAAGGCCTTCCAGTTGGCATCGTCAACGGTCGGGTAATCGGAACGATAGTAGAAGCCGGGGTAGCGGCTCTCTTTCCGGAACTCGATGTGACGAATATGGGTCTCCACGCACCAGATCCGGTGGTAGTTCTCCCAGGCCCGCATCAACTCATGCAGGTCGCCGGCGGCCATCAGCTCGGCATCTTCCCGCAGCATGCGGAGCAGATCGAGGCAGATGTTCAAAAGCTTGCCGGAGGTCATGTAGTAGGTGGCAACACCGCCGCCGTACTCGTCGGTGGCCTTCATCAGGCGCATCATGATACCGGCCGGCTTGCAGTAGTTGGGGTTGACGTCGGCGGCAGTAGACTTGCCGACATGCTCATGATATCGAACAACCGGGGCATAGATCTCGGCGGCCAGTTCCTGAGCGGTCTGCTTCAATTCGGGCTTGAAATCAGCGTGGTCACGGCAGTACTTGACCATCTGCTTGGCCACGATCCGACCCTCGGCATGGGAACCGGAGGAAAACTTGTGACCGGAAGCGCCCACGCCGTCGCCAGCGGTGAACAGACCGTCAACGGTGGTCATCCGGTTATAGCCCCACTTATACTGATGGCTCCGAGGACCGTCAACGGTCGGGACCCAATCCTCGTTAGGACCGGAGGTCCAGATGCCGCAACAGCCGGAGTGCGAACCCAGCATGTAGGGTTCGGTCGGCATGATCTCGGAACCGACCTTCTCGGGCTCGATGTTCATACCGGCCCAGAGACCGGCCTGGCCAACGGACATATCGAGGAAGTCTTCCCAGGCCTCGGACTCAAGATGTTTCCAGAACTTCATAACTGACTTCTCGTCCATACCTTTGGCGCGCCGCTCTTCCAGGAAGGCGTTGAGGGCAACGTCTGTGGCCATGTAGATCGGGCCGCGGCCTTCTTTCAACTCGTTGATCATCAGGTGGTTACGCAGACAGGTGGGGGTAACGGCAGACTGGCCGTAGGGCATGAACTTGGAAAGCTCCTCCTTGACCGCGTCGCTGTTGGCGTAGAACTCGCCCAGGCCGTTCTGAACTTTGGCTTTGAATAAAAGGAACCATGCACCGACCGGACCGTAACCGTCTTTGAAACGAGCCGGGGTGAAACGGTTTTCCATCATGGTCAAAGTAGCGCCAACCTGGGCGCACATGGTGTAGGTGGAGCCGGCGTTCCAGACCGGGTACCAGGCCCGACCCTTGCCTTCACCGGTGGACCGGGGACGGAAGATATTAACCGCACCGCCGCAAGCGCAAAGAGCAGTCTTGCAACGGAAGACATGAACTTTGTTCTCACGGGTTGAGAAACCAACGGCACCGGCAATCTGGTTGGCTACGTTTTTGTCGAGCAGCAGCTTGACGATGAAGACGCGCTCCAGGCAGTTCTCTTCGCCCAGGGCGGACTTGGCCGGCTCGGCGACGATGCACTTGTAAGACTCGCCGTTGATCATAATCTGCCACTTGCCGGTACGAACCGGCTGACCGCCTTCACGCAGGGTCGGAGCAGGCTTGGCGCCGTCAAGGTTCTCGCCGTCGGCGTCTTTCTTCCAGACGGGCAGGCCCCATTCCTCGAAGAGTTTTACGGACTCGTCAACGTGACGTCCCAGATCGTAGATCAGATCTTCACGAACCACGCCCATCAGGTCGTTGCGGACCATCTTGACGTAGTTCTCGATCTTGTTCTCACCGATGTAGGTGTTGATGGCGGACAGGCCCTGGGCCACGGCGCCGGAACGCTCCATGGAAGCCTTATCGACCAGTTTGATATTCATGTCGGCAGGGGCCCACTTCTTGATCTCGAAAGCTGCGCCGCAGGCAGCCATGCCGCCGCCGATGATCAGAACATCGACGTCATGCTCAACAACTTCCGGATTCGGATTGGCGGGCAGTTCGCCCAGAGGCTTATTGGGTAACGCCATAGTCGTATCTCCTTAGCTTATATTTAAATGGTTAATTTGCGACGCTAATTATTTAGCCAGCATGGTCGGCACGGGCAGGTCGTTCTCGAGCAGCAGCTTTTCGTCGTCGAGATTTGCACCCTTGCCATCTTTATAAGCGTTGGCGGCGCCTTCGGCGGTGGTCCGGATCGGGAACTTGAAGCGCTTCATGTTGCCGTTACGGAATTTGACGGTCCACATGATGGAGTCGGAACTCCGCATCGGATGAACCTGGCCGCCCATGGGAACGAAGTCATTGTAGCCACGGACCATAATCGCACCCTGAGGGCAGATCTTCACACAAGAGTAGCATTCCCAGCATGCATCCGGCTCCTGGTTGTAAGCCTTCATCTCCTCAACATTAAGGACCATCAGGTCGTTGGGGCAGATGTACATGCAGGCAGTCTTGTCGCCACCTTTGCAGCCATCACATTTGGAAGGATCTACATAGCTTGGCATTCACTTACCTCCTAAACTAATTTGAATTTTTCAGACCCCGCCAGATGCGGAATCCACGTTTAACTGAAACTTCCTAGTGCCGAGTTTAAAAATGGAGGGGCAATTAAAGCCCGACAAAACACCGCGGCCAGGCCCGGCAAGCCATTCCCGCCCGCAATATTCTTTTAAGTATCAATTGATCTAATGACAACGAATTTTATCTTCTACTTTGGAGATATTACCATCCGCAAGAAAAAAATGAAGAGTCACTCATTTTTTTCGCAAAACCCTGTATAAATTTTCACCCATTAAAAGTCAAGCAAAAAACTTTGCCGGACATCGCCTTGCAGCCCGCTGCCCTCTCAGAGATACAAGGGCTTACGTCGATCCTCGGACCTGACTTTTATGAATGACCGGGAGCTCCATCGCTCCCTGGTCAAATCAATTTGACAGCGAGCCGGTCGATGGTTACATTGGCCGTCACTATAAATGGTCAATTTTGGGCCTTCTTGAGTAAATTCTGATACAGGAACCAATAGATATGGCGGAATCAAAAAACCCCGGACAACCAAGCGGCAAGAGCCTGTTCGGAACCGAGACCAATCCCAGCAACATCATGCCTACCAAACTGGGACCGGATAGCCAGCTTAAATTCCGTTGTCACCCGAAGGTCTCGTGTTTCACCGCCTGCTGTGGCAATATCAATATAATCCTTACCCCTTACGACATCCTGCGGATTCGCCGGGCACTCAACCTGCCGGCCAGTGAATTCCTGCTGCGCTTCACCACCCCGGTCTACCTGGAAAAAACCGATATGCCCGGGGTCAAGGTTCATCTGGACCAGGACGGCCGCTGCCCTTTCGTCACTCCGGAAGGTTGCACCATCTACCCTTACCGCCCCACGACCTGCCGCTATTATCCGGTAGGCATGTCCTTTTTCCATGAGGCAGCCGAAGGCGGCACTTCGGAAGAATTCTATTTCCTGGTAAAGGAGTCCCACTGCAAGGGACACGAGGAGGAACTGGTGCAGACCATCAGGGAATGGCGCCGGGACCAGGGTATCGACGAATCCGACGAAATGAACAAGGAGTGGATGGAACTGGTCATGCGCCGCAAATCCTTCGGCCTCCAGGCCACCTTGAGCGAAGCGGCGAAGAAGATGTTCTTCATGGCCAGCACCGATCTGGACAAGTTCCGGGACTTCGTCTTCAACAGCTCCTTTTTAGAGACCTACGAGATCGACCAGCAGACCCTATCTGAAATCAAGAACGACGACGTCGCCCTGATGGAGTTCTCCTTCAAGTACCTGGCCTCCTCCCTGTTCGGCACCAACACCCTGAAGATCAGGGAAGAAAAGGTCAAGGCCAGGGCCGTGGAGTTGAAAACATCCCAAGGCGAGGCGGAGAAAAAGGCCGAGGAAACTTACCGGAGTCTGCGGGAAGACCGGGACAAACTGCAGGAAATGATCGCCGGTCGCAAGAAGTAGTACTTTCCCGGTTTTTATCCGGGGCTGGTTCATCACTGGAGACCGGCGTCGGAGCCTTTTGCTGGCTCAGCTCTCTCCCAAGGTAATCAAAAAGGTCGCGCCCTGCCCGGGGGCACTAACCACCTCGATCTGACCC
>Ga0210144_1000950_pt1 | contig 13040 bp, 12 predicted proteins | sample Muzzi_PWA_D2_FD_185532 | JGI IMG/M metagenome (GOLD analysis project Ga0210144, IMG submission 185532) | Wetland microbial communities from San Francisco Bay, California, USA, that impact long-term carbon sequestration - Muzzi_PWA_D2 (SPAdes) | ecosystem: Environmental > Aquatic > Marine >...
CTGGTGCGCACACCCTCGGTGCAGAAGATATCCTTGTGGGCGAACGGGATACCCGTCAGCGCGCCGGCCTCGCCAGCCTGCAGGCGCCGGTCCGCTTCCCGCGCGGCCGCGAGCGCCTGCTCGCCGGTCACGGTGATGAAACTGTTGAGTTGCCCGTCCAGCGCTGCGACCCGCGTCAGGCAGGCGCGGGTGAGTTCTTCGCTGGAGAACTCACCGCGTGCGAGCGCTACAGATAACTCAACTAGGCTTTTCCTGTGCATGAATAAATTCTGGGTCGAAAGGCAGCGACTAAAAGACACCTCAAAAGTTCGCAACGAATCCGCCTGTAGGAGCGGGCTTGCCCGCGAACACGGTGGGCATATTCAAGAGGTTCGCGGGCAAGCCCGCTCCTACAGGAAAACCTCGATATTTCGAGGAGTTCTAAAACCATAACTCCGGAAAACAGCCACGTAACCACAAGGTGGTTTTTCCAGTGTCTTCCATGGCCAGTTGAACAATCAGATTGACCATATTCCTGGAGTCACTCGATCACTCTGGGCACCAGGTACAGTCCGGCCTCGGTCAGGGGGGCATTACGCAGGAATTTCTCGCGCTCATCCGGCTCGGTCACGACGTCGGACCGCAGGCGCTGTGTGGCCTCCAGCGGGTGGGCCAGCGGCTCCACACCCGTGGTATCCACCCGGTTCAACTGCTCGACGAAGGCCAGGATAGCGGACAGGTTGCGCGCATACTCAGGCACATCGACCGCGTCGATACCCAGACGGGCGAGGTGGGCGATCTTTTCGACTTGCGAGGCTTCAAGCGCCATGCAGGACTCCGGTGGCAGCACGAGTGATTATTAACAGGGCGGCAAAGGTAGCACAATTGACTCCTTGCCCAAAGCTTCCCCCGTTGATAGATTACCCCACTTTATTATCAGCGCCCGCGCGCGGACAAGGATTCCATGGTGCTTAAAAGCTTATTCGGCCTGTTCTCTAACGACCTGTCTATCGACCTGGGTACCGCGAACACCCTGATTTATGTACGCGGTCAGGGGATCGTACTGAACGAGCCTTCGGTGGTCGCCATACGCCAGGACCGGGGTCCGGGCGGCCCCAAGAGCATTGCCGCCGTGGGCATGGAGGCCAAGCTGATGCTCGGCCGCACCCCCGGGAACATCACCGCCATCCGGCCGCTGAAAGACGGCGTAATCGCCGATTTCACCATCACCGAGAAGATGCTGCAGCATTTCATCCACAAAGTGCATGAAGCGCGCTTCTTCAAACCCAGCCCGCGCGTCCTGATCTGTGTGCCCTGCGGGTCCACCCAGGTGGAACGCCGCGCCATCCGCGAATCGGCCGCCGGGGCCGGGGCGCGCGAGGTCTATCTGATCGAGGAACCCATGGCCGCGGCCATCGGCGCCGGAATGCCGGTCAACGAGGCGCGTGGCTCCATGGTGCTGGACATCGGCGGCGGCACTTCGGAAGTGGCGGTTATCTCACTGAACGGTATCGTATATTCGTCGTCGGTCCGGATCGGCGGAGACCGCTTCGACGACGCCATCATCAACTACGTGCGGCGCAACTACGGCACCCTGATCGGCGAGGCGACTGCAGAGCGCATCAAGCACGACATCGGCTCCGCCTACCCCGGGAAGGAGGTCAAGGAGGTCGAGGTGAAGGGGCGCAACCTCTCCCAGGGCATCCCCCGCGCGTTTACCCTGAACAGCAACGAAATCCTGGAATCCCTGCAGGAACCCCTGGCCGGCATCGTCGGGGCCGTGAAGACGGCGCTGGAACAGACACCGCCCGAACTGGGGGCCGATGTTGCCGAACGCGGCATCGTGCTCACCGGCGGGGGCGCGCTGTTGCGTGATATCGACCGCCTGCTGATGGAGGAAACCGGCCTGCCGGTGGTCGTGGCCGATGATCCGCTCACCTGCGTCGCGCGTGGTGGCGGTCGCGCCCTTGAATTGTTCGACGAGCGGGGCGGCGACGTCTTTACCGTGGAATAACCGCGGCAACCCCTTGCCGCCCTGACGGGGCAAATACGCAAGGAGCCTGTCCTGGTGCGTAGCGGGGCGGATGGGAAATCGAGGATAGTATTGCGATCGTTCGAGGAGAATAGCGGGTTCTATTTGACGAGAAAGATCGCAATAATAGACCAATTTCCCGCCGCCGCAGTAGCAACATGGTTACCTGGACAGGCTCCTCGAATAACGGGCCAGCCGCGGGCCATGTCATGCCTGCGGGTCAGCGCCACGTCGTATAACAAAGGGGTGATCCGATCAAACTGATATTCACACAGGGCCCCTCGATTACGGCACGGCTGGTCGTGTTCGTGGCCCTGTCGGTCGTGTTGATGACGATGGACCACCGCAATCAGCATATCGAGTCCCTGCGCGCCGGCCTGTCGGTGGTGATCTACCCCCTGCAGATGATCGTGGAACTGCCGGGTGCGGCCTACGGCTGGTTCAGCGAATCCCTGTCGACGCGCCGCCATTTGCAGGAGGAAAACGCCAGCCTGCACACCCAGATCCTGATGCTCAAGGCCCAGACCCAGAAGCTGCAGTCACTGGAGGTCGAAAACATCCGCCTGCGCGAACTGCTCGATTCGTCCTTCCAGGTCGGCCAGAAGATACTGGTGGCGGAACTGCTGTCCGCCAATCTCGATCCCTACCAGCACCAGATCATTATCAACAAGGGGGAGCTTGATAAAGTCTATGCCGGTCAGCCCCTGCTCGATGCCAACGGCGTCATGGGTCAGGTCGTGCACGTCGGGCCCTACAGCTCGACCGCCCTGCTGATCACCGACACCTCGCATGCAATCCCGGTGCAGGTTAACCGCAACGGCATACGCACCATTGCCATCGGCAGCGGCAGCATCAACCGGCTGGACCTGCCTTACATTTCGAACAATGCCGACGTGCGCGCCGGTGATCTACTGACGTCTTCCGGCCTGGGTGGCAAGTTCCCGCCCGGGTATCCGGTTGCTATCGTCGAGAGCGTCGAACATGACCCGGGACAATCCTTCGCCCATGTCACGGCAACGCCCACCGCGCATCTGGACCGCAGCCGCGAAGTACTGCTGGTCTGGCCGGGAGAGACACATGACCTGAAACCGGCCGTCGCGCCGTCCGGGGATGCGTCCGGTGCGGAAGATCCTTCCATGACCGAAGAGAAAACACCGTGACCCTGGCCAGGCATCATGGCGGCAGCGTGATTGCGCTGACGTTCCTGCTGGCCCTGCTGCTGACCATCATTCCCCTGCCGGAATGGCTGCGCTACCTGCGGCCCGACTGGGTCGGTCTGGTGCTGATCTACTGGTGCCTGGCCTTGCCGGAGCGGGTCGGCGTCAGCACCGGCTGGTTGATGGGGCTGCTGGTCGATATGCTGACCGGTTCCCTGCTGGGACAGCACGCCATGGCGCTTACCATCGTCGCCTATCTGACGCTGAGATTCCATCAACGCATCCGGCTGTTCCCGGTCTGGCAGCAGGCACTGACCGTCCTGGTGCTGCTGGTGCTGCATCAACTGCTGGCGCTATGGGTCAGCCGCTTCATCGGTCGACCCGGACCGCCCTGGTTTTACTGGTTCCCCTCCCTCACGGGCATGGTCGTCTGGCCGCTGGTGTTTTTCGCCCTGCGGTCACTGCGGCGTGGTTTCCGTGTGAGTTAATACGGGCACCGGACACATGTACTGTCATCAGCCGTGATCCCGCGAAAGCTGACGCTCAAGGACCATTTCCTTGAATACCGCCTGTTCACCAACCGTGTGATTATCCTGCTGGTGTTCTGCGGACTGATACTGCTGGCGCTGTTCAGCCGGCTCTTTTACCTGCAGGTCGTCGCGCATGAACACTTCACGACGCTGTCGGAAGACAACCGCGTCAAGCTGCAGGCCATCGCGCCCAACCGCGGCCTGATCTATGACCGCAATGGTATCCTGCTCGCCGACAATCTGCCTTCCTACCGCCTGGAAATCACCGCCGAACAGGTCGACGACATGTCCGCCACACTGGCGGCACTCGGGGAAATCATCGACATTCGGGAAACCGATCGCACACGGTTCGAGAAACTCCTGCGCCGTAAGCCGCGCTTTGAAGCCGTACCGCTGCGCTTTCACCTGAGTGACGAGGAGGTCGGACGCTTCTCGGTGAACCGGCACCGCTTCCCGGGCGTCGATATCCAGGCCGGTCTGGCGCGCCACTACCCGCTGGGAAGCCTCGCGGTACACGCATTGGGTTACGTCGGACGGATCGATGAGAACGCCCTGAAGGGCCTGGATAGCTCCAACTACAACGGCACGACCTACATCGGCAAGACCGGCATTGAGAAATCCTACGAGACTGTTCTGCACGGCGAGGTCGGCGTGCAGCAAGTGGAGATCACGGCGCAGGGGCGCGTACTGCGGGTGCTGCAGAGCACCCCGCCCGTCCCCGGAAGAAACCTGTATCTGACACTCGACTCGCGGTTACAGGATGTCGCTGAAAAGGCCTTCGGCGACAAGACGGGCACCGCCATTGCAATCGACCCGGGGAACGGCGACATCCTCGCCCTGGTCAGCATGCCGACCTATGACCCGAATCCGTTCGTAAACGGCATCGAATACGCCGATTACAAGGCGCTCAGGGATGACGACAAGGAACCGCTGTTCAACCGCGCACTGCGCGGGCAATACCCGCCGGGCTCCACTATCAAGCCCTTCATGGGGCTGGCCGGACTGGAACAGGGCATCACCACCGCCAAATCCAGCACCTACTGCCCCGGGTATTTCATGCTGCCGGGCAAGACGCGAAAGTACCGGGACTGGAAACATTATGGACACGGCACGGTAAACCTCAGTTCGGCGATCACCCAGTCGTGTGATGTCTACTTCTACGACCTCGCCGTATCGATGGGCATCGAGCGGATCCACGATTACCTGGCGCACTTTGGCTTCGGCAAGCTCACCGGCATCGACATCCAGGGAGAACTGCCGGGCCTGTTGCCCTCACCGGAGTGGAAACATGCACGGCGCGGCCAGGCATGGTTCCCCGGAGAGACCGTTATTACCGGCATAGGCCAGGGGTTTTTCATGGCCACGCCCCTGCAGCTGGCCGTAGCCACGGCGACCCTGGCAAACCGCGGTCAGCGCATCAGGCCATCCATTATCCGCGCCGAGCAGGAAGCCGGCAGCACTGCCCTGCTGCCGCATATGCTACAGATCGAGGAGACCCTGTCCGTACAAGACCCGAAAAACTGGGACACGGTCATCAATGCCATGATCGATGTGGTGAACAGCGCCCGCGGCACAGCCCGGCACATCGGCATCGACAGCCCCTACAAGATCGCGGGCAAGACCGGTACGGCCCAGGTCTACGGACTCAAGCAGGATGAGAAGTACGATGCGAAACTCATCGACGAGAAACTGCGTGATCATGCCCTGTTCATCGCCTTCGCACCCGCAGACAACCCGAAGATAGCTGTGGCCGTGGTTGTCGAACACGGGGGCGGCGGTGGTTCTGTCGCCGCCCCTATTGCACGCACCATCATTGACAGCTATCTGCAGGGTGGACCAACATGAATGCCGTGATTTCATCCAGCCGAGAGGACGCCAGCCGCCGCGGCTGGCAGTATCGCCTGCACATCGATGCGCCGCTGCTGGTCGCGCTGATCGGGGTATCGGCCATCGGGCTGCTGGTGCTGTACAGCGCAGGCGGCAGCGACATGAACCTGATCGGCAGACAGCTGCTGCGTCTGTGCATCGCCTTCACCACGATGTTCGCGGTGGCGCAGGTCACTCCCCGCTGGCTGCAACGCATGACGCCCTGGGTCTTCGCCACCGGCATCCTGCTGTTGCTGGCAGTGCTGATCAAGGGCGAGATCAGCGGCGGGGCGCAGCGCTGGCTGGACCTGTATTTCGTCCGTTTCCAGCCCTCCGAGATGATGAAACTGGCCGTGCCCATGATGGTCGCCTGGTACCTCGCCGATGCCCCCCTGCCGCCGAACCGCTTCCAGTTGCTTGCCAGCTCTGTCCTGACCATTGTACCGACGCTGATGATCATCAAGCAGCCGGACCTGGGCACAGCGCTGCTGATCGCCAGCGCCGGTTTCTTCGTCCTGTTTCTCGCCGGTCTGCAATGGCGACTGATGGCCATACTGGGCGGGCTCGCGGCCGCGGCCGCTCCCCTGCTCTGGCATTTCATGCACGACTACCAGCGCATGCGCGTGATGACCTTCCTGAATCCTCAGAATGACCCGCTCGGCGCGGGTTACCATACCATCCAGGCCGAGATTGCGATTGGTTCCGGCGGCCTGTTCGGCAAGGGATGGCTGAATGGAACCCAGTCCCAGCTCGATTTCCTTCCGGAACGCTCGACCGATTTTATTTTCGCCGTATTGAGCGAGGAATTCGGCTTCATCGGAATCACCGTTCTGTTCACCTGTTATATGGTCATCGTGATACGCGGCACCCTCATCGCCGTTCAGGCACAGGATACCTTTACGCGCCTGCTCGCCGGGAGTCTGGCGATGACGTTCTTTGTCTATGTGATCGTCAACACCGGCATGGTAACCGGCCTGCTTCCGGTGGTCGGCGTGCCGCTTCCGATGATCAGCTACGGCGGCACATCCATCGTCACGCTGATGGCCGGCTTCGGCATCCTGATGTCGATACAGACGCATCGCAAGCTGTTGCCGACATGAAGTGATAGAATCGGTCCGGTCTCAATACAGGAGTAGCGCATTCATTATGTTGAAAGGGATTCTGAAATACGCCATTGCCATCGTCGCCCTGCTCGGTGCGCTCCCCGCCTGTACGACAACGATGAGCGTGCCGCAATCAGGCGGCTACGCGTCCAATCCCCAGGTGCAGGCATTCATCGACGAAATGGTCGCCCGTCACGGATTCAGCAAGCAGGAGCTGGAGAAGGTCTTCAGCCAGGCGCAACGCAGCGATTCTATCCTGGAAGCGATGAGCAGGCCGGCCGAGAAAAAGCTTGCCTGGTATGAATACCGGAAGATTTTCCTGACGCAAAGCCGGATCGACGGGGGAGTCGCGTTCTGGAACCAGCATGCGGACGCTCTCGCAAAGGCTGAAAAAGCCTATGGTGTCGATGCGCAGGTCATCGTGGCCATCATCGGTGTAGAAACCCGTTACGGAGGGAACACCGGCAAGTACCGTGTACTGGACGCCCTCACCACGCTGGCATTCGACTACCCGCCACGCAGCAAGTTCTTCCGAAAAGAACTGGAACAGTACCTGCTCATGGCGCGCGCCGATCACATCGATCTGCTCAGCACCAAAGGCTCCTACGCCGGTGCCATGGGATACGGCCAGTTCATGCCCAGCAGTTACCAGCATTATGCCGTCGATTTTGACCAGGACGGGATACGCGACCTGTGGGACAGCCCGATGGATATCGTCGGCAGCGTGGCGAACTACCTGCACGAACACGGGTGGAAGCCGGGAGCCACAGTCACCATGCGCGCCAGCGTGACCGGTACCCGCTACGAAAGTGTGATAAAGAAGGGGCTGAAACCGGAAACACCGGTAAAAAAACTCAGGGCGGAGGGCATCACCCCGTCGAAGCCCCTTCCGAACGACACGCTGGCCGCGTTAATATCGCTTGACCAGGAAAACGGTCCGGAATACTGGCTGGGGTTGAACAATTTTTACGTTATCACCCGGTACAATCACAGTCCGCTTTACGCCATGGCGGTATACCAGCTGAGCGAGGAAATCCGGAAGGCGCGCGCACATATGCACTAGACCTTGAGGGGAAGGCTATGCAGAACAGGTTAATAGCGACGGGTGTGACGCCACTCACGTGGCGAGGAGGACACAGCGCCCGCCAGAAGGCCGCCCGGATCACTGCGACACGCGGCGCCGGTTTCCTGTTTTTCGGCTTCATATTCGCTGCCGCGCTGCTCTTTACCGGCTGCAGTTCCCGGATAGCCCGGGATACCGGCGATGCGGCCCCGCAGGAACCGATAGACATCTCCGGCATACCCGATGCCGTTCCCCGCAACGAACGCCTCAGCCGCTATGGCAACCCGGTCTCCTATGAGGTCATGGGACATCGCTACTACACGCTCAAAAGCCGCAACGGCTATGTCGAACGGGGCATCGCCTCCTGGTACGGCACCAAATTCCACGGCCTGCGCACCTCGAGCGGAGAACCCTACGACCTTTACAAGATGACCGCCGCCCACAAAACCCTGCCGCTGCCAACCTACGCCAGGGTGACCAACCTGAAAAACGGCCGTTCCGTCATCGTCAAGATCAATGACCGGGGTCCGTTTCATTCCAACCGTATCATCGATCTGTCCTATGTCGCCGCCGCCAAACTCGGCATACTCGAGTACGGCACCGGTCTCGTCGAGGTCGAGGCAATCAATCCGTCGGCGCCTAAAAAACCCATGCTGGCCACAAACGGGCCGGAGAAGCAGCAGGGATCATCGCTGTTTCTCCAGGTGGGTGCCTTCAGGAACAGGGACAACGCCCAGCGCCTCAGCAGCAAATTACAGAACGCAAACATCGGTGACATCCACATCATGGAGTCAGCCAATGCCTCCGGCCCCATCTACCGTGTGCGTATCGGACCGCTCGACTCCGTTGACGAAGCCGACCGCCTGAGCAGCACCCTGATATCGAAGGGTTATTCCAGCACCCAGGTTGTCATCGACTGATGCCCTTCCGGCAAGGCCGGAGCGTTGCAAATCGTCCGGGACATGCGGACAATGCACGCTGAACTGCAACCCAACCCGAACAGGAAAATCATGCCCTATCGACTCACGCGCCTGTTACCCGCCATACTGCTGTTATTCGTCGCTTCCGCCCTCCGGGCCGAGCCGCTGCCTGTTCCCAAACCCCCGTCGATCGGCGCCAATGCCTTCATCCTCGAGGACTTCGACAGCGGTCGCATCATCGCCGACAAGGACCCGAACAAGCCGGTCGAACCCGCCAGCATCACCAAGCTGATGAGCGCCTACGCGGTTTTCAAGGAGCTGCACTCGGGTAATATCACCCTCGGCGACATGGTTACGATCAGCGAGAAAGCCTGGCGCACGCCCGGCTCGCGCATGTTCGTCGAGGTCGGCAAGCAGGTCAGCGTCGAGGACCTGATACAAGGCATGATCGTCCAGTCAGGCAACGACGCCACGGTAGCGCTGGCCGAATTTATCGCCGGCAGCGAGGACAGCTTCGCCGCCCTGATGAACCGCCATGCCGAGGCGCTGGGCCTGAAGGACACCCACTTCGTGAATTCCACCGGCCTGCCGGACCCCCAGCACTACATGACGGCGCGCGATATCGCCCTGCTGGCCGCGGCGATCATCCGGGAGTTTCCGGAATACTACAAGTGGTACTCCCAGAAGAAATTCACCTTCAACGACATCACACAATACAACCGCAACAAGCTGCTGTGGCGGGATGATTCGGTCGACGGGATGAAGACCGGACATACCGACAGCGCCGGTTATTGCCTGGTAACTTCCGCCAAAAAGGACAACATGCGCCTGATCAGCGTGGTCCTCGGCACCGATAGTGAGAAGGCGCGCGCCGATGCCAGTCAGGCGCTGCTGAACTACGGTTTCCGTTTCTACGAGACGCACAAGCTCTACGATGCCGGCCAGCAGCTCGCGACCGCCCGCGTCTGGGAAGGCGCGACCGATACCGTATCACTCGGACTGAACAGCCCGCTCTATGCGACCGTCCCGCGCGGCCAGTACAAGGCGCTGGCCGCATCCATGACTATCAACAACCGCATCATGGCCCCGGTCAACAAGGACGAGACGCTGGGCAGCGTACAGGTGCAGCTGGGCGATTCGGTCATTGCCGGGAAAAACCTGGTTGCCTTGCAGGGCGTCGGTGAGGGTTCCTTCTGGCAGCGCATCGTGGATAAAGCCCTGCTCTATTTTGAATAGCGGGGAACCGTTCATTCCCCTCACTGCGATAGCGTATCCGCCATGTCAACCGCCTATCTGAATGGCGTCTTTTTGCCGCTGGACCAGGCCCATGTCTCGGTCATGGATCGCGGTTTTCTGTTCGGTGACGGTGTCTATGAGGTGATTCCCGTCTATGGCGGCAAGCTGTTTCGCCTCGGACCTCACCTGAGGCGGCTGCAAAACAGCCTGGACGCGGTCCGCATCGGCAATCCCCTCGCGGAGGATGAGTGGAAGTCCATGCTCGCGCAGCTGGTCGCCGGCAATGAAGGTCCTGACCGGACCGTCTATCTGCAGGTGACCCGCGGCGTGGCTCCCCGGCGCGATCACGCCTTCCCGGTGGACAACCGCCCGACGGTATTCGCCATGTGCACGCCCTGCCTGGCTTCGCATGAGATCGACACCGAGCCCGGCGTCACCGCCATCACCCTCGCCGATATCCGCTGGCAACACTGCGACATCAAGGCCATTACCCTGCTGCCCAATATCCTGCTGCGCCAGCAGGCCATCGATGCGAATACGGCCGAAGCTATCCTGTTGAAGGACGGCTACGCCATCGAGGGTGCCGCCAGCAATATCTTTATCGTGGCGGACGCTACGCTGAAGACCCCCCCCAATGGTCCCGCCCTGCTTCCGGGCGTAACCCGTGACCTCATTCTTGAACTGGCCAGGGCCAACGGCATCCCCTGCCTGGAGGTCGACATCGCCATTGAAGAACTCGCCGGTGCCGATGAAATCTGGCTCACCAGTTCCACCCGTGAAATCTCCCCGGTCATCCGCCTCGACGGCCGGCCGGTCGGCAACGGCAAACCTGGCACGCTGTGGAATCGCATGATCCGCCTTTATCAGGACTACAAGGAAGCGGTACGCCAGGGCAGAGCCGCCTGATCCGACAGCCCGATTACCCCTGAAACCCGGCTAACCGGTGCCTGCAGGTAGATGAGTTGCTGTGGGGCCTGCAAAACAGGGACACGCTGTGAATACTTCCCTGTACGCCCGGCGACAGCATCCTTGCTGTCGACGGTCCCTGTTTTACAGGCCCCACAGCTTCGGGCAACGCTGGCAGCAAAAACGGCAGTCGAAGGCAAATCGATCGTCTATTCGAACACGACCGTTCGGTTTTCATAGACCAGCAGGTTATGCCGCAGGTGATGCCAGACGGCGCGGGCCAGGACGATCTTCTCCAGATCACGCCCCTTGCGAACCATGTCATCGACCGTGTCCTTGTGACTCACCCGAACCACGTCCTGCTCGATGATGGGACCGGCGTCCAGTTCGGCGGTGACATAATGGCTGGTGGCGCCAATGATCTTGACACCGCGTTCGTGGGCCGAATGATAGGGACGGGCTCCGGGAAACGCCGGCAGGAAGGAATGGTGGATATTGATGATCCGCTGCGGATAACGTGCGATGAATGCCTCCCCGAGTATCTGCATGTAACGGGCCAGCACGACGAAATCGACGCGGTACTGCTGCAGCAACTCCAGCTGCCTCTGCTCCTGCTCCTGCCGGTTATCGGAATTGACCGGCAGATGGAAATAATCGATCCCGAGACGCTCCGCGGTGGGTTGCATGTCGGGGTGGTTGCTGATGATCAGCGGTATCTCGACCTGCCATTCACCGGCCTCGTAACGGGCCAGCAGATCGTAAAAGCAATGGGGCTGCCTTGACACGAACAACGCCATGCGCCGCACTTCGTTCGAGAAATGCAGGCGCCAGTGCATGGAAAAGCGGCTCGCCACCAGCGTATCGAAGTATTCACCGATCTTCTCCTTCGCTATGGTGAAACCGCCCAGGTCCCATTCGATGCGCATGAAGAAAACCTGGCGCTCCGCATCGACATGCTGATCAAGATAGAGAATATTTCCGCCGTTCTTGAAGATGAACTCGGTGATGGAAATCACGATCCCCTTCTGGTCGGGACAGTCAATCAGCAGTATGGCTGAATTCGATGCGGTTTTGCTCACCTGGTTTTTTCCTTCTCGTCCGGATCCTGCCCGCGCCACGGGGCGGGGACCGGAATAATGTTATCAGAACAACCTTCCCGTTTCGGCGCTCACCCCAGCGTGCGCCCCTTTCCGCCTGCCCTGCTCGTGAGGGCTCCTACCCGGTCGCCCTTCGAAGGACTCCCGCCGCCTGACCTTCGATAACCAGCGACTGCTCGCGCAGATCGATCCGCAGAGGCGCATGGTCCGTGTTATCGGGCAGCAGCTGAACAATCGCCCCATGCCGCCTGAACCGCTTCACCGTTACCTCATCAGCGATGCGCGCCACGACGATATTTCCGTTGACGGCATGCGGCGTGCGATGCACCGCGAGCAGGTCGCCGTCGAGTATCCCGGCGCCTTTCATGCTGTCACCGCGCACCCGCAACAGGTAATCGGCGCGCGGATGGAAAACGGCCGGATCAACCGGACAGTATTCCTCGATATTCTGTTCGGCGAGGATTGGCTCTCCAGCCGCAACGCGGCCCACCACGGGCAGGCCGATAACGGCATCGACAAGGCGAATACCGCGTGAGGAACCCGGCACCAGTTCGATCACGCCCTTCCGCGCCAGGGCGCGCAGGTGATCCTCGGCCGCGTTTGCGGAGCGGAAACCCAGCCGACGGGCAATTTCAGCGCGCGTTGGCGGACAGCCCTGCGAGGAAATGCAGGTGCGGATCAGCTCCAGGACTTCGGACTGTCGGGTGGTCAGCATACCCCTGATCATGGTGTGACTGTGTGTTTATCCAGTATTCGGGATCATATACAGCAACCCCGGAAATGCAACGGACATATTAGAGCGCCCCTTCATAAAAATCGATTTCAACGCAAAGACGCAAAGGACGCAAAGAAATTCTCTAATTAAAACAATTAAACACTTTGCGTTGTTTGCGTCTTTGCGTTGAGTTTGATGCTTTAGGAATGGACACTGGATAACGCGTGTCCATCGCTTTCCCAGGCCCCCTGTGCCGGCAGTCAAAATCGATTATCATTGTCGGCAGCTTGTGCGCCCGCCGACCCGCTGCCGTGTAGGTATTCTCAGCGGCATGAACGGAATCGAATCATCCGTTTTCCTGGATGGGCACCAGGCATCACATATCAACCAGGCCGACCGAAGTTCCCATGTCCACATCCGCCTCGACCGTCGAAAC
>Ga0210144_1000953_pt1 | contig 13008 bp, 12 predicted proteins | sample Muzzi_PWA_D2_FD_185532 | JGI IMG/M metagenome (GOLD analysis project Ga0210144, IMG submission 185532) | Wetland microbial communities from San Francisco Bay, California, USA, that impact long-term carbon sequestration - Muzzi_PWA_D2 (SPAdes) | ecosystem: Environmental > Aquatic > Marine >...
CCATGGTATCCCCGGCCTTGAGGCTATCGGCATCGAGGACTTCGTCCGGCGTTGGGGCGCCGGCTACAAGTACATGATCGTGCTCGATGCCGATAGCCTCATGGCCGGGGATACCATGGTGCGCCTGGTCGATCTCATGGACGGCAACCCGACGGCCGGCTTGATCCAGACCGTGCCCTGCGCCGTGAACCGGCGGACGCTGTTCGGGCGGATACAGCAGTTCTCGAGCCGCCTGTACCGGCCGCTCCTCAGCGCCGGGTTGCGCTACTGTCAGCTCTCCGATGCCACCTACTGGGGGCACAATGCGATCATCCGGATCGAGGCTTTCGCGCGGCACTGCGGTCTGCCGCACCTGCCGGGCAGGCCGCCCTTCGGCGGCCTTATCCTGAGTCACGACTTCGTCGAGGCGGCGCTCCTGCGCCGGGCAGGCCGGGGCGTATGGGTCGAGCCGACATTGGCCGGCAGCTACGAGGAGACGCCGCCGACCCTGCTCGATCATGTCAAGCGCGACCGGCGCTGGTGTCAGGGCAACCTGCAACACCTGCGCCTGCTCACGGCGCGCAATCTCAAGGCGTCCAGCCGCCTCTATTTGGCCATGGGGGCGATGGCGTATCTCTCGTCGGTTCTGTGGCTGCTGTTCTTGCTCCTGGGGCTTGGGGCAGCGGCGACAGGCGCCGGCGCAGGGCAGTTGCAGCCCGCTGCCGGGTTCACGGGCACCTATCTTCCGATCGGCATTCTGGCCGCAGCGACGGTCACGGTCCTGTTCCTGCCGAAATTGCTGTCGCTGGCCTTCGCGCTTGTGCATGCCCGGACTGCACAGGCATTCGGCGGACGGGGCGCGCTGCTCGCCGGCTTCGTCATAGAATCCGTCTTTTCGGCCCTGACGGCGCCGGTCATGATGCTCTTCCATGTTCACATGGTGGCGGAAATCGTGCTGGGCCGGGCGCGCGGTTGGGCGTCTCAGCGGCGCAGCGACAATCGCGTGGGCTGGCGCGAGTCGCTGGCCTGGCACCTGCCGCATCTTGCTGCCGGCACCGCGCTGGCGCTTTCAGCCGCGATCCTCGCTCCGGGCCTGATCTGGTGGTTGTCCCCGATCATCGCCGGCCTCGTACTCGCCATGCCGCTGACCGTCCTGGGGAGCCGTCGCGACATCGGCCTCTGGGCGCGCGCCAAGGGTCTCTTCCTGACGCCGGAAGAGCTGCAGACCTCCGCGGTGCTGGCGGACTACCAGAAGCTGCAATGCGAAATTGAGCAGGCACCCTCTTGGCAAGTCGTACAGCCGGTAGCGTTGGAGCTGCGCAGGCGCAGGAGAAATGCTCTATACCATTTCCTCCAAATCAGGCAGTCGTACTCAGGGTGCCACGAAAAGTCTACGGTACCGTCGGCTGCGGCCCGACTACGCCCACGCTAGACAGGCATACCGACGATCCGGAAATTAATGCGAAGGACGTAGCCTGATAGACCGTGCATTGTCGTATATTGGCAGTAGAACACGGTGTCTCTATAAGTAAGCGGCATCACTGGCACGGCCCATATTCACCGTGGACGACTTTCTGCTTTTCGTCGCCATTGGCTTTGCTGCTCAACTCATCGACGGTGCCATTGGCATGGCCTATGGGCTGACGGCTATGACCATCTTGCTGAATTTCGGCATTCTGCCGGTAATTGCGAGCGCCAGCATCCATGCGGCCGAGGTCTTCACCACGGGCGCCTCGGGCTTGTCCCACTGGTTCTTCGGGAATATTGATCGACGCATTATATGGCGGTTGGCCATTGCAGGCATGCTTGGCGGAGTGGCCGGTGCCTATCTCCTGATCATATCGCCGGCCGAGATTATCCGCATCGGCATCAGCCTCTACCTCTTAGCGATGGGCAGCGTGATCCTCTGGAAGGTTTTCTGGAAGCGCCCACGTCAGCAATCGCCCGCACGATATGCGCCCATACTTGGACTTTCTGGGGGTTTTCTGGACGCCATCGGCGGCGGTGGGTGGGGCCCAATCGTCACCTCCACGTTGATCGGTCGGGGGATGACGCCTCGCCTAGCGATCGGCTCGTCGAACGCGGCCGAGTTCTTCGTCACCACGGCCGTGTCTGCCACCTTTATAGCCACCATCGGTTTGGAGCTATGGCCGGTGATTGTTGGCTTGATTATTGGCGGGGTTCTGGCCGCACCCTTTGCCGCCTACGCTACGCGTCGCATGCCCGATCGTTCGCTTATGATCTTGGTGAGCATCGTGATTATGCTTTTGAGTTGCCGACAGCTCATTCTAGCTTTCTTTGAAGTCTAACAATGGGTTGCATATACTCTACCTAAATTCTCCCCGACTACGAGAATGTAGTTCGAATCAGACCATCGGTCTTCCCATTAATGCCCTCAGCGCGAGGAAATCGTTAGGCAATAAATCAGGCGCATTGCGACACGCAGCCACCGCTTGCATGGCCTCCAGGCTATCTCGAACCCGCATAGCCATACCGAAATCGCCAACGTTGATTTGATCGCTGTGCATGGTCGAGAAACGTGATGAGTTATGCCCCCTGCCATCCGAGAAGCGTCATGAGCTATGCTTCCCATTCCGTAATGGCGCGTCATGGCGAGGCACTCCAAGCAAGTCATTGCTTCATTGTTGTCACGCGAACCGTCTGCTATCGCCCGCGGCGGACCGCGAGGTCTTCAATCATTTCCATTTGGATCTGCTGGATTTCGATGAGGCGTGTCCACTGATGATGGATAAGCTGATCCAGCTTCTCGCTGATCGCACGCACCTCTAATTCGGCCTTGAGGTTGACCTTGTAATCATTTTCAGCCCTCAGGCGATCACGATCTTCCTGTCGATTCTGGCTCATCATGATTACGGGAGCCTGGATCGCTGCAAGTAGAGACAGTATCAAATTCAGCAGGATGTAAGGATATGGATCGAATGGGTGTAATGCTAAAACAGCTGAATTGATCGCTATCCAGACGGCCATGACAGCGAAGAATAAGGCGATAAACCGCCAACTGCCGCCGAATTCGGCGACTCGATCAGCAATGCGGTCTCCCAGGGTCAATTGTGCTGCATATTGTTGATTCAAGTTGTCGGCAATCAGCTCGCTTTCACGCAGGCTACGCATCACTTCCTGTTCAAGGTCACTAAGCTCGCCGCGCTCCTCGGCCATCTGTGCCTGCACATACTCTGACCGGAAGCGGTTCAGACATGATGCACAAATGAACCCATCTGGTGACCAGTCAGGCACTTTATTGCGTATAAGCGTAACAACGTGCTCGCGCACCAGGCTCGCCGGTAGCATATCGCGCGCTGGCTTGGATTGTTTGCAGATTTGGCAAAATTCAGCGCGGTGGATGCGGCTCGTTGCAGTGCGGTTGCGATCAACCATCCCTCACTCCCAACCTGGAACCTTTCGTTAAAGGCAAGCCCCGAAAGGCCGTACCCGCTTTATAGTATGAGTAGAGTATAAAACGCCCCTGCATAAAATGTTCATCGCCGTAAATGATTTCATTTTGGATCTTAATGGAATTATCGAGCAGGTGATAAAAAGGGCTCGCATCAAATTCAAGCGGCTGATGTTCTGGGTATTTGCGCGATTGATAAAGTTGCTACGCTGGGTTCTGTTACCTATCGAATCAGATGGTCCTTGGCCTTCGTGACGGTCGGATCATTGGCTTTCTACTGAGCCTCGCTATGCCCCTCCGGCGGATCCGATCGTTATAAATTCGGTGACCAAGCCCATCACAATGCTCTATGCCAGTCAAACTGATGGCCGGCATAAACAGGTCCGTGGTGGGCTCTTACTGCAAACTAAGCTGGGCGACCACCGAGCTTGGGATGACATGAAAGCCGTCGAATCTGGCGTCGTGTCATGATAAGGCACTGCGGGGGCCCCGTGGCCAATGAACATGCCAGACAATGTGGAAGACATTGACAAGCCAAATGAAAGAACGTCAACCTAGATCCATGCGCATAGGAGCGAGCAGAACCTAAGGGAAATTACTAATAATTAGCGCCTCTTCGGTCATCTCGCATAGGCATTGACGCGAATCAGGCTTCGTCAGAAGCCTCGCACCAGCCGTTCTCCCATTCGAGATGCGCGATGGTATCCAGGTCATAAGGGTTGTCGATTAGCGAACAACTCTCAAGGCGAGCCAAATAGCCCTCATCATATTCATTTGTCGGTTCCGCAGATGCGACCAAATCTCCGCCTCGAGGCGACCTTTTCTCACGTGATGAGATGAATGCGCGGAACTCGGAAAACTTTACGAGTACCGAGCTGTCCACGCCTGCCGGACGATCCCGCAATGTGTCATACCCGCGTTCGGTAATGACGAATTGGCCATCCTCATTCTCAGCGATGAGGTCGCCAATTTCGAGATACCGGAAGAGGGTCGTTACGCGCCACCGTACAGGTTCCCAATCGACAAGTGGCTCGATTCCAGCTTGTGTAAATCCCATTTCAAGTCTTTGCAGGCATTTATCTACATTGGCGGAGCCACTTGAGGTGCTCTTGAGCGCCGCCAGCATCAAGCTGGGCTCGTTGAGCAGAGGATAATCGTCAATTTCCATTTGGAGAGAATTCGCTCATTTAGGCTGCCTATGTTAACGCTGACGCACCGGAGGTTCTATTGGCAGCACACATAGAGCCCTATCAGCGGCCCGGGGTACCCAAATCCAGACGTCCGGCAAAATTTGCAAAGCTCAATATTGGCCGGAATATTTGAGTGAGCCCCAAAGACTCTTATATGATCTATTGCAATCAGCTAAGCCTTCCAATCAAAGATTGGATTCTCACTGCCTCCGAGGCAAGTGCGGCAATTCGTCACAGGCCCATTTCGGCTCCAGGCGTTTGACGTTTTTCCTGTTCTGGAATCTCGGTCATGGTCGCCTCGGTCAATAGCAGGATGCTGGCGACCGAGACGGCGTTTTCCTGAGCGACCCGGACGACTTTGGTTGGATCTACGATACCCGCCTCCACTAAGTCTACGTACTCCTGCCGCGCCGCGTCATAGCCGAGGTTACCTGCGCTTTCCAGCATTCGCGCGACAACGACCCCGCCATCGACAGCAGAGTTCTCAGCAATCTGACGTGTTGGTGTGCTCAACGCACGACGGAGGATCTCCAGGCCCGTTTTCTCATCACCAGAAACCTTTGCTTCTTCTTCTGCAATCTTCTTTGTGCAGCGCAAGAGGGCGAGACCGCCGCCGGGCACTATGCCTTCAGCTACCGCTGCCTTGGTTGCATTTATGGCATCATCAAGCGCTTCCTTCTTGCTTTTCATCTCGGCTTCAGAAGGAGCACCCACGCGAATCACCGCTACGCCGCCGGACAGTTTTGCGAGCCGCTCCTCTAATTTCTCCCGATCGTAATCGCTCGTGGTTTTATCGATTTGGGCTCGAATTTGCCGTATGCGGCCATCGATCGCTGCCTTTTCACCCAATCCCCCGATGATCGTCGTCTTCTCGCGATCGGAAACGACACGCTTTGCACGGCCAAGCTGGCTGAGCTGGACGCTCTCCAGCTTGATGCCAAGATCTTCGGAGACGAGCTCACCACCCGTCAGGACGGCCATATCTTCCAGCATAGATTTGCGCCTATCGCCAAACCCCGGTGCCTTGACTGCAACACTGCGAAAGGTGCCACGGAGTTGATTGACGACAAGCGTGGCGAGCGCTTCGCCCTCGATATCCTCGGCAACAAAGAGAATCGGTTTACTGCTCTTGGCTACTTGCTCCAGAAGGGGGATAAGATCCTTCAGGTTCCCAAGCTTCCGGTCACAAAGGAAGACATATGCGTCCTCAACGACCGCCTCCATCTTCTCGGGGTCCGTTATGAAATACGGGGAAATGAATCCACGATCGAATTGCATGCCCTCGACGACGTCGAGCACGGTCTCGGTCGTCTTTGATTCCTCGACTGTGATTACCCCGTCGTCACCAACCTTCTCGGTCGCATCGGCAACAAGTTCGCCAATGTAAGGGTCATTATGTGCTGAAATGGTGGCTACCTGCGCCTTTTCTTTGCGCGTCTTTACCGGCTTGGACATTGTCCGGAGTGCTTCGACAGCGACATTAAGGCCACGATCAAGACCGCGTTTTATGTCAATGGCGCTAGCACCCGCAACAACGTTGCGCGTCCCATCTGCAAAGATAGCGTGAGCCAACAATGTCGCCGTGCTGGTACCATCTCCGACCGCTTCGCCGGTTTTCTCGGCCGCCTGCCGGAGCATCTGCGCCCCCAGGTTCTCCTCCGGATCCTTGAGATCGACCTCCTTCGCTATGGTCACGCCGTCGTTGCAGACGATCGGCGCCCCCATTTCTTCTGTATGAGAACTGACTTGGATTTCGGTCCAAGCGTCACGCGCACCGCATCAGCCAATGCTGCAGTCCCGCGCAGAACCTTCTCGCGGGCCGCGGAATGAAATAGGATCTGCTTATGAGCCATCGTTACACACTCCTGGCCATGACTTACACCAGCTATTTATGTCCAATGGCATGGTGCGAGGTCAAAAGCATTGATGCGGATCAACCGGATTTCGACGGCGGTCAGGCCGTCGATGTGTTGAATCTCGGTGCGGCCCTCGCGGAACCCGGGACCGAAGCCCTCTAGGAGCCGGCCCCGTTCACTGACCGCGCTCCTACTTGGTCAGCCGGTTCTGGTGAACTCGACAGCTTGCGCACCCGGTCCGTGGCAAGCTGAACACCGTTGAGCAAGGATTCCGAGGCCACGCGCAGCGCGGCGTAGCTCGGCTCGAACCATTGTATCGAAGATCGTCTACTCGACCACGGGCGCCACCCGACCCTCATGCGGGGTTGTGGCGCAGGAAATGCGGTTGGTGAAGCTCTCGGCCCAACAGGCCTTATATTTTCACCCAATCTCGATGCCCTGCGCCGGCTGCAATCCACAAGCAACGGCGTCAGGCAACGCGGATAGCGCAGGAAGACGTTTGAGCCAGGAATACAATGGGCGATTGCTCCAGCGCCGCAACCAAAGAACCGCGATCGGGACCACTGTAGCGATGGCCGAAATGAGGATGGCAACGGCGAGAAGCGCCGGCCCAGCATGATGATGAAACCAGAGGATAACGCGGCTTGTGAGCGCCGCTGTCAAATAAGCCCTGTAATATAAAGCCGTGCCGACGAGGAGTGCCGCGATTGCCACATGCCTAGAAATTTACCACCCTTGTAAGCCGCGCAGCACCAGCATTGTGCCATTGATGCCGCCACTCGGGACGGCCTGGTCGGTGAATTGCTTTGTCAGACCCAGTGGAACGAGTGACACCAGCCTCCTGGGATGCCCCGCCTAGCTCAAGGTCTGTTGCCGGACGGGGCCGCGCAAATATAGGTCCCCGTTTGAGCGGCGCAGGCGAGCAGCGGCCATTGCTGTCCGTGCCGCCCGTGCCAAGTCTGCAAAGTTCTTGATTTCGTCAAGGTGGATGACAATTAAGACGGGCGTAGCTAGGGCCAAGAAGCCAAAGGCCCAGGGCGCCAATTGACGCCAACACGACCGCTATTCAGTGTGCCCCCAATAAGAGCTTCCGATCCTGCTTGCCCGAAAACTGCCAAGTGTATATTGGCCGCGACGTAGCCAGATCTGAGCGCATCCGGCCGCTTCTGTGGTTGTCTGGTCGGTTCCTCATGATGATATCGACTTTTTGCTGTCGTCGGGGCAGTGTGAATTTCCCAGAGCGATAGCGTGCGTCCAGAGTGCCATTCTTGACAGGGCGGGGAAGTACCACACGCCTGAAAAGCCATAGGCTTCCGAGATTGGGAATCATGCAGAAATCCTTGCTTTCGATTGGGCATCTCTTGCTCGCCACCGCATTTCTGGAGATTGGCAGCGGTCTTCAGGGCGTTCTCATTCCCATTCGCGCTCAGCTTGAGGGTTTTTCGACTCAGGCTATAGGCCTGCTAGGAACGGCATACTATGTTGGCTTAGTCTTCGGCTGCTTCATGGTTCCAGCCCTGGTGCGGCGCGTAGGACATATCAGGGCATTTGCTGGATTTGCGGCACTTGCGGCAGCGGCCTTTCTCGTCCAGGGCATGGTGCTATTGGTCATAATTTGGCTGGGCCTGCGCATCGCTATCGGATTTTGCTTCGCTGGCCTTTATATGGCAGTCGAAAGCTGGCTGAACGACCAAGCAAGCACAGAGACACGGGGCCGTATCCTCGCCTCCTACATGGTGATTGGTTGGGTCGCCGTAATTGGCGGTAAACTGATCTTCGCGTGGTCCGATCCACGGGAGTTTCTTCCGTTTGCCCTTGTCAGCATTGGGATCTGCTTCGCGGTTGTGCCAGTCGCATTTACGACCGGTTCTGCGCCCGCTCCTGCGCCGCGAAGCCGGCTGAGGCTCAAGGGCCTTTATGCCATTTCGCCGGTCGGCCTCGTTGGCTGTCTTGGCGTCGGAGTCGCGAACGGGGCCTTTTGGTCTTTGGCGCCGCTTTACGCGGGAGAACGCGGTATGTCAAACATACACATTGGACTATTCATGAGCGCAGCAGTTCTTGGGGGTGCCCTAACGCAGTGGCCGCTTGGCAAGTGGTCGGACCGAACCGATCGCCGCCATATTATTGTATTGGCTTGCCTAGTTGCCGCAGTCGCTGCGGGCGCTCTGGTAACTCGCGATGCTTCCGATGAAAATGTCGTATTGCTTCTGGCCTTTCTCTTCGGGGCATCTGCTCTTCCGCTTTATGGTCTTTGCGTGGCACACGCCAACGATCAGGCCCCGAATGACTCATTCGTTGAGGTTAGTGGAGATCTCCTCATGATGTTTGGCATTGGCGCGATGTTCGGTCCTTATCTGGCGGCGCTTCTCATGACGGCCATCGGTCACGGCGGGATCTTCGCCTTTACCGGTACCGTGCATCTGACGCTGGCGTGTTTTGCTGCTCTCCGGATTCGCCAACAACGGCCGGTTCCACCTTCGGAAAAGACTACATTCGTCGGCATACCTAGGACGACACAAGCAGTCTTGCCACTCGATCCGCGTTCTGAGAGTAGCGAGGCCAAGAAAACGGCAGAAGAGAATCCAACTCTATAAGGTTGATCTGGAAAGCTTTCACCAGAGAAAGACGCACTTGCGGCCGCCAAGCGAAAGGTAAGGGGGGCAGGCCAATTGGGCCAAGCGTGTTCGACCGATATGGGCCAGATTCCGCTGAGATGGACAACCCCCGGAAATGTCCGAATTGGGTCATTTCCAGACGTCCGCCAAGAGCGCCTGCGATGTCTGGTTTTGGGGGTAAAGCGGACGTCCTGACCCGACCCTGAGAAGGTCCGGAAATAGCCAAGACCGGACTCTTGAAGGGCTGCCGCGGATGTCCGAGTTCCGACCTCAGTAAACTCTCTGAGCCTCGGTCGTGCACGGTGGTAATGACCCAGCCGGGTTCTCGACCTCGATTACGCTGAGCCCGACGAGCAAGTAGTGGCCCGGCCCAACGTCTAGTCCGCATTCCCCTGACACACACGACGGCAAGCCGAGCGGAATGCTCGAAGGACCTCTCACTTTAGGACAGGACCAATACCGATGAGTGCCCGCGATCAGCGCCTCGCTTTGAGTTGCGCGAGCGTTGCGGCGGCGAGCGGCGCGAGCGCTTCGTCGGGGAACGGATAAACCGAGCTTACGTTGATCTCGCACAGCACGTAGGTATCGGTGCCCGCCGGATTCTTTTGTCCGTACAAAAAGTCCGCATCCCAGAGGATCGGCAACTGCATCGCATCGAGCGCAAGCGTCCGGCATAGCTCTGCCAACCACTCGTTCTCCATCCTGTCCTTCAACGACTGGAATTCCGGCCGCGTGGGAGGATAGTAGAGACGCGGCCCCGGCTCCGGCGCCAAGCGCGGATTGGCACCGGGCGCGGCAGGGAAGAGTGCATTGACAAGCTGCTCTCCGAAGCCTGCAACGCGGCCACCGACGAGATAGCAACGGACCATGCCGTCGGTCAATCGCGGCTGATAGACTTGGTCTATCAGCCGGCCATTGCGCAAAAAATAGGGTTCGCACCGTTGCAGAAACTGGCCAAGTGAAATCTCTTCCTCGATACTCCCGCGCTTTGCATGCCTGACGCGCACGCGCGTGTCGGGCGCTAGCGCCGAGGTGCCCTTGGCGATTGGCTCCGCAGCCTCCACCTTCCATACGCCGTTGCCGCCGTTTCCACGATCCTGTTTGAGCACGCGTGGCTGTCCGGCCGCCAAACAACGCGGCAGCTCTGCCTGCAGCGCCTGCAACGTCGGATAAAGACGCGTGTCGCAGCCCCAGTCCATCGATCGTGTGCGATAGAGGACTTCCTTGGTGCCCATCTTGCGGATTACCTCGGGATGAGCGCTGACGAACACGCTCGCACCGGCGACTTCCTCAAGCAGCGCATCAAGCACTGATCGATCGCGGTCTCGCTCGATCGGATTGACCCAGACCAGCACGCCATCCGCGCGGAGAAGCTGTGTGCGCACATCCTCAACGGCCTCATCCGCATAGGGCGCGGCCTCGACCTCAATACCGATCCCGCGCAGCGCGGCGGCGATGCCCGCGAGGCGGGTATTTTCTATCTTGATCAAATGCCTCGGGTCGGCCTCAGCCGAAAACAGGATTGCCACTCGGTAATGCGTGCTCGCCATGCTCTTCAACGCCTCCCCGCATCCGTGGCGCACCGACGAGTGTTGCTAACTTGAAAGACGCGCCAACAAAATGGTTGTGAAAGTCGACCATGTGGCAAGCCGAGCGGGGAATTCACGGCCACGTTGGGCATTGGCTTCTCCAATGCCGTTGTCGGACCAAGAATATGGAAAATAGACATTCCGCCAACAGCATTCGGCTCGGCAAACAGCCGAACCGCAGTACTTGGGCGAAATGCCTTGGAAACGCCGGGCGACTGCGATGTGGCCCGACGTTTTTATGATGAGACCAACCAAACTAGGAGTCAATAACCCTTCACGACGCTCTGGAAAGGTTCGCCGCTGGCGCAATCACGACGGCTCAGAACGCGTTGATCAACGTTCGCTCTGGCCAAACACAGACATTTACTTTTGTCGTGCGAATGACTGCTTTGGGTCATTTCCGGACATCCGCCATGACCACCCGTGATGTCCGGTTTCGGAGGCAAAGCGGACGTACTGATCTTACCACCTGGATGTCCGGAAATAGCCAAAAACGGCCTCCGCACCCGACGCCATTTCTAGGCTCATTGACCCGCTAGCCGACCCTGATCACGCAATTCCGGACGAAGGTAATCGGGCGCGTTAATATCCCTCATGCTTCGGAAAGGTATCCTGCTCGCCGTACTTTCCGCCGCCCTGTTCGGCGCAAGCACTCCCTTTGCCAAGCTTCTCTTGGGATCGGTCGATCCCTGGATGATGGCCGGGCTGCTCTATATCGGAGCGGGGGTCGGGCTTGCCGCCGTCCACATTTCGCGACGGGGGCTTCGGCTGCCTGCTGTCGAGGCGCCTTTACGACACGCTGACCTTCCCTGGCTGGCGCTGGTGATTGGGGCGGGCGGTGTCGTTGGGCCCGTGTTGCTGATGTTCGGCCTAGCCGAAACCGACGCTGCCGGCGCCTCGCTCTTGCTCAATCTTGAAGGCTTGGCGACCATGGGTATCGCCTGGGTTGTATTCCGGGAAAATGTTGATCGCCGCCTATTGTTAGGTGCATTTGCAATCCTGGCCGGAGCAGCTATGCTCTCCTGGCAAGGGGAAGCCTCCTTTCAGTGGGGTGCCGTCTCGATTGCGGGCGCTTGCCTGTGCTGGGGCATCGACAATAACCTGACCCGCAAGCTCTCGTCCGCCGATCCGGTACAGATTTCCATGCTCAAAGGACTGGTGGCGGGTTCGGCCAATCTGCTTCTGGCTACGGCGAATGGCGCGAACTTGCCGAATTTCGGTACCATCTTGGCAGTGACCCTCGTGGGTTTTCTGGGATATGGCGTAAGCCTCGTCCTTTTCGTATTGGGCTTGCGCCATCTCGGCACTGCCCGCACCGGAGCCTATTTTTCGCTTGCACCGTTTGTCGGGGCTGTTCTCGCGATCGCGTTGCTCGGCGAGCCACTGTCGATCAAGTTGTTGGTTACCGGAGCCTTGATGGGCCTCGGATTGTGGGTGCACATCTCGGAACGGCACGTGCACGAGCACTTGCACGATGCGATGGAACACGAACATCGCCACCGTCACGACGAGCACCATCAACATAAGCATGCACCTAGCGTGCCTCCGGGTGAGCCACATACACATTGGCACCGTCACCCGCCGCTGATCCACCGCCACCCACATTATCCCGATCTGCATCACCGGCATAAGCACCTGACATACATCGAACCCTGATGGTTGTCGCCACATGCCCTGCCAATGTCAATTTCCCAAATAAATCGGGTGCGAAGGATTGGCGCACACAATGTCCGCTCAGGGTCATAACCAGACGTGCGCCCGGAACGCCTGCCACGTCCGGTTTCGGGGGCAATGCGGACGTAAGATTAGCCACCAAATCGAAATAAAGCGCCATGCATTGGTCATAGGCTAGGGTTGATTGGCGCCTGGATCAGGCCGCCGAGATACACTCAGAGGCGTCAGGAAGCTCAGCGTTGGCTCCGACCAATTCCAGGAAGCTATCGCGCGAGTAGCGGCCCTGTCGGCTACACTTGGCGCAGGAGATGCGGACGGAGGGAAAGGGGTAGTCGAGAACTCTCATGGCGTGCGGAACAGTCCGCTATTTACGCAGGTAAATGACCGGCGCCGCACTGGCCGATAAATTATGGGCGTTTCCGGTTGGGAAGCGAAAGCCTTCGCATCCTCTTTGCCTCTCAGCCCTGCACCCCCAAGCGGGGCTTTTTCTTGGTTGGAAATGAGGGCGCGGCAGCAGGTGCCACGTCCACTTTAGGCGCAGACTTGGCCCCCCCGGTCGCTACCGGCGGGGCCAAGGCCTCCCACCCCGATAGATGCAAAGCGAGTGTGCCGCTTAGCCCGCGGCATTGCTCAAGGTATTGGCTACCGACCCGAACATCGTTTGCAGAGAATTCCCCATGGCCGTCAGGGCCC
>Ga0210144_1000956_pt1 | contig 12987 bp, 11 predicted proteins | sample Muzzi_PWA_D2_FD_185532 | JGI IMG/M metagenome (GOLD analysis project Ga0210144, IMG submission 185532) | Wetland microbial communities from San Francisco Bay, California, USA, that impact long-term carbon sequestration - Muzzi_PWA_D2 (SPAdes) | ecosystem: Environmental > Aquatic > Marine >...
GCCGCCTCGGCTAAGTCGAGGCGGCCCCGGCGGATCGCCCGCTCGCGTGCCAGCCACCACAGCGCGGCGGCGAGGAGGACCAGCAGCCCGAGCCATTTGAGGACGACGGCGATCGCGTCGGCGACGCTGCTGCCGATCTCCAAGGTGCCGTTGCGCTGCACGGTCGGGGCCGCTTTGCCGGTGATCGTCTGCCGCACGTACCAGGGGATGCTGCCGACCGCCTCAACCTCGAGGCCGCGCACGTCCTGGTTGTCGAAGAAGGTCGACTGATTGCCGAAGAAGGCAAACGCGGCGGCGAAGAGGAAGACGCTGACGCCGGCCGCGGCGGCGGTCGACTTGAGCAGGCGCCGGCGGTCCCACTCGCCGAACAGCAGGACGACGGGCCAGACCTTGATCATCGCGCCGAGGCCGGCGAGGGTGCCGAACCAGCCGGGGCGGCGGTGGATGACAGCCAGCGCGGCCATCGTCAGGACCGTGGGAACGAGGTCGAAGCGCAGGATCGGGAACGACTGCAGCAGCGGTATCCCCAGCAGCCAGACCCAGACGCCGACACTGCGCCCAGTGCGGCGGGCGAGCTTGACCATCAGCGCAAGGCCGGCCAGATCGACGAGCAGCATGAGGACCATGAACGAGGGCTGGTACTGGGCGCCGAACAGGCCGATCGCGAGGCGCGGGACCAGCAGCAGGAAGGCGGCGCCTGGCGGGTACTGCCAGGTGTCTTCGATCGGCATGATGTGCTGGTGGGCGAGGATTTCCGACCAGAGCAGGTACTGGTCGGTGTCCTGGTAGTTGATTCCGGTCTGGTTGTTCCAGAAGCCGACCTGGACGACCATCAGGGCCGCCCCCAGGACCCAGACCCCGCCCCAGATCCAGAGCATGCGGTCGCGTAATAGGGAGCGCAGGGCCATGCGAGACCGGTCACCCTAGTGATAGCCGGCGACGGGCGCGTGCGCCGCCGATAGCCAGACCGGGATGGCAGGCAGGCCACCTCCACCCTCCAGGGAGGGCCGTGGGGGATGAGCGACAGGGGAGAACTGCTGCTGCTCCTTCTCGCGCGGCTCGCGCTGACCGGGGCTGCCGGGTGTCGCCGCGGGGTTGTTCGCCGCCCGCTGCGGGCTGCGGCCGGTTCCGCTGCTGCTGGCAATCGCCCTGGCGGCGAGTGGCGGCGTCGCGATCCTCGCCTTCTGGGCCTACTACGCCGATCCGAGCGTCGGGCAGAGCTTCGCCTGGTTCGTTCTGCTGGGCTCGCTGCAACTCGCAGGCTGGTCCCTCCGGGGCGGCGGCGTCGACCGGTCCCTGCTGCGGCACTGGCGCCGCCACTCGCGCTGCGGGCGCTCGGCTCGGGCTTCGTCCTCTTCCTCGGCTTCGCTCACGGCGGCAGCGACACGCCGCTGGCGATGGCCGCCAGTCGCTTCTCCGGCCCGCTCCCCGCCGACAACGACATCCCGCGCTTCTTCTCGGAATGGTTCTTCTACCACGGCCATGAGGCGCCGCCGCTGTACCCGGGCGGCTGGCTGGCGAGCGACCGGTCGCCGCTGCAAATCGGCTACGTGCTCTCGCAGCGCACCTTCGGCTGGGACGGCGTCCGCGGTCTCGACTACCAGGTGCTCGGGGTCGTCCTCCAGCAGCTCTGGATCGTCGGATTGTGGGCGCTTCTGGCCGCGGCGCGCCTGGACCGGGTCACGCGGGGGCTGGCGATCGTCGCGGTGCTGGTCAGCGACGTGGCGATCGTCAACGGCTTCTACGTCTGGCCGAAGCTGCTGCCGGCCGCGTTCCTGCTCGCAGCCGCGGCGCTGGTGCTGACGCCGCTGTGGGGCGAGCTGCGGCGCGACTACCGCGCCGCCGCGCTCTTCGCCCTGGCGATGCTCGGCCACGGGTCGAGCGTCTTCGCGATCGTCCCGCTGGCCCTCGTCGCGGCGCTGCGTGGTCGCCCGAACGGGCGCTGGATCGGCGTCGTGCTGATCGCCGGCGCGGTGCTGATCGTGCCCTGGCTCGCCTACCAGCGCTACGGCGACCCGCCGGCCAACCGGCTCACCGAGTGGATGCTGGCCGGCGTGACGCGAATCGACGACCGCCCGACCGGCGAGACGATTGTCGACAGCTATCGCCGCGTCGACCTCGGCGGCGCCCTCCACAACAAGGCCGAGAACTTCGCGACGATGGCCGGCGGAGCGCCCGCCTGGGAGCTCGGCGAACGAGCTGCACGGGACGCCGGCGACGGCGAGCTGGGCGACGCGGTCGCCTCGGTTCGGGAAGTCTCCTTCCTCTACCTGCTCCCATCGCTCGGCCTGCTGCTGCTCGGCCCGTTCGTCGTCGTCCTCCGCTGGCGCCGTCGCGGGCGCAGCCCGCGCGACTGGGGTTTCGCCCTGCTCTGCTTTGCGGTCGTGCTGGCCGGTTGCGTGTTCTGGGGGCTGCTGCTGTTCGGCAACCTGCCCTCGCGCACCGTGATCCACGTCGGCAGCCTGGCCCTGCCGATCCTCGCGATCTGCGGCTGCGTGGTCGGACTGCGCGCCGTGCTTCCCCGCTTCGGGACCTACTACGTGGCCGCCGCCTCGCTGCTCTCGCTGGCGCTCTACGTGCCCGTGCTGAGGCCGCTCCCCGGCACCGCCTGGTCGCCGTCGGCAGTGGTGCTCGCGGCGGCGGCCCTCAGCGGTTTCGTGCTGATCGCGCTGCGAGACCCTGGCGCCTCTGGGGCGCCGAATACACTCGCCCGCTGATGGCCTGGCCGAAGCGGAACGCCCCGGTCCTCCTCCTGGCCGCGGCGCTCCTGGCGTCGGCCCTCCTGCTGCTGGCGCTGGAGGCGAACCTCACGTTCTTCCAGGACACCTGGGCCTTCCTGTTGCACCGGCAGGGGCTCGGCGTCGACGCCTTCCTCGAACCCCACAACGAGCACATCGTGGTGATCCCGGTGGCGATCGAGAAGCTGCTGATCGCCGTCTTCGGAATGGCCTCGGCGACGCCCGAACAGGTGGCGATGACCCTCGTCCTGGCGGCGACTGGAGCGCTCGTCTTCGTCTATGCCCGTCGCCGGCTCGGCCCCTGGCCGGCGCTGATCGCGGCCGTGCTGCTGCTGTTCGTCGGCCCGGCCTGGGAGGTGCTGCTGTGGCCGTTCGAGATCGCCCTGGCCGGCTCCGTCCTGTCCGGGGTGGCGATGCTGCTGGTCCTCGACCGCGGCAGCCGCCGGGGCGACCTCGCCGCCTGCCTTTTTCTGATCGTCGCGATCGGCTTCTCCAGCCTCGGCATCGCCTTCGCCGTAGCCGCCGCCGTCGACGTCCTGCTGCGCCGCCGCGACCTCGGTCTGCACCGCGCCTACCTGGCGGCGATCCCGCTCCTGCTCTACGCGGTCTGGTGGGCCGGCTGGGGGCACAACGCCGAAACTCACCTCTCCCTCCACAACGTCCTCGTCTCGCCGCTCTACGTCGTCGAGGGTCTCGCCGCCTCCCTCTCCTCGCTGCTCGGCCTGCAGACGATCGGCAGCGTGGGCGAGGCCCTCCTGGGGGCGCCGGCGCTGCTGGCGCTGGTCGTCGCGGCGGCCTTGCGCATGGCCCGCGGCTTCCGGCCGAGCCCGCGGCTCTGGCCGGTTGTCGCCGCCGCCGCCGTCTACTGGTTCCTGGCCGCCTTCAACTACATCCCCGGCCGCGAGGCCTACGCGAGCCGCTACATGTACGCAGGAAGCGTCTTCATGCTGCTGCTCGCCGCCGAGCTGCTGCGGGGGGTGCGCTTCGGCCGGGCGGCCCTGGCCGTGGGCGGCGTCGTCACCGTCGCTGCGGTCGCCTCCAATCTGGTGCCGCTGCGGGACGGCAAGGAGTGGTTGCGGGAACAGACCGTGCTGACCCGCTCGGATCTGGCTGCGATCGAGATCGCCCGCCGCACCGTCGAACCGAGCTTCGGCCTCACCCCGGAAGTCGCCGGCACCGCCTCGTTGATCGACGTCCAGGCCGGCGACTACCTGCCCGCCGCCCGCGACGATGGCTCCCCCGCATACACGCCCGCCGAGCTGGCGAGGGCTCCCGCAGCGGGGCGGCGGCAGGCCGACATCGTCCTTTCCCAGGCGCTGCCACTGAGCACGAAGACGTTCACCGGGACCGACTCGCGCGCCGCCGGCCGCTGCGTGCTCGCCGCCGGCGGCCGGCGGTCCGGCCGCGGCGAGGTTCGGCTCGGGTTCGGGGCGACCGGGATCGAGGTCGCGCCCGGCGGCCACGCCGCCTTCAGCCTACGGCGCTTCGCCAGCGGCGAATACCCGGTCCCGACCGAAGGCGCCCCCGGCGACTCGACGACCTTCCTGCGGGTTCCCCGCGACGGCGTGGCGCGGCCCTGGCGCCTGCACGTGGTGGCGGCGCAGCCGGTACGGGTCTGCCGGTAGAGCCGCCCGGGCGTCAGCCCTCTCGGCTCCCCTGGGCGCGAAGCCCGGTCACCTCCGCCCGCAGGTGCAGGACGTCGTGGTATAGCGCGGGGGCCTCCCGCGCCTCTTCCGGATCGACCCGTTCGAGGTCGGCCGTCGTCATCGTCGTGGTACGCGCGCCCTTGCGCAGCACGACGACGCCCTGGTCGTCCTGCCCGGACCTTCCGTAGAAGCCTCGCGACATCAGGCGCTCGATCTCGAACAGCCGCCCCCAGTGCTCCCTGATCCACCAGGGGGAGTGGAGGACCATCGGGCCGCCGCGACTCCAGGCCTGACCGGCCTCGTAGACGCTCATGCCGACGTTCTTCTCGTCCCAGGCCTCACCGGTGATCGCCTCGCACATGCCCTCGCTCATGATCGTGGCGAGAAGGCGGCCGCCAGGCGCCAGCAGCCGGTCGAGCTCCAAGAGCCAGGCGGGCCAGTGCGTGGAGATGTGGGTGAAGACCGACAGCGCGTAGATCAGGTCGAACTTGCCGTCGGGGAAGGGAAGCGGCGGGACCTCGCCGTTGCCGACGAACGAGGCGGGCGGGCTGAGGTGCTGCTCGTTCCAGGCGATGCAGCGAGGGTCGATGTCGCTGCCCCAGAGCTCGCATTCGGGAGCGACGGGAAGCAGGTGCCTGATCACGCGCCCCGCTCCGCAGCCGAAGTCGAGGACGCTCTTACCCGTCCAGCTCCAGTCGTCGGGCAGCACCCGCTCGATCGCCTCGCGGCTCTGCGCCCCTCTTACCAGGTACTCGGCCCGGGCTGCCTCGAGCCCCGACCCGTGCATCATCCGGGCTGTGAGGGAGAAGGGGGGGATCGGAATCTCGCCGGCCACGGCCGATCGCGCTCCTAGAGCTCCTCCGCGATCCGCGGCGCCTCGCGCTTGAAGACCCAGATCCCGAGTCCGCACACGGCCAGGAAGATGAGCAGGGCGGGCAGCAGCGCGAGGGTGCCTCCCGCGGCCTCGGCGGCGGTCGGCGCGCTCGGTTCGAGGATCCAGACCCGCACCTGCTCGAAGATCACTGCCAGCGGGTTGATCAGCAGCAGGTGTTCGATCGAGGGATCGTCGAGGCCCCCCTTGCCGAGCGGATAGAGGATCGGGGTCGCGTAGAACAGCGTCTGCGCGACGACCGCCCAGATGATCGCCGCGTCGCGGAAGCGCACGTAGAGAGCCGAGAGCATCATCGCCACCCCTGCCCCGAGCACGAAGAGGAGCAGCAGGGGGATCGGGAAGAGCAGCCAGGTCCAGGCCGGGTCGACCCCCCAGGCGAGGATGAAGACGACGACGACGACCAGGTTGAGGAGCAGGTTGAAGCAGCTCGTGAGGACCACTGAGAGAGGGATGACGAGGCGCGGGAACTGCGTCTTGCGGACGACCCCCTCCTGCGCGACCACCGAGGTCACCGCGTTGTTGGTGGCCTCCTGGAAGAACGAGTAGAGGACGATGCCAAGCAGCAGCAGCACCGGGTAGTAGTCGAGCCCGCTGCCGACCCGGATGATCTTGGTGAAGACGAAGAGCAGCACCGCGAACAGCAGCAGCGGTCGCACCAGCGACCAGAGGTAGCCGAGCACCGTGCCGAAGTAGGCGCGCTTGAACTCGGTCGCCGACATCAGCCAGAGCAGGCTGAAGAAGCGGCGCCAGCCGCCGCCGACCGCCGACGGCCCGCTGACCTCGCGCAGCTCCGGCGCGGCGGCCGCCGGGATCGAGCTCACGGGCCGTCCCCCCGCTCGACCTTGGCCTCGATCTCGTGCTCGAGCGCCAGTACGCCGCCGGAGCGTTCGCCGCCGAATACGACGAAGTCGACGGCGCTGTGGACGAACAGGTCGATGTCGCCTTTGCCCTGGTCCTGTCGCACCCCGCAGTGAGTGAAGTAGCGACCCGGCGCCAGCGGATTCTGCAGCCTCGCGCTGACCCGGGCGCGGTCGCCGGCCCGCAGCCGCCCCGATCCGTCCTCCGCTTCGATCGGCGCCCCGAACTGGAACATGCCGACGCCCTCGGCGTTGGCGACGATGAAGAAGACCGAGATCCCGAGCGCGTCGCGGCTCAGCTCGACCTCGGCTCGCAGGCGGATCGGCTCGCCGTGCTCGACCCCGGTGGCGCGCTCTCCGTCGGCGTCCTCGATCCAGGCGTCCAGCAGGCGAGCGCCCTCGGCGACCGCCGCCTCCCCGCCCGCCTGCGGTCCGGGTTCGGCTCCCGGCTGGAAGTTGAGTCGCATGTACTGCCTGCCGATCTCGGCGGGGTCGCCGAGCCGGCGAATCTCGCCGGCCTCGATCAGCATCGCCCGGTGGCAGTATTCCTCCACCGTCTTCATCTCGTGGGTGACCAGCACGATCGTCTTGCCGGCCGTTTTCATCTCGTGGAACGCGTCGGCGCACTTCTGCTGGAACGCGGCGTCGCCGACCGCCAGTACCTCGTCGATCAGCAGGACGTCGGCGTCGGCCTGCATCATCGTCGAGAAGGCGAGGCGAACCAGCATTCCCGAGGAGTAGTTCTTCAGTTTCAGGTCGGCGAACTCGCGCAGCTCGGCGAAGTCGAGCACAGCGTCGAGCCGGGCTCGGGTCTCTCTCTGGGTGAGGCCCATCATCACGCCGTTGAGGATCACGTTTTCGCGCGCGGTCAACTCGACGTTGAAGCCCACCCCCAGCTCGATGAAGGGCGCCAGCCGGCCGGCGATGCGGATCGTCCCGGCGTCGGCCCGGTAGATGCTGGCGAGGATTTTCAGCAGCGTGCTCTTGCCGGAGCCGTTGCGGCCGACGATGCCGAAGAACTCGCCCCTGTGGATCTCGAAGGAGACGCCGTCGAGCGCCCGCAGCTCGCGAAAGTCGCGCCCCGCGAACGGGCGCACCACGCGCTCCTTCGCCGAGTCGACGCGGTGGGTGGGGATGCGGAACGACTTCCTCAGGCCCTCGACCTGGATCGCCAGCGGGCGCAGCGCCGGCTCGGCGGGCAGCGGCCCGGTCGGCGGGGTCTGGGCGGTGGCGTCGTCGACGGGCATCGCTGGTCGGTCACCGGCTCCGCGAGCGCAGGGCGGCGCGAATGCGGCGCCGGATCTTCCCCACCAGCCGTCGCGCGCCTCCCGCCGCGGCGCTCGGGCTGCCCTGCGGCGGGGGCAGCGGTCCCCGCTTGCGCAGGACGACGACGAACTCGATCCCTTGCCTGGCCGCCGCCTCGATGTCGAACGCCTGGCCGAAGCGGCTGCGGCAGTCGAGGACCATCGCCAGGAACTCGGCCTGGGTCCAGGCGTGCATGTGGATCGAGTAGCGGGCGTCTTCCAGCTCGCGCGCCCGGCTGAGCGCCCGCTCCTCCGGCTCGTTCTCCTCGACCAGGACCAGCCGCGACCACTCCTCGTAGTGCACGCGGCGCGAGTCCTCCGGGCCCTCCTCGTGGTCGGCAACCATGTGCTCGAGCGTCACGACGGGGCGGCGGAAGTCGAAGGTGTAGCGCTTGTCGGGCACCGCGTAGAAGAGGACTCCGCCCGGCTTCAGCTTGCCGAGGTGGGTCTCGATCGTGCCGATCGGGTCCTCGCAGTGCTCGAGGAAGTGGTTGGCGACGACGAAGTCCTGCGACTCGGGCGCGACCGTCGTCAGCGCCTCGCCGTCGTCGATCACGTCGACCGGGGTCAGGTCCCAGCCGGACAGCTCCGGGTACTCCTCGCGCAGCCGCTCGACCGGCATCCGGTCGACATACTGTGCCTTTGCGTGCGGGGGCAGCGCCAGCGGCAGGTGCAGCGGGCCGATCTCGAGCCCCTCGCCGAACAGGAAGCGCGCCGCGAACTCGGCGCGGGCGTCGAGATAGACGGGTGGAGCCTCGGCGGGGCCGGCCTGCGCCGTCGCCTCCTTGCCACGGAGCACGCTCATCGCCTGGGAGGCTACCTGCCCGGCCTGGCGTCTCGCGCGACCGGCTGTCAGGCTTGCGGCCGTGAGCGAAGCCCACTCGGCAGCCGTAGTGATCCCCAGCTGGAACTCCCTGGACCTGCTGACGCGCTGCCTGGGCTCGCTGAGCGATCAGGGCGTCGAGATCGAGCTGCTGGTCGTCGACAACGGATCGACGGACGGTTCGGTCGCCTACCTGGAGAGGGAGGGGGTTCCGCACCTCTCGCTGCCGCGCAACGTGGGCTTCGCCGCCGCGGTCAACCTCGGCGCCGCCCGAACCGAGTCGGAGGCGATCCTGGTGCTCAACGCCGACACCGTGCTGGAGCCGGAGTGCATCGGCCGCCTGCACGGAGCGCTGCAGGCAGACGCGTCGCTGGGCGGCGTGCAGCCGCGCATCCTGCAGCTCGAGAGAGGCGTCGAGGCTCCGGCGGCCGGCTCTGCCCGCATTTACAGCGCCGGCCAGGCCCTCAGGGCGTCCGGCCGCGCCTTCGAGCTGGGCGTCGCCGAGCCGCAGCGCCCGGAGCGCCTCGCGGGGCGCGAGGTCTTCGGCGTCTGCGGCGCCGCCTGCCTGCTGCGCCGCCAGCTGTTCGCCGAGCTGGGCGGCTACGACGAGCGCTACTTCGCCTTCTACGAGGACGTCGACCTCAACGTACGGGCGCGGATCGCCGGCTGGCGCTTCGAGTACGTTCCCGAGGCGGTCGTCTGGCACGTCGGCAACGCGTCCTGGTTGGCGGGCTTCGAGCGGCCTAGCGCCGAGAACGCGAGGCTCGTCGCCCGCAACCGGCTCGCCACCCAGGTCAAGTTCATGCCGGCGGGCGCTCTGCCGAGGATCGCCGCGGTCGAGGTGGTCTCGCTGGCGCGGGCTGCCCGCCAACGCCGCTTCCTCGCCACCCTGCGGGGCAAGCTCAGCGCCCTGCTCTGGATCCGGTCCCTGATCGCCGAGCGCCGCCGCCTGCGCCGCGAGGGTGACGTGTGGGCAGCGCGACGCTGGTTGCGGCTCCGGGCGGAGCGACCCTGACTGCGCCGTCGGGCCGGGCGGTCAGCGACCTCCCGCCTGTGAGGCGGGATCGTCTTCGGGTCTACCCACGCCGCCGTCGCCGCATTCGCAGCGCCTCGCGCAGCGAGATGTCGAGCAGCGCCGCCTCGTCGACCTGGCGCCGCTCGAGGCGATTGGCGTCGCGCCAGCCGCGCAGCCGCCCGCCCAGGCCGGCGGCGGTGCGGTCGATCGCCAGCTGGCCGGCGCAGATCGCGGCCTCGGCGGCAAGCGCGCGGAGCGCTCTGCCGGGGCTCGACATCACCCCGTAGCGGCGCAGCATGTAGCCGCGGCTCCAGCCGCTGTGGGAGTACTTGAAGCCGCTCGCCGCGCCGCTGCTGGCCGAGTAGGCGTGCAGCGCCCGCGCCTCGCCGGCGAGGCGGCAGCGGGCGCCGGCGCCGCGCAGTCGCAGCGCCAGGTCGAGGTCCTCGTAGTAGAGGAAGATGCGCTCGTCGAAGCCGCCGGCCGCGCGGAACGCGTCGAGCCGGTAGAGCGCCGCGCCGCCGCTCGGGCCGAGCGGCGGCGCTGCGGCCGGCGCCGCCTCGAGCGGCTCGCCGTGCAGGTAGTCGAAGCCCATCAGGGTGCGGTCGGCGACCACGCCGGCCGAGTCGATCAGCCCGGGGTGGGCCTCCTGGACCAGCACCCCGGCGACCGTCTCGGTGCCCTCCGCGGCGTCCAGCATCGCCTCGGCGAAGCGCGGCTCGCACTCGACGTCGTCGTTGAGCAGGAGCACCGGGTCGCCGGGCCGCTGCTCGATCGCCCAATTCAGCGCCGGCCCGAAGCCGAGGTTGCGTCCCAGCTCGACCAGCGCGACCTCGGGAAAGCGCTCCCGCACCATCTCCGCCGAGCCGTCGGCCGAGCCGTTGTCCGCGACGACCGCGTCGACCGGGTGCGTCTGCTCGCGCAGGCTTTGCAGCGCTTTCTCCAGGCGCTCGCGGCCGTTGCGATGGGGGATGTAGATAGTGGGTCGCATGCCCTTCGGCCCGGTAGGGTTGCAGCCTCGATGGAGGCCCTGAAGGGATTGATCCTCTCCGGCGGCGCCGGCACGAGGCTGCGCCCGATCACCCACACCTCGGCGAAGCAGCTCGTTCCGGTCGCCAACAAGCCCGTGCTCTTCTACGGAATCGAGGCGCTGGTCGAGGCCGGGGTGGAGGAGATCGGGATCATCATCGCCCCGGAGACCGGCGATGAGATCCGCGAGACGGTCGGGGACGGAGCCCGGTTCGGCGCCGAGATCACCTACATCCTTCAGGACGAGCCGGCTGGCCTCGCCCACGCGGTGCTCACCGCCGAGGAGTTCATCGGCAGCTCCCCCTTCGTGATGTACCTCGGTGACAACCTGCTGGCCGAGGGGCTGCGCGGCCTCGTCGCAACCTTCCGCGAGTCCGAGCCAGATGCCCTGATCCTCCTCACGCCTGTCTCCGACCCCAGCTCCTACGGGGTCGCCGAGCTGGACGGCGACCACGTCGTGCGGCTGGTCGAGAAGCCCAAGGACCCGCCCTCGAACCTGGCCCTGGTCGGGGTCTACCTGTTCGGCTCTCCGATCTTCGATGCGGCGCGCTCGCTGGAACCCTCCTGGCGCGGTGAGTACGAGATCACCGAGGCGATCCAGAAGCTGATCGAGGACGGGCGCAATGTCCAGTCCGAGGTGGTCGGCGGCTGGTGGAAGGACACCGGCCAGCTCGCCGACATGCTGGAGGCGAACCGGCTGGTGCTGGAGGAGATCGAGACCCGGCTGGAGGGCGAGATCGATGAGCGCTCGCGGGTCGAGGGCCGGGTTGTGGTCGAGGCGGGGGCCCCGCCGTGATCGGCGCCGGCGCACGGATCGAGGATGCCTACGTCGGCCCCTACACCTCAATCGGCGAGGACGTGCGGATCTGCCGCTCGGAAATCGAGCACTCGATCGTCCTCTCCGGCTCGGTCGTGCAGGATCTCGGTACCCGCATGGAGGCGAGCCTGCTCGGCCGCGACGTGAAGCTGACGCGCAGCGACGGGATGCCGAAGACGCTGCGCATGCTGGTCGGCGACGAATGCGAGATCAAGATCGTCTGATGGGCGGGGTCCGGTGAAGCTGCTCGTCACCGGTGCGGCCGGGATGCTGGGCCGCGACGTGATGCTCGCCGCCGGCAACGCCGGCCACGAGGTGGTCGGCTTCGGCCACGCGGAGCTGGACGTCACCGACACCGCGGCGGTGGCGGCGAAGCTCGAGGCGGAGCGCCCCGGCGTGGTGATCAACTGCGCGGCCTGGACCGACGTCGACGGCGCCGAGCGGGCCGAGCGGGAGGCGACCGCGGTCAACGGCGAGGCCGCCGGCAGCCTCGCCGCCGCCGCCGCCGCGGTCGACGCCGCGGTCGTCTACGTCTCCAGCGACTACGTCTTCGACGGCAGCAAGGGCGCGCCCTACGTCGAGACGGACCAGCCCGCGCCTCTCTCCGCCTACGGCCGCGGCAAGCTGGCCGGGGAGGAGGCGACCCGGGCGGCCAACCGGCGCCACTTCGTCGTCCGCTCCGCCTGGCTGTTCGGCACCGGCGGCCCCAACTTCGTCGAGACGATGCTGCGGCTCGCCGCCGACCACGGCGAGGTGCTGGTCGTCCGTGACCAGGTCGGCTCGCCAACCTACACCTGGCACCTCGCCTATGGCATCGTGCGGCTGATCGAGGGGGTCGAGTTCGGCATTCACCACATGGCCGCGGCGGGGGCGTGCTCCTGGTACGAGTTCGCGCGCGAGATCTTCGACCAGGCCAAGGTCGAGTGCAATGTGATGTCGGCGACCACCGAGATGCTCGGACGCCCCGCCCCGCGGCCCGCCTACTCCGCGCTGGCCAGCCAGCGCGAGCACGCGATCGAGCTGCCCTCATGGCAGGACGGCCTTGCCGGCTACCTGGCCCAGCGCCGCGCCGAGACGGAGGCGCCAGCGTGAGGATCCTGGTAACCGGCGCGGCAGGCTTCATAGGCTCGACCTACGTCCGCCTGATCGGCGACGAGCATCAGGTGCGGGTGCTCGACAAGCTCACCTACGCGGGACGCCGCGAGAACCTGCCCGGGGACGTCGATCTGGTGGTCGGCGGGATCGAGGACCCCGCGGTCGCCCGCGAGGCGATCGAGGGGTGCGACGCGGTGGTCAACTTCGCCGCGGAGTCCCACGTCGACCGCTCGATCGACGACCAGGACGCCTTCGCCCGCACGCATCTGATCGGCACCGGTGTGCTGCTCGACGCGGCGCGCGAGCTGGGCGTCGGCCGCTACCTTCAGGTCTCCACCGACGAGGTCTACGGCTCGATCGAGTCCGGCTCCTTCACCGAGGACTCGCCGCTCGACCCCTCCTCGCCCTACTCGGCGACCAAGGCGGCCGGCGACCTGCTGGTCTCCGCCCACGTCCACACCTACGGGATCGAGGCCTCGATCGTGCGCGGCTCCAACAACTACGGCCCGCGCCAGTACCCCGAGAAGCTGATCCCGCTGATGGTCCTCAACGCGCTCCACGGCGACCCGCTGCCGGTCTACGGCGACGGCCGCCAGGTGCGCAACTGGCTCTACGTGGAGGACTTCTGTCGCGGCATCCACGCGGTCCTGCTCGGCGGGCGCCCCGGCGAGGCCTACAATGTCGGCGGCCCCGACGAGTGCGAGAACATCGAGGTGGTGAGGCGGGTGATCGAGCTGACCGGCGCCGACGAGTCGCTGATCGAGCACGTCGACG
>Ga0210144_1000958_pt1 | contig 12984 bp, 14 predicted proteins | sample Muzzi_PWA_D2_FD_185532 | JGI IMG/M metagenome (GOLD analysis project Ga0210144, IMG submission 185532) | Wetland microbial communities from San Francisco Bay, California, USA, that impact long-term carbon sequestration - Muzzi_PWA_D2 (SPAdes) | ecosystem: Environmental > Aquatic > Marine >...
AGGCTTTGCTGAAGACCCTGAAGGACGAGGCGGCCGCCACGGCGCACTGACCCCGCCATCCCCCGACACCGGAGACCTGACCAATGACCGCGCTTTCCGCCGACCGCAACACGCCGCAGGCCCTCGGCGACGTCGAGTCCCATCCGGTGCTCGCCGCCACCAAGTGCTTCGCCGGCGGCATCGCCGTCCTCGACGCCTCGGGGTGGGCGAAGCCGGCGGTGACCGCCACCGGACTCGTCTGCGTCGGCCGCTTCGACGAGCAGGTCGACAACACCGACGGCGCCAACGGCGACCTCAGCGTCAAGGTGCGGCGCGGAGTGTTCCGGTGGGCGAACTCGGCCGCGGCCGACGAGATCACCGCCGCCGAGATCGGCGACGACTGCTACCTCGTCGACGACCAGACGGTTGCCAAGACGGACGGCACCGGCACCCGCTCGGTCGCCGGCAAGGTCGTCCAGGTGGACGCGCAGGGCGTCTGGGTCCGCATGGGCCTCTGACGGCAAAGCCAACGCAAGGAATCGAAACACGATGCTCATCAACGCCGCCAACCTCGACGCGCTTCGCGCCGGCTTCAAGACCTCCTTCCAGGAGGGCCAGGCGGGCATGGCCGCGACCCAGTACGCGCGGGTCGCCACCGTCGTGCCGTCGACCCAGAAGACCCAGAAGTACGGCTGGCTCGGCAAGTTCCCCAACGTGCGGGAATGGATCGGGCCGCGCGCCGTCCACAACCTCGCCCAGCACGACTACGCAATCAGCGAGAAGCCGTGGGAGCTGACCATCGGCGTCGACCGCGACGACATCGAGACGGACAACCTCGGCATCTACGCGCCGATGTTCCGCCAGATGGGCGAGTCGACCGGCGGCAAGTGGGACCAGCTGGTGTGGGACCTGCTCAAGGCCGGCTTCGCCACCGAGTGCTACGACGGGCAGTTCTTCTTCGACACCGACCATCCGGTGCTCGACGCGAACGGCGTCGAGCAGTCGGTCGCCAACACCGACGGCGGCGGCGGCACGCCGTGGTTCCTTCTCGACACCAGCAGCGCGCTCAAGCCGATCATCCTGCAGAAGCGCAAGGACTTCGAGTTCGTCGCCAAGGACCGGCTGACCGACGACAACGTCTTCGAGCTGAAGGAATTCCGCTACGGCGCCGATGCCCGCGCCAATGTCGGCTACGGCTTCTGGCAGCGCGCCTGGGGCTCGAAGCAGACCCTCGACGCCGCCCACTACAAGGCCGGCTTCGCTGCGCTGGAGGGGATGAAGGGCGACCACGGCCGACCGCTCGGCATCATGCCGCGAGTCCTGGTGGTGCCGCCGTCGCTCCGCGAGAACGGACTCGAGATCCTCAACGCCGAGCGCGACGCCGCCGGCGCCACTAATGTGTGGCGCAACACGGCCGAGCTGCTCGTCGTGCCGTGGCTGGCGTAGCCACAAGAGGCGAGAGCTTGTCCCCGACTTGATCGGGGAACGGCCGGACCCGGAAGGACGAGAGAAATGGCGAGAGGCACGACGAAATCCCCGAACAAGGACGCCGCCACCATCACGATCGCCACGGCGAAACGGTCGATCAAGCGCCGCCGGCGGGCCGGCATCGTCTTCGGCACCGAGCCGATCGCGATCGATCTGGCGGCGCTGACGGCGGAACAGCTCGCCGCGATCGAAGCCGATCCGGCGCTCAAGGTCGAACGTGGGATGGGCGAAGGCGCCGGAGGCGCCGCGCCCACCGGCTGACGGTCACGGTGGGCACGCGGCTGATGCCGCTTTGCCCACCCTACATCCGGCACGGGCGACGGCTCCCCACGGGGCTTGCGGGGGAGCCGGCGCCGGTAAGCCCGGTCCCGCCGGCGGCGGCCAGAACCCCGGCCGCCGCCGGCAATTCGAAACCGCGTGCTTCGAGGCTCGCGCCGCGGCGCGAGCACCTCAGCATGGCGAAGGAGAGGTGACCGGTCGTGACCTACTGCACCCTGGCTCAGCTGACCGATCGCTACGGCGAGCCGATGCTGATCGACCTCACCGACCGCGACGAGCCGGCCACCGGCGCGATCGTCACGGCGGTGGTCGACCGGGCGCTCGCCGACACCGACGCGCTTGTCGACGGCTATCTCGCCGGCCGCTATGCGCTGCCGCTGGCCGAAACGCCGGCGCTGGTCACCGACGTGGCGCAGGCGATCGCCATCTACAAACTTCACCGCAGCGTGGCGAGCGACAAGGTGACCGCCGACTACAACGGCGCCATCGCCTCGCTCCGGGGGATTGCCAAAGGCGACATCCGCCTGTCGGTCGCCGGCGCCGAGCCGTCCGCCTCCGACAGCGGCAAGGTGGTCACCAACGAGCCCGACCGGCCGATGACCGCCGACACGATGAAGGGCTTCATCTGATGGACGCGCCTGACATGGAAAACCCCGCCGTCGCGGGGCTGCAGGACGAGGCCGACGGGTGGGAGTGGGCCGTTGTCGAGATCTTCGGCCATCGCCGTCATGCCGGTCGGGTCCGCGAGGAAGAGCGCTTCGGGGCGAAGATGCTCCGCATCGACGTGCCCAAGCGGGACGAGGTGGAAGGCCAGGTTATCTGGACGACGCACTACTACGGCGGCAGCGCCGTCTTCTCGTTCGTGCTCACCGACGAGGCAACCGTGCACCGGCTCAATGCGCCCTACGAAGCGGCCGGTCGCTATCTTCCGTCGCCCGATCCGGATGACGATCTGTGATCGGCGTCCGCATCGAACTCACCGGCAAGGAAGCGGCGCTGGACGCCTTGGCCGACGCCGCGGCGGCGCTTGCCCATCCGCGGCCGCTGTTCGACGAGATCGGCGCCTCGCTGGTGGTCTCCACCCAGATGCGCTTCGAGCGCGGCGTCGGGCCGGACGGCAATCCGTGGCCGCCGTCGCTCCGCGCCATCGTCGAGGGCGGCAAGACGCTGGTCGATTTCGCCCGGCTGATGCGGTCGATCAGCCACGAGGCGACCGACAGCGGCGTCGCCGTCGGCACCAACGTCCTCTACGCCGCGATCCACCAGCTCGGCGGCACGATCACCGCCAAGACCGAGAAGGGCCTCGTCTTCAAGGGCGTCGGCGACCAGTGGGTGCGCAAGCAACAGGTCACGATCCCCGCCCGGCCCTTCCTCGGCATCGACGACGAGGACGAGACCGAGATCGCGGCGATCGCCGCCGAGTGGACCGCCCGCGTCACCGGCGCCACCGACGACGGAGGGGCGCAATGACCAAGAGGCGAGGAGCGCCACTCGGGTCTCGCCTGCGAGCCCGAGCACAGGCTCCGGCGCGACCGGGAGCGAAAGAATGACCCTCGTCGCCGACGTCAAGGCGCGGATCGAGGCGGAGGTGACGGACCTTGCCGGCCGGGTCGAGGAAGTGGCCGACCTCGCCGTGCTCGTCCAGAAGGGCGGGCTCCCGAACCGATCGCCGGTCGCCTTCGTCGTCGACCTCGGCTTCGACGGCGGCGCCGCCGACGCCGCGGTCAATGCTTTTCGCCAGCGCGTCGACAACGCCATCGGCGTCATCCTCTACGTCGAGGCGGCCGGCGACCTCAAGCGCAGACGGGCGCTGCCGACGATCGACGCGCTGAAGGACGCGCTGCTCGATGCGGTCTGCGGCTGGGCGCCGGCCGACGCCATCGGCGACTTCACGGTCCGCCGCGGCCGGCTTCTGTCGGTCGCCGCCGGCGGCGTCCTCTACCAGATCGATTTCGCCATCCAGGACCAGCTGAGGGTCATGTCATGAGCTCCGCGACAAAGAAGCAGAAACCCGAGCGGCCGCGTCAGGGCGGCTCCTACATCCGCAACGCGGACGGGACGCTGACCCGAACCGAATGGACGCGGCAGCCGGGCGAACCGCCGCCCACGACCGCCGCCGACACGCCGCTGGCGGCGAAGGACGAGACCGGCAAGGCCGGGGCCGGCAAGGAGAGCTGAGCAATGCCGATCAAGTGGAAGTCGAAGGTCATCCTCGCCAAGATCGAGAGCGCCTACGGCACCGACCCGACACCGACCGGCGCCGCCAACGCCATGCTGATGACCGGCGCCGAGCTGTCGCCGATGGAAGGCGAGGACGTCAGCCGAGACCTCGAATTCCCCTATCTCGCCGCGCAGGGGATGATCCCGGTGGGTCTCCGCGTGCGGCTCCGCGGCCGCGTCGAGCTGGCGCCCTCCGGCGCCGCCGGCACCGCGCCGGCCTGGGGGCCGCTCCTGCGCGCCTGCGGCGTCGCCGAGACGATCTCGGCCGGCGTGTCGGTCACCTATGAGCCGATCACCGACGCGATGGAATCGGTCGCCATCTACTTCTGGATCGGCAACACGCAGCACAAGATCCTCGGGGTGCGCGGCGACGCCACGCTCCGCTTCACCGCCCAGGGACTTCCCTACACCGAGTTCGACCTCACCGGTCTCTACGCCGAGCCGGCCGAGGCGGCCCAGGCGACGCCGACGCTGACCGCCTTCCAGAAGCCGCTGGTGGTCACCGACGCCAACACGCCGACCTTCACCGTCGACGACGGCGGCGGCGCCGTCTCGCTGGTGATGCGCGAGTTCCAGATGGCGCTCGGCAACCAGGTCGAGCCGCGGCTGCTGGTCGGCTCGGAGTCGATCATCATCCCCGAGCGCGCCGAGGCGGCGACCGCCCGCGTCGAGGCGGTGCCGGTGTCGACACTCAATCCCTATGCGCTGGCCAGCGCCCAGACGCCGGTGGAGGTGGTGCTGGTGCACGGCACGGCGGCCGGCAAGATCGCCACCCTCACCATCCCGACCGCGCAGGTGAAGCGGCTGACCGGCTTCGAGAACCAGCAGAACGTCCTCGAATGGCCGCTCGGGCTGATCCCGCTGCCGACCGACGGCAACGACCAGTGGAGCCTGGCCCTCACATAGCTTTCGTCCCTGTCCGGCCTCCGGCCGTCCTCGCCTCTTATTCTGGAGTGACTGTCCATGTTCAAGCTCGCCGCCAACCCCACCTTCAGCCACGTCGTCCGCGTCCAGGTGCCGATCGACGGCGGCCATCGCGAGGAGACCTTCCGCGCCCGCTTCCGAGTCCTGGCGACCGAGCGCGCCGCGGAGTTCGATCTCCGCAGCGAGGCCGGCGTCCGGGAATTCCTGGTCGCGGCGGTGGAGCACCTGGATGAGATCACCGACGAACGGGGTCATGCGCTGCCTTACAGCGACGAGCTCCGCGACCGGGCGATCGGCGTACCCTACGTCCGCCAGGCGCTGCTCACCGCCTACCTCAAGGGGGTGGCGGGGGCCGCCGCGGGAAACTGACATGGGCCGCCCGCGCCTGGGTGTCGGGCGGCCTCGACGAGGGGGCCGGCGATGACGACGACGAGGCGGTCGCCGACGCCCGTCGCTGGGGTCTCGCCGAGGCGGACGTCGCCGCCATCCGCAGCGCCCTGTCGGGCGGACCCGCCGACCAGGGCGGCGTCTGGCCGCAGCACGTCGCGACGGTCACTGCCTTCCTCGCCGCCGCCTCCCAGTGGCGGACGACGCTGTCGCCCGCCGGCGAGGGCGGCCCGCGGGTTCTGTGGCTCGGCCTCGACTATGCCGGCGCGTGCGCCGGCATCGAGGCGGCCGGCCTGGCGCTCGACCCGGATATCTGGGCCGGCATCCGGATCATGGAAGCGGCGGCGCGCGATGCGCTCAACGGTCGGTAGGGTGGGCAAAGCGAAGCATGCCCACCGGTCTCTCGCCGCGTGGGCACGCGGCTTCGCCGCTATGCCCACCCCACGAACGACGCCGAGGCCATCATGGCCCTGAGGCTTTCGCTCCAGATCGACGGCGACGCCGACGACGCCAGGAAGGCGCTGGAGGAGACCAGATCGGCGATCGCCGATACCGGCCAGGCGGCCGATACCGCCGGCCGGCGGATGGCAGTCGGCGCCGAGACCGGCGCCCGCCACTTCACCGACACCACCCGGTCGGCCAGGCTCACCACCCTGCAGATGCAGAACCTGCAATTCCAGATGCAGGACATCGCCCAGGGCATAGCCACCGGCCAGCTCGGCTTCCGGTTGCTGATCCAGCAGGGCTCGCAGATCGTCCAGATGTTCGGGCCGGGGGTCGGCGTCGGCGCGGCGCTCCGTTCGGTCGGCCAGGGCCTCATCGCCTTCGTTACCAACCCGCTCAACCTCGCTTTGCTCGGTTTCTCGGCGGTCACCGGCGCCGCGACTTATCTTTTCCAACAAGTGATCTCGGGCGGCCAGAACGCCGACGAGGTGCTCCGGGAGCATGAAGCACTGATCGGCCGCATCCGCGACGCCTGGCCGGAGGCGACCGCCGGCGTCAAGGAATATGCCCGCGAATCGCTCGCCGTGGTCCACACCAGCCTGCGCGACGAGATCAACCAGCTCCGCGCCTCGCTCGGTTCGGCGGCGGGCGAGGTCCTTGCCGCGACCCGCGAGGTGCAGCTCGAGCTGGTGAACGGCGTCGCCACCCAGGTGGCGGATACCGCGAAGGAATTTTCTCCGTTTCAGGCGGCGATCGCGCAGCTGGAAGCCGGCATCAGGGCCGGGACGCCCGACGTCCTGGCCTTTCGTGCCGCAGTCGGCTCGATCGCCGAAACCGAACCCGAAAATGCGGCCCTCCAGAAGATCGCTACCGCGCTGTTCGACGCCAGCGACGACGCCAACAAGCTGCAATTGGCACTCATTGCCGACGAACAGGCCATCCGCCGGACCGGCGCCGCCGCCCGCGGCGAGGCGAAGGCAGTCTCCGATTTCGCCGATGCGCTCAAGACCCTCGCCGGCATCGCGCCGCCTCACCTCGACGACCGGGCACAGGCGCAAGCCGCCTATCGTCAGGCCGTCGCCAATGCCTCCGGCATCCGCGACATCGAGGTCGCCGCGGCGGCGCGCCAGGCCGCCCTGCAGCGGATCGCCGAGGAGGAAAAGCGGGTCGCCGCCGAAAACGCAGCCCGCGGCGCGGCGTCGGCCGCGACAAGCCGGCGGATCGTCGGCGGCATCGACGCCGAGCGCGCCGCAACGGAGGCGCTGAAGGCGACCCAGAAGCAGGAGATCGACCAGCTCGACCGCCTGCGCGGCGTCGCCTCCGGCGTCTTCACCGGCATCGCCAGCGACATCCGCCGCGGGGCCACCGCCGGCGAGGTGCTCCTCGACGTGCTCAACCGGATCGGCGACGCGCTCGTCCGGCGCGGCGGCACCGCCTTCGAGACGCTTCTTTTCGGCGCCCGCGGCGGGCTCGGCGGTGGCCTGTTCGGCGGCTTCTTCGATACCGGCCTGGTGTCGGCGTCGGTCGGCGTCTTTCACGGCGGCGGTGAAGTCGGCCACACGCCGGTGCCGCATCGCACCGTCCCGCTCGCCGCGGTCATGTCGGCACCGCGCTTCCATGATGGGCTCTTGCCGGGCGAGCGCTTCGGCATCTTTCAGGACGGCGAGACGATCCTGCCGAAAGGTCGCCCCGCGAACGCGACGACCGTCAATTTCTACATCGAGACGCCGAGCCCGCGCGCCTTCGCAGAAAGCCGCGCCTCGGTCAGCCGCGCCGCCGGCCGCTTCCTCTCCCGCGTCGGGAGGCATGTGTGATCCAAGAGGCGAGGACGGCCGAAGGCCGGACCGGGAAATAAGAAATGGTCGACACCAGCTTCATGGAGGACGTCCTGTTCCCGGTCCACATTTCGTGGGGCTCGGTCGGCGGGCCGGACTGGCTGGCGGAGATCGTCGAGACCGGCGCCGACGAGGAGCGCAATACGCCGTGGTCGGCGCCGCTGCGCACCTACGACGCCAGATATGGCGTCCGCACCCATGACGAGCTCTACGAAATCCTGTCGCTCTACCACGTCGCCATGGGGCGGCTGCGCGGCTTCCGCCTCAAGGACTGGACCGACTATCGGTCCGCCGCGCCGCTTTCGGCGCCGACGCCCACCGACCAGGCGATCGGCACCGGCGACGGAGCGACCGATGCGTTCCAGCTGGTCAAGACCTACGACGTGACGGGACACACCTTCGTCCGGACCATCGTCAAGCCGGTCGCGGGCAGCGTGCGGGTCGCCGTCGACGGAGCCGAGAAGACGCTCGCCACCCATTTCACCGTCGACACGTCGACGGGCGTCGTCACCTTCACTGGCGGCAACATCCCGACCGCCGGCCAGGCGGTGACCGCCGGCTTCGCGTTCGACGTGCCGGTCCGCTTCGACTGCAAGATGGACCAGGTCGCCGTCCGCGGCCCGATCGGCGATATCCCGTCGATCTTCCTCAAGGAGGTGCGGAAGCCATGAACAAGAGGCGAGGACGGCCGAAGGCCGGACCGGGATTGGACCAAAAGAGGCGTGGAGCGCCGCAGGCCGGACCGGGAATGCAAGAATGAAAGCCCTTCCAACGGCCGTTCAGACCGCCCTCGACAGCGGCGCCACCACCTTCGCCCGCTGCTGGACGGTGACGCTCGCCGACAGCACGGTGTTCGGCTTCACCGACCACGACGCCACGCTCTCCTTCGGCGGCGTCGACCACGAGCCGGAATCGGGCTTCCTCGGCACCGATGTCAGCGCCCGCCTCGGTCTGGCCGTCGACACCCAGGAGATCGAGGGAGCGCTCTCGTCGGGCCGCATCGAGGCGGCGGACCTGGCGCTCGGCCTATGGGACGACGCGGAGGTGACGCTGACGCTTGTCGATTGGTCGGACGTCGCCAACCGCGTCGTCCTCCGCAAGGCGTCGATTGGCGAGGTGACGCGGGGCGACACCGCCTTCCGCGCCGAGCTCCGCGGGCTGGCGCACCGGCTCAACCAGGACCAGGGCCGGGTCTATCAGCGTATCTGCGACGCGGTGGTCGGCGACGCCCGCTGCGGAATCGACCTCGACACCTCGGAATTCCGCGGCGACGGGACGGTGACGGCCGTCGTCGAGGATCGCACCGTGACGGCCTCCGGCCTCGGCAGCTTCGCCAGCGACTGGTTCACCGGCGGCAAGCTGGTGTGGGCGACCGGCGACAACGCCGGCGCCGCCGTCGAGGTCCGCCAGCATGTGCGGGCCGGCGGTGTGACGACGATCGCGCTTCGCCAGAGGGCCGCGGCGGCGATCGCCGGCGGCGACACCTTCGAAGTGTTCGCCGGCTGCGGCAAGACCTTCGCCACCTGCAAGGCGAAGTTCGACAACGTCGCCAACTTCCGCGGCTTCCCGCACATGCCGGGCAACGATACCGCACTCGCCGTCGCCAGGCAGGACGATATCGAGAACGACGGCGGGAGCCTGTTCAATTGAGCGCGCTTCCCTCCACCAGGACACAGATCGCCCGCGAGGCGATCGAGCAAGAGGCGAGCGCGGAACGCGCGACCGGGCTCACGAGAGACCAGCTCGTCGCGGAAGCGACGAGCTGGCTGGGCACGCCCTACCACCACCAGGCATCGCTGAAGGGCGTCGGCGTCGACTGCCTCGGCCTGGTCCGCGGCGTGTGGCGCGGCGTCTACGGGAGCGAGCCCGAGCGGCCGCCGTCCTACAGCCGAGACTGGCGGGCGACGTCAACGCCGGCGACGTGGTGCTGTTCCGCTACCGGCGGAACCTGCCGGTGCGCCACGCCGCCATCCTCGTCGACCCGCCAAGAGGCGAGGACGGCCAGAGGCCGGACCGGGAAGGAGACGATTTGCGCTTCATCCATGCCTGGGATGCGGCGCCGGCGGTGGTGATGACGACGCTCACGCCATGGTGGCGCCGGCGGATCGCCGCGGCTTTCGCCTTCCCCGATATTGTTGTCGACAACAACAAGAGGCGGGGACGGCCACTCGGGTCTCGCTTGCGAGCCCGAGCACAGGCTCAGGCCGGACAGGGACGAAAGGAGAATCCCTGATGGCGACGCTCCTCCTCGGCGGTCTCGGCCGCGTCGTCGGCGGACTGATCGGCGGCCCGATCGGCGCGGCGATTGGCGGCGCCATCGGCGCGGTCAGCGGCTCGGTCATCGACCAGCAGCTCTTCGCCCGCACCGCCGACGCCACCCGCAAGGGCCCGCGGCTGAAGACGACCGACGTCATGACCTCGACCGAGGGAGCGGCGATGCCGCGCCTCTACGGACGCCAGCGGGTCACCGGCCAGGTGATCTGGCAGACCCGCTTCGAGGAGGTCATCAACAAGGACAAGGAGACGGTCGGCGGCAGCGGCAAGGGCGGCGGCAGCGGCACCACGGTCAAGACCGTCGAGTATCTCTACTACGGCAACTTCGCCGTCGCCTTCGGCGAGGGAGCGGTCACCCGCCTCGGCCGCATCTGGTTCGACGGCAAGGAGGTCGACCAGACCGATATCACCTTCCGCGTCCACAAGGGCGGCGAGGGGCAGACGGCCGACGCGCTGATCGAGGCCAAGGAAGGCGCCGGCAATGCGCCCGCCTATCGCGGCACCGCCTATATCGTCTTCGAGCGGCTGCTCCTCACCGATTATGGCAACCGCCTGCCGCAGGTGTCGGCCGAGATCTACCGCAATGTCGGCGACCTGGAGGAGGCGATCGCCGGCGTCGCCATCATCCCCGGTACCACCGAGTTCGGCTACGACCCGCGCAAGGTGAAGCGGAAGACCAGCGGCAAGAAGAAGACGCCGGAGAACCGCCACACGCTGATTGCCGACAACGACTGGCAGGCCTCGATCGACGCGCTGGAGGAGCTGGCGCCGAACTGCGGGGCCGTCTCGCTGGTGGTCGCCTGGTTCGGCGACGATCTTCGCTGCGGCGACTGCACCATCCGGCCGAAGGTCGAGAATTCGACCAAGGAGACCTTCATCAAATGGACCCCCGAGGCCGCCTCGACGCCGTTTCCCTGGCGCGTCGCCGGTCTCGATCGCGGCGACGCCGTGGTGGTGAGCCAGTACCTGGGCAAGCCCGCCTATGGCGGCTCGCCCAACGACGCCAGCGTGGTGCGCGCCATCCGCGACCTCAACGACCGCGGCTATGCGGTGACGCTCTATCCGTTCGTGATGATGGACATCCCGTCCGGCAACATGCTGCCGGACCCCTATTCGGACAACGCCGCCGGCGTCGGCCAGGCCGCCCATCCGTGGCGGGGCCGGATCACCTGCTCGCCGGCGCCGGGCTATGCCGGCTCGCCCGACAAGACGGCGACCGCGGCGAGCCAGGTCGGCGCCTTCCTCGGAACCGCCCAGGCGTCGGACTTCAGCGTGCTCGCCAGCCTCGGCTCGCTCATCGGCCTCGACGACTGGATCAGCGGCGGCGGCACGGCGCCCGAGTGGCTCGATTTCCTGTTCTCCTTCTTCGACCAGATCATCGAGCCGCGGGTCGACTATTCCGGGCCGGCCGAGTGGAGCTACCGGCGTTTCGTCCTCCATTGCGCGGCGCTCGCCAAGGCGGCCGGCGGCGTCGACGCCTTCTGCATCGGATCGGAAATGGTCGGCCTGACGACGGTGCGGAGCGCCGCCGGCACCTATCCCTTCGTCGATGGGCTGGTCGACCTCGCCGGCGAGGTCCGCACGCTGGTCGGCGCCGGGACGAAGATCGGCTACGCCGCCGACTGGTCGGAGTACCATAGCCACCGGCCGACGGACGGCAGCGGCGACGTCACCTTCCACCTCGATCCGCTGTGGTCGGATGCCGAGATCGACTTCGTCGGCATCGACAACTACCTGCCGCTCGCCGACTGGCGCGACGGCACCGGCCATGCCGATTACGACGGCGCCGCCGGCCCGACCGTCCCGCACGATCCCGCCTATCTCGCCGCCAACGTCGAGGGCGGCGAGTACTACGACTGGTTCTATGCCGACGATGCGACCCGCGACGCCCAGGACCGCACGGCGATCGTCGACTCGGCGGAGGGCAAGCACTGGGTCTTCCGTCAGAAGGACATCCGCAACTGGTGGCTGAACCAGCACTATGACCGGCCGGGCGGCGTCGAGGCGGGAAGCCCGACCGGCTGGACGCCGGAATCGAAGCCGGTGTGGTTCACCGAGCTCGGCTGCCCGGCGGTCGACAAGGGCGCCAACCAGCCGAACCTCTTCCCCGACGCCAAGAGCTCGGAATCGGGCATCCCGTACTATTCGAGCGGCGCCCGCGACGACGCCATGCAGCGGGCCTGCCTGCAGGCGGTCATCGACTACTGGACCGACACCGCCAACAACCCGCTGTCGGGCGTCTATGCCGACCGCATGATCCGGACGGCACGCATCTTCATCTGGGCGTGGGACGCGCGGCCCGGCCCGAGCTTCCCCGAGGACGAGACCACCTGGGCGGACGGCGCCAACTGGCACCTCGGCCACTGGGTGAGCGGCCGTCTCGGCGCGGCGCCGGCCGGCGAGACGATTCGGACGATCCTCGCCGACGCGGCGTTCAGCGACTACGCCATCGGGCCGATCCCCAGCGTCGTCGACGGCGCCATTGCCGACCGGGTGCTCAGCCCACGGGCGATGCTGGAGGCGCTGCAGCCGGTCCACGCCTTCGACGCGGTCGAGAGCGAGGGATTGATCAAGTTCTCCGCCCGCGCCGCCCATGGCGTGCTGGCGACGATCGTCGCCGGCGACCTGGTGACCCCCGACGACGGCCGCGCCTTCGACATGACGCGGGGGCAGGAGACCGAGCTCCCCGACGTGGTGCGCCTCGGCTACGGCGACCCGACCATCGACGACCAGCCGTCGGCGACCGAGGCGCGGCGGTCGGCCGGCGCCAGCCGGCGGACGCTGGAGATCGGCCTGCCGGTGATCATGGGCGCCGGCAAGGCGCAGGCCGCCGCCGAGATCGCCCTCTACGAGCCGTGGATCGGCCGCGAGAAGCTGCAATGCGCGCTGCCACCCTCCCGGCTCGCCTACGATCCCGGCGACCTCGTGCTGTTCGCGCCGACCGGCGACATCGTCCGCCTGACCGGGCTCGCCGACGCCGTCGCCCGCCAGGTGGAGGGCGAGCGCGCCGATCCGCTGCTCTACGTGCCGCAGGCGGCGCCCCACCGCACGCGGCTGCCGCGGCCGTCGGAGAGCGTCGACCCGGAAGCGATCTTCGTCGACGGGCCGCTCCTCCAGGACGACGACAACGACCATCGCGGCTATGTCGGCGCCG
>Ga0210144_1000959_pt1 | contig 12983 bp, 11 predicted proteins | sample Muzzi_PWA_D2_FD_185532 | JGI IMG/M metagenome (GOLD analysis project Ga0210144, IMG submission 185532) | Wetland microbial communities from San Francisco Bay, California, USA, that impact long-term carbon sequestration - Muzzi_PWA_D2 (SPAdes) | ecosystem: Environmental > Aquatic > Marine >...
GCGTGGAAATGTTCCACCAGCACTTCCGCGACGTACAGGCAGATATCCAGCCCGACGGTGTCGGCCAGTTCCACCGGGCCCATCGGCATACCGAAACGGGTGGCGGCACGGTCGATCAGCGTGGCCGGGACGCCTTCGGCTTCCAGTGTCACGGCCTCCAGGAGATAGGGCATCAGGATACGGTTGACCAGGAAGCCCGGTGTGCTGGTGACCGGCAGCGGCAAGCGGTCGATGCGGCGCGCGAAGGTCATGGCCTGCGCGTTGACCTCCGGCGCCGTGGACTGGCCGTGGACGATCTCGACCAGCATCATCTTCGCCACCGGATTGAAGAAGTGCAGACCCACCAGGCGTTCGGGGTGTTGCAGGGCCGGGGCAAGCTGTTCCAGCGGGATGCTCGAGGTGTTGGTGGCCAGGATCGCTCCGTCCTTCATGCGTGGCTCGAGTTCCTTGTATAAAGAACGCTTTACCTCTGCATCCTCGAAAATGGCTTCGATAACGATGTCGGCCCTCGCGACGCCGTAACCGCGGTGGTCCGGTTGCAAACGGTCCATGACCGCGCGGACCTGGTCGGGCCGCTTGAGTTTGCCGGTAAAGAGCCGGTGCGCGCGCACCAGCGCCGGTGCGATACGCTCCGGCGCCTGGTCCTGCAGCGTGACGCTGAAACCGCGCAGCGCGCACCAGGCAGCGATATCGCCCCCCATGGTGCCGGCGCCGACCACGTGCACGTAATGTGGCCGGTAGCTGTCGTCCTTGCCCAGTGCCTTGAGCTGTTCCTGCAGGAAGAACACCCGCACCAGGTTGCGTGCAGTCAGCCCGCCGACCAGTTTTGCCAGCGATTGTATTTCCGCCTCGAGCATGGCGCTCTTGTCGGTGGCATGTTTGCGCCATGCGTCGATCATGGCGTAAGGCGCCGGATAGTGCAGTCTGGAGGCGCGTTTGGCGACCTGCCGGGTGAACACGCGTGCCAGCCACGGGCGTACCAGTGCGTGGTTGGTGAGACGCTCGGCAAGGCTGGCGCGGTGTGCCGGTGGTGCTTCAGTGATCAGCTTGCGCGCCGCGTCCTCGAGATGGCGTTCTGGCACGACCATGTCGACCAGGCCCATGCGTTGCGCCTTGCGGCCGTCGACGGTGCGCCCGCTCAGGATCAGGTCCATGGCCTTGATGGCGCCGATGAGCGGGACCAGCCGGGCACTGCCGCCCCAGCCGGGGTGGATGCCCAGTCTTACTTCCGGCAGGCCGAGGCGCGTGGCGGGGTCGTCGCGGGTGACGCGGTAGCGGCAGGCCAGCGCCAGTTCCAGCCCACCGCCGAGGCAGAAACCGTGAATCAGGGCGAGCGTGGGGCAGGGCAGTTGTTCGAGCCGGTTGAAGGCGCGCTGGCCGGTCTCCAGCAGTGTGACCGCCTCCTGTTCGGTGGATATCCTGGTAAACGATTCGATATCGGCGCCGGCGATAAAGCCGTTTGATTTCGCCGAACGCATGACCAGGCCACGTGGCGGTCGCTGTTCCAGGGCCTCCAGGTGTTGTTCGAGTTCGGCAAATACCTCGAGGCTCAGCACGTTGGTGCCGGTGCCGGCCTTGTCGAAACTCAGCCAGGCGATATCGTCGGTGTCGGTGTCGAGACGGAAATGATTGGCCATGTCAGGTCCTTTCGATCAGCAGGGCGCCACCCTGGCCGCCACCGATACAGATACTGCACATGCCGCGTCTGGCGTTCTTGTGTTCCAGTACCTTCAGCATGTGCAGCACGATACGCGCGCCGCTGCTGCCGACCGGGTGTCCAACCGCGACGGCGCCGCCATCGACGTTCAGGCGTTCCTCATCGATTGGCGTGAACGGTGTTTCGCGATCGAGTTCGTCGCGGCAGAAAGCGGCATCCCGCCAGGCGGCGAGGCAGGCCAGTACCTGGGTGGCGAAGGCCTCGTTGATCTCGTAGTAATCGATGTCCGGCGTATCGAGTCCCTGCCGTTGCATGACCGGAGCCATGGCATAGGCGGGGCCCAGCCCCATTAGGGCCGGATCGAGTCCGGCCCATGCGCTGTCTATCAGCTGTCCCATGACCTTGAGGCCGTACTTCGCCACCATGTCTTCGGAGGCCAGCAGCACCCAGGCGGCACCGTCGGTGATCTGTGCGCTGTTGCCGGCGGTGACCTTGCCGAGCGGCTTGTCGAACACCGGGCGCAGTTTGGCCAGCTTGTCCAGGGTGCTGTCCGGGCGCACGCCGTCATCGAAGTCATACACGTTGCCCTTGCTGTCGTACAGCGCCTCGATCTCGTCGAGCCTGCCGCCACGGTGTGCGGCATCGAGACGCTGGTGACTGCGCATGGCGAAACCGTCCATCTGTTCGCGCGTGATGCCGAAGCGGTGCGCGAGGATTTCCGCGGTCTGCCCCATCGACAGGCCAACTACCGGGTCGGTGAGTCCGCGCAGCAGGGCGATGACCGGTTTGAAATGACCGGGGCGCAACCCTGCGAGTACCTTCAGTTTGGCACTGGTGCTGCGTGCGCCGGCCAGCGCGGCCAGCCAGTGCACCATGCGTTCGTTGTAGAGCACCGGGGCGTGACTCATGGCCTCGGTCCCGCCGGCCAGCACCAGGCCGGAACGCCCCGCGGCGATATTCTGCGCGGCGCTGTCGATCGACTGCAGGCCGGAGGCGCAATTGCGCTGCACGGTCCAGCCCGGCACCCGGTGACCGCAGCCGAGACGCAACGCGACCACGCGGCCGATGTTGGCCTCGTCGGGACTTGGCATCATACAGCCGAGAATGACCTCGTCGAGTGCCTCCGGGGCGAAGGGCTGGCGTGCCAGCAGGGCACGACCCGCGGCAACCGCGAGATCGGAGGCAGAGAACGGACCGGGCCTGCCGCGCGCCTTCAGGAACGGCGTGCGGCTGCCATCGACTACAAAGACCGGCCGGCCACCCCAGCCGGATTGCTGTCCACCCATGCCTTGTGCTCCGTGGAAAAATACGCCGGGTCGAATGCATCGACCTGGATGATGGTACTGCGTGCCGCTACGGCGGTGCGTATGGCGTTGGCCTCGACTTCATTGATGACGCTGGCGGCAAGGCCGGCGTCTACCTGCGCCTCCGGATCGCCGTGCGCGAGTGTGCCGCTGTGCATCGCGGCACGCAGCTTGCGCAAGGCCGGCTCCGCCTTGACTGTCTTGACCAGTGCATCATCGAGTTGCGCGACCGGGTCATCGGGATCGCCGGGAATATAGACACCTTCGGTGAGGCGGTCACGCAGGCTGCCCGGTTGCATCAGAATGCCGGCCAGTTGCGTGCCGAGTGCGTCGGAAGGACGGCGGTACGGCTGACCAAGCGGGAAACCCAGCATGCGCGCCACGTGCGCGGCACTGCGCGAGGGCAGGTTGTCGAACACCTCGTGCAGGCGCACCTGGATACTGTTGAGCAGATCCTGGCAGGCCCATTCCAGCAGCGGCAGTTCGTCGTCGGGAGAGCCGTTGTCGTAGTGGTGCTTGAGCACGGCACTGCCCATGTAGAGATAACTCAGCACGTCGCCGAGGCGTCCGGATATCGATTCCCTGCGTTTCACCTCGCCGCCCAGTGACATCAGGGTCAGTTCGGTGGTGGTGGCCAGCACCAGGCTCATGCGCCCGAACTGGCGGTAGTACCAGCCGCGTACGCCGTGTTGCGGTGCACCCAGCAGCCGCCCGCAGGTGATGCCGTGGAACAGCGTACGGCTCAGCGTGCTGATGATGTGGCTGCCATGACCGAGCAGGGCAGTGTCGAAGGCGTCGATGTCATCGTTTGCGACGGCGTCCATTTCGCGGAACAGGTACGGGTGACAGCGGATCGCGCCCTGGCCGAAGATGATCAGGTTGCGGGTGAGGATGTTGGCACCTTCCACGGTGATGGCAATCGGCAATGCCTGGTAGGCGCGCGCGATGAAATTCGACGGGCCCATGCTGATGCCGCGCCCGCCGAGGATGTCCATACCGTCGTTCATGACGACACGCATGCGCTCGGTCAGGTGGTACTTGATGATGGCGGAGGCGACCGAGGGCTCCTCGCCGCTGTCGAGTGCCGCCGTCGTGAAGCCGCGCGCGGCGTTCATCACGTAACTGTAACCGGCGATGCGCGCCAGCACCTCGCTGACACCCTCGAACTTGCCGATCGGCAGCCGGAACTGCTTGCGCACGCCGGCATAGGCGCCGATGCTGCGGCTCATCAGCTTGCCGGCCGCGGTGCTCAGCGCCGGCAGCGAAATGGCGCGGCCGTCGGACAGGCAGTTCATCAGCATGCGCCAGCCCTGGCCGACGTATTCCTGGCCGCCGATCACCCAGTCCATCGGGATGAACACGTCGCGGCCGCTGTTCGGCCCGTTCATGAAGGCCTGGCTCATCGGGTAATGCCGTGCGCCGATCTGCACGCCGGGCGTGCCGGTCGGGATCAGTGCCAGGGTGATGCCGATGTCGTCCTGCTCGCCGAGCAGGTGATCGGGGTCGTGCAGGTTGAAGGCCAGGCCGAGCAGGGTGGCGACCGGGCCCAGGGTGATATAGCGTTTTTCCCAGTTCAGGCGAATGCCCAGCACATCGTCGCTGCCTTCGAAGCGCTGGCGGCAGACGATGCCGCTGTCCGGCATGCTGGCGGCATCGCTGCCGGCCTCCGGTCCGGTCAGCGCGAAGCAGGGGATATCCTCGCCGCTTGCCAGCCGCGGCAGGTAGTAATCCTTCTGCGCCCGGGTGCCGTAGGTCAACAGCAGTTTGGCCGGACCCAGCGAGTTCGGCACCATCACGGTGACGCCTGCCGAGATACTGCGGCTGGCCACCTTCATGACGATGGCCGAGTGTGCGTTGGCGGAGAATTCCAGCCCGCCGTATTGTTTCGGGATGATCATGCCGAAGAAGCCGTGTTCCTTCAGGAACTGCCAGCACTCCGGTGGCAGGTCGTGGCGTTCCTCGGTGATTTCCCAGTCGCTGACCATGCTGCAGAAGGTCTCGACCGGGCCGTCGATGAATTCGCGTTCTTCCTGCGACAGTGCCGGTGCACGGTATCCGAGCAGGTGGTGCCAGTCGGGACGTCCACTGAACAGTTCGGCTTCCCACCACACCGTGCCGGCCTCGAGCGCCTCGCGCTCGGTATCCGACATGCCTGGCAGGATGGCGCGGTACAGGCGCAGCAGCGGGCGCATGAGCAGTGCGCGGCGCACGGGCCTCAGCACGAGCAGGGCGGCGATCGGAATGAACAGGACCCAGGCCGTTAGCTGTGCCCACGGCGATGGGGTGTGCAGCAGGTTCCAGTAGAGCAGCGCCGCGCCGGCGCTGGCCACCCACAGGTAGCGCGAGGCACGTCGTGCCATCAGGTAACTGACGGCAACCAGTCCCACGAGTGCTTCGATCAATCCGGTCATGGCGGAAGTCCCTGGCGCCAGCGGCGCCCCCGTGTGCGCTGGATAGTATATTTATGTTGTAAAAACAGCAACTAACAATTTAGACATAACTGACTGCAACGAGTTGCAACGGGCCTGTCACACCCATGCAGCCGGTGCGAAGTCACAGCCTGAAGGTTATCGGCAGCTCGGCCGTGAACCTGAGGCAGCGGCTGCCACGGGTTACGCTCGCCACTGGTCCACCCGGTCCAGCGCCTGCTGCAATTGCGCGCGCGGGGTATGGTAGTGTGGCGAGAAGCGCACCCCCCCGGCGCGCAGTGCACAGATGACACGGTGCTCGTGCAGCCAGTCGAACAGCGCCTGCGCAGGTGCGTGCCGCGGTCTGAAGGTCAGGATGCCGGCATGGCGTTCGGACGCCGGCGGGGTGAGGATCTCGAAGCGTTCGGCGCGACCGGCGAGGAAGTCGAGCATGTAACGTGTATTGTCGAGCACCCGCTGTTCGATCCGCTCCATGCCGTGCTCCAGGATCAGTCCCAGGCTGGCGTGCAGGGCGTGAATACCCAGCATGTTCGGACTGCCGCATTCAAATCGGCGTGCCGTGTCGGCGACGGTGCGGGAGGACGAATCGTAGTCGCCGGTCTCGGCCAGCATGTGCCAGCCGTACTGGCGCAGCGTGAGACGGTTCATGACGGACTGGCGGCAATAGAACACGGCCAGGCCTTCCGGCGCGAGCAGCCATTTGTGCCCGTCGGCCATCACGAAATCCGCATGACAGGCCTGTACGTCGAAACGGTGCGCGCCGAGGCTCTGAATGGCATCGATACAGAACAGGATGTCACGCGCCCGGCACGCTGCGCCCAGTGTCTCGAGATCGAGTCGCAGGCCATTGCCGAACTGCACCGAGCTGACCGAGAGCAGCCGCGTGCGTGCGTCCATCGCGGCCACCAGGGCCGCCTCGGGCGTGTCCGCGCTGTCCAGGCCAACCCGGCGCGTCTCCACGCCGAGTGTGTCGAGCGACTCCCACACCACGCGGTTGGACGGAAATTCCCGGTCGCTGATGACCACGTTGTCCCCGGCCGACCAGGGCAGCCCCCAGGCGACGACCGACAGGGCCTCCGAGGTGTTCTTGAGCAGGGCAATCTCGTCGACCGAGGCGGCGTTGATCAATGTCCGCAGGCGTTCGCGCAGCTGCGCCTCGGTGTGCAGCCAGGCAGGGTAGTGGGTGGCGCCGTGACGGCCGTTCTCGGCGGCGAAGGCCTGCACCGCCTCCACGGTGCGGACCGGCCAGGGTGCGACCGCCGCGTGATTGAGGTAGATCGTGTCCGGGTCGAGACAGAATTCGGCGGCTTGCATGGCCTGTTTATACATCATGCAGGCCGCGTGTGCCCGCCATCTCTGCTGCACGGCGCCGATCCATGTAGAATGCGCGGCAATCCCGTAACCCGGACACGAACATGCACGGTCTGCGCGTCATCATCTGCATCCTGCTGGTACTGTGCCAGGCGGGTCTGGCGTGTGCGGGTGAAGCGCGCATCGTGGTCGATACCGGTGCAGGCAGCCTGACCGTGCTGGACGGGGATATGGTCATCAAGACCTACGCCGACATAGCCATCGGCCGCTACGGCGTCACCAGCCAGAAACAACGCGGCGATAACAAGACACCGCTGGGTAGTTTCCGGATTGGCTGGATCACCAGCAACACCCGCTACCATCGCTTCCTCGGACTCAATTATCCAGACCTCGAAACCGCATCAAGAGCCTTTCATAATGGTATGATTAGCAAGGCTGAATGGCTGGAGATCAGGCGTGCCGAGAAGGCCGGGAAGCGACCGCCCATGACGACCCGGCTGGGCGGCCTGATCGGCATCCACGGCATTGGCGTGGGCGACCTGGAGGTGCACCGGGAATTCAACTGGACCAATGGCTGTGTCGCGCTGACCAACGAAGAGATCGACGAGTTGCTCGACTGGGTCGGCGTGGGGACACCGGTCGAAATTCGCTGAGCACGGAATGGCCGGCTAATCGTCTGAAATATATTTGATAAGCCATTCCAATTCCTGCAGTGCCTCGGTAGCATACGCACATGCTGCCGCTTTGCTGGCCGCAGGTTGAATGGGAACGCTTTTTGTTATCGACCAAGCAGGAGAGAGGAATGACAGTTATCACTTCAAATAGCATCAAGGTGCTGGCTGCTGCCACAGTTGTCATGTTCGGCCTGGCCGGTTGTGCATCCACCGGTGGTAATGCCGCCATGCAGGCGCAGATCGATACGGCGACGTCCGATGCAGCAGCTGCCAAGGCTGATGCGGCGTCTGCCAAGGCGACGGCCGCCGAGGCACTGAAGACTGCCAACGAGGCCAAGGCCATTGCCGAGGACACCGAGGCCAAGATTGACCGCATGTTCAAGAAGGCCATGCACAAGTAACCAGCCGGTGACTCATGCAGTATGACAAGGGCCCCGCAAGGGGCCTTGTCTTTTTGTGGCGTGCAGGTACGGCCAGGGTCCGGACAGGCGCTAGCGCGAAATCAGTACCGGGATGCCGCTCTTTTCCTCCACGGCCTTGCGCAGCGCTTCACCGTTCAGGTGCAGGCGACGGTCCGCGTTCAGGCCGTCGTAACCGGCCGATGCAGCCAGCATGTCGGCCACCGCATCCAGCACGCGCTGCAGGTAGTTATCATATTCGGGCAGTTCTTCCTCCAGCGGCGGGTGCAGTTCCACGAACAGCGCGCCGGCCATCCAGCCGAGCTTGATCGGCTGGTTGACGAGATTGACCGTCGTACCGACCGGGATATCCGTGAACAGTCCCTCGATGTCTTCCGGGTACATGCGGATACAGCCGTGCGTGACGCGCATACCGACACCGTAGGGCTTGTTGGTGCTGTGAATCAGGTAACCGGGAATGCCGAGACGCATCGCATAGCGGCCGAGCGGATTGTCCGGACCGCCGGGCACCACGTCGGGCAGCGGGTGGCCGTCGGCCAGCGCCTCCTTTTTAATGGACTCCGGCGGCGTCCAGCTCGGATCGGTCTGCTTGCTGACAATGGATGTCCTGCCGAGCGGCGAACGCCAGTCCATGCGACCGACACTGATCGGGTGGGTGATCAGTACAGCCGGTTCACCGTCTTTCTGTTTCGGGTAGTAGTACAGGCGCATTTCCGGCAGGTTGATGACCACGCCGGTGCGCGGCGCATCGGGCAGGACGTACCGGTTCGGGATGACCACGCGGGAATTGTCCGCGGGCATCCAGCGGTCCACGTCCGGGTTGGCGAGCAGAATCTCGTTCTGGCCGATATCGTAGCGACGCGCGACATCGAGCAAGGTGTCATCACGGCCGGCCGCGGTGTAGGTCAGCGTGCCGATGACGTCCACATCATCCGGTGGCAGCAGGAAGGTCTCGGCATGCGGGGCTGCCGGCAGGGTCAGCAGCGGGAACAGCCGCAGAAAGCGCCACACAGGAGTTTTCAGGATTGACAGGTTCATATATTAAAGTGCGTATAATGTATATTATGTTAAATTAAGTAGATACCCATATATGACTGTCATTCCGCAGCCCTCCAGGCGTATACCCCTTTCCACCGGCATCGGTCTCTTGTCTCGCGTTGGCCCGGATGCTCTGACATCCGGGCGGCTGGAATATTACCGATTTGCACTCTGAAGTTGGAGCCTCGCACTATGTCTGTCATTCCCGCGCAAGCGGGAATCCAGATTCGCTGGTGTGCCAGGTCGACTGGTATCGGTCATTGGCCGGGTATCCGTTTAGCTGTTATGTACTGCCCGGATTGTTGATCTGATCCAAAGCCGACCTCTGGGGCGGCTTTTTAACGTCTAAGCCAAGCGGCGGCGAAGCCGTCCGACTTGGGCGCCTTGTTATAACTCGCCTTTGATGAGCTTAACCACATACAACCCATCCGCTTTTGCCCCAGAAACAGAATCTTTTACTTGCGCCACAATACTGTAGTCGCCCTCTGGGTCGCTCTCTTCAAGGATAATATCCAAAGCGGGATCGGCCATCACGAAAGTTGGTTTTTCTGGTAGCTTTCCTGACCCTTTAGCATAATTACGCTCACCGAATACTGGCTTTCCATCCGGCCCCAAAATATACATTGAAACCGAGAAAGAATAATTGCCGTTTTCATCAGCAGACATCCCGCTAACCAAGAACGAAGCAATAATCAGCTGCTCTGGCTTAACAACCCGAATCCGTTTTATCGTAACACCGTGAGTGGACGGAGTACTTAGCCATTCCTTTATATAGTCAGGGGACTCTGATGCAACAACAACTAGCGCTAGTTCACCCGCTTTATTCGGATCAGGGCCTGGAGTTATTTCTGCAACTGCGCCTTGCGTCCAGAGCACGACAGTAAGAAACACTGAAAACCATGACTTTCTCATGCTCTCTCCTAAGAGTTATAACTACCATAAGGCGAATTGACCTGCGAGTGCGCGGGCATCATCCGGCCTTTTCACGGCCTCTGCCGCCTTGCGCTGCCCGCTCAAGTTCGTTATTGCATACGCGCGTGACAGTCGAGCAGTATGCCGGTGGCGGTCTGCGCGCTGTCGCCAAACGCAACGACGCCGTCCTCGTGTCCGCCCATCACGAACAGTCCGTGCACGCGGGCATCCGTTTCGCTGAACAGGCGCTCGACCTCGTGCGTCATGGCCGGTGTGCCGTAGGCTACGTCTTTATGAGTCACTGGCAGTGAGTGCGCTGCAGCGCCCTGCCAGATAGCCGGTGAATGCACGTGCAGGATGACCTGGATGGCCGGGTCGAGTTCGTACAGGATGGCGTGCGTGAGCGATTCCGAGGACGGCGCCAGCGGTCCCTCGGCGCATATGCGGTTGTTTGGGATGTCGAACCCGGTGACCAGCGCGTAGTGTTCGGGCTGCAGCCATTCGATAGCGCCGGTCTGCGAACCACTGACCAGGAAACGGTCGTCGCCGGGTGCCTGCCTTTGGCTGACGTTGCCAAAGCCAACCCCGCCGTAGCGCTCCGGTGACTGCCCGACCAGCTCCAGTTGCCAGAGTCGCTGGCGCGCGGCGGACAGCCCACCGATATCGATCGAGGGGTCGGCCGGTTTGCGGGTGTAGTCCAGCGTGAACTTGATGACGCCCTCTTCCGGCACGCCATTCACTCTCCGTCGCCCGGTGTACCGAAGGCCGTGCGAATGCGCTCGACGCGCCGCCGGTTGACGCCGAAATCGCCACGCCCGACACGCGAGGCGGAACGGATGTGGATCACGCCGTGTTCGGCATCCAGCAGGCATTCGACATCGTCCACGAAACGGAATATCAGGCTGCGGACCTCGTAATGGAGGTAACTCCCGCTCTGCACGACCGGGGTGCTGCGCGCCAGTGCATCGAGTACGGCCTGCATGCGCTGCATGGCCTGGCCGGGGGCGCCAGTGTAGGCAACGGGTGCCACGAAATGCTTCGCGTCCGTGGCCTGGCTGGATACGCAGTTGGGCGTTGCCGGGCATGGCGGCAAGGTGTCGGGTGCGCCGGCGGCGGATGCGGTGCTCATGCCCCACATTATCAACCCGGCGTACAGCAGGTGGCTACAGGTGTTTTGCATGTGTGCAGGTCTCGTGATTCGCAGGGATGAATTACTGGAAGATACTGGATTCCCGCTTGCGCGGGAATGACAACATGTTCGGTCAGGCTGCCCTAGAAATACCGGCCGGCCGCTACGAAGTGCGTGCGCCAGTAACCGTCGTCCAGGGAGGCGAAGCTGACCTGCTTTCCCCGCGACGGGGCATGGATGAAGTAGTCGTTGCCGGCGTAGATGCCGACGTGCGAGACCTCGTGCCGGTCGGTCTTGAAGAACACCAGGTCGCCCGGCTGCAGGTCGCGGCGCGGGATATGCACGGCGTGGCGGTACTGCGAGCGCGTGGAACGCGGGATGCGCACGCCGGTCTTGCGGTAGGTGTAATAGACCAGCCCGCTGCAGTCGAACCCGCGCGGCGTGGAACCCCCGTAGCGGTACGGCGTGCCCACCAGCGAGGCCGCCAGCCTGGCCGCCGGGTTCTGCGGCAGTGCCGGTGCGGTGCGCGTGGCCTGCGTGCGCGGCGGATACGCCGGTTCCGAGGCACAGGCCGCCAGCATGATCGCGCAGATCACGACCGTCAGTACCCGTCTGTAAACCCCGTGTCCAGGCATGCCTTGCGCCCCCGTGGGCTGCCCGTGCCATTGCCGTCTGTATCGGCCCCCTGCCCGGCCGTATTAAGGCGGTAATTCTGTGGTTTTGTGTATGAAACGCCCGCTGCGCAGAAAATTCAATATCTGCCAGATCACCCGGTCATCCTGCATGATGAAGGTGTGGCCGTCATCGACTACCAGGAAATCCTGCATCCCGGCCAGCTGTGCACGCTCCACCGACACCTTGCCGTCGTCAGCGCCGGGAATCGACGGCGAGAACCACGGGTCGGACGAATGGTTGCCGATGATGATGCCGATCTCGCCCGGTACCGGTTCGAGGTGCAACGGCACGCTGTCCGCCCCCGTGCCCAGTTGCTGCCCCGCCGGGCCGGTGGCAAGCCGGTACAGGATGTTGTCCTTCAGCAGCTCCGCGATCTCGCTGCCCTGGTTGGGCGGGCTGAGCATGACGATTCGACCCAGGCCATCGATGCGATGGTCCTGCAGGTACTGGCGCACCAGGATGCCGCCCAGAGAATGGGTCACGAAGTGAATGCGGTGCGCGCCCCGGGCGGCACAGGTGGCCAGCCCGCGGCCGACCGCGTTGTCGGCCAGCCACTTGATGGCGTGCTCGCGCGAGGGATAGCCCTGGTTGTGTACGTAGTAGCCCGCCTGCCCCAGGCGGTGTTGTAAATAGCCCATGGACAGGCGGGTGCGGCCCAGGCCGTGTAACAGAATCACGCATTCCTGTGTCGTTCTCCCCCCTGCCTCTCCTGCCATGGCCGGCGCGGCCAGCAGTGTGCACAGCAATACCAGGGCACACGTTTTCACGGCGAGGCCTGCACGACCGGCGCGGTGCGCCGGACGGGCCGGTAGTGTCTGTTTGTGCCGGGTCACCGCCGGCTCACAGCGTCCTGCATGTGTGCAACACCTGCCTGCCGCCATTGCAGCAGGCAGTCGTGGATGGCGGCGGCCCGTTCCGGCAGACCCTGTTGCCGGAGCTGTGCATAACATTGGTCGACCGCCCCGGTGAATTTCGCCACCCCTGCGATGGCGCTGTTGCCGAGATTGTCGACGCTGACGGCGAACGGGATGCCGAGTGCCGCGCAGAAGTGTTTTTCGATGGCCTGCGGCCTGACCTCGACCCGGAAAAACTGCTGCTGTTGCGCAGCGCTGCGGCCGTCCGGGGCGTACCAGTAGCCGTAGTCGTCCCGCGTGCGGCGCACCGCTCCGGCGACGCACCAGTGCGCCAGTTCGTGCAGCGCGCTGCGTGCGTAGTCGCGGGTGAAGTGAATTTCGGCCCAGCCGTCGTCACCGCAGGCCCGGTAGAACGGTTCTTCAAAGCCGCCTGTCAGGCGTGTCCGGTAGTCTGCCAGCAGCCGGGTGTTCAGGTGGTCGATCCATGAATGCCGGTGCCGTGCCGGCGGAGTTGGCGAGCTTGTGTCGGTCTGTTTCAAGCCGGGTTTCCAGTGTCTCTGCAAGAGCAGCGAGTTTAGCGC
>Ga0210144_1000960_pt1 | contig 12974 bp, 12 predicted proteins | sample Muzzi_PWA_D2_FD_185532 | JGI IMG/M metagenome (GOLD analysis project Ga0210144, IMG submission 185532) | Wetland microbial communities from San Francisco Bay, California, USA, that impact long-term carbon sequestration - Muzzi_PWA_D2 (SPAdes) | ecosystem: Environmental > Aquatic > Marine >...
GCGACCGGCTAGGAATTCGACCCGGTCAGCACCGCGACCCGTCTGGCGTGGGCGACAGCCGCCCGGGCGCCGGTCGTCCGGGTGAGCAGGTCGCGGGTTTCGTCGTTGTCGTCACCGACGGGCATCAACGCCTGATCCATATAGGCTGCCGGATTCCGTCCGTGGCGGATCGCCAACCGCGCGAGGAGAAGGGAGGCGATGGTCCAGGCAAGCACGCCGTGCTTGGCGATCGTCTCCACGCCGTAGCGCGGCCAGAATTTCCAGGACGGCTCGCGGGGCAGGCCCGGACGGAGCTCGGAGGGTGTCTTGAGTCTCAACACGCCGCCCTGGAGGGGATGGACGTTCTCGAGCCGGACCGTCGTGGCGAAGGTGGCCAGCACCTTGAGCAGGCTTCCGAGCGGCACGCCGGTCGCCGCAGCGCGGCGCATGAGCGTCCGCATGTGCGCCGGAGTGTAGTAGAGTGACCACGCCTCGCGATAGATCGCCTCCCACTGCTGCCGGCTCATCCTGGGGTGCGCCGTGCAGACGTGCTCGACGTCGTAGGTGTTGAGGTCCGGATCCATCGCGACGCCGTTCTTCCAGAGGGTCTGATGGTCCTCCGACCCGGGAAGCGGCGTCAGGCAGAAGAACTCCAGGACGTCGACCGGCAGCTCTTTCTGGATGATGGCGATATCGCGCCGGATGGTTTCCGGCGTGTCGGCGGGGAAGCCGAGGATGTAGCCCGCCAGCGTAATGATGCCCTCTGCCTTCCAGGCGAGGAGCATCTTGCGGTATTCAGTGATCTTGTTCTGGCGCTTCTTCGCTGCGGCAAGGTTGTCGGGATTGACGTTTTCCAGCCCGATGAACACCCGCGTGACGCCGGCCCGCTTCGCTTTTTCGACGAAGCGGGGGATCCTGTGGCAGAGCGTGTCGACCTGAATCATCAGGCCGAGCGGGATGGCCGCCTCCTTGCGGAGCTCGATCAACCGGTCAAAGATCGCCTCCCATCCCTTGTTGCGGGCGAAATTGTCGTCGGTGATGAAGAACTTGCTGATGCCGTGCGCCCAGTTGAGGCGAACGAGCTGCTCGACATCGTCGGCCGAACGGTATCTCGACTTCCGGCCCTGGACGTTGATGATCGTGCAGAACGAGCACTGGTAGGGGCAGCCGCGGCCGGCATCGAAGCTGGTGCTGAGGCCGAGCGTGCGGGAGACGTAGGGCCTGGGAAGGAAGGGAACCGGGGTTCCTTCGATGCCCGGCAGGTCCTTGACGAAATCGTAGACCGGCTGAAGGCGGTCGGCGGCGGCGTCGCGGAGCACTGCATCGAGCCGGTTCTCGGCCTCGCCGGCGAACATCGCGACGCCCATCTCCCGGCAGGCGTCGAGGTCGACCGCGCGACCGTCGAGCATCGACAGGCATCCGGAAACATGAAAGCCGCCCATGGCGACCGGGACGCCGGCCTCGCGAAACGGCCGGGCGATGTCGAGGGCGCGCGGGTACTGGTTCGACTGAACGCCGACAAGCGCCACCAAACCGAAGCTGTCGTGACGACGAAACCGCGCGAGAAGCTTCTCGGTATCCACCCGGGTTGTCGTCTCGTCGATCGCGTCAATGTCGATGGCGACGCCCCGACCCAGCACCTCGCGCTCGGCGCAATCGGCGGCGATGCCGTAGACGGCGGCCAGCGAATTCGATGGAATCAATCCCCGCCACCACCGGATGACGTATCCGTCATCGTCGTAGTGCGAGGGCTTGATCAGGACGAGCTGGAAGCGGCGCTCGTGAGGCCGATCGCCGCTCACGAATTACAGACCAGAAGGACCGGTGTATGGCCGTTGGCTGTATGCGCTCCCACCAGGCGGCCGGTGACCGCCGCCACCGCTCCGCCTTTGGCCGCCAGTTCGGGGCAGAGCAGTTGGACGTCCGTTGCGGCCAATATGCCTTCGCTGACGGCGTCGGCCTCTATGCAAAGTGGGGTATCGAGGACAAGCAGATCAGAGGTTCTGCCCGGAAGGAGTTGGGTATCCAGAGGGTCCGATGACCTTGAAAGCACAGCAGGGTCGAAGGTGCCTTGCAGGGTTACCGTAGCGCCATAGTGCATGCATTCGGCCGCATTGGCCGGCATGGCGAACAGGCAGGCAGCTATCAGGACGCCCCGCAACATCGGCCAAATCCCTTCCAAAAATCCGGGAAAGGACAGCCTCCCCCTCTCGTCGCCTCACTTGCACCACGGTCCGCCAGCGATTCCGCGGCCGGCCGCATCATAACTACGCCTGTCAGATAGTTTTATTTGCCTATATCACGTTTTTGTTTTCATTCCAGACTTTCTTGGGCACGCTTCCACGCAGAAAACAGAGCCGCAGGAAATTTCAAGTAAGAAATAACGAGCGAAGCTCTCCGTGAAAAACTAACGCTTCCGCTGTTTTTCGATTCCAGATGTCGCATAAAGACTGCTACATTAGAGAAATATCTAGCAGCTTTAGAGACGAAGGTCCATATTTAATGATGGAGCTGTTGTGCACGGCGCTGACACGGGACCGCAGTCCGCCAGAGCGAAGCTGATTCCACCCGTTGCGAAAGGCACCCGATGCAGCCATTGCGTCAGGCCATCCTGCCACCGCTTCACGCGGTTTATCTGTGCTGCACCTTCGCCTTTGTCGCAGCCGTGATTCTTGACTGGCTATGAAAACCGTCGCAGCGACCTCGACGGAGACGAAGGCGGAGGCCGAAGAAGGGGCGGAGGCCCTGTTCAAGCGGCTTCTGGAGGGCGTCGACTACGGCAAGCTCGAAACCGGGTGCAGGCGGGTACCAGCGAGACGGGGACGATCATCGAGGCGGCGGAAGCGTTCGACCTCGTCATCATCGGCGACAGCGAGATCTCGCCCTTGAGCCGGCTCCTTTCCCGCCCGGCCAAGGACCGGTTTTCCAACCGGACGACGAAGCGCGTGCTACGCGAGGCGAAGCCGACGACGGTGCTGATCAAGCGCCGCCTGCCGGTCCTGCGCTCCTTCCTCCAGCGCTCGCTTTTCCCGCACGGGTGAGCGCCGCGGCCTGAGCGGCACGTACTGGCTCTGGTCGCCGGGTTACACCGGAAAACACTACCCGTCGTGGCCGGGCTTGACCCGGCCATCCATGCGGTTGGGTTTGCACATTATCCGCCAGTTCCCGCTCGGGCGAAACACATCCTGTCATGCCCGCTGGAGCGGGCATCCAGTGAACACCGCCGGGTCGCCTCTGGGGAGTCGGGATCACATCCATGCGGTGGCGCTCAAGATTAGATTAGATCGGCGCTTCCGGGGCGGGCGCACCTGCGGACATGACGCCCAGCCGGATGGACGGGGATTTTTGACCCTAACCGGTCATGCGCCTTCCATGGATTTCCTTTAGTTCAGAGGTTGCTCGCCTGCATTCGTCTCAGACTGACGAACCAATACGGAAGAGCCGGATGCCCGCGATCAGTTGCCAAATAGCCGTCAACGCTAGTCCTGCGAAGGAAAAGACCAACGGTATGTGCATCATGACGGCGAACGGGGAGACCATCGAGAAAGCGCCCGCCACGATAGCGAGGTAGCCGACGGGCTTGCCCAGGCCCCCCCTTACCATAACGGCCCCGAGGGTGATCGAGCCGGCAGAAAGGATGAGCAAAGCCATGGTTGCGTAGGCATTCTGTGCCTCCAGAGCCAGATTGGCCGATGCGAGGAGGGCCGAATGCATAGCTGGATCATCCGCGCCGACGTAAGCCGCGCTGAGCGGCACAAGGGCAAAGATCAGACCCCGTGAGGCGAGGAACATCGGCACGGCTACAAACCAGGAGGCGGCACCGATCAGCGCCCAGGCGTGATTGGCGCGCCTTAGAGCAAAGAAGAGCCCCAAGGCGCCGGGCATCAGCAGGAACTCACCGAGCGCTGCAATTGCGAACAGCCTTGTCGGCTGCGCGGGATCGTTAAGCGCTTCTTCTGCCGGTACGGGCAACGTCTGCCCGGTGACGGCGACCATCGCGACAAAAATCACAAGTAAGGCGGCCGCCAGGAATAGGGAGAGACCACCCCAACGGATGACGCCCTGCCGCGAGCGATCATCTTGCGATAGGTCATCTGTACGGGCCATTGGCCTATCCTTATGTCCGACGAATGACTGCAGTGCGCACAGGGATTCCCTTGTGCGGTTACACTGTCGGCCACTCCGCTGGGGGTTTGGTTGATACAGGACAAACAGCGGATCACTGCCGTTCGATGGCGTAGTAGTCACCGTTGACGCGATATGGTGCTCGACGTCTCGACGACACAATGCCCGTTCTTGGCGCTACGCGGACGCGGCATCAGCTCCTCGCGACTTCCGAGATCAGCCCCGAAGCGGACTCCCGCCAGCCACCGGACACCGATTTGTGAGTTCAGAGCCTCAGCACCAAATCCTTCCAAAGAGCGACGTTTCACCCCGCCGTCGCGACGCTGCCGTCGTCGACCAATCGCCGGATCTCGTCCTCGCTGAAACCGAACTCGGCCAAAATCTCCTCGGTGTGCTCGCCGACCATCGGCGCCGGCCGCTCGATGGCGGACGGCGTCTCGCTCATCTTCACCGCCGGCGCCACCACCTTCACATGGCCCGCAGTCGGGTGCTCGTAGGACGAGATGGCGTTCATGTGGACGACCTGCGGATCGTCGGCGGCCTCAAGGTGGGTCTTCACCTCACCGCACCAGATGTCGACCGCCAGCATCGCCTCCATCAGGTCGGCGGTCGTCCACGCCTTGGTCAACGCCGCGATCCTCTCCCAGATCTCGTCGCGCTTGTCGAACAGCTTAGTCGGGTCGTTATAGGCGAGCAGGTTGTCGTCGCCGAGCACGCCGACCAGCTTGGTGTAGGGGCTCATGGCGATGGTCACCCAGCCGTCGGAGGTCGGATAGACGCCGAACGGCGCCTCCATGCCGGGATGGCCGATACCGGAGTTGGGCCGCTTGAAATCCATGCCGAAGTTCATCGCCATCAGCATCTCCTGCCCTTGATGGGCGAGCATGCCGGTCAAAAGATCAACCTTGATCTCCTGACCCTTGCCGGACCGCTCGCGCCAGTAGAGGGCGGAAAGGATGCCGTAGACCATGTTCATGGCGCCGACCTGGTCGGAGAAGCCGGAGCCGACCGGCACCGGCGGCCCGTCGCCGCGGCCGGTCGAGGCGGCAATCCCCGTCAGCCCCTGGATCAGCATGTCCTGGCCCGGACGCGACAGATAGGGGCCGCTGTCGCCATAGCCGGAGCCCGAGCAGTAGATGATGCGCGGGTTGATCCTGCGGAAGTCCTCGTAGCCATAGCCGAGCTTCGCGAGCACGCCGGGGCGAAAGTTCTGGACCACGACGTCCGCCTTCTCGCCGATTTGGTAGAGGACGGTCTTCGCTTCCGGCCCCTTGAGGTCGACGGCGATCGACCGCTTGTTGCGGTTCCAGGCGAGGAAGTTCGGGCTCTCCTTGCCCCCGACCCAGCGGTTGTTGAAGGTCATGGTGCGAAAAAGGTCGCCCTGTCCCGGCCGCTCGACCTTGATGACGTTCGCCCCCATGTCGGCGAGAAGCTGCGTGCAGAACGGCCCCTGTAAGAGGTGGCTGAAATCGAGGACGGTGACGTCGGCGAGGGCTTTCTCGGTCATGGTGAGGTCTCCGGCGTTCGTGGCAGGCTTTGCCGCCACCGCTCGCGGAGCCGCGCGATCGTCGTTGCCGGGTCGCGGTCGTCGATCAGCGTCTCGCGAAGGATGGCGGAGCCGTCGGTCTGGAAGGCGATGTATCCGGCGTGGCGCGGGCGCACCCAGGCGTCTTCGACGGTGGCGAACGTCGCCTTGTAGAAATCGCCCGCCGCCGCATTGACTTTGGCCGAGCGCCAGGCGGATCGCGCCGAAGGCTGCCCTTCGTGATCCGGGATGAAGGTGGACTGGGTCTCCGGCGCCATCAGCCAGCGCAGATGATCGAGGAGCGCCGGGTCCGGCGTCGCCCGCCGAGTTATCGCGATGCCGGTGCCGCCGAGCACGCTGCCGTGCCGCCCGCCGGTCGTCGCGACCGGCGCGTCGGCGAAGCGCACCGCCTTCCGGCCCTTCGCCGGGCGGGCGTAGTTGACGTAGCCGTAGACGTGAGGAACCAGCGCGATGGCGTCGCTGGTCGCCATGGTCTCGAGCAGGTTGATCGGATTCATCGTCGCGGTGCCGGGAGGCGCCTTCGCGGCGAGCCGGGCGAGCAGTGCCAGCGCTTCGCTGGCCGTCGCGTCGCTCACCAGGTCCTCGCCGCCCGGCTCCTCGCCCAGCGCGACAGAGATCGAGAAGAAAGTGCAGATGGCGTGCGGCCCTGAGATCGACACCGCCACCGGCACCGTTTCCGCCAGCCGGACGACCGCATCGAAGGTCTGCGGCGGCGCTTCGACCAGGTTCGGGCGATACGCCATCACCTGCGTCGCCACGTCGAGCGGCAGCGCGTAATGCTTGTTGGCCCATTCATAGCTCGCCATCGCCGGCCCGACGGTCTCCGCTTTCCAGGCTTCAATCTCCGCCTCGGTGAACAAGTCCTCGAGCGGCCGCAGGCAGTCCGCCGCCACCGCCTCGCCGATATGCGGGTGGTCGAGGACGAGGAGGTCGAAGCGCGCGGCGAGGTCGGCGATCGGATGAGACTCGAAGCCTTCCAGCGGCTGTTTCGACCACGCCACCACCGGCTTGCCGTCGGCCGCCGCCTTCTCCGCCGCGGCGGCGAGCGCCACGGTGCCGCGCGGGTGGTCCCAGGTGAGGCCCTGATGGATCATCCCGCCATCGCCGCCGCGACCTGCCGCCAGAGCGGCGTCCCGCTGGTGTCCGTGTCGATGCGGGTGATGTGCCAGCGCCCGAGATTGGCCGTGTAGAGCACCGGCCCGTCGAAGGCGAGGTTGGTCGGATGCGCGAAGAGATGCGCCGTCGGCTCCTCGATATAGACCTCGGTCGTCCCGCCGTCCGGCGTGATGCGCAAGATGCGCGACGGCTCGTAGCAGCCGACGAACAGGTACCCCTTGTCGTCGAACGCGATGCCGTCCGGCAGCCCCGGCAGGTCGGTGGCGAAGGGCGTCGCCTCCCCTGCGCTGCCGTCGGAGCGAATCGCGATGCGGGTGATCCGCCGCGCGAAGGTCTCGCAGACGAACAGCGCGTCGCCGGCCGGCGCCAGCGCCATGCCGTTGGCGAACACCATCGGCCGGTCGTACCACAGCGCCCCCGCCCCGGTGCCGAGGTCGTAGGCCCATACGCCCGGCCCCGGCTCGGAGAAGTGGTGACTGTCGGAGACGAGGAGCCGGTTGCGGGGGGCGTCGACCACCGGGTAGTTTGGTATCCTGATGCCCGGCCCGGTGAAGCGCTCCACCCAGCGCGACTTCATGTCGAGCCGGTAGACCGCCGCCTCCTTGAGGTCGCAGAATAACAGCGCCTGGTCGCCGAGGAAAGCGAGGCCGAGGGTGAAGCCGCCGCTCGTCCCCATCACTTCCGCCCGCGAGCCATCCGGTGCGACGCGCAGCACCTCGCCGTTTTCGCTGCCGCACCAGACATGGCCGTCCGGCCCGATCGCCACGCATTCGGCATGCTGCAGCCGCGGCGTCGAGAAGATGCCGTCGAAGTGGACCCGCGCCCGTTCCGTCGGCAGCACAGTCTGTTCAGCGGTTGCAAAGCGATGGCTCATGGTCTCTTCCTGTCCCGGACCCGTGCTGGCGAACGCGGCCTCATTCGCCTCGCACGATCAGCCCGCCGTCGACCCGCACGATGTCGCCGGTGATGAACGACGAGCGGTCGGAGGCGAGGAAGGCGACCAGCTCGGCCACCTCCTCCGGCTCGCCGAAGCGGCCGATCGGATGCGCCCGGTTCCAGGTGGCGATCAGCTCGTCCGGATGCGGGTGCTCGCGGAACACCTTCTCGTTGAGCGGCGTCATGATGGTGCCCGGCGCCACCGCGTTGACCCGGATGCCGTGCGGCGCGAGTTCCACGGCCGCCTGCTGGGTCAGCGCATTGACCCCGCCCTTTGCCGCCGCATAGGCCGCCCAGCCCTTGAAGCCGGCCAGCGCCTGCACCGACGACATGTTGATCACCGAGCCCTTCTTCTTCTTGCGCATCTCCGGCACGCACACCCGCATCCCCCGCCACACGCTGGTGAGGTTGGTGGTCATCACCCGGTTCCATGACGCCTCGTCAATCTCGTCGACCACGCCGCCGATCCCCTGCGCCGCGTTGTTGACGAGAATGTCGATGCCGCCGAACCGTTCCACCGCGGCCGCCGCCATCCCCTCCATGTCGGCCATCGACGTGACGTCGGTGAGCACGAAGACCGCCGTGTGGCCTGCGTCGACGATCTCGGCGCAGGTTCGCTCGCCGGCGTCCGCATCGAAATCGGCAATCACCACCCGCGCCCCCTCCTCGGCCATCAGCCAGGCGCAGGCCCTGCCGATACCCATCGCCGCCCCGGTGATGATCGCCACCCGTCCGTCAAGATCGCCTCGTGCCATGGTCTACTCGCCTTTGAATTGAGGATCGCGTTTCTCCAGAAAGGCGTCGATACCTTCCTGGCCGTCCTTGCTGCCATAGAGCCGCAGAAGCACCTCCTGCTCGAAACCGAGGCCGACCGGCAGGGCGCTGTCGAGGCCCTGGCGGATCAGCCGCTTCATCTCCGCCTGGGCGAGAGGCGCCACCTTCAGCATGGCGCGCGCCCGCTCGATCGCCGTCGGCATCAGCTCGGCATCGGGAACCACGGCCGCCGCAAGGCCGAGCTGAAAGGCCCGTTCGCCGGTGATGCGCCGCGCGGCCAGCATGACGTCCGAGGCGGCGTGCTTGCCGACGGCGCGGGTCAGCCGCTGGGTGCCACCGCCGCCCGGCGACAGCCCGAGCAGCCCCTCGGGCAGCCCCAGCCGGGCACTCTCCGCGCAGATCATCACGTCGCAGCAGAGCGCCAGCTCGAAGCCACCGCCGAGCGCGTAGCCGCGGATCGCCGCGATGGTCGGCTGCGGCAGCGCCTCGAGCCTGTCGAAGACGCGGCGCGATTCGAACTGGTAATCCGCGAACGCTTGTCGCCGGTTGCCGCGATATTCGGCGATGTCGGCGCCGGCGACGAAGGCCCGGTCGCCGGCACCCGACAGGATCACGACGCGGACCGCCGCGTCGGCAGCGACGGCGTCGAGCTCGCGCTCCAGCGCGCGGACCATCGGCGTCGACAGGGCGTTGAGCTTGGACGGCCGGTTGAAGACGAGGCCGACGATGCCCGGCTCGATCGTTTCGCGGAGGAGAACGGTGTCATCCATGATCAGCCCCTTGCGGCGCAGTAGGTTATGACGAACCCCTCCCATCCTCCCCCTTTCAGGGGGAGGGGCGCGTCGTGACCGTTGTCTGTCCATACCCGCGCCGGGATCGATTTCGCCGCGTTCCCGCGAGAACCCCTCCTCCTGAAAGGGGGAGGACGGGTGGGGGTTACCTTCTTCATGAGGAGGGTGCATCGCATGGCGTCATCCCTTCACCGAGCCGGCGGTGAGGCCGGCGACGAACTGACGCTGCAACAGGAAGAAGGCGGCAACGACGGGCACGGAGATCAGCACCGAACTCGCCATCAGTTCGCCGTAGCGGATGCCGTACTGGCCGATGAAATCGTTCATGCCGACCGGCAGAGTGCGCATCTCCTTGGTGGAAGTGAAGGACAGGGCGAAGAGGAACTCCTGCCAGGTGACGATGAGCACGAAGACGGCGGTGGCGATGATCCCCGGCCGGCAGAGCGGCAGGATGATCGAGAAGAAGGTGCGGAATGGCCCGGCGCCGTCCACCGCCGCCGCCTCGTCCAGTTCGATCGGCAGCCGCGCCATGAAGGCGCGCAGCATCCAGATCGCCACCGGCAGCGTCACCGTGATGTAGGCAAGGATGAGGGAGGCGTAGGTGTTGAGGAGGTTGGCTTCCTTCATCAGCTTGTAGATCGGGATGATGATGGCGCTCGCCGGGAACATCTGCGCCGCCATGACCAGCACCATGCAGATCAGGATGAGCCGGGTCTGGTTGCGGGTGAAGGTGTAGGCGGCGAGCAGCGCCAGTGTCACGGTGATGGCCACCGTCGACAGCGAGACGACGATCGAGTTGACGAAGTAGGTGCGGAACTCGGGCCGGAAGGCGCTGACATAATTGTCCAGCGTCGGATGCTCGGGCCACAGCCGCGCCGGAATGGCAAACGGCTCGGTGCCGGGCTTGAGCGACACCGACACCATCCAGAAGAACGGCAGGAGGATGATCACCGCCAGGGCAACCTGGGCAACCAGCAGGCCGACGCGCCCGAGGGTCCAGCGCTCGCTCACGCCGCGGCTCCGTTCCGGCGCCGGCCGGAGCTCTGGAAGAAGAAGTAGAGGGTGATCAGGATCGCCAGCACGAGGATCGAGAAGACGCCGTAGGTCGCCGCCTCGCCGAAACGGAACTGGCCGAAGCCGAGCTCGTAGATCTTGGTGGGAAAGATGTGGGTGGCGTTCTGCGGGCCGCCGCGGGTCAGCACCCAGATCATGTCGAAATAGTTGAAGGTGAGGATGGTGGTGATCACCAGATTGATGACGATCACCTCCTTCATCGCGGGGATGATGACATGGATCAGGCGGCGCACTGGCCCGGCGCCGTCGACGAAGGCTGCCTCGATCTGCTCCTTGTCGACATTCTGCAACGCGGCGAGATAGACCACAGTGGAGAACGGGAATCCCTTCCACACCGCCGCGGCGATTGCCGCCGCCATCGCAGTGGACGATTCGGCGAGCCAGGCGTAGCCCTGATCGGCAAGGCCGAGGCGGAGCAGGAAGGAATTGATGAGGCCGAGCTGCGGGTCGTACATGAACCGCCACAGGATGGCGGCGACGACACCGGGTAGGATCCAGGGCAAGAGCACCAGCGACCGCATCAGTCCGCTGGTCGGCAGGCGCCGGTTGAGCAGCAGCGCCACCACGAAGCCAAAGACGTTCTGAAAAAAGACGACGAAGACCGTCCACACGCACGAGTTCCAGACGATCGTCCCGAACTCGCCGCTCGAGAAGATGCGCTCGTAGAGGGCGAGCCCGACGAACTGCGGATTGGGATTGATGAAGGAGGTCGAGTAGAGGCTCTCGAGGGCCGTACCGACCATCGGATAGTACATGAGGATTCCGACGAGGATCATGGCGGGGGCGAGAAACACCCATGCCAGCCATCGGGTGCGGTTCTGCATCGTCAGGCGGGACCGTCAGTTCGTCCTTCGAGGCTCGGGCTTTTGCCCCAGCACCCAGGATGGCGGGGGGGGGTTCGCTCCACGAGCGTTGCATGATCCGGGAGACCCCCACAACCTCGCCATCCTGAGGTGCACCCCCGGCGTTAGCCGGGGGTGCCTCGAAGGACCTACCAACTTCGATCCGGCGCTCCCTACTTCAGCGCGTCAATGGCGGCGCAGGCCTTCTCGGCGGCGGCCTTCGGGTCCATGCCGGCGAAGACGTCCTGGGCGAGCGTCACCTCGATGTCGGAGACCTCGAGATAGCGCGGCGACAGCGGACGCGGGGCGGCGTTGTTGAGCTGCTCGAGGATCCGGTCAGGCCCCTTGCGGTTCGCCTTGAGGAAAGCGTCGGCCGCCTTGACGTTGGCCGGGATCAGGTCGACCACCTTGCCGTTGACGTCCTCCTGGGTGAGGAACTGGATGAACTTCCAGGCGGCTTCCTTGTTCGGCGAGCTCTTGTACATCACAAGGTTCCACCCGCCATAGGTGCCGATCGGCGTCTTGCCCTTGGGCGCCGTGCCGTCAACAAAGTCCCAGTTGAGGTTCGACTTTTGCAGCGTCGGCTGCTCGAGCGCCGGCCAGAACTCGATGGCAAGCGAGCCGTTGAGGAAGAGCTCGCGCATGTCGCCCGACGAGGCATTGGCGATGCCCTGCGGGGCATACGGCTCGAGCGAGGCGAGGTAGGCGAGCGCCCCGACCGATGCGTCGCTGGTCAGGCCGCAGGACCCGTCGTCGTTCAGCACCTTGCCGCCGTTGGAGAAGATGAACGAGTCCATGACGACGACGGTGTCTTCGCCTTTGTGGGCGAACAGGCCGATGCCGTACTTGCCGTTGCCGGTGAGCTTCTCGCCGGCCGCCTTCAGCCCCTCGAAGGTGGCGATGCTGGCGGGGTCGACGCCGGCGGCCTTCAGCAAGTCCGCGTTGTAGAAGCTGAACTGCCAGACGTCGACGTTGAACGGAATGCCCCAGAGTTTGCCGTCGTAGTTGGCCGAGGCCCAGGCGCCGGGGAAGAAGGTGTCGGCGGTTACGCCGGCCGCCTTCGCCATATCGTCGAGCGGCTCGATCGCCCCTGCCTGCGCGAAGGCGGCGACCCAGATCTGATCGACGGTCGACACGTCCGGTGCGTTGCCGCTCTGCACGGCAGTCAGCAGGCGCTGCTGATATTCCGGATAGGGAATTGTGGTGACCTCGACCTTGATGCCTGGATTGGCGGCTTCGAAGCTCTTCACGGCTTCCTGCTGGTACTGGCTGAGGCCGGATTCGGTCTGCTGGTTGTCCCAGAATTTGAGGACGATATCGTCGGCATGCGCCGACATCGGCAGGGCGATGCCGAGGGCGGCGGTCGCCAGAAGTGCTGTCTTCCTCATTCGTTCCTCCCGTGCTTGCTCAGATGGTTGGAGTCGGCCTGATAGAGTGGGGAAGCGGACCATCCGGCCGGAGGCTGGGCCGCTCCTCTTTGGCAGTGCTCTCCTCGTCGGCGAGGGTAATCCCCGTTCCCGCCGATGCGAAGGCAAGGCGGTCCGCCGGCAGCGAACCGGAGTCGGTGATCAGTTCGTCGACACGGTCGAGCGTGACGATGCGATGGTTGGCATCCTGGCCGACCAGCGAATGGTCGGCGAGGATCGTCACATGGCGCGAGGCGTAAACGAAGCGGCGGGCGGCAAGCGCCATGCGTTCATCGATCGCCGAAGGGCCGAACCGTGCCGAGATGCCGTCGACGGCGAGGAAAGCTTTGTCGACGCGTAGCGTCTCGAACAGCGCGCCTAGGCT
>Ga0210144_1000961_pt1 | contig 12968 bp, 17 predicted proteins | sample Muzzi_PWA_D2_FD_185532 | JGI IMG/M metagenome (GOLD analysis project Ga0210144, IMG submission 185532) | Wetland microbial communities from San Francisco Bay, California, USA, that impact long-term carbon sequestration - Muzzi_PWA_D2 (SPAdes) | ecosystem: Environmental > Aquatic > Marine >...
GCCGGCACCCGTCACCGCCGCGGGCGGGTCCCCCGGCGAACCTCCCTGCCCACCTGTCGAACCTCGGGAAGACACGCGCCGGAGTCTACCCCGGGGTCCAGAGTGGGAGTCTATGGCGACTCTCCGCCCCGTTCCCCGCCGACCCGGACACCCCACCTGGCAAGGAGCCGAGTGCTCTCCGACATCAGCCCAGGACCGACGAAGAGCCGTTCCACGCGCCCATCCTCACGCCTGAGCTCCAGCCGCCACCCCGGCAGTGAACGCAGCCGCCAAGCCCCAACGCCAGAACCCTCCGGAGCGGGAGCCTGGCCTCGAGAGAGAACCGCAGGCTCCCGAGGTTGAAGACGAACGCCCCCAGATCCCCATAGGAGACCAGGGTGAGCGTCACCACCGACAAGAAGCCAGAGGCAACAGAGACGCGAACCTTCATCGGGATTGGGAAAGAACTCCCGACTTAGGGGCGCCCCGAAGTGCCTGGGGCTCCGGGCAAGGGACCTCCCGGCGGCAAAGAACCCGCCCTGGCTTTGATGGATTCGATCGTCATCGATGGCTCCGAGCACTCAGGGTGAGCTCTCTGAAAGCTCCTTCCTGCACTTCCCACCGGCCACAGTGGTCTACGAGCAGCACCGGCCGTCGTTCTCGACGCCGAACCCGGCCCTCAACGACCGCGAACCGTTCCTAGAGGATCCAGCGATCCCTGAATTGTTCCCTCCCCTGACGCACCAGCTTCGACAGGTTCTCTAAGAACCCCCTTCCCACTTCTCGATAACGACGCTCCTCCGCCTCCGTGAGGCGAATCTTCACCTCGTACATGCCCACACCCCCACAGAGCACTCCCAGGCCGAGTCCAACCTCGTCTTCAAAGAGCCTGTACAGCCCCTGACGATCGGCCACTAGATTCTTCTCACGCACCGACTTGACCCTTCAGGAGGAGCATCGCGTAGGCATGGTGCCCGGGAGCAGGCACCGAGCAGCGGAAGCTTCCTGCAACGGTGGCTGCCCTCTTCGAAGCATCCTCGCCGTGTCCGTCCGCAGAGCATCCGGCGCTGGCACCTAGAGTCAGTAGTCGTAGAGTCCTTCTTCCCACGCCTCTCCCGCCAGAATCTCGAAGGCTTCGGACTGCAAGAGCTCTGCGTGGAAGGATAGAAAACTATTGAGGCGCTCCTCAAGAGAGCCGTCGTAGCTCTGCAGTTGGAGTCGCTTCAGCTCTAAGTCAGGAGCTCGGCTCCAGACTAGAAGAGGAAAGTTCATCAAGTCTCTTCTATAGGAGTTGCTGGGCAGCCTCCAGATCGCAACACCAGCTCGGTCGCCCGTATCGCTAGAGTGGAGGCTAACGCTCACTCGGCGCCCGACCTGGTCATTGTTGTAATCGGCAATCAACGCATACACAACGCCGGCTCTCCCAACCGATGAAGTGTCCGGCCCCTGGTAGCCGAGCTGATCGAGAAAAGCGAAATGCACCCGCACTCGGTCTGCGAAGATCGACATCGTCTCCTTCTCAATCCTTGACATGACTCCTTCTCCACCACGTGCCCCCCGCAAGGACCCGCCATCGGAGCGTTTCCGCCTTCTCCCTTTCCAAATCAAGAGGGCGCAGATCGATATCCCAAGAGCGATTGCTGCGGAGCCACCGACCAACATCAGCCAGTACACGCCCCTTTCGTCATACCGCCCTTGACCAGAGGCGAGGCCAAAGTAGCCCCAAACACTGAAGTAATAGCCTGCCAAAAAGACGCCTCCGATGATGCATGTTCCAACAGTAGCGCGCATAATGGACCAGACTCTCATTTCTCCCCGTCCCCGGTCACATGCGCCAAGACACCTCGAATCCGTCCCCATTTGCTCCTGGCCTCCAGTTCGTCCCAGTCTCTGTGACTGGCCAGAGGAAGCTCAGTCTCGGAGACAATCGGGGGCTCGATCGAAGCCCAGTCCTCGATGTCTAGAGAACCACAGATGGGGCACGAGGGAGGTTTGCCCACTTGGGAGCTCGAACCGTCAGAGTCTGGATCCAACGCCACCGAAAGTGTGACTCGGAACAACTGCCCCTGTTCTCTCTCCGACAGCCTCAGTCCCTCGGATTGGATGACTTCGGCCAGCATGGATGCTAGCTCGTCGCCCAAAGGATCATCCATTCGAAAGACTCGTTCTGACTTCGGACGTGCGCTCCGGACCAACAGATCACCGTAGGTCCGGGCAAGCACGGGAGCCTCGAACCGATGGCCGTGTGGCGAGCACCGGTATTCAAAGAGCCTCAGAGTAGTCATTGGGATCGCCTCAACAACAGCGGGATCAGACACCCAAGAAGAATTGACCGACTCGGTCAAGGCCCTCTGCGCTCTGCACATCCCCCGCTCGTTCACCTCTACGGCATGCGCATCAGCATCGTCTTCAGGCGCTTTCGTCCCGTATCATCCTCCAGGCAGCTCCGGGGCGACCGATCGCCAAGCGCCGGGACCTCTTCCTGCAGCCAGCGAACAGGTCGATGGTGAACCAATCCCACGATGACCGCTGCCAGGTCTTCGTCCTGAACGATCTCTCCAACCCGTTCCCGGATTTCAAGGTCTCGCTCTTCCTCGAGAAATCCCGCCGCAAAGCGCTGCCAGGCCGCATCTCCGGGATAGTAGCGCTCCAAGTCGCACCCACTCATTCTCACGCACCCGCGAGGACGATGGAGGAAGCAGCACCGAGCGAGCTGGACCCGGAGAACCGGCTCTTCACTCTGGCAGCGGATCTCCCGTCTCCGCACCGGCCGGGTGATTTCCACGACAGCGGTTTGGCACCGACAGCTTCATGATCCTTGATCTTGGAGAGCCTCCAGTCGCCGCTGTCTGTCAGGTCTTCGATCACTCGCTGGACCCCCGAAGCTGGTCAGCTCGTACCGCATCCGCGAGAGAAGCTGCCTCCGGATTGCTCAGCGGATCCGCGGAGACGTAAGCTTCTCCATCGGCTGGTTCGCCCAATTGTAGCGGGTCCGCCGCACCGGGCAGGTCGGCATATGTTCTTGGTAAAGCCGGTCCCAGGGGGCTAGCGTGGGCACTCAACACTGATCCGTGGATCACTCGATCGACCCGTCCCACCCCATCCCCCTCCGGCGCCGATTCCCGGACAACGGAGACTGCAAGGGGCGTGGCCGCGGGGGCGGTCGCGGCCCTTGCTGGAGTGGCTGGCCCGTGCCCGGAGGGAGCGAAGTGTCAAGGGACGCGGACTTCTACGACCTTAGCGGCGGTGTAGTTTTACGACCCCTCGCAGGTTGACTGATCGTCGTCGGGGCTGTGGTCGCTGTGGGAGACCCGGAGGGTGGGGGCCGTGGGCGGGTCTTCCAAGCCCTGTGGGAGCGGTGGGAGGGTGCGGGTGGTGGGGTGGGGGCGCAGCCTTCCACGGCTTCCATAGGGCGGCAGCGTCCACAGCCCGGGTGGTGGGCGCCGCGGCTCACTTGAGCAGCCTCTCGAGGTCGCGGAGCCGGTAGGAGCGGCCCTTGATGTTGAAGACGTGGCTCCGGCGGAGCAGCCGATCGAGCAGGGCCGTGGCCATGGCCTCGTCGCCGGCGAGGATCTCGGGCCAGTCCTTGACCGCCTTGTTGGTGGTGATGAGCGTCGCTCCCCGCCGGTAGCGGTAGCTGACCACGCGGAAGAAGAGGCTGGCCTCCTGGCGGCTCATCGGCTGGAAGCCGACCTCGTCGACGACGAGCAGGGCCACCTTGAGGTACTTCTTGCGCCGCAGCCTCTGCGGCGCGATGTCGGCGTCCTTCTTCATCTCGTGGAGCAGGTCGTCGAGGCGGAAGAAGGCCACGGAGAAGCCGTTCTCGATCGCCTTGACCCCGAGACCGATGGCCAGGTGGGTCTTGCCGACGCCGGGCGGCCCCTGGAGCAGCACGGTGGCGTGCTCGCGGATCCAGGAGCAGGTGGCGAGGGTCTCGATCCGGCTCTTCTCGACCGAGGGCTGGAAGGTGAAGTCGAAGTTGCCCAGGGTCTGGCCCGGCGGCAGCCCCGAGAGCCGGAGCGAGGTCTTGATCCTTCGCTCCTCGCGGACGGTCAGCTCAGCCGAGAGCAGCTCGTCGAGAAAGCGGTGCGCCGGCTGCTCCTTCTTGACCGCGGCCTCGAGCATCTCGGCCAGCCGCTCGGCGGCGTGAGGCAGCCCGGCGGCCTCGAGCCGGCCCCGGGTGACGTCGAGATCGACCCGTCCCTTCTGCGGCTTGCTCATCGCGCCACCTCCGACAGCGCCGCGTAGAGGTCGAGGGGCCGCTGCTCGACCGGCATCTCGCGGATCTCCTGGAGCTTCTGCCCCATCCGGCCGAGCGGCCGCGGTGGCAAGAGATCCTCGGTCGCCTCGCCCTCGTAGCACGCGGGATCGATCAGGATGCGCTCAGACGTCTGCCGGGGATACTCCCGGACCACGCGGCCGTCGGCCAGGATCTGGACCGTCTCGGTGCAGCCACGGACCTCGACCTGGCGGCCCACCAGCTCGAAGGGCACCGTGTAGGCGCGGCCCTCAAACTGCACCAGGCAGTCGCGCTGGACCGGGCGGGTCACCGCCACGTCGAAGGGCTCGGGCAGGATCGGCAGCGGCGCCAGCCGCTCGAGCTCACGCTCCCAGCTCTCTTGGACGGTCAGTCCCGTAGCCGGGCAGAGCGTCTTCCTGGCCCACCGCTCGATCCTCTCGTCCGTACGCGCCTGGAGCTCTTCGAGCGAATCCGACGGCCGGCGTGTCGGATCGAGGCGCAGGCGCGAGAGCCGCACCTTGGACTCGACCTTGCCCTTGGCCCGCGCGTCGCGCACGTTGCAGGCATCGACGTGGAAACCCACCGAGCGCGAGTAGGCCCGGTACACCGGGTGGATCGACCCCCAGGGCCCGGCGCCGGCGGCGATCGCGGTCCGGACGTTGTCGATCCGGTTGACCGCCGCCACGCCCGCCAGACGGCGAAACGCCTCGTTGTGGCACCAGAGCCAGGCGAGCTGGTGCTCGCGCCGGCTCCAGATCACCGCCGGCTTGCGGCAGTGCGAGAGCACCATGACGAAGGCGTGGAGCCGCTCCGGCCCGCGACCGACGTCCACCGCGGGAAACTCCCCCCAGTCCGTCTGGCTCTGGGCTCCCGGCGGCGTCTCGACCCGGCGGTAGGTCCGCATCTTCGCTTCGCCCGCACGAAGCGCAGCACCGTGCGGTACCCCTCCGTGTATCCGTGCTCGTCGACCAGGTGCTCCCAGAGATCCTGGACGTTCACCGGGCGCTCGTCGTCCGCGCGCTCGGCAAACCAGGCGGCGATCGCCGGCGCCATCGATTCCGCCTTGAACGGCTTGTCCTTGCGGCCGTCCTCGACCCCTTCGGCCTGGCGTCTCAACTGATACCGCACCGCACCCTCGGTGACCCCGAGAGTCCGGGCAATCTCACAGTGGTTCTGACCCGTCTCGGCCAGCACATGAATCGTCACGACTTCCTCCTTCGAGAGACGCCTCGCCATCGACCAACCTCCTCCCGGGCACCCTACCCGGGAAGGGCCAGCCGACGGCCGCGCCCTCCGCTACAGGAGGGGTCGTAAAACTTCGCGTCCCCTAAGGACGATTCTCGTGGAGTCCGTGTCAAGCGAAGCGACCGCAGGGACGGGCGCTCCCGACGCCGCTTGGGGCTGGCGGTCCTGGCGGCAGGACGGTCGCAGGCCTTCTGCCCCTCCGGGACGGGGCTCGACGGTGCTCACCCGGATCGGCCGGGAGCGCGCGGGGAGTTGGGGTCCCGGGGGCGGGAGAAATCTGGATCGGGCGATCGGGAGAGGGATGGGGCTCCGGACGCACCGGCGGAGGACACGCCGTCAGGCGGGGCCGCAACGGGGCACGAATCTACTCCGCCACCCAATCGACCTCTACGCTATCAACGAAAAACTTGATCAGGAGTCCAGGACCGGACGAAGTGTGGTAGTTCGGGCACCAAACTTCCAAGTCGTCGTCCTCGTCGAAGCTCCACAAGTCGTGACCCAGATCACGTAGCTCTTTCACGGTACGGAACACCTCGTCGTGAAATCCGACATCGCTCGACTGCAAGCGCACCACGATTGCGCCAGCCAATTCGGAGCAAAGGCGTTCGCGTTCGGGCCCACTAGCAGAGAGAAACAGAATCTTCTCAAATCGCTCCATCTGCTCAGTTACCTGCGGGGTAGTGCGCCGCCGCCCGCTCATCAGGGGTCATGTAGTTGATCATCTTCCAAGTTCCGTTCGGAAGGCGGTAAAGACCTTTCTTCATGTTGATCTGTATCGTGTAGTGACGGTGTGAGTATGTCCCTTCTGGCGCTTTCGGGTTCGGGGAGTGCACCCTAATCTGCACCGTCTCTCCGCTAGGTCGGGCTCCCGGAACCTTGAGGTTGTCGTGATACCAGACGTCTCCCTGACCCAGCTTCGGACCGCTCCCGCTCAGGGCTCCACCCTCTTCGCTGAACCGCACCAATACTCCCGACCGCGCCTGCCCCGAACTTAGCGCTGCATCGATCTCGGCGTCAATCGACTGGCTACCCATGAATTCCGCCATCCCGACTTCTTCGTCGCCAGGAAGAGGTGTCATGAGCGTCAGGACAAAGAACCCACGACGGCGTCCCAGGAGAGAAGCAGGCCCGGCACAGCGTGTACGCTTGGCGCACGACGGGTACCGCTGGAGCGCCGAGCTGTACATCCGACGCAGGATCCGGCAGTTTGGCCGTGGCGCTGCAGGCGCCGAGCCAAACTGCTGGGCTTGCCGGGTGGGCGGCGAGGGCCAGGGGCACAGCCTCTGGCCCGGGGGAGATCTCGGCCACCGGGCTGCGCTGGCACGAGCACGAGCTGCCGGAGGCAGCCCGCGCACAGCGCCGCAGACCTCGGCGTCAGCGCCGGCCTGCTCCTGTTCGACAAGGAAAAGCGCGGACCGGACGAGGAGCTGCGGCTCCAGTGCGAGGCCATCTACCGGTTCTCCCCAGAGGAGAAGCGCGTCGCCAAGGAGCTGCTCGAATCCCTCATCCTCCGCCACAAGGCCCAGCGCTGGTCCGCGAGCGGCTTACGGAGAGCCGGGGTTCAAATCCCGCTTGGTATACCAATCCCTCCGGAGTTTGAACTCGCTGAAGACGGCAGGAACCACCCCGGCCGGCTGACGCCCGCCTCTCCCCGCCCGCCAGACAAGGTCGCACCGGGGCACGCCCCCTCCCATCGACCGGCCCCCGTGCCGGTCGATCTCGATTCCCTCCCGCCCCCAGACGAGGAAGCCAGAGTGGCGCTCCGCCTGCGGCTGCGCACCACACTGACTTCGATCCTGATGCCGCCGGCGTCTTCGGACGCTGCGCGCGAGCCGGCGCGAAGCGCCGTCTCGTGCTCCGACCGCCTCAGCCGCCGACGGCTCCCCTCACCCGGGCGGCTAAGGACATGAGCAGGCCCGACACAGCGTGTACGCTTCGAGCACGATCGGTACATCTGGAGGGCCGAGCTGTACATTCGGCGCAGGAGCCGGCAGTTTGGCGGTGGCGCCGGAGGCGCCGAGCCAAGCTGCCGCGCCTGCCGGGCGGGCGGCGAGGGCCAGGGGCGAAGCCTCTGGCCCGGGGGAGATCTCGGCCGCCGGGGCTGCGGCGGCCTGCTCGAGGTGGCAGTTCCGAGCGGAGCCACCAGGCACAGCGAGGATCTGCCTTCCCTATCTGGGGCGGGAGGGACCCCAATTCCCCCACGCTCCCGGCCGAGCAGGGTGATCGGAGGCAGCGACGGTCCAGCTCCCGGGGACTTCCGGAGGGGGCCGGTTCGGCGGAGACGTGATCGCTCGGAGTGCAGCCCGGAGCCCGCCCCAAGTTGACATCAGCGCCCGGGCGTTATGTCAAGCCGACAGGCCGAGCGGCGGGGGCGGCCGAGGGACAGGTCGGAGAATCGGCCGATTCTCGGACAACGGAGATCGCAAGGGGCGTGACCGCGGGGGCGGGCGCGGCCCTTGCCGGAGTGGCTGGCCCGTGCCCGGAGGGAGCAGAGCGACCGGAGGGACGGACGCCCCCGACGCCGCTTGGGGCGGGCGGTCCTGACGGCTGAGAGGATCGCAGGCACTCTGCCCCCTCCGGGTCGGGGCTCGAGGGTGCTCACCCGGATCGGCCGGGAGCGCGCGGGGAGTTGGGGGCCCGGGGGCGGGGGAAATCTGGATCGGGGGACCGGGCGGGGGAAGGCGCTCAGGACGGGCCGGCGGAGGACACGCCGCCAGGCGGGGCCGCAGCGGACCGGGCGGAGACCGGCCAACTCATCTCTTCTCGCCAGGAGGTCGCCGCTCGCTGCTTCTCCGACTGAGTTTCTCGCTAGCTCCTAGGAATCCCTTTGTGCTTCTGCGCTACGACATCTCGAATCCGTTCCCGCCTACTACTGGGCTCCAACTCATCCCAGTCATCGTGTGTAGCCAGAGGAAGCTCAGTGTCAAATATAATTGGAGGTTCGGCCGAAACCCAATCCTCCATCTCCAGAGAACCACATACAGGGCACGCCGGTGGCCTGCCCACACTGAATTTCGAGCCGTTACAGTCTGGGTCCAGCACTGCCGAGAGTGCGAATCGGAACAGCTCTCTCTGCTCGCCATTAGATAGCCGGAGCCCCTCGGATCGGGTGAGTTCCGTCAGCAAGGATTTCATCTCTTCCCTCACAGGATCATCCATCCGAAAGACGCGTTCTGACCTCGGACGTACACTCCGAACCAAGAGATCGCCGTAGGTCTGAGCGAGCACAGAGGCCTCGAATCTATGACCCTGTGGCCAGCATCGGTACTCAAAGAGCCTTAGGGTAGTCATGGGATCGGCGTGACCATCTGCGGAATCAGCACTTACGATAGTATTGAACTCCAGCCGAATTGCCACATCATCGAGTGTCAAGCGCTAAGTGTCCCTCCTCCCCTTCGGGCCGCTACTTGCAAGAACGTAACGATCATCATCCAGTTCCGAGACTTCGAGTTCGACGAGCGTTGGCTCCCCTTGCCCCTCTAGCAGCAGCATCTGGTAGGGATCAGGCGAACTATCCGACACCAGGCAAGTGCAATCGAGATCGCGACAAATCCCCTGCACAACGGGCACAACCGGCCTACTCTCGTATGCTAACCCAAAGACGTAAATGGACAGCAACAGTGGAAAATCGCCATCCAACCAACTACATACGCACAAAATAGTGATTTCTCCACGCGGAGGCGCATCAGAAAGGAGATGAACGACCCTAACCTCATCGTTGGGCACCTCAAATGCGCTCGCAACCGCGTCCTCAATCTCCCTGTCTTCCACCTTCCGATCAAGAAGAACATCATGCCAAATCACTGAATGGCCTCCCACACCTCGGCTGCAGCTGCCCTCTCCGACATCGATATCCCCATTCGATCTAGAATCTCGGTCGCTCGCAATGTTCGTCCAAGGGTATTGAATACGCCCAGGGCCTTGAAGGCACCTCGGTTCAACTGGTGGAAGCCTGGTCCGGAGACGGGGTAGAGAGTCTCTCCATGAACAGCGTAGATTCTCGAGTCCACGACAAATGATTCGCTGGTGCGTTGCGCCAAGCCCGCATTAATCTTCGCGACATCCCCTGCCACATCGACACCCGGTTCAATCACGGTATTCATATTCTTAGCCAGCGTACTTTGTCCGACCCGAGTTGCCCAGTGCCTCTTAGCAGGTGCTCGCAGATTCAAGGACTCACCCAACTCGGCGCCCTGCTCGGACTCCGCCGCCTCACAAGAGCCCGCCTCAAGGCTTTCCACTGTGCTTCGGCGGAGTGTCTGCCTCTCCATTACATTGACGACCACCGCCTCCGTCGAACCTGCAACGATCGTGGTATCGAGCAAGAGCGAGCACCCGTGATAAAGCGCTCTGGCCCCGTGCCTGAGCTTCTCTTTTCCCCCCTTTGCCGCGACGGTCGCATCGACCTCTCTGATCACTCCGTGGGAGTTCCGAATCATGCGGAACGGAGTGTCGAAGAACCCGTTGAGGATCTGTTCGAGGCCCGCCGCAGGCGCGACAGCGAGGGCCAGCGTACCTAGCGCGACGCGCTCGTCCCAGGAGTACCCCGGACCCAGAGCAGCCGAGGAAGCCACCGTGTATGCGTCCGTGAATCCCGTCTGAACCTGGACAGGCTTGCCCAGCCCCAACGGGTCGACCCCCATGTTGGGCTGCCACCCCACAAAGGCGTACAGGTTCGTCGAGTCGACGGCTCCGAGCGGGTCTTCCGAGAGCCAGTGTGCGTTCCGTGCGTCGTACCACCGGGCCCTGGCGTAGCTCATTCCTGTGACGGGATCGGTCCAGAGGCCCTTTTGGGTGGGTCCGACGCGGTTTCCCCACAAACCGAAGCCGTATCCTGTTGCAGTTTCTCGGCTTACGCGGTTCGAGCCCAGGTGCAGAATGGACTCAAAAAGGCCGAAGGCCCGGATGCGAGTTTCAGCCAAGCGGCCGGCGCCGTCGGAGGCGATCGCGGGGACAAGGACGACCAGCTCGAGGCGCGGGGCCTCGGGCGCGCGGGCGAAGAGGTGGCCGGCACGTGGGAGCGGCGCGGGCCAGAGGGTGAAGGCCGGGCGCGCGGGCGGCTCGGGCGTTGCCTGGGCTTGCTCGGCTCGCGCGGTCTCCCGGAGCAGCTCGAGGACGTGATCACCGGTCAGGCCGTCGCCGGCGAGCCCATGGGCGCCGTGGAGGCCGGTCACGGAAGCCGCGGCCGGAGACAGCCCTACCGAGAGGGCGAGGACGAGGCCGAGGAGGACGGCTCTGGCACGGGGAGCGGCCATGCTTTTTCCCTAGTTGCTTCAGGGAGCTGCTGGAGAATTGTAGCCGTCCTTCCCCACCGGATCGGAGAGGAGAGCGGCTAAGGAGGAAAGGCGGCGCGGCCGACTCGGCGGCCGGGAGCGGCTCGACTACGGCGCGACGTCGTCGCCGGCGGCCGGGCCGAGGGCGTCACGCCGGGCGGCTTCCGCCCGCTCGGCCTCGGCGTCCTCGACCTCGGGGTCGTGCTCGCGGGGAGCGAGGCGGGCGCCGGGGTGGGTGGCGGCGTGGATCTCCTGGAGCTTGCCGAGGGCGACGTGGGTGTAGACCTGGGTGGTCTCGAGGCTCGCGTGGCCGAGCATCTCCTGGATGAAGCGGACGTCGGCGCCGCCGTCGAGCATGAGCGTCGCCATGGTGTGGCGCAGCAGATGGCAGCCGCCGCGCTTGGTGATGCCGGCTTGGCGGAAGTAGCGGCGGACGAGGTCGGTCAGGTGGTGCGGGCTGATCGCCTCGCCGTGCTCGGTCAAGAAGACCTCGCCGTCGTCGTGGCCGCTTTCGAGCTGGGGCCGGGCCCGGGCGAGGTAGGCCTCGAGCCAGGCGAGGGCGCGCTCGCCGATCGGGAGCATCCGGTCCTTCTTGCCCTTGCCTTCCCGGACGTGGAGCGTGCCGCGGCTCCTGTCGAGGTCGTAGATCTGGAGGCGCAGCAGCTCCGCCCGGCGGACGCCGGTGGCGTAGAAGAGCTCCAGGATCGCCCGGTCGCGCAAACCCAGCAGATCGGTCACGTCCGGCACGGAGAGCACGGCCTCGACCTCCTCGACGGTCAAGGCCTCCTTGAGCACCCGCGGCTGCTTGGGGATGACCAGCTCCGAGGCGGGGTTGGCGGGGATGTGGTGGTGGCGGGCGAGCCATCGGAAGAAGCTCCGGACCGAGGTCAGCCGGCCGCGCTGGGTGAAGACCGAGAGCGGCTTGCCGTCGTCTTTGCGGTAGTGGAAGAGCGCCGCCTGGTAGCGCTCGAGGACCGCCAGGCTCACCTCCCCGGGAGCGACGATGCCGCGCTCAGCCGCCCACTCGAGGAAAAGCCGGAGGTTTCTCTCGCTCTCGGCGATGGTCGACTCGGCGTAGTGGCGCACCCGCTGCCATTCGAGGTACGAAGCGGCTAGGCGCTCGATCTCGGTCTCCGGCAGCGGCCGGGACCGGGACTGCTTGCCCCGCTTCAAGCGGACCGGAGGGAGCTTCCTGTACGGCATCAGGAGCCCCGTCCCTGGGCCAGGACGGCGCCGGCCGCGTAGGCGGCAGGGGCACCGGCGCGACGGTCACCGCCGGAGGATCGCTCCGCGGGGCGCCCTAGACGTGCAGTTCCGGCCGCAGAGGTGCCCTTCGAGCGCAAAGCCCCGTCGTCGCTGGGGGAATCGGCGTTCTGCTCGGGCCGCGCACCCCCCGCGTCCGGGGCGCGTTGGGGGCGCGTTGGCCCCGCGGGGTCATTCTCTTGCCCCGCGAGGTGGCTGCCGGACCCCGCGAGGTGGCCGGTGGCCGTCGCCTCTCGGAGCTTCGAGACTTCGATCAGGGCAGGAAGGAAGCGGTCCGGAGCCTCGGCCGTCTCCTCGTAGACCAGCTCGTAGAGGAAGCTCCGGCCGCGGCCGCCCTGGTGGACCAGGACGTACTCCAGCTCCACCAGGCGGCCCAGGTGGAGCCGGAGCTGGGTGTCGCGCCAGCCGGTCGCGGCCCGCACCTGGCGGCGGGTGAAGACCACCTCCGAGCGCTCCATCTCCTGGGCCCGCGAGACCTCCCCCACCATCCGGTCGAGGAGCCCCAGGAGCCGCCGGGTCTGCGGCGGCAGCTCGTCCAGGCTCCGGCCCAGGACCTCGCCGGCGAGGCGGTTGGCCAGCTCGACGTCGTCGAGCGTGACCTCGATGTACTCGATCGCCGCGCGCCCGCTCGGCGTCGGGCGCTCCACTGTCTTGACCGGCCGCTGGTGCTGATGGAGCAGCGCCACGGCGTCGATCAGCGCCAGGTACTTCGCGTGGTCCCGGCGGGTGCGGGTCCGGGTGTCGAGGAAGGTCAGAGCCGGGGCGTAGGGGTTGACGACGGGGAGGGGGCGGAGCAGGCGCTGGGCGTTTCGGTGCCGGCGGACGATCGCGTCGCGCTCCTGGCCGGCGAGGAGCCCCGCGAGGGTGCGGCGCTCGCGCTGCAGCCGGTGGATCGCCCGGGTCTGCTCCCGGGTCTCGTTGACGGTCAGGACGAGGCACCGGTTGAGCAGCTCCTCGTCGACGTCGAT
>Ga0210144_1000962_pt1 | contig 12967 bp, 11 predicted proteins | sample Muzzi_PWA_D2_FD_185532 | JGI IMG/M metagenome (GOLD analysis project Ga0210144, IMG submission 185532) | Wetland microbial communities from San Francisco Bay, California, USA, that impact long-term carbon sequestration - Muzzi_PWA_D2 (SPAdes) | ecosystem: Environmental > Aquatic > Marine >...
CGAGGATGTCCCCACGATTCGATTTTCTGCTCGCAGTTCAGCCACCGAACGCCCGGCCAACTTGTTTTGCAACTCGGCGTCACTGCGAGCGAATATGATATTTGCCATCAACGAGCGCCGAACATCGCCGGGTTTACGGTCCTGTTCTGCCAATAGGGCATCAAGTTTTGTATTCAACCCGGCGTACTTTTCCGGAGACAAATAGACTCCGTTCCATTCATCGGCATATTGAGCCGCAAGCGGCAAAGTTCGCTTGGGGCCATTACCCCCAATGAGAATCGACGGCCCACCTGGTCGATGCGGTCTGGGTAAAAGCGTGGCCTCTTTAAGCTGGTAATAATTGCCCTCAAAGTTGATGGGTTCGTCATTTTTGAGAAGTTGGCTGATAATTTTTAACCCTTCCTCAAATCGCTCAAATCGAGCCGGAACATCCAATAAATCCCAGCCGTAATTGGTATGCTCACGTTCCTGCCAACCGGCTCCCAGGCCCAAGGTCAAGCGACCCCCCGATAAATCATCGACGGCGCTGGCCATGCGGGCGGTCATGGTTGGGTTCCGAAACGAGACCGGCGAAACCAATGACCCAAACTCTATTCGCTTGGTGTGGCTTGCCAGCCAAGTCAGCGAGACCCATAACTCCAAGGAGTCTTTGTCGGGGGGACGCATATTGGTGTAATGGTCGGAACGGTAGAGACCGACAAAGCCTAACTCTTCAACGGCCTTGACTAAACGCTGCCAACGAGTCCAATTTAGGCCATCCTGGCCCTCAATCATAATTGCAAATTCCATTATTTTCCTCTTTTCAAGTTCTACAGGTTGTCTGCTAACCTATCACGCTCATATGATACAACCGCCTGCAAGATTTCATCAAGGGTGTAATGAGGTTGCCAGCCAAGCAGGGTATGAATACGGGCCGTATCGGGAATCCGGCGCTGCATATCCTCAAAGCCTGGGGCATAAGCCTCTTCATAGGGTATATTGGTAATAGCTGAACCACTGCTGGTAATCGCTTTTACCCGTTCGGCCAATTGGCGAATGGTTACTTCTTCGGTGCCGCCAATATTGAATACCCGCCCGGAAGCCTCGGTATGTTGAGCCAGAGCCACAAACGCCTGCACAACGTCTCGTACATCGCAAAAGCAGCGACTCTGTCCCCCATCGCCGTAAACGGTAATAGGTTCTCCCTGTAGCGCCTGGCGGACAAAACGAGGAATAACCATGCCATAGCGTCCGGTCTGGCGTGGACCAACCGTATTAAAGAGCCGAACGGGTACCACGTCCAGGCCATACTCGCGTTGATAAGCCAGCCCTAAAAATTCGTCTACCATCTTGCTGGCGGCATAGGCCCACCGGCTTTTGCTGGTGGCTCCCAGCAAGACATCATCTTCCTCGCTGAAGGGAATTTTGCTCCCCTTGCCATATACCTCGGAGGTGCTGGCTAGCAAGACCCGACAATTGTACCGCAGCGCCGCTCGCAAGACAGCCTCGGTGCCGATTACATTGGTCTCAATGGTATGGACGGGATGCTCAACAATCAGTTGAACCCCCACCGCCGCCGCCATATGGAAGATAACATCGGCTTGTGAGGCCAGCCGGTCGATGACAACGCTATCGGTGATACTGGCCCGAGCCAAATGAAACTGACTATTGCCTCTCAGGTGATTAATATTATTAATATTGCCTGTCGATAAATCATCAATCGCTAAAACACGGTGTCCAGCAGCGATCAATGTATCTGCCAAATGCGAGCCGATAAAGCCCGCCCCTCCGGTGATGAGGCAGGTCAATGGGTTGTTTTGTTGCATAAGGGCCTCTTAAAGAGTTTTATCACGAATAACACGAATATACGAATTTCACGAATAAAATTGCAATTTAAATTATCGGAAAGCCTCCGATTTTAGACGTTTTCCCCTGTGCGAATGGAGTCAAAATGCGGTAGGCGGGTGGGCCTTACTCCTCTTCTGGTATTACTCCAGCCTCATCGAATATTTTTCTTAGAACATACAGCGGCTTATTATGTCTTAAAGCAAGAATCAACGCATCACTTGGGCGAAGTGTAATTGATTTAGAAAATCCCGACGTTGTCGCCAGCACAACTTCGGCGAGATAAATATCGTTAACGAGACCAGTAATCGCTATTTGCTCGATTTCCGTGCCATTAGCAAGAAGAAACCGCGATTTAAAATTCATAGAAAGGTTAAACGGGTGATGTTTAAATTGGCGTAGCCCTAAAATCCAAATAATAGCCCAAGTCAGCCAAATTATACAATTAAAATTTGGATGGGGAATACGCTGGCACTCAATTGCAGAAATTATTGATGTGGCATCGAATCTACCTATCCAAATCGGTATGAAACGTTTGCCATTGCTTTCTCTCAGTAATACTACCCGAAACTTGCTAACCTGAGAGCGACGAATACTATCCAAGGTAGCCTGAATATAATCGTTGTCTTCAGCCACTAAACAACAATTCCTTACAATTGTTCGAACTTGAATTGTCCTGTTTCTTAAAAGCAGCGTTTAAAGCCAAACCGACTCCTCAAACTCACCCACGCTATCCCTCTGTTACCCGAACAACCACCGCGCCAGCGGTATCACCGGCGGCGCAGCCGGTGAACAGCCCATAGCCACCGCCCTTTATTACCAACTCTTCGATGAGTTCCATGACCAGGCGCGTGCCGGTTGGGCCTTGCGGGTGTCCCCAGATGAGCGATGAGCCATAGTTATTCATCGCTTCGGCAGCGACGCCTGTCTCGCGGCAGAAATAGATGTCATTAACCGCAAAGGGATTGTGGGTCTTAATGACTTGAATATCCTTGACAGTGAGGCCAGCCCTCTCCAAAGCACGCTGTCCAGCGGGGACCGTCGCCTGGGCCATATACCCTTTACGAGCGCGGGCCTGCCCGAAGCTCAACAGTTGAATCTCAATATTATCATCTTTACTGAGAGCCTTAGCTCGTTCCCGATTGGTGACGATAAGCCCGCTATTGCCATCAGCCGGGTGGGTTTGACCGCCAAAGGTCACAGTGCCATCTTTCATGACGGGCCTTAGCTTAGCCAAGCCCTCGCTGGTGGTGGGGTGAATTCCCTCGTCTCCGGTGACGGTTGCCATGACCTTACGCCCGGATGGGTCTTTCACTTCAACCGGCAGCACCATAAAGCGACGCAAGAAGGCGCTGTCATCCTCTAGCGCCATCTGATACTGTTCATAGCGGAGCAGGCTGATAGCGTCTTGTTCCTCGCGGGTGATTTCACCCTCCCGTGCTACATTCTCCGCCGTCTCAATCATGGCATTGTTGGCGAAGGGGTCGCAGTTGAAGTTATCCCAGACCCAATCTTCGGTGTCTCCTTTGCCGCCGGGGCCGAGCGGGTTAGGATAGAAAACATGGGGGCCATTACTGGTCCGGTCACAAGTGAGAGCCAGCACGGTTTCAGCCTCATCCGTTTCAACCGCCATCGAGGCGCTGGCTAGAACCCGGGCCGATGTGGCGCAGGCCTGGCTGAGGGTAGGGCCGGTAATTCCCTCTGCGCCGATAAGCCCGGCCACCCACGGCGCGCCGTAGAAGCTGTGGTGCTGGGGCACGGTCATCCCCAGGTGAAGCGCATCAAACTCGCCGGGGTCAATCTCTCTTGCGGCTAATGCTCCTTTAGCGACATCAGCGGCAAAGGTCAGGGCATTCAAATGGGCAAAGCTCCCCTGCCAGCGACAGAAGGGGGTGCTCCAATACCCTCCATAAGGGATATAAGTATTCTCAAACTGCATGATAGCCTCCTTAAATGTTAAATTCAGTAATAGCGGTATTATGCCGGAGCTACACTCTACCCCCCTCAATCCCCCCTGCAAGGGGGGAAAACACCAGATTCTCCCCCTAGCAGGGGGAGTTAGAGGGGGTAGAATCGCCTGTAGCCCATTATCGCTTTATTTTCTTAATCTCAATTAGTCCGCAGTCCGGTACTTTACGGAAAGGGTCTTAATAATTATGGTCAGGTTGCCACATGGGTTGTCCTTCATAGGTAGGCGTATTGGTTAGCTGCCGTAGGTCAGACCCATCTTTATACACCAGCCAAATATCCGAATTTTCTTCCCCCTCCCCCTGGCAGGCAAAAACCAGGCGCGTACTATCAGGAGACCACTGGGGATAATTACACCGTATATTCTCCGGCGTTACGCTTAACAATTCAGTTAATTCATTGTTTGTGATATAGATTTGTTCAATATTATCATCTTCTGGTTCTTTTATAATATCATTTCGGTTGCTGAAACGAAAAGCGATCATCGTTCCGTCAGGAGACCAGGCCACATCAGTTATTTCAGTCGGTGGGGGAAAGGTCGGAAACCATGAGTCTCTATTGCCAAACTTCTCGGCCAGGCTGGCCTGCGTAACAACCTCATCCTCCACGATGGAGACAATTCTCAAATCACTTGGACCACGCAGGGCAAAAGATGAACCAATCGCCAATTGCTCACCATCAGGAGACCAAGCCATGCTGTGAGCTGTGTTTAAGGGGTAATGACCCCCGGCCACAAAATAACTTTCTTCCGGGGGCAAAACAGGCGCAAAATCCGAAGCCAAGATAGCCAAAGAAATAATTGCCGTATGAAGAAAAGAATGGTCTGCGATAGCTAACTCATCTTTCACCGACCAGGCAAATGGAGGGCTAAAATGTATACCCAGAGTCTCATCCGATAGGTCTGTCAGGTCAATGACTTTTACGCCAGTAGGCCAAGCTATATAAACAATTTTGTCGCTATCAGGTGACCAGGCAAACGTGGTTAAGTATTTATCTACTTGACCTTCGTTTGTAAGACGAGCCGGTTTCTCATTAGATACACTAAGCAACCATAAATCGTAAAACTGCTGGTCGTATTCATCCAACGGAATTTGCCGGTCTGATAAGTAGGCAAGGTACTGTCCATCAGGCGACCATTTGGGCAGGAGTTCATTACCGGCATCATCGGTTACATAACGTATATCCTGCCCATCGCTGGTCATTAAGCCAATAGAGGTTGTCTGTTCATTATCCCCCACAAATGCAATCAACGCTTCCTGACTTTTTGGAGGTGTTGGTGTGGGAGAGATGATCTGTATTTCAGGTGTCGATGTTAGGGTCAGCATAGGTTCAATGGATGTTTGGGTCGGATTGTTGCAACCGGTAATGATAATGATGCTACTAAATATTAGCAATATTTTAGAAATCATAGCGATCTCTCATAGTTTTGATCGCTTCCTCAATAAGACTTTTGATAATACCAACCGAGGAGTGAAGCACGCATGCGTCAGATGCGGAGTGGCTTTGCAAATCTCGTTTGCATCTAAGGTTGCTCACTCCTCAATGGTTCAACCTGAGTTATTATACTCGCTATTGCAGTTCACAGGTAATCATATTCTTAGGAATTTATGAGGTTTCTCTCAAAAGGTAGCTCTGCACTAAACCGTAGAGGAAACAGGTCGGAAAAAGGGAGGACCATTTTTGGCTGAATTTTGACAGGATTAACATGATTTACAGGATTTTATTTAACGTGAGCCCAAGAAATCTTGTTAATCTTGTAAATCTTGTCTGTTTCGCAGTTTAATGCACTCCTACGTCTCAAAAACTTAATCATCTTTTAGCACAATCGGTTGCTTGAAGGAATAGCGAAAATCACAGCATGAGGCTCCGCTCATGATGGTTTGGGTGCGAGTTAACGAGGCGTCGGGATTGAAGCCATCAATTAAAGCGAAATCTCGGTTGCAGGAGAGCAGCGCCCCCAGTTCGGGAATGCCCAGAGATTGGTACAACTCGGCATAACGACAGCGGATGACGTTAAATGAGAACTTTTCGTCTGTTTGTTCCAATACGTCAATCTCCAGGGCATTGTCTTTGGTCCAGTATTGTAAAGAGTCGGCAAATTGGGTGCACGAGCTACCGCCCATAATTTCGGCCAACTCCGCGCCTTGCTCTTGAGCCAGCCGGATGATTGTATCTCGAACCACCTCTAATACTTTTTCCCGGTCAAACTCCTCACACAAGGCATCAATGAGGGGGGCTAGGATACGCGCCTCCACCTCGCGGCGGGTCAGCACGCCGATGGTCGCGTTGAGGCGGTCTAATGGCGCTTGCTGTTGGTTGGCTGGTTCCATTATCTGCTCCTCATATTATTAACCCAGGGTCGGAATTTCAGGGGTAGGTTGGGTTGAGCCGAATTTTAGATTATGGTCGCGTTACATGTTGAGTTTCACTGGTCTTATCTAGCCATTATATTGGGCGAAACCCAACATTGATATGCCCCCAATGGCATTTTGCCCCCGTTCAACCCAACCTACGATTTATTATCGAATTGAGGTTGATACTTGTTTTTCCTGCTTGTATCGAGTAGAATTTGGCCCTTAAACGATCAGTCACCAAAAGGATTATACCAAAAGCAACAGTTGTGAGCCAAAAGAGCCTATGGCTAAAACAGAACAGCCTGATCCTAAATCTTTTTTAAGTTTTCCACACGCTTTTAAATCGTCTCAGAAATTTGCTCTCTATGCTACGACTTTGATTTTGCTGGTTGTTGGCCTACTTTGGCTGGCAATCACCCAGATTAAGGCCAGCAGCGCCCCACCCACGGTAAAAATAGGCTTGGTGGCTCCGTTTGAGGGTCTGTATCGAGCTACTGGCTATGAGGTACTGTTTGCGGTTAAGCTGGCGCTGCAAGAGCGCAACCAGGGCGAAGGACTAAACGGCTATCGGGTGGAGCTGGTTGCTCTCAATGATTTCAATGATCCTGTTGAGGCCCAACGTGAAGCCCGGGTTTTAATCGCCGACCCGGATATTGTAGGCGTCGTGGGCCATCTCTCATCAGACTCCACCCTGGCGGCGATACCGGTTTATCAAGAAGCCAACCTGGCTTTGGTTATCCCTTGGAGCGTTGAGTCTGTTGCTTTTCGTGATAGCTCACATGGTATCGTCAGTGTGGCCGCAACTTATGAAGAGACAAGGGCGCGTCTTCAAGCCGTAAGCCGGGATATGGGTTTTAATCGTCTTGAAATTTTGACCAACGAAGATGTTAATACTTTACCTGATAGTATTCAAGCGCTGCAATTATCCACAGATGCGGTGAGCGCCGGAAATATCTTTGTGGCCCTACAGAAATCGAATATCTCTTTACCGCTTTTTGGGAGCGTGGATGTTGGTAATCGCCAATTAGTGCAAGTAGCCGGAACTGCGGCTGATGGGCTTATTTTTGTTTCACCGGGGCCTGACTCTGCCGACTTGTCCGGGCAAGAGACTTTCATTGAAGCTTATCAAACTCTGGCCGGATTCCCTCCAACCCCCCGCGCCATACTGGCATATGATGCCACCCACATTTTGCTAGATTCAATTGAACAGGCTATCATTAATAATGATAAATGGCGTAATAGCAGACCTACCAGGGCTGAAGTTAGCGCCGTAATTTCGACTGTCGAACGACAAGGAGCATCTGGTAAAATTGTCTTCAATTCCCAGGGCCAACGGCTGGACGCGCCCATATGGGTTTATCAAATTTCTGAAGCGAGGTATCCGGGAACGCTTATCGCCCCTTAACAACGATGTTATGCGCGTTTTAACCATTTCTTTGGAATATCCGCCTCATATTGAGGGTGGGCTGGGTCGCCATGTGGCAGAGTTAGTTCCAGAACTGGCTCAGCAAGGTGTAGAAGTCCATGTTGTTACTCCGGCATCCGAGGCAACCCTTCGCCAACTCAATCTTGTTTCTTCTAAGTTCCCAGAAGAAATCGGGTCTGTATCAGCAGTCTCGCCACAAACAATCGTGACACAAGAGAATGGTGTTGTGGTGCATCGAATTGTAATGCCTCAGTCGTACAATACTGATGATCTTTACAATCACGTAGCTGAAGCCAATAGACTCCTCGAAGCTTATGTGGATCAATTAGATGCACAATACGGTGGCTGGCATCTTATTCACATTCACGATTGGTTGACCAGTTTTGCCGGTTTGACTCTTAAGCAGGCCAAGAATTTACCCTTAGTGGTTACGATTCATGCAACCGAACGGGGTCGGGTTCGAGGCCATCTTAATAACAATTTACAGCGATCGATTGACCAGGCTGAACGCAATCTAATTAATGGGGCTGATAGAGTCATTGTTTGTAGTCATTATATGTTTGATGAACTCCAATCCTTTTTTCAAACACCCGCGCCCAAACTCGATGTTATCCCCAATGGAGTCGATATTGAGGGTTTGAACAACCATCACGATGATGATTTAGCTGAGTTTCGGGCCAAATATGCAGACCGCGATGAGCGAATTGTCTTTACCATTGCCCGCTTAGTTTATGAAAAAGGGATACATCGGTTAGTTGAGGCGACTCCTCGAATTTTGGAAAGTTGCTCATCGGCCCGGATTCTTATTGCCGGTAAAGGGCCAGAGGCGGAAAATCTACAGCGCCAGGCTGAAGGTCTAGGTATTGCCGATAAGGTTAACTTTATTGGTTTCATTTCTGATGATGATCGAAACCGTCTTTTCAAAGTGGCCGATTGTGCGGTGTTCCCCAGTTTGTATGAACCTTTTGGTATTGTCGCCCTAGAAGCAATGGCCCTTGGTTGTCCCGTTGTAGTGAGTGATGTTGGCGGTTTCTCGGAGATGGTCACACATCAAGAGACGGGTATCACCATTTATCCCGATGATGCCGAATCGGTGGCCTGGGGGGTGTCATTTGCGCTAACTCATCCTATATGGTCTCGAAGACACGCCCTCAGAGCACGCCAATCGGTGGAGGAGCTATTTAATTGGCCCCGAATTGCGAAATTGACTAAAGAGGTTTATGAAAGTGCCCTGGCTAAACGCAAGGGCAACCAATAGCAATTTTTATTTGACAGTCCACCTGAACTGTGTTAAACTCGCCGTAATCTGATAACTTTATTCGAATAATCATGACTATTTTAAATGTTAGCCCAAGGAGTCCTCGTACTCAGCCAGACCCTATGTCTGGATAGAGTGCTTTGGCGTTCTACCCATCGGCGATTTAAAAGTCGGCTCCAGACATAGGGAGCCGACTTTTTTTATTAGAAACCTTTTTGAGAGGTAAGCCATGCATAATAATTCAAAGATTAAGATAGGCATTTATGGGGCCAGTGGCTATGCCGGGTTCGAGGCTGTCAAGCTTATCCGAAAACACCCTTCAACGCAACTGGCGTTTGCCACTTCGGAAAGTTCTGCCGGCCAAACCCTAAGCGATATCTACCCTGTACCCTGGGATATTCCCCTTATTTCTGCCTCCGATGCCCCGCTCCACGAGGTCGATGCGGTCTTCTGTTGTTTACCGCATGCTGCTAGTATGCCAACTGTCATTGCCGCCCGTGAGGCGGGGGTACGCGTGATTGATCTCTCAGCCGATTTTCGTTTAGATGACCCTGGTGTTTACCAAAAATGGTATGGCGTGACTCACACAGCCCCAAATCTTCTCGCCGAAGCTGTTTACGGACTTCCCGAACTCTATCGATCCCAAATCGCTGAGACAGATCTATTGGCTAATCCCGGCTGTTATCCGGTCAGTGTATTATTGGCGATAGCTCCGCTGCTTAAAGCCAATTTGCTCGATCCTTCAGCTCCGATAATCGCCGATAGTAAGAGTGGGGTCAGTGGCGCCGGTCGTAAAGCCTCTCTCACCACCCATTTTGTGGAGGTAAATGAAAATGTGTCACCCTATAATATCGGGCAACGCCATCGTCACACCTCTGAGATAACCCAAATTATCAATGCGCTAGGTGGTGCAGGTGATAAGCTGATTTTCTCGCCCCATTTGGTTCCCATTAGCCGGGGGATGCTCTCCACTGTCTATGTCTCGTTGACTGAGGATATCTCGTCTGAAGTCGCCTGGGAACTTTTTGTCGATAGTTATGCTACAGCCCCTCTAACTTACATCCTGCCATTAGGCCAACTCGCTTCGATGGCCCATACTCAAAATACAAATTATTGTGCCATTTCGGTCACGTCGGTCAGCCCGCGTCAACTTATTCTGTGCTCTTCCATCGATAATTTGGGCAAGGGCGCAGCCGGGCTGGCTGTGCAAAATTTCAATATCATGTTCGGCTTAGAAGAGACAGCAGGTTTATTGTAAGGGTCAAGCCAATGTTAGTACTCAAAATAGGTGGACAAGAGCTGGATGATCCGGAGTTTGTAAAAAAAATAGGCCAGACGATCGCCGCCCTGGATACACCACCCATTTTGGTCCATGGTGGGGGTAAAGAAATCCGCGAATTACAAACGCGGCTTGGCGTCAAACCTCAATATATCGATGGCTTGCGGGTAACGGATGAGGAGTCGCTGGATATTGTGCAGATGGTCTTAGTGGGCCGCGTGAATAAACGGCTGGTTTCCTCGCTATCAATGGCCGGGGTTGATGCCTTTGGCATGTCGGGCGTAGACCGAACTGCGATAAAAGCCAAAAAACTTGAGCATCCCGGCGGCGATTTAGGTCGGGTTGGCCGGGTGGTGGGGGTTCGCACGGAAGTTTTTACCCGACTTTTAGAGGATGGTATCACTCCGACGCTGTCGCCTCTATGCTATGGGTCGGATGGTAGTATCTTTAATGTCAATGCCGACCATGTGGCAATGGCTGTGGCTATTGCGTTACGAGCCGATGCCCTGGTGTTTGTATCCAACGTGCCCGGTGTGCTCCAAAATGAACAGTTGATTCCCTACCTCACCGCAGCCCAGGTAGAGGGGTTAATTGAAGACAAAGTTATTGTGAACGGCATGATTCCTAAAGCCCGTTCCGCCCTTGACGCGCTACAGGGTGGCGTTTCGGCGGTAAAAATCACCAATCTTGACGGTTTGAAGGCAAATACCGGCACAACTATAGTCCTTGGAGGAGAGAATTCATGACAACCACCCAAGAAATCATTCAACTTGAACAGCAGTACATCTTACAAACCTATAAGCGCCCGGAGTTTGTTCTGGAACGAGGTGAGGGCGTTTGGTTATACGATAGCGACGGGAAGCAGTATCTCGATGCCTGTAGCGGCATCGCTGTGAATGCGTTGGGCTATCAGAATCAAACCATCGTCGATGCCATCCGAGAGGGAGCCACAGGTTTGCTTCACGTCTCTAATCTTTATCATACGGCTCCCCATGCGTTGTTAGCCCGCGATTTATGCCAGGCGTCCTTTGCCGATAGGGTCTTTTTCTGCAATTCTGGCGCTGAGGCCAATGAGGGGGCGCTCAAATTTGCCCGCAAGTGGGCCAGGTCCAAAGGCCATAGCGATAAAACTGGCTTTGTGGCCTTTACCGGCTCCTTTCATGGCCGGACAATGGGCGCGTTATCGGTCACGGCTACCGAAAAATATCGTGCTCCCTTTGAGCCGTTGATTGGCAATGTCTCTTTTGCCGAATTCAACAACCTTGACAGTGCCCGCGAAGTGATTAACCAAAACACCTGCGCCGTCATTGTAGAGCCGGTACAGGGCGAAGGCGGTGTCACCCCTGCCACCCCGGAATTTCTATCCGGCTTACGGGCTTTGTGTAACGAAGTTAATGCTCTGTTAATCGTCGATGAGATACAATGTGGGTTGGGGCGCACCGGCTCACTATGGGCTTATGAAGGGTATGACATCACCCCCGATATCATGACCCTGGCCAAGCCCTTGGCCGGTGGCTTGCCGATAGGAGCCATCCTCTTGACCGAGGCTGTCTCCGGGGCGATGGAGCCGGGCGACCACGGTAGTACCTTCGCGGCCGGTCCATTAGTCTGTACCGTAGCTCACGCCGTGTTGAATCATATTAACACCCCTGAGTTTCTGAGCCAGGTTAAAGCCAACGGCGATTATCTTGCTACTAAATTAAACCAAGAGGTTTTGCCGTCGCCGCTTATTAAACAGGTCCGGGGTAAAGGCTTAATGTGGGGGCTCATCTCCGAACCACCAGCGGGCGACATCGTGACCGAAGCCCGCAATTATGGCCTGATTATTTTGGTGGCCGGGCCAAATGTGGTGCGGCTGTTGCCTCCTTTGACCATGACTCAGGCCGAAATTGACACGTTGATCGAGCGTCTCTTGAAAACTTTGGAGGCCGTAGGATAAATGATAAAGGTTCGTCGGGCCCGGCTGGCCGATGTGCCGGGTATGATGCCGCTTTTAAATGAATATGCTCGGCAGGCCGAGATTCTGCCCAGGACCGAGCAGGATGTGTATCGTTCTATCCGTGAGTGGGTGGTTGCTGAGACGGAGGCCAATATCGTGGGGATGGGGTCATTATTGGTAATGTGGCACGATTTGGCCGAGATTCGCTCTCTGGTCATTGATCCGGCTTACCAGGGGCTTGGGCATGGTGGCAAAATTGTCAACAAACTGCTTGATGAGGCCAAATCTATCGAGATAGACCGGGTATTTGCCCTTACCCGCAAGCCGGGTTTTTTTCTGAAATTGGGTTTTCAGTTGACCGATATCAAAGAACTACCCCGCAAAGTACAACACGATTGCGTCTTTTGTCCCAAATTCCACGCTTGTGATGAAAAGGCTGTGATTATGCCTCTCAAAACTGCCGTGGCTATTGATGATGCAATCAATGCCGCTAAAGCAAATCATAATGGGACCACACCCCAGACTGTTATTCCCTTAATCACCAAAAAGAATCTTTCTAAGCCACATAGTTAAACCTTCCAAGAACATTCAACCACAGAGACACGGAATTCACTGAGTTTTCATATATTTCTCTGTGCTCTCCGTGTCTCCGCGGTGAGTTTTATGCTCAAGTAATGGCTAAATACATAAGTGTTATTGATTATCATTGGTAAATCATTTGAGATGATTGAAACTTTCATTGATACAAATGTCGGGCGAATGTGTTATAATGATGACATCACGTGACAAGGAATAGCTGATGCAATCGTCCGACCCGCGCTGGAGCAAATTTTGGCAAAATCTAATCTGGTTTATCGCCACGCTGGTAGTTTTAGTTGCCCTGTTTCGTTTCTTTTTTAGTCCCGTCCTGATAGTGGCC
>Ga0210144_1000963_pt1 | contig 12965 bp, 7 predicted proteins | sample Muzzi_PWA_D2_FD_185532 | JGI IMG/M metagenome (GOLD analysis project Ga0210144, IMG submission 185532) | Wetland microbial communities from San Francisco Bay, California, USA, that impact long-term carbon sequestration - Muzzi_PWA_D2 (SPAdes) | ecosystem: Environmental > Aquatic > Marine >...
CCTCGAGGCCCCTGGCAATTCCTGCAAGCACCCCGCTTGCCATCCGACCCAGCTGTTCCGCGGCCTTGCCGGCCGACTCCATACCCGCCTGCAAGCCATCCCGCGCCGGCGGCGGAAACAGCTCATGCAAATCCCGGGCATTGTCCGCCAGCATTGTCCCCAACGCACCGCCGCTGTCATGGATGTGACGCTGAATGTCCGCGAAGGTGACGGCGACGGTTTTCGAACCGGCCTTCGCCACACCGCCAAGGACATCCAGAAAAAGGTCCTGCAGCGAGGCCAGTTCGTCCACCGCACGCCTCAGGTCAGTCTTCGAGAATTCCTCCACGTGCCCGGCCGCCTCCTCAATGGCGAGACGGGAGACACCGGCCGTCTTCAACAGGGCATCCTCGACTCCGGCAACCGATTTCCTGATCACCTCGGCCGATCCGGCACCGCCGGTCTGCGCTCCCTCACCCACACCCTCGAGCGCCGCCCGGGTAACCCGCCGGAGGTGCGCCGGATCGATGTGCGCCGTGGCCGTGGACAACGCCGAGAACACCAGCTCACTGACATGGGACTGCAGATCACGACCGGAGGCCACCGTTTGGCGCACCGCTGCTTTCAGCCGCTGCATCTCGGGATCCGTTTCTGATTCTTCTGACATGCTCCCCCTCCCGGCGCCTGTCGGTCGGCCGCCAGGGCCGGCGCCATGACCAGACGCTCTATTGTTTATTGTGAATAACCCCGCTTCTCCAGGATAGTGAACCCCGGTTACCACCCTGTCCACTGAGCATAGCCATTATTGCCGCGGGTGTGAATGGGTTCTGTTATCGGGATTAACCGCTTCCGGCATGAGTTTATCCTGCTAACCGTGAAAGGACGCGCTGACCGATTCAAACACCCCGCGGTCACGCTCGAAGTAGTAGAGTGTCGGCGCACGGTAGGTAAGCAGGTAATAGCCATCCGCGTCCGCAAATCCCTGCATCAGCATTTCGATTCGCAAACCGTCATCGGTTTTTAAGGTCAGATGGAGAAGAAACCCGGTATGCCCTGCGATCTCAACCGGCGAGTTGCTGATGACTTTCAGGCTGGGAAGACCATCCTTCTGCGAGGCTTCCAGTTCCGCAAGGGTAAGCTCGGCCAGTTCCGATGGGAGCATCGACGCCGATGACGTCTTTTTCAGTTTCTCGAATGCCTTGTCGTGCGGGTGATACTCGATGATGATGCGCTGCAAATCGATGCCGTCTTTCGACAGCAGCAGGTTTCCGCTGCTCTCCAGCCGCATCCAGCCGGTCGGCAGCACGACGCTGTAATGCTCCCCCTGGTAACTTCGATTGGCATCGTCGATCCTGGTCCAGGTCGTCGCGCAGCCGGCGATCAGGGCGAGAATCAGTATCACGGCACTGCGGAGCAGTCTGTTCATCGGTTTTTTTCCTACGGCGACATTTGTGAACGGTACATTTCGATGTAGGCGCGATCCGGCGCCTCGGGGGCCAGCTCGAGATAGCGGTTGAACCAGGACACCGCCTGCGCGGACTGGCCGGTTTTCATGGCGTGCAGACCCAGCGCCCGGTACGGGGGTGCGAACGCCGGTACCCGGGCCACGGCGGTCTGGTATGCCTTTACAGCAAGGTCCGCGTCACCCTCCTCGTCGCGCAGGCGATACGCCTCGCCAAGATAATACCAGGCGGTTGGCGGATAACGCGTAAAGGCATCCTTTTCCGTGAGGATCAGCAACACGCTCTGGTACTGTCCGAGCTCGAGATAATCCGCCAGCAGGCGCTCGCGCAGTGCTCCGATGTGCGACTGATAGGCTTCTTCACCGCGATAGCCACCCGCCGTCCCGTGCTGCTTGACCAGTGCCCTGAAATTGTCGATGCGTTCCTGCAATCCCGGATGGGTGGAGAAGAAGTAAGGCTCATCGATATCCAGCGCCTCCACCTCGGCCAGCAGGAACTCGAACGTCACCGGCGCCTGCGATACATCATAGCCCGCCGCCTGCAAGCGCTGGAAGCCTTCTGCATCCGCCTCCCGCTCCAGGTCCCTGGAAAATCCGTAGATCGAGGAGGCGCCCATCAGGTCACCGAGCATCGGAATTCCCGTCAGCATGCCAAACGTGGTTGAAAACGCCGTCGTGCTCTTCATGTTGCGCCGCTGCTGCAGACTGTGCTTGTGAGTAAAATGAACCCCCTCGTGGGCGAGGACGGTGGCCATCTGAGCCTCGTTGTCGAGACGCGCAAGCAGCCCGGTGTTGATGTAGATGCTGCCGTTGGGCAAGGCAAAGGCGTTCAGGCTGGTAGAGTCCACGACCCTGACATTGATAGTGCCCGCATATTCCGGATAAAGTTTCTGCATGACTGCCCGGACATAGGCCTGAAGCGCCGCATCCTCATAGAGGTAGTCGGCCTTTTCCATCTGCACATCCAGTTCCCGCGCGGTATACCACACCCGCTGCTCCTCTGCCGTCAGCTGCTGCGTATCCGCCTGCCCCTGCAGGGGATGGATGGGTCGAGCGGTTTGACACCCCGAAAGCAACACCAGGACGCAGGCCGCCAGGAAACGCCACGGCATGTCAGTCACCGGCAGACGACTTGCTGTCGGCAAGGGCCCGCATACCCGGGTAGTTCTCCATCAGCTTGCGGGCGAGGGCCAGGCAGGACTCCGGATCACGCAGATCCGCATTGCCTGTGGACACCGTGTGGTTGAGCCACAGCAGGTCGCCGGTTTCGAAGTCCACCAGCCCGCCGACCAGTATCGAGTGTCCCAACGGGACATAGAGCCCCCCCGCCGCCGCAAGAATCGCCATCGCCTTGCGCCCGCCGGTGGTGACCACATCCTCGCCGAGGATGATCAGGCCGGCGTCGATCCCGTACCGGGTCTTGAGGAAGGACAGACCATCGCCCAGCGTGTAATCAAAATGCTCCGACTTGAAATGCCACGCGGAATTGCCGGGCAGATCAACCCACAGGGCATTGGCTGCCACGGTGTTGAACAACGCCAGGTGCTCCTCGAGGCTTTCACGTTCTTCGGGCGTGAGCGAGGAACTGTCTACCATACGGGTGACGCAGCAACCCCCTTCCGAGCCCCTGGCAATGAGCAGTGCCGAGCGGAGGTTCTCCTCGGCCTTGCGGCTCCACTCTGGAACTTCCTCCTCCACTCCGCCGGCCGACATCTCTTTCACATTCACATCCACCGGCAACAGCACCACCTGCTGCAACGGGCGGGAATCCGCATGCTCCTTGAGCGTGTAATGAATCTTCGCCGTGGGTGTGGCACAACCCGACAAAAGCGCCATCGCAAACAGCAAGGCGGCAAACCCGCGATATCGTTCCATATGCAAATCCCCTTCAGTGTCCCGGTTGCTGCGCGAACTGAATCGTGAACCGACCGGCTTGTCAATGCATGGGAACACGCATCGACGGAAGACCATCCAGGAAGACTGGATGGGATAATGTATGCCACGCGACCGGACGCAGCGAGTCGATAACTCGCTTGCCAGCGTCTCAGTCAGCGACCTGCGTATACCTATTCCATGGCTTCACGCCTGACGGTCTTGATTCCCTTGCAGGGGATGAACAGACCGCAACCGAAATAGCGGCCGGGACCCAGGCCATGCTGCTGCAGTCGGAGCGATTCATCCGCGGAAAGGTCGGCCAGCATCAGGCTGTGCGTGGCGAGCGGTCCGTCGGGTGTGTCGATCATGGTAATCTTGCCGGGCAGCATCTTGCGCACCTGGATATCCAGCCCCTCCAGCAGCTTCGCCGCCGCCCGGAGAAATGCGTCCTCGTCGTCCGCGTTCAGCGCCACGTTGCGCGAATAGAGAGTGGCACTGGGCTGCAGCGGTCTCACAGCCGGTTCACCGGTAATCTTCAGCGGCTGTCCGCGCACATCGAGCTCCCGTCCAACCAGTGCCCTGGCATCCTCCATGCGGTGGCGCGGAATGCGGATCACCAGACGGGTGCGTTTCGACAGATGCAGCAGGTCGTCCGCGCCTGCGGGACGCTCCCAGCCATGCGCGGAGATCGCTACCTGGATCGGGTGCACGCCGGAACCTTCTTCATCCGGCAACCAGGACAGCACCTTCACGACCGCCTGACCCAGCGCGTAGCTGTGATCGACCGGCAGTGTCTGGCAGGCGATCGGGAAGACCAGATCGACCACATCATCCGGCCAGGGCGCAGGCTTCTCCTCATCGCGTTCTTCCCAGTACATCGTCACTCCTGCTTCATGACCTGCCTGCGGATGCGGCAGTCTTTACCCTGTCTGACTACTGATTTGCGTCCACCTGAATACCATTTTCACCGCAGAGACGCAGAGTACGCAAAGAAACTTTCTCCTGATTATCACTGAAACCCAGTCATACGGCACATGCGGTCGAAATGGCGGGTGTGAGACCCATACCCGCCGCCAGCATTGACTGCTCTGCGTTCTTTCGGCAATTGCTCCATGCATTGCTCTACCTCCTGCGTCCCTGCAGTCGTGCGTCTCTGCGGTAAAAATTGTGTTTACGGATTAACCTTAATTCCCACCCGGTGACAGGCCTTCCATCATGCGCATCGGATTGACCCGTTGCATTTCCCTGGCGCCCTGCCCCATCGTGGCGCCCAGCTGCTCCATATGCCTCTCCATGTTTTGCATGGATTCCCGCATCGCCGTCATTTCCCGGCTCATGCTCGCCACATCGTCGCTCATGCGACTGACCGATACGGTGATCGTTTCCATGGAAACCACCATGCGGTAGAACAGCACCACGAACGCGAGCACAGCCAGAAGCACCACCAGAACACCCGTTACTGACCGGATTCTCCCGGGATTGCTCACCATCAGCTTCTCCTCCTTCGATCAACAGGCCGCCGGGCCTCGCTCATGCCGGCTAACAACCATTCTGCTACTTCTCCGCGTTTGTGGCATCCGGCGAAGGCCTGCCCGGCAGATGGAAGCGTACCGCATGCCACAACCCGTTGGTGGTAAAACAGGTCCAGCCCCATTTCAGCCAGCGCAGCAGGGCCAGTGCCAGCCACAGCGCCCAGGCCAGCATCAGGAAACGATAGAACAGGATCGGCACCGAGATGATCCAGGCCTGCGGCAGATTCTCCCCGGCGCGGTCCTGGTACCAGTTCAGCACATAGGCCGTCGAATCATTGCCCGCAACCTGCATCTCCGGCAAACCGAGCAGTCCCGTCTCGACGGCCGAATACAACATCGCCAGGGCAACCAGGGTCAGCAGGGCAAGGGCAATCTGGGCAAGATTGAAGAGGTGGGTGTTGCGCCCCGGTTCCAGTCTCGCACGCAGACCCAGCGCCAGCAGCCAACCCACGACAACCAGGCCGACCTGGACGGGAGACTGGCTGATTCCGATGCCGAGCAGAAACCAGTGTCGCATCCGCAGGGGTGTCAGACCGGTGCGCGCCAGTCCTGCAGACACCAGCACGATGATGATGATGACCGACCAGTACAGCACCGCCGGCCCCAGTCGTGGACCATCGGCCCACAGCAGCCAGCGATTCTCGCCCAGCCGCAGCGTGATCGAACTGTTGACGCTGGGGGCGCCCAGGTCCACCGGGGGTGTTCGGAAGATGACGGTGATACCCGCCGGTTCACGCCATTGCAGCGCTATCTGCTGCGTCCCCGGGGAAACCGGCAAGGTTATGGCGCGTCCCGCCTGGCGGATCGGCTGTGACCGACCATCGATACTCACCGCCTGCAGCTGCGCCCCTTGCGGGATTTGCAGCGTGTGCTGCCCCCCCTGGCTGCTACGCAGGACAAAGGTGAGGTCGACATCGGTGGAGCGTATGCCCGGGGTGACCTCGAGCCGGCTGGCATCGATGGTCAGGGTCTGGCCCGGTATCGCCTCGGGCCGCGTGATGGCAAGTTGCACCTCCTCCCGGGGCCAGGGCAGCCACTGCGGCAGCCAGGTGCTGTTGCGGTCCTGATGGTGCGTGACGGCGATACCGGTAATATCCACATGCCAGACGGGGCTGATCTCGGCCTGCCACACCTCACTCCACGACAGGGTGTCAGGCGCGCGCAGTGTCAGTACCGGGCGCTTGTCGAGTCGTGAACTCCAGGTGAAGACCTGCTGTCCGGCAGGCAGGCTCACCTGCACCTGAGCGTCGTTCACGCGCACCCCGTCGCTGATCACCGACTCGCCGTCGAGCAGCGGCACATCCAGCACGATGGGATTCCCGGGCGGCGACAGGCGCACGACACGCGTCTCCACACTCCAGTCGAGCCCGAGGCGCAGGGTTCGCTCGACCCGCACGAAAGGCGGCAACGGTCCCGGCTCAAGTGTGGTCGAATCCTTGCCGCCAGTGGCGGAACTCATCCGCGTGAATTGCAACGGGCCCTCCGCGAGGCCATCCTCGTGCAGGCCCGCGACGGCCCAGCCCTCGGCGTCGATCTCGATGCGGCGTGGCCGAAGCGGCAGCGAAAGCTGAAAGGTGTCGCGAGTCGGGGCCGCGCCCGCCAGCGACAGCTGGTGCTGGCCTCGCGGCAGTTCGATCCATAATTGGCCCGCGGGCGTACGAAACAGGGCAGCTGCCGGCGACCCGTCCAGGGTCACCTGTGCCGGAAGCCACTGGCGCGTGTCGGCCGGCAACACCACGGCGGTGTCCTCCAGGGCATGGACCTCGAGGCGCGCCTGCAGCGACTTCCCGTTCAGCACAATCTGCATGCGTGGAATCTGGGCGCAGGCGGGCAGACACCCGGGCGGTTCCAGCAGGCGCGTCCTGAGTTCCTGCAGCAGGCCGGCGTCCGGGTAATCGGCCTTGCCGTCAGGCGATACGAGCAGCAACATCGGTGCAAGCAGCAGGATGCTCGCCACGGGCGCGGCGCGGGTCGGCCAGGCGAATCCCCGGCCCGGTTTCCAGGACAGCAGGCGCAACGCCAGTGCACACACCAGCAACACCCGCAGCAGATTGAGCGCGAGATTGACCGGAGGTGACAGCAGTAGGAGGCCGAGGCTCTGCCCCCGCTCCACCGGGCCGTTCCAGCGCATACCGATGGACGTCCAGCGCCAATCGGGCAGGCCGGGACCGGTTTGTATCCTGGCTTTTGGATCGACGCTCTCGAACACCGGGCTGACGCGCGTCTTGCCCTCCATCACGGCGGACTGTTTAGCCAGGGAACCCACGCGCTCACTCAGGAGGAACTCATCCCTGACAGATGATGCGGGCGCCGGGGCCTGCGCGGACAGCCCCCGATCGTAAACAGCCGGCGAACTGCCGGGGTGCGCCAGCTGGGGATAGAGGCCGGTGCGCACCTCATTGACCAGAAACGGAACCGCGATCACGGCGAGGCTCAACAGGCCGAGGTTGCGATACCAGACAACGGTGCCGCGGAAACGGTTCGGCGGCAACACCCGCAGCAGGGCGATGGCCGCCAGGATGTTGAGCCATACGAAGCGCGGCGCATCCGGCTCGTGCCAGATGAGTCCCAGGGTCAGCAGCGCCAGCAGGCCCCAGGGCCAACCCCACAGACGCAGCACGGCCAGGGCTCCGATCAATACCAGAAACAGGTCGAGCAGGGTCCAGCGCTGCAGCCACGTGGTGGTCACCTGATCGACACCGCTCGCCGCGAGCAGCTTCCAGCCGGGCGGAAGGTTCAGGGTGGCGCTCACCTGCTGGAAATCCTGGTCCCAACCTGTGGCCGGCAGCGTGGTGGTCGAGTTTTCATAACGACTGTCCGCCGTAAGCGCTATCGTGCCGCGACGCACCTCGACACCGGTCTTGTCCGAGCCTGGCAGGGTCGTGATCAGTTGGGGCATCCCGTCGATGACGACCTGACCGAGTTTGATGTCAGGCTGAACCTCAAGACGCCAGGCGCGCGTCATGCTGCCGGAGATCCCGTCCCGCAGCGTGTAACCCTTGCCATCGAAATCGAGCCAGATGCTGCGATCGAGCACCAGCCGGTCCGGTTCGGGCTCGGGATCGCCGCGCCGGACCACCTTGAAGCGCAGCATGTCAGCCGGCAAGACGCGCCAGGCCGGAAGGTTACGCCAGCCCTGTGGCAGGCGCGTCTGGCCGGGATCGACGCTGGCCAACCCTTCCGGCTCCACCAGGCGCAGACTGTTGTTCGACTCGAAGACCCACACTTCTTCTTCGGGCCATGGAGGGGGCTGAGCCGGTCGGGAGAGTTCCGTGACATAGCTCGTGGCGCGCGCGGTTATCTCCAGCGTCCATCGGCCCGGGCGCACCTGCACACGCAGTCCTCCATCCGGCTCGAGTCGCGCCGGCAGCTTGCTGCTGATGTCCAGTGGAAGAAAACCCTGCAGCAGGGTATTGGCAAGCGTCACCTCCCGCTGCACGCCGGAGACATCCATCTCGATCCGGGTCAGCATGCGCAGCGGGTTATCGTCGACGATGCGCCGGAAAACCTGGAGTTTCAGGCGGTCCCCGTCCTGTGTTTGGTCACCGGCCTGCCGACTGTGCAGCCACAAGCGGCCGTCGCTTTCCAGATCCGGAAACGGCGTCACCTTCCCGTCGATGCCCAGTGCGATCAACCCCGTGGCTGGAGGAATCAACAGCGTTTCCGGCAGTCGCTCCCAGAGGAACCGGCCCGCCACCCGATAGCTGCCGGCCGGCAGCCGGAGGGCGGGCCGATCCGCATCCAGGCTCACCAGCGCGGGTTCGCCATTGACCGTCACCGACTGCGGCCAGTGTGCGGGATCACCCGGCAGGTGAAGCCAGGCTTCGGCATACGATTGCCACTGCTGGGTGAATTCCCCACCGGCATCGTCCAGTTTCAGCTCCAGACGCACCGGCCAGGCGCAGTGGCGCTGCGGCGCGTTGTAGAGAAACGGACACTGCGCCTGCGGCGCATCGTGCAGGACCCAGTCCACCCATGGTCGCAGTGGTTCCGGCACCGGTACCGCGGCGCCCGCCCCTCCAGACAGGAGCGCCATGCAAGGCAGAACCAGAATCAAGAGCCAACGGTATCGCATGCGGGTCCTCTCCTTACGGATGAAGAAACGGCTATGTCATTGCTGCTTGCCGGGTGATGATGAGCAACCCCGGGCTGACGCACATCGTTCAGTGTTACCAGTATCGCACCTGAACTCGCGATCCACGGATCGCATTACCATGTCATAACGACAACAGCCGAACAGGTATTAATCAGCAAGATCCCCGACTCATCACCTCAAACCGGAAGAAATTCAGGTGATTCTTGTATTTTCACACAATACAGGGCCAGACCTTTAATTTAATAGCCGGCGAGCCGATCATTACCAGAAGGCGGAGGAAGGCTCCGTCATATCCCAGGCCAGACTGTTTGGATACACTTCCCGGAGCATGAGACCATGAGAACCGCACCCCTGATGGTCCTGTTGTTACTGTTATCCGCCGGGTTCGTCCGGCAGGGACTGGCGGTCTCACCGATGCCGGGTATTGTCCATACAACCCCTCCCCCGCTGTTTGCACCCGATCGTGTGCTGGTTCACTTCAAGCCCGGAACGGCGGCCTCAGAAGTCGGCAAGGCGCATCACCAGGCAGGCGCCCAGACCCTGAAGGTCATCCCCGGCATCGATGTTCAGGTAGTCGGAATACCGCAAGGAACGGTCCTGAAAACGCTCGCCCGCTATCGCACCAATCCGAATGTCGTCTATGCCGAGCCGGACTATTACCGGGTGCTGGTTATACCCGACGAGGAAAATTACTCGCCGCTGTTTGGAGGCCCCGACCGCGATTATTTCGAGGAACAATGGGGGTTGAACAATACCGGGCAGGCGCTTACCGATCCGCTTACAGGCAGCAGGATTAACGATGCAGTCGTAGATGCGGATATCGATGCACCGGAAGGCTGGGACATCACGACCGGCGATGCGGCGGTAAAAATCGCCATCCTGGATACCGGCATCGACTGCAGCAGCCTTGAACACGCAGGCAAGTGTGTCGAGCAGGTGAGTTTCGTCTCGGACTACAGCAACACCCTGGAGGATATCGTCCAGCACGGTACCCACGTTGCCGGCATCGCCGCAGTTAACACCAACAACGGCATTGGCGTGGCAGGTGTGGGCTGGAATTCATCGATTGGCAATCTGAAGACCTGTTTCCAGTATGAATATGCACCCTATCCCTGGTTACCGGAGTATACGGTCACCACCGGTGTTTGCCCGGTATCCGCCTCCGCTGCGGCAATCACCTATGCGGCCGATCACGGATACCACGTTATCAACATGAGCTATGGCAGTGACCTGATTGATATGAACGGTGAACCGCTGGGAATCCCCGGCCAGCCGAATGCTGAAACGACTGCCGTGCGCTATGCCTGGAATCATGGCGTGGTGCTGGTGGCCGCGGCGGGCAATGATGCAACCACGACGCAAATCTACCCGGCCGCCAACGGCGAGGTGATTGCGGTCGGGGCAACTAACCGCTTTGACAACCTGGCATCCTTTTCCAGCTTCGGCAGTGATTGGGTTTCCATGCTGGCGCCCGGTGACAATATTCTTTCCACGGTACCGGTGTATGTCTGTGTGTTTTACGCCGATATCCTGGGTGAACCCTACGATCCCGCCACCGAGGGCTGCCTGACGTGGAACTCCGGGACTTCCATGGCCAGCCCGCACGTCGCGGGGGCGGCGGCGCTGGTCTGGGCGCACCTGTTTCCAGGTCAGTCGCCGCAAACCTGCGTCAGTCCAGGCGGCGTCCCTTGCAACGTCGTGGTTCGCAGCCACCTGGAAAACGGTGCGAACGCCACGGGTGCGCTGGGCCAGAACTACCTGGCCTGGAGCCAGCATGGACGGCTCAATCTCTATTCCGCCCTTGCCATCGTGGACACCGACGTGGACGGCATTCCGGATTCGGCGGATACGGATAAGGACAACGACGGCCTGTCAGACACCCTGGAAGCCTTCCTCGGGAGCGACCCGCTGCTCGCCGACACCGACAGTGACGGCTTGACGGACTATGAGGAAGTTGACCGGGACGGTGATCCTTTAAGCTATACCGAGGGTGTGGATCTCAATCCGCTGCTCGCCGACACCGACGGTGACGGCTTCGGTGACGGCATGGAAATCGCGGCAGACCATGACCCGCTGGTCGATACCGACACACCGGTGTGGGGCGATATCAACGATGACGGTGCCGTAAACGCGGCGGATGTCCTGCTGGCGACCCGCGACGTGCTGGGCCTGATCGACCTGACCGATGCCGAATCGGTGCGTGGCAACCTCGCACCACTCGCCAACGGCGCGCCGCAGTATCCGCCCGTTGGCAGTCCCGACCTCGACCTGCCGGACCTGTTGCTGATCCAGCGCAAGGCGCTCGGTCTGGATGCTTTTTAACCGGCCGCATCGGCAATCACCCGTCGAAAGCAGTTCTGTGATTCTAAACTCCCACGTTTATTCATTTACAAATAATTACCTATAAAAAACCGTGAGTCTGTGTCGGCGATTATCCACTGGCCATGCTAATCTTGTTGATATGCTGTAATCAGTTCCCACCACCGGGGCGCAACGCTGCTTAACGTGATAATAAAAATGACCTTTGCGAATGCGCCAGGCTGCCGGTTCAGCGACGTATTAAGGGTAGATCACCGCAGACCGTCCCTGCGGTATCGGCGCTGTAGCGTGAGCACATGAAGCGATCTCCCCTGCAACTGGCGGCGCTGATTATGGCCCTGACAGCGGCACTCCCCGCGCATGCCGTCAATCTCACTGCCCTGTACGACAACGCGGGCACCCCCACTCCCTTCGGAAGGAAAGTCCTGGAGGCGTTTCAGGGCAAGGATCTCAAGGGCAAGGATGGCCCGATGCACAAGATCGGCATGGATCTCATCGTGACCTACCAGGAATTCGAGGAGTTTCAGGCCAGGGGCGGCCGCAAGGCGTTGGGGAGCGCCTTTAAACCCGGTAACCCGCTGATCAGATCAAATGAGCAATCCGTCATCATCGATGCCGTTGCGACCGACAACACCGAAACACTGCGGCAGGATCTGGTTGCCCTGGGTATGCAGCACCCGGCGGTATTCGGCCGCATGGTGTCGGGTTATCTCCCAATCCGCTCCCTCAAGGACGCCGCCGCCCTGGGCACGCTGCGCCTGGCGCGTCCGGCTTACGCCATGACACGCGCCGGCAGCGTGACCAGCCAGGGGGACGTGGCCATGCGCTCGGACCTGGCGCGCGCCACATTCGGGGTGGATGGCAGCGGCGTCATGGTGGGTACGCTCTCGGACAGCTATGACTGCACCGGCGGCGCCGCAAGCGATGTCACGGGCGGTGACCTGCCGTCGGGTGTCGTGGTACTGCAGGAGCTGACCGATTGCACCTCGGGCACGGATGAAGGCCGCGCCATGATGCAGATCGTCCATGATGTCGCCCCCGGCAGCCCTCAAGCCTTCCATAGCGCTTTCAACGGTGTGGCGGATTTCGCCGGCGGCATCATCGACCTCGCGAATGCCGGGGCGAAGGTCATCAACGACGATGTCATCTACTATGCAGAACCCATGTTCCAGGACGGCCCCATCGCCCAGGCCGTCGATACCGTGAAAGCCATGGGCGTGGCCTATTTTTCCGCCGCCGGCAATGATGCCCGACAATCCTATGAAGCCCCTTTCCGCAGTTCCGGCACTTCGGGTTACCGTTCCGGCAGTATCCGCCATGATTTCGATGCCGGCGGCGGAACCGACACCCTGCAGCAGATCACCATCGAGGCAAATACCACGGCAATTTTCGTGTTGCAGTGGCAGGATCGCTATGCGTCAGCGAGCGGATTACCCGGCGCGGCCAGCGATCTGGACATCGTCCTGTATTCAAACAAGGGGGCATTACATGCGCTGGCAGCAAGTATTGACGCGAACATCGGCGGCGATCCGATCGAGATTTTCGGTTACGCCAACACGGGACCGGCCAAAACCTTCCAACTGGGCATCGAGCGTGTTTCCGGGCCCGAGCCCGGCCTGATCAAATACGTGTATTTCGGCGATGTCACCATCAACCAGTTCGCAACCAACAGTGGCACCACGTACGGCCACCCGAATACCGC